>Ga0207701_10000392_pt1 | contig 44812 bp, 35 predicted proteins | sample KBSSwiSSwithPhiX_FD_184294 | JGI IMG/M metagenome (GOLD analysis project Ga0207701, IMG submission 184294) | Switchgrass rhizosphere bulk soil microbial communities from Kellogg Biological Station, Michigan, USA, with PhiX - S5 (SPAdes) (version 2) | ecosystem: Environmental > Terrestrial >... | reverse complement strand
CTCGTCGTCCGCACCGCGGGCGACCCGCTTGCCGCCGTGCCGGCGGTGCGCGCGCAGGTGCGCTCGCTCGACGCCGAGCAACCGGTGTTCGAGATCGCCTCGATGGACCAATTGCTGTCGTCGATGGTCGCGCAGCGGCGCTTCAGCATGACGCTGCTCGGTACCTTCGCCGTGCTCGCCCTCGTGCTCGGCGTCGTGGGAGTGTACGGCGTGACGTCGTATCTCGTCGCGCAGCGCACGCGTGAGGTCGGGGTCCGGCTCGCTCTCGGCGCGCGGCCCGCGCAGGTGGTGAGAATGGTCGTTCGGCAGGGGATGGTCGTCGCGGCAATCGGACTCGTGGTCGGACTTGCCGGAGCGCTTGTCGCCGGCCGGCTCATGACACGACTTCTGTACGGCGTCAGCCCGTACGACATCGCCACGCTCGTGTCGGTCACCACCGTGATTGGCGTCGCGACACTCGTCGCCAACTGGCTGCCAGCGCTACGCGCCGCGCACGTCGATCCGCTGAGCGCTCTCCGGAGCGACTAGTCGGACAATTAGGGCGGGGCTCGATCCGCACGTGGTCGGCACGGATGTCACGTCGCAGACGGACGTGCTGAATGAGATCTGGAACGAACGGCGGCTCGAGCTCGCGCTCGAGGGCGATCGCTGGCCGGATCTGGTCCGCACCGGGCGGGCGATGGACGTGCTGGGCTTGTCGCCGGACCGCGCGTTCCAGCAACTGTACCCGATACCGGCGCGAGAGCTGATCGTGTCGACCGGACTGACCCAGAACCCGGGGTACTAATTGGGTCATCCCGAGCGGAGCGAGGGATGACGCGGCCGACGATCCGCTTCCCAAGCACCGCGCCCGCCCCGCCCGTATCTTGCGGTAGGACACCCGCTACGGGCGAAGCAGTGAGGGTGGCATGGCGACAATGCAGAATCGTCCGGCCATAATCAGCGCAACGCTTCTCGAGGAGGTCGGGTCGATGCGTGACCGCGACCTCTGGCTCGAGTTGCGGGCGCGCGAGCCGGAAAACCCCGCTCGCGGCTGGGTGCCCGCGTATCGGTTTGCGATGCGCCTCGACGGAGTGCGACACGCCGTGGGCCGGCTCGGATTCCGCATCGGGACAACCGACACGATCGAGCGCTACGCGGGCCACCTGGGGTACGAAGTTTCCCCGGCGTTTCGGGGCAATCGACTCGCCGAGCGGTCGTGCCGACTCATATTGCCTCTGGCACGTCGCCACGGGTTTCACGAGCTGTGGATCACATGCAACCCGGACAATTGGCCGTCGCGACGGACGTGTGAGCGGCTCGGTGCCGAGCTGATAGACACCGTCGACGTGCCGCACGACAACGATGTGTTCGCGCCTGGAAGCGAACGCAAATGTCGCTACCTTCTTGCGCTATGAACGGCCAGGCAGCTCATCGGCAGTGACACAACTTTCGATCACGACCAATGAGCTCTACCGCCTGCTGGTAGAGAGCGTCAAGGATTACGCGATCTTTGCGCTCGATCCCAACGGGTACGTCGTGAGCTGGAATCCGGGCGCGCAGCGATTCAAGGGCTACACGGCGTCGGAGATCATTGGCAAGCACTTTTCCGTGTTCTACCCGCCCGAGGATCTCGCGGCGCGCAAGCCGCAAATCGAGCTCGAGATCGCGGCGGAGGTCGGGCGTCTCGAGGATGAAGGGTGGCGGGTACGAAAGGACGGCACGCAGTTCTGGGCAAACGTCGTGATCACCGCGTTGCGCGGGGCCGATGGTGAGCTGGTCGGGTTCGCGAAGGTCACCCGAGATCTCACGCAACGCCGCGCGGCCGAGTTGCAGGCGCTGGAAGACGCTCGCCGAATCGCGGTAGAGGAGGCCCTGCGGCGTGCGGCCGAAATGCGGTCGACGGAGCTGGTGGACCTGCTCGATCGAACGCGGCGTCAGGCGGAGGAGATCGAGCATCGCCGCAACGAGGCGGATGTCGCCAACCGCACGAAAACCGAGTTCCTCGCTGCGATGTCGCACGAGCTGCGAACGCCGCTCAACGCGATTGCCGGCTATGTGCAGCTGCTGATGCTCGGCGTGCGAGGTCCCCTCACGGACGAACAGGCCATCGACCTCGGGCGCATCCAGCGCAGCCAGCAGCATCTGCTGAGCCTCATCAACGACATTCTGAATTTCAGCCGCCTCGAGGCGGGGGCCGTCACGTACGAGATCGGGTCGGTGCCGTTAGGCACCGTCCTCGAGGCCGCCACTAGCATGATCAGCCTGCAGGCGGCCGCGAAGCAGATCACCTTAACGCTCGAGCCCTGCCCGCCGACGATGCGTGCGCTCGCCGACGACTCCAAGCTCGAGCAGGTTCTGCTCAACCTCTTGTCGAATGCCGTGAAGTTCACGCAGCGCGGCGGTCACGTGTCGATCCGATGCGAGGCGGCGGATGACCACGTGCTGACTCGCGTTCAGGATGACGGCCCAGGCATCCCTGCGGACCGGCTCGCGGATATCTTCGAGCCGTTCGTCCAGCTCGATCGGGCGTTGGGGAACCCGCGTGAAGGGGTCGGACTCGGGCTCGCGATCAGCCGGGATCTCGCGCGCGGAATGCAGGGCGATCTCACGGTCGAGAGCATCCCGGGGAAGGGCTCGACGTTCACGGTCTCGCTGAAGCGGGCAGCCGCGACCGGTGCGGAGCCGGCAGGCTCCGACCGTCGTTAGGCGTCGGCGCGGCGGTCGGCCTCATGGCGCGGTCGTACCTCGAGTCGACGCTTGCGGGCACGCTTCCGTCGTTCGCCGCGGAATGGGACGCACACCGCCGTTCGTATTCGCCCACGTCGCCGCCAGATGACGCCGCCTTTCTCGCGGCATTCCGGGCGCACCTGGTGTCGCTGCTGAGCGCGGGTCGCGTCGCCGAGACCTCCCGCTTCTTCTACGCCCTCGAACGCCTGCTCGGCGAGGCGGACCCTATCCTGCGCGATCTTCTCGACCGCGATGTCATCCGGGCGCTCGCCATTGAGTGTCGGCTCGCGGGAATCGACTCGAGGCTGGTTGAGCCGTACCTCGGACAACGCAGCCGAGTCGTCTGGAGCTCGCCGAATACCGACACGAACTAGGCCCAAGGTATAGATAGCGGCCGTGGCCAACCACGAACGCTGGAAACGCAGACGGCGCTTCGCGCCGCCCCTGAACACGCTGAGTTCTCTATTTTGTTTGGGATCTGCTGCCCGAGATCATCCAGCGTACTCAGCGCCCGGCGCGCAGCGCCGCCCGCGTCCTCAGCGTTCGTGGTTCGACGCTCCCCGGTTATTCGCGCAGCACGACGGCGGGCGCGACGCGTGTAGCCCGCCGTGCCGGAATCAGACACGCAACGATCGCCACGAGCGCGAGCACCACGGTTGCCGCGACGAACGTCGGCACGTCGAACGCATTCACACCGAATAGCAGCGACCGCAGGAACCGCACGACCCATATCGCGCCAAGCAGCCCGACCGCAATCCCGGCGCCAGCCAGCCAGATGCCCTCCTGTAGCACGAGCTGCAGGACGTTCCCCGGCTTCGCGCCGAGCGCAATGCGAACCCCGAACTCGCGCATGCGCCCGGCGACGCCGATCGAGATCACTCCATAGATCCCGATTGCCGCCAGCAGGAACGCCGCCGTCGCGAACGCCGTGAGCAGGCCGTTCGTTAGGCGCCGGGTGAGGAGGGAGCGCGACACGGCCTCCTCCATGGTCCTGACGCCGTACAACGGAATCTCCGGATCGACCGCCGCCACCTGCGCGCGGATCGCCGACACGAGCGAGCGCGGCTCCTGCGTGCTGCGAACGATGACGTACGTCGACCATACCGTCTGCTGGGCGAACGATTCGTAGACCTGCAGGCTCGGATCCTCACCGAGGCTGGCATGGCGCACGTTAGGTACGATCCCGATGATCGTTCGCCAACGACCTGCGCTCGTATCGCCCTGTGGGCCGATGTGCTTACCCAGGGCCTCCCCGTTTGGCCAGTAGTGTCGCGCGAATCGCTCGTCCACGATGGCCACTCGCGGCGCGTCCGGCCCGTCGCTCGCGCGGAACGACCGGCCTTTCAGGACCGGTGTTCCCATGGCGTCGAAGAAGCCAGGCGTGATGATGCGTACGTTCGAGACGACCACCGGCTCGCCCGGCTTTGGCTCTCTGCCCTCAGCGATGACGTTTTCCTGCGGGTTGCCACGCGTGAATGGCGCGCTCTGTGTCAGTCCGACCGCGCGCACGCCAGGTATCGCCGCCACACGCTCGAGCACACGATCGTAGAAGCCGCGAACCATCTGCGGATCGTTATAACGCGGATACGGCGTCTGCAATCGCGCCACAAGAACATTCTCGGCGCGAAATCCCGGATCGACGGAGAGGAGTCGCTGGAAGCTCTTGAGGAGCAGCCCGGATCCGGCGAGCAGCACCAGCGACAACGCGAACTGGATGACGACGAATGCATTGGTCATACGCCGCGCACTGCCTGACGCGGAACCGCGCGAGCCGTCCTTCAGGTTCGTCTGGAGGTCGACGCGCGCAGCACGAAGGGCAGGGGCGAGCCCGAACAGCAGTGCACAGACCACGGTCACACCAACCGCGAACAGCACGACGATCGGGTCGACCCGCACCTGGTCGATTCGAGGGATCTGCCCTTCGGGCAACCGTCGGAGGAGTCGGAGCGCCACGGTCGCGACGACGAGCCCCAACACAGCACCCGCCGCGGCCAGGATTGCGCTTTCCGTCAGCAGCTGCGTCGCGATCCTGCGCGGGCTCGCGCCAAGGCAGCATCGCACGGCCATCTCGCGGTTGCGGACCGAGGCGCGGGCGAGCAACAGGTTCGCGATGTTGGCGCACGCGATCAGCAGTACCACGCCAACCGCGGCGATGAGCACCAGCAGAGGCGTGCGAATGTCGCCCGCGATCCGATTCACGAGCGGCATGACGATGATCTTCGCGTGGTCATTCGGGTTCGCGTCCGGGAAGACGTCGCGCCGCGACAGCGCGAACGCGTCGACCGTGGCAATGAGGTCGCGCTTCGCCTGGTCGGTGGTGATTCCCGGCTTCATTCTCCCGATCATGTCCAGACACCAACAGTTGAAGACCGCCGGATCGAGCGACAGTGGCAGCCAGACGTCGGCGCGATCCGGCATCGCGAACTCGCGCGGCATCACACCCACGACGGTCGATGGATTGCCATTCAGCTTGATCACGCGACCGAGGATCTTCGGGTCGCCGCCGAACATTCGCTGCCAGAGCCCGTAACTGATCACGCTGACGGTGGTGTTATCAGATCGGTGTTCGCTGGCGACGAAGGTGCGGCCCATGAGCGGCGGCGCTCCAAACACGCGGAAGAAATCTTCGGACACCCTTGCCGCATCGACGCGAACGGGATCGCCATTTCCCGTCAGCGTGAATCCGGCCTGCTCGAACGCCGCCATGTTGGCGAAGGCCCGGCTTTTTTCGCGAATTGCTACGAATAAGCCCGCCGGAAAGCTCACTTCGGGGAGCTGCTTTTCGGGTGACGTCCCGTAGAACACGACCAGCTGCTGCGGGTCTCGATACGGCAATGGTGTGAGCAGGACACCGTTGACGACGCTGAAGATCGTTGTCGCGGCGCCGATACCTAACGCCAGGGTGAGCACAACCACGGCCGTGAAACCTGGCGACCGCTGCATGGTTCGCATCGCGTAGCGCGCGTCCTGGCGCAGCTGGCCCAGCACGTTGCCGCGGGCCGGCGTGCCGAGTGTCGCCGACACGGTGCCTCGCCGAACGACGTCCCGAAGCTTCGACGCGAGGCTTCCGTCGCCGTCCAGCTCCTCGAGTACCACGCGCCTCGCCTCGGTGTCGGTCATGCCGCGGAGCCGAAGCTCACGGAACCGGTCCTCGAGATGTTGCGAGAGCTCGTCGGCGAGATCGGCTTCCGCTGCCGGCGACAGCCGAAGACTCGTCAGGCGGTCGGCGATCTCGGCTCGCCACTCTCGTGATTGGGCGTCACTCGTTGCGTCACGCATGCTGCACCCCCGTTATGCGGGCAATCGCCTCCACGAACTGGCGCCAGTTCCGCCGCTGCGCCGCGAGCACGCGACGGCCCTCGCTGGTGAGCCGGTAGTAGCGTCGCCGGCGCTGGCCAGCCTTCTCGACCCATCGCCCTTCGATCCAGCCGCGCTTCTCGAGCCGGTAGAGCAGTGGGTAGAGCGACGCGACGTGGAACCGGATCGCGCCGTTCGACCGTGAGTCGATCAGCTTGCTCAGCTCGTAGCCGTGGCGCGGCTCATGTTCGACGAGCGAGAGGATGAGGAGCTCGGCGCTGCCTTTCTTGAGTTCGCGGTCCAGCATTGCCTGCACCATGTATGGGTATACCACATATGATAACGACAGACACCGGAGCGGCGGGAAGGGTTGCGTTGGTTTGGCGACTGGCCGCAGGCGGCAGGCGATGGAGCGTTGTCATCCCGAGCGAAGCGAGGGATCGCGATCGTCCCGTCAGAGGGCCACGGTTCCCAGTTCCCCGTTCCCGCCGTCGTCCGTCGCCCGTCCCCGGCCCTCAACAGTCCCCTTCTTGCATCGCCTGGCCTATCCGTACTGCTTTCGGTTCAAAGGAACTCCCCGGACTCGAGCTATGCCGCGCGCAAAGAAGAAGAAACCGGCCGTCGAACCCGCATCCCGTGGTCTCGACGCCCGCCGCCTCGCCAGCGCCGCCGCACCCACCAGCGTCATGACGCTCGCACGCACTATCGAAGACGACGGCGGCACCGCGCTCGCCAGCTACCGCGATCCCCTCGGCGGACACTGGCAGATCCTTGCCTCCCTGCCCATCGACCGCGTCGAGCCCACGCCCTTCCAGCGCGACCTCTCCGAGACGCACGTCGAACGGCTTGCCGGCGCGATCGACAAGCTCGATCGCTTCCTCGACCCGGTCATCGCCGTCCCCGCCGGCGACGGCAAGTACTGGTCGCCTAACGGGTACCACCGCCTCGGCGCCATGAAGCAGCTCGGCGCCAAGTCGATCGTGGCACTCGTGGTTCCCGAGACCGAAGTCGCGCACCGTATCCTGCTCCTCAACACCGAGAAGGCACACAATCTCCGCGAGCGAGCGCTCGAGGTGGCGCGCCTGGCCGAAGCGCTCGCGGCGCTCGACGACCGCCCGGAGCGCGAGTTTGCCATCGAGTTCGAGGAGGCCGCCCTCGTGACGCTCGGCTTCTGCTACCAGCAGAACGGCCGCTTCGCCGGCGGCGCGTTCCACCCGGTGCTCAAGCGCTGCGACAAGTTCCTCGGCTCCAAGCTCCCGAAGGCCATCGAAACGCGGCGCGAGCGCGCGAACAAGCTGCTGGAGCTCAACGAGGCGGTGAACGCGGCCGTCGCGAGCCTCAAAGAGCGCGGCTTCGAGAGTCCGTACCTCAAGGCGTTCGTGGTCGCGCGCATTAACCCGCTCCGGTTCCAGCGGAAGCCGACTGCGGACTTCGATGAGACGATCGACAAGATGATCGCCTCAGCCCGTCGGTTCGACCCGAGCAAGATCCGGGTGGATCAGGTTGCTCGGAGCGGCGGCGCCCCGGAAGAATCTGCTTAGCGGTCATCCCGAGCGGCGGTTGTCATCCCGAGCGAAGCGAGGGATCGCGGTCGTCCCGGTACAGGGAGTTGTCATCCAGGGCGCAACGAGGAATCTTCATCGTCCGGCGGACCCCTCTTTCGGGGTAGTCGCGATCCCTCGCCTGTCGGCTCGGGATGACTGGGTATGACGTTTCTCCCCCACGCTCGCATGTCTCGCTTCCTTTCATTCCTCGCCGCCCCCCTTCTCATCGCCGGCATCGCGCAGGCCCAGAGCACCGACTCCACCGCCGGCAAATCCGTCTGGCAGGGCGTCTACACCGAGGAGCAGGCCACGCGCGGCGACACCGAGCACCAGAACAACTGCAACTCCTGCCACGGTACCGAGAAGTACTCGGGCGAGAACTTCACGAAGAACTGGGTCGGCCGCACCGTCTTCGACCTCTTCGACCAGATCAAGACGACGATGCCCGACGACAACCCCGGCGGGCTCTCGGCTCAACAGTACAAGGACGTTGTTGCGTACATCCTGAAGACCAACGGCTTCCCGGCGGGTACCGATTCCCTTCCAAGCGATCCCGAGGCAATGCGGCTTCTCAAGATCGACGCGAAGCCGAACAAGCAGGCGGCACTTCGGCCGATGTACCACCCGCACGCTCACATCCCGGCAACCGCGACGCGATAGTCGCCCGCTCTTCCGCTCCGTGTGACGAAGGACGACGACAGCAAGAACACCCTCGACAGACGACGCTTTCTCAAGGTCGCCGGCGCCCAGACGGGATTGCTCGTCGCCGCCGCGTCAGGCGCCAAGGCGATCGCGCAGCAGCAGCAGCAACCCTCGCCGCGTCGCGCGCCGGCGGTCATCGGGCAGAAATCTCCCGATATCGCCGTGATCGGCGCGGGTGCGTTCGGCGGCTGGACGGCCTATCACCTCCAGAAGATGGGCGCGCGCGTCACGCTCGTAGACACGTGGGGTCCGGGCAACTCGCGATCGACCTCGGGCGAGGAGACGCGCGGCGTCCGGAGCTCCTACGGCGATCGGCCGCACGGCGTCCTGTGGGCGCGGTGGGCAACGCAGGCGATGGAGCGGTGGAAGGCATGGGACGAGGAGTTTTCGCGCACGACCCAGGAGCGTGTCTTCTACACCACGGGCGACCTGATCTTCCGCAAGGACTGGGAGCCCTTCATGAAGGACACGCGGAAGAACTGGGACACGGTGGGCGTCAAGTACGAGGTGCTCGAGCCTAACGACGTTCGATCGCACTATCCGCAAATCGACCTCCAGGGTATCGCGGTGATCCTGTACGAGCCGGCGGCCGGTGTCGTTCGCGCGCGCCGGTCGTGTGAGCGGGTGGCCGAATCATTCCAGCACCACGGCGGGAAGATGGTCGTGGCGCGGGCGCTCCCGTCGCTCGCAAATGGAGATCGATTGCAGGATATCGCGCTCTCGACCGGCGAGACGCTCAAGGCGGACAAGTTCGTCTTCGCCTGTGGGCCGTGGCTCTGGAAGCTCTTCCCCGAGTTCCTCCGCACTCGGCTCCGGACGCCGATGGGGAACGTCTACTATTACGGCACGCCGATCGGCGACAACCGGTGGGTCGCGCCGAACATGCCGAGCTTCAACTTCCCCGGTATCACCGGCTGGCCGGCGCTACCTAACGATGCGCGCGGCTTTCGGGTGCGCGTGGGTGGCGGGACGCAGACCGACCCCGACACGAGCCAGCGCTGGATCGACCCGAGCAACTTCTCGCGGCCGCGCCAGTTCCTCATCGACCGGTTCCCGTTGCTCATCGACGCGCCCTTGCTCGAGACACGCTCCTGCCATTACGAGTTGTCCGTCACCCGGAACTTCTACATCGACACGCACCCCGAATGGTCGAACGTGTGGATCGCCGGCGGCGGGTCGGCCGAGGGGTTCAAGTTCGGTCCGGTGGTGGGCGACTACACCGCCAAGCGCGTGATGGGCATCGAGGGTGACCCCGCGATCGCAAAGGCGTTCCGGATTCCGAAGGAGGAGTTCGAGGAGCCGCCGCGCACCGCCGCGGACTCGGCGAGAGTGAAGGCGCGTGCCGACTCGGTGGCGAAGCTGAAGGCCGATTCCGCGAAGGCGGATTCGGCGAAGCGTGTGATCCCCGAACAGCACGCCCCGGCGCCGAAGCCGGACGCACCGGCCAAGAAGCCTTCGCTTCGGTAGGTGCGCGGGCCCCGGCGGTTCGGCCGCGCGCTGCGCCTCTCGGCGAAGAAGCGGCGGATGGAACGGCTGTACGACTTGGTGTACGCCGGCGGCTGGCCGTCGTGGCTCGCGAGACCGCTCGGGTTGCAAGGGCAGCTTCACCTAACGACGCATCGGCTTACGATCGCGAACGACGGCGCGCCTATTCCGCCGCTTCGGATCGCCTTCGCGTCGGACCTCCACGGCGGACCTGGCACACATCCCGCCACGATCCGCCGCGCGTGTCGATTGCTCGCCGAGGCGAAGCCGCAGTTGCTTCTGCTCGGCGGGGACTTTGTGTCGTTCCACGCGCGGCACGTCGAGCACGTGCTCGAGGCGATCGACCAGATCAACGCGCCGTTAGGCCGGTTCGCCGTGCTCGGCAACCACGACCTCATCGCTGACGACGTGTGGCTCGTGCAGCGCCTGGAGACGATCGGCGTGCGGACGCTCGTGAACGAGAACGTTCGGCTGGCCGCGCCGTATGATCGCCTCTGGGTATGTGGGCTCGACAACACCGAGCAGGGGACGCCGGATGGCCGGCGTGCGCTGGCTGGCGCGGACGGGCTACGGTTGATCCTCATGCACTCGCCTGACGGACTGACGGCGTTAGGCGGCGCGTCGTTCGCGATGGCGTTCACCGGCCACGTGCACGGTGGGCAGTTCGTGTTGCCGGGTGGCCGATCGCTCATCGGCGTCAAAGGGCCGCTCAGTCAGCGCTACCTGGACGGCGGGTTGTTCGAGCTTGGAGCTCCGGGCGAGCGGATCCTGCTCGTGAGCCGAGGGATTGGTCAGGGGTCGTTGCCCATGCGGTTTCGGGCGGATCCTGAAGTGCATGCGTGCGATCTCGCGTTCGATAGGTAAGCGATTGAGGCACATACACTAAGCGGGACATTTCGCGACTCGCAGTCGACTCTTGTCTTCGGTGTTTATTCGGCTTATTGTATGCCTCCCGCCGTCGCCGTTCGCGCCGGCGCAGCGACGGGAGGGCCAGTGCCGAAGCACGAGCTGCTGTTCGATGTCGGGGAGTACGCGCCGGTCGCCGACCGCATCACGCTGTTCTATGCGCGCTTCCCGATGGGCCGCATCACCACGCGGCTCATCGCGCGGACCGAGCATGAGATCACCGTGCAGGCGTACGTCTTCCGGTCGGTCGAGGAAGAGCGGCCATCGGCGACGGGGCTCGCGTCGGAACGTATCGGCGACGGCGACGTCAACACCGTCGCCTGCCTCGAGAACACCGAGACCTCGGCCATCGGCCGCGCGCTCGCGAACCTCGGCCTCACGGCGTCCGCGCAGCGACCGAGTCGCGAGGAGATGCTCAAGGCCAACCGGGAGCGAGCGTTGCGCGTGTCGGAGCCCTCACCTCGGCGCCTAACGACACATAGTGCGCCGGCTGGCAGCGTCGCGCTACAGCAGAACGCCGACCGCGTGATGGACGCACTCGACCTGCTGGCCATCGCGCAGCGCGCCGGCCTCACGCCGTGCCGCGCCCGCCGCCTCCGCGAGACCCTCATGCGGCCGACGGTAAGCGATGCATCCGTTCACCGCGTGGAGCGGCTGCTGCGATCGTGGGTCGCCTTTCGCCATGCCCTGCGTCTCGGGCTGTAACACTCCGGTGTCAACCCAGATGGAAGCGTTGCGCAGGCTACTCAGACGAAGGGGTGTTCGGATTCATCGGATTGAACTGATCAATCGGATCCCTCCTCGAACACTCGGGATGGTCGCGCAACGAGCGAACGGAGAATGACACCCTCGGGACGCTTCATTCAAGCCGCGACCTGGAAGCCAGCGAGGAGCTTCCCGAGGGTGTCAACAAAGATCTCGCTCGTTGCGTCCGGAGGTGTGCCTAACAGCGGTGCAATCCGATGCATCCGTGGAATCCGAAGAATCCGAACACCCCTTTGTCTGAGTGGTCCGCCCTGACGAATCCATCTCGATCACAGACAGAGCTAGTTGGACCATCGGGCCGGTGCGGGAGCGATGCGAATCGAAAGACGAGCGGATGAGGCGAGCGCCGAGTCGTGGAGCGATCAGGAGTTGCTGCAGCGGATGCGACACGACGAGGCGCTCGCCATTCGCGAGTTCTACCGGCGCTTCAGCCCCGCGCTGTGGAAGCTCGCTCGCCAGGCCCACCTCCAGCCCGCACTCCGTGACGACGCCGTCACCGATTGCCTGAGCGATGCCGCCATTCACCTCATGCAGCCCACCGCTGCCGTTCCCGCGAACCTCACGGGTTACCTCGTCGCGATGTTCCGACATCGCCTCGCCAACGATCGTCGTGCCGCCCAGCGGCGTACCGCGACCGGAACCGCCGCGGCGTGGCTCAGTGACGGCGAGCGCGTCGTACGCGAGGTCGTCTCTGAAGCGTCGATCCGCGCGAGCGCCGGACCGGCCGCGGAAGCGCCGCCGCTTTCGCCCGTGCTCGAGCGCCTCTCGCGGATCATCGACGCCGGCATCACCGACGCCGAGCGCCAGATTCTCCGCTGGGTGAGCGCGTCGATCCCCCAGCGCCTCATCGCCGAGTGGCTCGGGATCACGCATAACGCGGCGCGCGTGCGTGTGCTGCGCCTGCGCGAGCGGCTCATCGAGCTCGCGCTCAGCGATGCGGGCCCGTGGCGCCCGGGCGAACGCCAGGAGCTCTACGAGTTCTTCCGACGGAGCGGTCTGTCCGAGCGGGCACGTCGAGCCGTCGAGGGCTCGCGGGCCGCCGGCGGGCCGGAACGGAGCCGGCGCAGCGCCGGCCGCAAGCTTCGAAAAGAAGGGGAGGACCAGTGACCTACGACGACGAATCCCTGAGCGCCGGAGAGCGCGCGGGACTGGAGCGCACCAAGGACCTGCTCGTGAGGATTGCCGGCGACCGCGCAATGCGGCGACTCGACCCACTCGATCCCGGCGAGACCGCGTTCGTCGAGTGGTATGCGCGCGAGGCTCGGGCAACGCTGTCCGTCGCGGAGCGATACCGGCTCGAGGCCAACGCCGACCGATTCGTGCGCGACGTGCTCGCCCGGCGCGCCGTGGAGCGGTCGCGCGTCCGGGAAGTCGCGGCCGAGCCGGAGATGGCGCCAGCCTGGGAGGAGGGAACGCTTGCCCAGGTGGTGGCCGCCGCGGCGCGCGTTAGGCATGCGCCGGCCATGGACCTGTCGGTGGCCGCCGGCGTGGGGCGCGAGCTCTGGGAGGAGCCCTGCGACCGGTGGATCCCACTGCCCGAGAGCGCGCCCGACGGGAAGTACGTCGCGCTCAGGGTCACCGGCGACAGCATGGTGCCGCTCCTCCACGACGGCGACACGATCCTCGTGAAGCTGGGCGATGAGATCGTGCCCGATGCGGTGATCGTGGCACGCATCCCCGACGGCGGGTACGTCGTGAAACGGGTCGGCGGCGTCGCGGGCTCGCGCGTGGAGCTCGCGTCACTCAATCCCGACTACCCGTCGATCGTGATCCCCCGCGACCCGTCGCTCGTGCTGGGCACGGTGCTGCTGCGCTGGTGCACGCACGGGGATCGATCGGTGCATTGAATCGTTAGGCGCCGCGCGCTCCGGTAACAGGATGGTGTCATTCGAGAGAGAAGGGAGAGTTCCCGATTCACCGCTACTCGAGGTCACCATGCCGGTTCGCCTGATTGAGCTCGCCATTCGCGCTCGCCGCCAGTTGGGAGGAGGAGAGCGCACACAGTTCTCCTTCCGCCTCGCCTTCGTGATCGATCTCGCCTACATCGGACTGGGCGCGTTAGGCGGCGCGGCCCTTGGTCGCGCCGCCGCGCCGCTCACTCCAGCCGGCCACCAGTCGCCGCCGGCGTGCGTCGCGGAGGCCGTTCAGCGCCTCCACTGATACGCGAGCTTCACGAAAAAGCCATCGCGGCGACGCCGGAGGTCCGAGAACTTCGCCGACTCCTCCGTCTCGAACGTGTCTCGCGTATCGCCATACCCGAAGAACGCGACGGTCCCCGGCGTGGGCTCGTACGACACCAGCCAGTCGGTCTGGAGTGTCCCGCCGTTGCCGCCGGCCACGGGCGACCCGTCCTGCAGGAAGATCTGGTCGCCCGACGGCGTGAGCAGTCCGCTCGTCCGCTGCGCCTGATACTGGCTCACCACGCGGAAGAACAGCGCGCGCGTGGGCTGATACTCCACCTTGAGTCGTGGAATCACCGTCCGCGCGTACTCGGAGCCGTCGAAGTCGCGGTCGATCTGCGAGAACGTCAGCGTCGCTTCACTGCGCATGCTCCTGGTCGGCCGCATCGTTAGGCCCGCCGACGCTCGGAGCTCCCGCCCCGTCGACCCCTCGGCAAAGATCGCGACCTCGTTCCGCGCGATCGTCGTCGTCGCGTTGACCTTCTGGAAGGTCGGCGTGGTGACAGTCAGCGATACATTCCACAGCCCCGTGACTTGCTGCTCGGGCGGAAGGTACGGCTGCAGGCCATCCGAACCCGCGATGTACAGGCCGTTGTACGCGGTGGAATCGAACGTGAAGAAGTTCCGCGACACGTTGAGCGACGTGTTCCACCCGCCACGGAGGCGGAACATGTTCGAGATCGACTCCTGTCCCTCGTACGCGTCGCCGGCCACAAAGTGATCGTACTGCCAGACGCGCGTGGGCCCGAAGAACATCGTGTAGTTCTCCAGCCGCGCTCCGGGCTTGCCGTAATACGAGAAGCGATTGAAGCCGTGGAGCGTGATGATCCCGGTCCGCGGGACGAATCCGGAGCGGCTGATGAAATCCGTCCCGAGCCCGCTGAAGAGATAGTTGTAGCCCCAGATACGCCCGGTGCGGTCGAGCTCCGCCTTCCACACCGGCGCCGTCTTCGCGTCGGACGTGCCGAGGATCGCGGGATCCTTCGTGTACGAGCCGCCGAGTTGCGTCTCGAAGTAGTACATGCGGCCGAACACGTAACGCAGGTCGCTCGCGATGACCGTGTTCGTCGTGTCGCCCGCGCGACGATCCGTCATCGTCAGCGCGATCGTGGAGTTCCCTCCGAAATCGCGACGCAGCCGCGCGACGTTGAACAGCGCCTGGTCGCAGTTCTGCTTGGTCGAAACGCCGTCGATGGTCGTGTTCGGACACGGGGTGTCATCAAGTGCAGAGAGATACGCGACGCTCAACGGGCCGAGCTTCCCGGTCACCTTCGCGCCCGCGACCGGCGTCGCAATCTGTCGAGTGTACACGAGCTGGTTCGGCGTGTTGAACAGCTCGATCCCCTCGAGGAAGAACGGCCGCTTCTCCGCGAAGAACAGCGCGAATCGCTCGTTCACCGTCACGAGGCTCGCGTCGGACTCCACCTGCGAGAAATCGGGCTTCACTGTCGCGTCGAGCGTCACGGACGGAAGCGCGACCTTGAGGTTCACGCCGGCGTCGGGATTGATGTCCTCGCGCTCGAAGGTGCCGGTGGGCGTCCGCTCACCATTGAGTTGCGCCGTCACGAACGGCTGCACCTCCGTCGTGATCCCACGCTCGATGTGCTCGATGCCCGTGAGCGAGCCACCCTCGCTCAGGAAGCTCGCCGTTGCCCGCCGCGCGTCGGTCCACGTATCCTCGAAACCCGTGGCCTGCACATCGCGCACGACGTTGATGCTCCACGTCTGCGGGTCGCTCGACGGGAAACGAAGACTCTTGAAGGGAATGCGAAGCTCGACGACGTATCCACGGTCGGTGAGCTGCCCCTTGGACTCGAAGCGGAAGTCCGGGTTCCAGTCGACGTTCCCGCCGAAGATGTTCCCCGCGCTCGCCGCGCCCTCCGTCCGCACGCCATCACCCTGCGCGCCTAACGGGTTGACGACGAAGAAATACGCTCGGCGATGATCGTTGAACGTATCGAGGTAAATCGTGATGCGGTCTTCGTTGCTGAGGTTGTCCCGGTCCGCGACCGTGGCGCGGATGGACGCCGGGTTCTTCGCGTTGGCGATGATCCCGAAATAAATCGCATCATGCGAATAAAAGAGCCGAGCCTCGGTCTGCTCGTTGGCGGGTCGGCCGTCGATGGGCTGGTATTGGTGAAAGCCGGTTAATCGCGCTGCCTGGGTCCAGACAGGCTCGCTGAGTGACCCATCGATGGTGACGGCGGGGCTGGCGATGCGCGGAATGTGAACGGCGGGGCGGCTCGCGCCGTCGTATGATTGACCAGGCGGCGCTGCGCCCTGCGCGGCGGCCATCTGGAGTAGTAAGAACGTCGTCGAAAACATGGGCCCAATTTAGTCGGGATGGCACAGCCCGGCTCATTCGAACCGTGTGAGAATGCTGTGAAAGCCATTGTCATCCCGAGCGAAGCGAGGGATGACAAACATCTATGATCTCTCGGGTTCTCGAGGCCTGCCTCTACGCCACCGATCTCGACGCCGCCGAGCGCTTTTACGTCGATGTGCTCGGGCTCGAGCGCTATTCGGGTATGCCGGGAAGGCATGTCTTCTTTCGATGCGGCGCGGGGATGTTCCTCGTCTTCAATCCGGCCCGCACGAGCAGCGAACCGTCAGTGGTTGGCGGCGCCATAGTGCCGGCACATGGAGCCAGCGGACCGGGTCACGTCGCGTTCGCCGTCCCGGACGCGGACATTCCGACGTGGCGCGCGCGACTCGAGACCGCCGGCGTCGCCATCGAGTCACAGGTGACGTGGCCGCGCGGTGGGCGTTCGCTGTACATCCGTGACCCAGCTGGCAACTGTGTCGAGCTCGCGTCGCCGAAGCTCTGGGGGTTCGAGGATCCCGACGATGCCTGACGAGTCGCTGTGGCGCTGCCCGAAATGCGGGCGCGGGTTCGCGAACCGGAATCAGACACACACCTGTGCCGCGCTCCACGACCTCGATCACCACTTCGATGGCCGAGAGCCGATCGTCCGCGAGCTGTTCGACCTCGTCGTCACCGCGGTGCGTGCGATCGGCCCTGTCACCATTCTTCCGGAGAAGACGCGCATCGCATTTCAGGTGCGCATGTCGTTCGCGCAGGTCACGCCGCGGAAACGATGGCTGGACGGTCACGTGGTGCTCGCACGCCGCCTCGAGCACGCCCGCTTCCGGACGATCGAGACGTTCTCGCCGCGGAATCACCTGCATGCATTTCGCCTCGAGCACCCCGGCGACGTCGATGCCACATTCGTCGCGTGGATGCGGGAGGCCTACGCCGTCGGCGCGCAGCGGCACCTCGACTGAGCTTGCCATCTCTCCTCGCCGTCGACGTCGGCGTACGCACTGGCCTCGCCGCCTACCGCGACGACGGTCGCCTCATCTGGTATCGCTCGCGCAACTTCGGCGCAGCCGCACGACTCAAGCGCGCCATCCCGGCGCTGCTCCACGAAGCCTTTGATCCCACCTACGTCGTCCTCGAAGGCGGCGGGCCGCTGGCCGAGCATTGGGCCGCAACGGCGGAGCGACACGGGTCGCACGTGCGTCGCGTGAGTGCGGAGGAGTGGCGCTCGATGTTCCTCCTGTCACGCGATCAGCGCTCGGGTGAACAGGCGAAGCGCATGGCGGACGGGATCGCACGACGCGTCGTTGAATGGTCGGAAGCCTCGCGCCCGACGTCGCTCCGTCACGACGCCGCAGAAGCCATTCTCATCGGCCTCTGGGGTGTGATCGACATCGGATGGCTGCCTGCCGTTCCGCCGGCGTTAGGCTTGAGCGGCCTGCCGAAGCGGAAGCCGTAACCGGGCCCGCGCACCGCTCCGATCCTCCCGATTCTCGAGCGCGAGCGTCCCACCGTGCGCCTCGGCGATCTGCCGGCTCAGCGCCAGCCCAATCCCCGTGCCTTCCGGTTTCGTCGTGAAGAACGGCACGAACAGGTTCGCCGTATCCGCCAGGCCTGGCCCTTCATCCTCGACCGACACGACGACCGACGTCTCGTCGCTCATCCATGACACACGCACGCCTCCGCTTGTGTCGGCCACGGCATCCACCGCGTTCCGCACGATGTTGATGAGGAGCTGATCGAGCTGGTCGCGATCGGCAAGGACCGTCGTGGGCGGACCCGGACACACCACCACCGCCATGCGCTCCTCCAGCTCGACGACTCGGCGCACCCATGCTTCTACGTCGACCGGCCGAAGCACAGGCTTGGGCAGCTGAGCGAGACGCGCGTATGCCTGAAGGAATCGACTGAGCGATCCCGATCGCCCCTCGATCACGTCGAGACCGTGCAGCGCCTCCTGCTCCCAATCGGGGGCGCGCGGCTCGCGCTTGAGCACGCGCTGCAGGCTGCGCGCGATGGACTTGATGGGAGCGAGCGAGTTGTTGATCTCGTGGCTCAGCACCCGTACGATGCGCTGCCACGCGAGTCGCTCTTCCTCTCGCAGGACGTGACTCACGTCGGTGAGCACGAGCAGTTGATGCGGGAGCCCGTCCTGCCGAAACTCGCGACGCCTGACCTCCCAGCGCGCCATGCGGCCGTCGCGCGCGAGGTCGAGCGTGCGCGGCGCGGCGTCGTGCAGATACACATCGAGGCCTAACGTCTCAGCGCCTCGGCCCAGTAGGCGTTCGATCGGCTGGCCGAGCAATCGCTCGCCCTCACGGTTCACGAGCCGAAGCTTTCGTTCGCTGTCGAATGCGAAGATCGCCGCGTCGATCTCGGCAATGACGGTCCGGAGAAGCGCCGTCGCCTCGAGGGCCCCGAGCCGCTGTGCCTGGAGCGTGTTGCCTAACGCGTTGACCTCGGCGATGGCGATGCCGAGCGCGTCGTCCTCGTTGGCGCCGGCGCCGCGCACGGAGTAGTCGCCTTCGCGTAGACCGGAGAGGAGATTCGAGAGCGTCTGAATCGGGCGGATGACACGCTCGCGTGCGACCGCGGCCGCGGTGAGCCACGCACCCACCACGACGACGGTGAGCGTCCACCGCACTTCAATGCCGTGCTCCCCCGTCCAAAGCCAGACGAGTGAGAGGATGACCCCCGGCAACCCACCAACCAGAACGATGGCTGGGACGCGCGACTCGACCGGCAACCGCGCACGGGATAAGCCCGAACCACGCCGAGTCCCCAGTCCCCAGTCCCTAGTCCCCGGTTCAGAGGCCATGCTGCTGTATCCGCCGGTACAGCGCGCTGCGGCTCATGCCTAACGACTCGGCCGCCTGAACCACGTTGCCGGCATGCCGAGCCAACGCCTGCTGGATGATGTACCGCTCGGCATCGTCCATCGTCATGCCGGAAAGATCGGCGGCGCTGCCCGGTGCACTCGCCCGGAGACCGAGGTCGTCGCTCGTGATGTAGCCGGTGCGCGCCATGAGCACTGCGCGTTCCACCGCGTGCTGCAGCTCGCGGACGTTGCCCGGCCAGCCATGCGCCTGCATGGCGGCGGTGGCCTCGTCGTCGAAGCCATGGAGCGTCTTGCGATATCGCGCCGAGTAGTCACCGAGGAAGTGGGCGGCGAGTCGCGGGACGTCGTCTCGGCGGTCGCGGAGCGGCGGTAGTCGAATCTCCACCGTGTTGAGGCGATACAGCAGGTCCTCGCGAAAGCGACCACCGGCGATCTCGGCCATGATGTCCGCGTTCGTTGCGGCGAGAACGCGCACGTCCGCACGCAGCGTGCGCGACGAACCCACGCGCTGGAACTCCCCCGTCTGCAGCACGCGCAGGAGCTTCGCCTGGAGCTTGGCCGCCATGTTCGCGATCTCGTCGAGGAACAGCGTGCCGCCGTCGGCGAGCTCGAAGCATCCGACCCGGTCGGTCTTCGCGTCGGTGAACGCACCTTTCACGTGCCCGAACAACTCGCTCTCCGCCACGCCCTCGGACAGTCCGCCGGCGTTGACGGTGATCAGCGGCCGTGCGGCGCGGTTCGACGCTGCGTGCAGACGCTGGGCGACGACTTCTTTGCCTGTCCCGTGCTCGCCGGTGATGAGGACGTTCGCGTCGGACGCTGCGATGCGATCGATGAGCTCGAGCACGGGCTGCATCGCGCGCGACCCGGCGACCAGTGCCGGAACGTTAGGCGCCAGGCGTTTGTTCTCGGTCGCGAGGCGCTCGTTCACCCGGCGTGCCCGCGAGAGCTCGATCTGTGTTCGCAGGATGGCCACGAGGCGCTCGTCATCCCACGGCTTCTCGATGTAGTCCGCCGCTCCGCGCCGCATGGCCTCGACGGCACCCTGGACGCTGCCGTACGCGGTCATGACGATGACCGGCAGTGTCGCGTCCAGCGCGCGCACGCGGCCTAGGACGTCGAGGCCTTCCTTTCCCGAGGTCGTGTCGCGCGCGTAGTTGAGATCCATCACGACCGCATCCAGCGTATGCGACTCGACGGCCTTGAGGATCTCCACAGGCCGCAACGCCGGGACCGCACGCCAGCCTTCCTCCTTCAGAAGCAGTCGAAGCGCGTCGAGAACGGCCGGTTGGTCGTCGGCAATCAGGACCTGCGGCGCGGTCGGGTTCGGGGACATGCGTAAGAGTTTACCTCTTCTCCGTGCCCTCCGTGACCTCCGTGGTTATTCATCATTCTCCGCGCAACGCCCCAAGCAAGTCGGTGCGGGCAGCACGCCTTGCCGGAATCCAGCTCGCGAGCACCGCCACCGACAGCAGAATTGCCGACACGACAGCCAGCGTCGGAACGTGGATGGCACTCACGCCATACAACAGGCTTCGCAAACTCCGGCCGATCAGCGTCGCACCGACGATACCGATGCCGACACCCGTCAGTGTCAACCGCACACCCTGACCCACTACGAGCCGCCTCACGTCCTGCCCCGGCGCCCCCAGCGCGAGCCGGATTCCGATCTCGTGATGACGCTCCGCTACCGAGTACGCGATGAGCCCGTACACACCCACCGTCGCCAACACCAGCGCCATCAGAGCGAATACGCCAATCATCGATCCGCTCACCCGCTGCGCCAGGATCGAGCGTGACACCTGCTCCTGCATGGTCGACACGTCGTAGACGGGAATCGTCGCGTCCACCGCTCGCACCGCATCGCGCACCGCGCTTGTTAGCGATGCCGCATCGCCTGACGAGCGAACGACCACCGTCATGCCGCCATCCGGCGCTTGCGCATACGGGAGGTACATCGTCGGCTGCACCGGCGCGTCGAGACCGTCCTGATGCACATCGCCAACCACGCCGACGATCGTCGACTGCTTGTCGGACCCGCCCTGTCCCACGACCTGGCCAACGACGTTCCGCTCACCGGGGAAGAACGTCCGGGCCCACGACTCCGTCACGATGATCACGGCCGGTGCGGTCGAGTCATCACGCACGTCGAACTCCCGCCCCGATTTGAGCGGAATGCCAAGCGCTCGGAAGTAGTCGGGTGTCACCCGCTCCCAGCGTGACGTCGGGCCTTGCCCGTCCGGCGCCGCGGGCTGCCCCGGGATCCGGAAGTTCGACGTGTTCGCCGATCCACTGAGTGGTAAAGCCCCCGCCGCGCCGGCAGCCACCACACCGGGCGTCTCTCGCAGCCGGTTCAATACATTGTCGTAGAAACGCACCATCGCGGCGCGCTGCTGATACGGCGGGCCGGCAAGCGTTAGGCGCGCGGCCAGCACGCCATCGGCCGAGAAGCCGGGCGACACCGCCTGCAATCGAGCGAGGCTTGTGAGCAGCAGTCCGGCACCCGCCAACAGAACGACCGCCAGCGCAACCTCGGCGACGACGAGAGCACGCTGCATCCGACTCCGTCGCACGGAACCCGACCCGCGGACACCGGTCGCCAGAGGCTCGCCCACGCCGCCACGCGCCAACTTCAGCGCCGGCACGATGCCGGCGATCAGTCCAGTCAGAACCGCCAGCGCCACCGTGAACGCGAGCGCTCTCCCACTCACCTGGATCGACACCCACGGAGGAAGCGGAATCGGCACGAGCGACGTGAGCAGACGCAGTTCCCAGAGCGAGAACAGCACCCCGAGCGTCGCGCCAGCCATCGCGAGTACGATGCTCTCCGTGAGCAGCTGCTGTGTCAGGCGCCAGCTCGATGCGCCGAGCGCCTTTCGCACGGCCACCTCGCGCGCCCGTCCTGAGGAGCGCGCGAGCAACAGATTCGCGACATTCGCGCACGCGATCAGCAACACGAAACCCACCGCGCCGAGGAACGTGTACAGGATCGTCGGCGCCCGGCCGACCAGGTCGTCCTGAATTGGGCGCGCGGTCACGCGCCATCCACTGTTCGACCCCGGATACGCGTCCTCGAGTCGTTTCGCAATCGCGTTGAGCTCCGTCACGCCTTGCTGCACCGTGGCAGTGGATGACAGCCGTCCGACACCACGAATGAACCGACTCCCGCGGTGCATCGCCTGCGAGTCGGGCGCGAATGGCGACCACGCCTCCGCGCTCGGCGGGTACGCGAACGACTTCGGCATCACTCCGACGACCGTAAAACGCGACCCATTGATCAGGATCTGCTCGCCGATGATGGCGGGTGAGGCGGCGAACCTGCGCCGCCAGTAGGCGTCGCTCAGCACGACGACTTGTTCCCTGCCTAACGTCTCATCCTCGGGCAGGAAGGACCGCCCAAGCTGCGGTGTGACACCGAACACTCGAAAGAAGTTGGCCGACACCCGCGCGCCATTGGCTCGCTCGGCCCGGTCGTCGCTCGCGACGTTGTAAGTCTGGCGTCGATAGATCGCGATCTCGTCGAAGGCGGGTGCGTCGGCACGCCAGTCGAGCACATCGGGGTACGCCACGCTCGAGCCGTCGAGCCCCTGCGCTTTGTTCTGACCGTCGAGCGTGACGATGCGGTCCGGATGGTCGAACGGCGGCGGCGTGAGCAGCACCGAGTCGATCACACTGAAAATCGCGGTGTTGACGCTGATTCCGAGCGCGAGCGTGGCGAGCGCCGTAATCGTGAAGGTCCGGCTGCGTCCGAGCGCGCGGACGGCATAGCGAAGGTCGTTGATCAACATCACGGTCGAAGTCGGAATCGTTGCGTCACTGGTCCGCGCGTAGCGCGATGGCCGGGTCGACACTCGCCGCGCGACGGGCGGGCAGGTAGCACGCGATCGCCGCGACGAGCGCGAGGAAAATGGGAACGCCGCCGAACGTCACGGGGTCGTGGACACCGACGCCGAACAAGAGGCTCTGGAGCAGCCGCGCGCCCGCGAGCGACCCGATGAGTCCCAGCGCCACGCCGACGAGTGTTAGGCGCAGTCCCTGCGCGAGGACCAGCCGCAACACCGAGGACCGTTGGGCGCCGAGCGCCATACGCACCCCAATTTCGCGCGTACGTTGCGCGACGGCGTACGACACCACACCGTACACGCCCACCGCGGCGAGCACCAGCGCGATGACCGCGAAGGTGCCCACGAGAAGCGCCTGCAACTTGGGCTGCCAGATCGACCGCGCCAGGATCTGCGGCATCGACTCGATGCCGAACACTGCCAGCTCGGGGTCCAGCCCCTGGATGACTTTCCGTGCCGATGGCGCGAGCGCGGTGGGCTCTCCAGCGATGCGAAGCGCGATCGTCGACGTCCTCGGCGGTGATTGCGAGAAGGGGAGATAGATCCCTTCGGTTGTTCCTTCGCGAACGCCGAACTGCTTGATGTCGCGGGCAACGCCGACGACCGTGATCCATTCTTCCTTCGAGTCCGCTTGCCCGAGCTTGAATCGCTTGCCGACGGCGCTCTGGTTCGGCCACCGGCCGCGCGCCAACGACTCGTTGACGATCGCGACTCGCGGTGCGGACGCGTCATCGGCCGTCGTGAACGCCCGGCCCGTTCGCAGCGGAATGCGCAGCACCGAGAAATAGTCCGGTGTGATCGCCTCACGGTGCGCATGCATCGCCTGTCCTGGCGGTGCCGGTTGTCCCTCGATGGTAATGGTCGTGAAGATGTTCTCGTCATTCAGAGGCGGCGTCAGCACGCTCGCACTGGTCACGACGCCCGGCAGCGCCCGGACGGCGGCGTGCAGGCGATCATGGAAGCGCACGAGGGACGCGTCGCTCGGGTAGCGCGATTCGGGAAGAGAGATGTGAAGCGTCAGCACGCCGGTAGCGTCGAAGCCCGGGTCCGCGCGCTGCATTCGCGCGAAGCTGCGCGTCAGGAGCAGCGCCCCGACAAGTAGCGCGAGCGACACCGCGATCTCCGCCACGACGAGCGCCCGTCGCGACCGCGTAGCGCTCGTGCCTGTCCCGGTACGGCTGCCGTCGCGCAGCGCGTCAGCCAGCGACCGACCGGCGACGTGTGTGTTCGCCGCGAGGGTCAGCACCAGCCCCAGGACGACCGAGACGCCGAACGCAAATGCCACGGTGCGAAGGTCCACACCGAGATGGATCCAGGCAGGGACCTCGACCGGAATGACGACCCGTACGAGCCGAACGCCCCAGAGGGCAATCAGTATTCCGCCTCCGGCACCGGCCGCGGTGATGACGATGCTCTCGGCCCCGAGCTGGCGTGCTAGCTGGCGTCGAGTGCCACCTAACGCAATGCGGACCGCGAGCTCGCGCCGGCGCGCATTCGTGCGCGCGAGCATGAGGTTCGCGACGTTCGAACACATGATGAGCAACACGAGCACGACCGCCGCGGCGAGCAGATAGAGCCCGGAGCGGAAGTCCGCGGCCAGGTCGTCGTGCAGCGAGACGATGTGTGCCTGCCAGCCAGCGTTCGTGGCCGGATACGCGCGCTCGAGCCGCGCATTGAACGCGTCGAGCTGTGCTTGTGCGGCGTTCAGTGACACGCCGTCGCGGAGTCGAGCCACCGCTCCCAGGGCTCGCTCCTCCCGCGTCGCGATCTCGGGCGGGAAGGTGAACGGTGCCCAGACCTCGACGTCGAGAAGATCGAAGTGTGGCGGCATCACGCCCGTGATCTCGTAGCGTTCGCCGTCGATGGTCGCTGTGCGCCCAACGATTCGCGAGTCAGCGCCGAATCGCCGGCGCCAGAGCGCATCGCTCAGGATCGCAACCTTGGGGCCCCCTGGCTTCCACTCGTCGCCGCGGAACGCTCGGCCTAACGCGGGCGGCACCTGCAGGACACGAAAGAAGTCCTCCGACACGAGCGCCGCGCCAACACGCTCCGCGTCGCCGGATCCGGTGAGCGACACGTTGGAGCCCAGGAAGGCGAAGATGCCGTCGAACGCGAGGAGCTGTGCGCGCCAGTCGTTCAGGTCGGGGAACGACGCGCCGCCGCGCCGTACGCCGCGAGATGGCTGCGTCGCATAGATCACCGCAAGCCGATTGGCATCGGGGAACGGCAGCGGCCGAATGAGTATCGCGTCAACGACGCTGAATACCGTCGCCGCCGCGCCGATGCCGAGCGCCAGCACACCAATCGCGGCCATGGTGAACCCGCGACTTCGCCCAAGCGTGCGGATGGCCAATCGAAGTTCAGCAGTCACGCTGTCTCCCGATTCCCCATGCCCGATTCCCTGCAGTTACGAGTCTCTCAACGCCACGACGGGATCCACAGCAGCGGCCCGCCGCGCCGGAAGCCAGCTCCCCAGCACCGCGACCAGCGCCAGTATCACCGCCACCGCCACGAACGTCAGCGGATCCGTCGGGCTCACCTCGTGAAGCAACGTCGCCATTCCACGTGCCATCGCGAATGACCCCAATGCCCCGATTGCGATGCCGAGCGCGGCCAACACCAGACCCTGACGGAGCACGCGCCCGATCACGTCCGCGCGTTGCGCCCCGAGCGCCATACGGATTCCGATTTCGTGCGTGCGCTGGTTTACGGAGTACGAGATGACGCCGTAAATACCGATCACCGCCAGCAACAGCGCGATACCGGCAAACACGCTCAGCATACCGGCCGTGATGCGCTGCGGTGACAGGGACGACCATAGCATCCGCTCGAGCGTTTGAACGTTGCCGGGCGCCAGCGCCTGATCGAGCGACCCGATCACGCGCTGCACATCCGCAGTCACCTCGAGCGGATTCCCCGCCGTTCGCACCATGAGCGTCATCGTGTCCCATGGCCCTTGAATAGCCGGGACGTACACGACCGGCGCGAGCACCGCCCGGCCGGTGTTCGGGTTGTGGCGGACGTCGGCGACGACGCCAACAACGGTCGTTAGGTACATCGAGTCCGCGAGGACCGAGATCCGCTTGCCCAACGCGTCCTGACCCGGCCAGTACTTTCGGGCAAATGCCTCGCTGACGATCGCCACCGATGGATGCGCCTTGTCGTCGTGCCGATCGAAGTCGCGGCCGCGCCTAACGGGGATGCCCATGGCCGCGAAATACCCGTCCCACACGGGGTGCATGCGTTCCTGGTGGGCCGGATCGCCACGTTGCGGTTTCGGCTCGCCCTCGAGAATGAATCGATTGGAGTTGTCGTTCCACGACGGCGGGAGCTCGTTGATCAGGCTGGCCGCGCGAACACCGGGCAACTCCCGCACACGATCCAGCAGTTTCGAGTAGAACTGCACCCTGTCGTCATCAGACTTGTACCGCTCGGGCAGCGTGAGCTGCATCGTGAGCGCCTTCTCGAGGGTGTACCCCTGGTTCGTTTCGATGAGGCCGATGAAGCTCCGCACCATGAGCCCGGTCCCGAACAGCAGCATCAGCGCGAGCGCGACCTCCCCCACCACCAGGACGCTCCGAAGACGGAGACGCCCGCCGGCACCACTTGTCGTTCGCCCACCTTCCTTCAGCGCTTGCTGCGGATCGGCGCGAGACGCGATGAGCGCCGGAACGAGACCTACAACCACTGCGGTCGCGATCGACACCGCTATCGTGAACAGGAGCGCGTGTCCGTTGATCGTTATGCGGGTCCACCCCGGGTTGAAGCGCACGAGCTCCGCCGGCAGCGTGTCTCGCATGAGCTTCACACCCCACAGGGCCAGCAAGGCGCCCAGCGCGCCGCCAAGGAGCGCGATGACCATGCTCTCGGCGAGCATCTGCCGGACCAGATCGGTGCGCCGTGCACCTAACGCGACGCGCACGGCGAGCTCCCGCCCGCGCGTCGTGGCGCGCGCGAGCAGCAGATTCGCGACGTTCGCGCAGCCGATCAGGAGCACCAGGGCCACCGAAGCCAGCATGACGACCGTGTACGGTCGCGGATGCCGTCCGTAGAACACCTGCGCGGGCTCGACTTTCATCCCCCACTTCGCGTTCATGTCTGGATATTGCAGCTCCAGCCGTCGAGCGATGGCGCGCGCCTCCGCGCGAGCCTCCGAGAGCGTGGATTTAGGCCGCAGCCGCGCGATCGCGTTCACCCAGCGCCCGTCACGGTCGGCTGCAACGGCACCCTCGAGCGCAAACGCCTTCCACAGCTCGGCCCCCGGCGGGAAGATGAAGTCCTTTCCCATGACGCCGACGATCGTGTGCGGCACGCCGTTGAGTTGCACGGTCCGACCAATCGCGCCGGGATCGCCGCCGAACCGACGTACCCACAGCGGATAACTGAGAATGACGCGGTCGGTGTTCCCCTCGTGCCCCTCCTCGTCGGTGAACGCGCGCCCGAGCGCCGGTCGCTCGCCGAGTGTGCGGAAGAATTCGGGTGTCACGCGAAACCCCGTGACGCGCTCCGGCTCGTTGATGCCCGTGATGTTCACGTCCCACCAGGAGAACGCCGCGACGTGCTCGAGCGTGCGCGTCTGCTGCATCCAGTCGACGAGATTCGCCGGCGCGAGCTGATCGAAGTCGAAATTGTCCGGGTCCCGCGGTAGCACCTCGGAAATCATGACCAGTCGGTCGCTATTGGGCGTAGGGACGGGCTCAATGGCAATCGCCCGCATGGCGGTGTACACGGTCGTGTTGGCGCCAATGCCGATCGCGAGACACGCAACCGCGGCCGCTGTCCACGCCGGATTCTTCGCGAGCGTTCGGAGCGCGTACCGGAACATCGGGAATGGGAATAGGGAATCGGCGGCGCGCTTCGCGCGCGCCCGGGAACCAGGAACGGGGAACCGAGGTGCCTGCACCGGATCCACCGCGAGCTCGCACGCTTAGCGAGCCCGGTGCCACCAGGTCGATCGCCGCCTAACGGCTAGCAGCCGCGCGAGTTACGCTCTCAGCTCGGTAGCCGACGTGTCGTAGGGATTCCCAACGCCGGGATGCCCACCGTCCCGAATACGGGACTCGGCCGTCGCCCGTCGCCCGTCCCCGGCAGTCGCCTGCCGCCTGCCGCCTGCCGCCTGCCGCCCGCAGTTATGGCAAAAATCGGTAGCCGGTCTTCCAGACGGTGGTGATGTGCCGCGGGGATGCTGGATTCGGCTCGAGCTTTCGGCGCAGTTCGGCGATGTGCGTATCGATCGTCCGGCTCACGACCGACGCGTGGTACCCCCAAACCGTCTTGAGCAGCTCTGCCCGCGAGATCACCTGTCCCGGACGCTGCACCAGGGCGAGTAGGAGCTCGTACTCCTTCGGCGAGAGCTCCACCGGCCTGCCATTCTTCCTCACCACGCGAGCCACTGGCTGGATCTCGATGTCGCCAAACCGCGACGCGTCCGCCGGCTGCGCCTTGGGACCCGACGAGGCCGACGCGCGCCGCAGCACCGCCTCCACCCGCGCCACCAACTCGAGCACGCCGAATGGCTTCGTCACGTAGTCATCGGCGCCAAGTCGGAACCCCGTCACCTTGTCCGCTTCCTCGCCCCGTGCCGTGAGGATCAGCACCGGTACCTGGGATCCACCCTCGCGAACCGCGCGCAGCACGCGGTAGCCGTCCATCCCCGGCAACATGAGGTCGAGGATGATGAGATCGGGCGAGACCGTTCGCGCCTCGCGTAGTCCCGTCGGCCCGTCGTTCGCGACGACCACCTCATACGACGCGATCTCGAGACTGTTCCGAAGGCCGAACGCCAGGTCAGCGTTGTCCTCGACGATCAGAATCCGCTTCATGACAGCGAATGCTCGCGCGGTGTCGCCTCGGCATAGCCGTCTGACTCGTTAGGCGCGACGTCCGCGGTGACTCGAGACGCCCCGGTCGAGGCCTGGAGCGTCACAACGAAGCTCGCGCCGCCACCCACCGCGTCATGCACCGCCACCGTCCCGCCCTGCGCGGTCACCAGCTCGCGCACTACCGCGAGTCCGATGCCATTGCCCGAAATCCCCGCCTCTACGGCGCGGTCGAGCCGGCGGAATGGCTCCCAGACGCGCGCCTTGTCGCGCGCCGCGATCCCGGAGCCCTGATCGTCCACCCAGAGCTGCACGCGTCCCCCACCATCCACGCGCGTTCCCGCCGTGATCGTCTGGCCCGCCGGGCCATACTTCACGGCGTTGTCCAGAAGGTTGAGCAGGACCTGCCGTAGCGCATCCCGGTCAGCGAGCGCCACGGCATGACCCGAGTGCGTCGTGCGGACGGTGACGCCGCGCGCGCCCGCGAGCGGCGCGAAGCTGTCCACGACCTCGTCCACCAGCGCCGCCAGCTCCAACCGTCCGAGCGATAAGCGCGGCGCCGACCGCTCGGCTCTGGAAAACTGCAGGATATTCTCGACGAGATGCGCCAGCCGGCGCGCCTCCTGGTCGATGATCGCAACCGACCGCTGTCGCTCGTCGTCGCTGCGCACCCAGCCAAGGCGCAGCATCTCGGCAAACATCCGGATCTGCGCGAGCGGCGTCCGCAGCTCATGCGACACGCCCGACACGAGCTCGCTCTTCACGCGCGCGAGCTGGCGCTCACGATGCAGCTGCAACAGCGACACGATCACGAGCCCGGCACTCAGCGTAATGAGGCCGAGTACGAACTGCGACCGGTTCCACGTCCAGGTGCCGCCGGCAACGCGGGACGCGAACGCGGGACGCATCGCCACCCGCACCGCGAACCCGTCGAACGCGCCGGCCATGCCTAACGTTGCAGCCGGGCGGAGCCCGCGTGGGGCCGCCGACCGGAAGATGACCCGCTGGTCCGGACCGGCCACCGAGAGCGTGAGCGCCGAGTCTACCGGCAACGCCGCCCCACCGATGGGTGGAAGGAGGGCACGGGATGCCAGCACCGCGGGGAATACCGACCGCCCGGCCGATCCCACGTCGAAGGCGTAGCCATACGCCGCGTGTGGCTTGCTGCCCGGATGCACGCCCGTGCGCCCCGCAAGCATATAGGCGATGGCGATCGTGCCGTCGCTCGGCAGGCGAGCAATCACCGGGTCTCCTGTCACGGCACCGGCGGCGAGGCCGTCACGAACCGTCCGAATCACACTGCGCGTGATATCAGCGCTGGGGGGCTCGGGCATTTCATCGCCAACCGCGCCGACGACCACTTCGCCTCGCGCGAGATCGACCGCAAACGTGAAGCGAACGTCCGGCACGGCCACGCACGCACAGCGTCGCGCGGCCTGGATACCCTCCGCCACGAGCAGCGATGGGGCCGATTCTGTGGTGCGATCCGCCGCGATCGCCACCGTGGGGGCCAACACTCGCCGTGCGGCGCGCTCGAGCTCCGCGTTGGCTTCGCGCGCGAACGTCCACGCCGCAAACCGCGCGTGGGACAGCAACGCACGCTGTGCGGCCGATTCCTGCGCGCACACGGCGTTGTAGACCTGATAAGCGGCAACCGACGCAGCGGTGAACGTACACACCACCACCACGATGGTCGCGCGCAACCGGCGCATCCCTGCCAGCACGGACCGAAATGGTTGAAGTCGTCGCCCGCCGCGCGGCACGGCGGGATACCTGTCAATGTATAACGCGACGGGCGTCGGGGCCTCATCGACTCCGAGGGCCGCTCTGTCAGAAAACTGTGGAGCCGAAGGGAGCCGCAGACTGGAAACCGGGCATAGTAGCGCCGTTCAATCGCTCCGATTCCCGATTCCCGGCTACATCCGGACGCGGTGCAGCGGAATCGCATCGCGAGGCACAGCGATCATCGATGCCGCCGGTGTGATCACCGGCGGCTGGTCGGCCATCACGGGGGCGTTTATGGGCAGCGTGAGGGTGAAGATCGACCCCCGCCCGATCTCGCTCCGGGCGGTGAGGTCCCCCATCATCGCCCGGGCGAGTTGCCGGCTGATCGCGAGACCAAGCCCCGTCCCCTCCGTCGTCCGCGTGAGGTCCATCTCCAGCCGCGTGAACGGTTCGAAGATCGTGTCCAGCTTCTCACGCGGGATCCCGTGGCCGGTGTCGCTCACGCGAACCTCCACCTGCCCACCGTGGAGCCCACACGACAGCCCGACGCGTCCACCTGGTGCCGTGTACTTGATGGCGTTCGAGAGCAGATTCAGCACGATCTGCTCGATGCGCGCCCGGTTCGCGTACGCGATGAGCCCGCCCTCGGCCGGGTTGTAGATGTACGACAGGTTCCGCGCCTTGAGCTGCGGCGCGATGAGCGGCTCCAGGTTGCCTAACGTCTCGTGGATCGGCACCGGACCCAGCTCGATGTCCGCCGGTTTCCCGTGTTCGAGCCGTGAAAGGTCCAGCAGGTCCTCGATGATTCCCAGGAGGTGGCGTTGGCTTCGTCGGATCCGGCCGAGTTGGTCGCGCTGCGTGTCGCTCACCGGGCCGCTGATGCCCATTTCCATCAGCTCGGCGTAGCCGGCGATGGCGTTGAGCGGCGTTCTCAGCTCGTGCGACATCATCGCCAGGAATTCCGTCTTGGCACGGTTCGCCGCCTCCGCGTCCGCCCTGGCGGATTGCTCGGCCGCGAAAAGTCGCGCCCGCTCGAGCGCCTGGGCGCACTGCTGCCCGAGCGCCCGGGTGAACGTGATGTCGCTTTCGTCGAACGCCCGTGGACCGCTGAAGCTGAAGCTCAGTGAGCCGAGGGGCCTCCCGTCGACGACCATTGGGGTCACGATCATCGCGCGAACGTTCACGCGTTCCAGCACCGGCGCGAGGTCCTGGTAGCGGCGTGCGATTTCCTCCGGCGAGTCGAGCAGGACCGGCTCTGTGGTCCGTACGGCGTCAGCCAACGGCACGTGACTGGTCAACGGGAAGCGCCGCCACGCATCGGCGACGTCGGACGGCAGTCCGCTCACCGCCATGAGATCCAGAGCGCCCCCATCCGGCGCGAGCACGGCGACCTCACTCGCCGTCGCACTGAGAGCCGGCAAACCCTCGGACACGATGACGCGCGCCACCGCGATCGGCGTTAGGGCGCTCGAGAGCGCCTCGGCTGTGCGCCGAAGCCGATTGGTGCGGTCCGCCGCTCGCTCGGCAGCCGACCGTGCCGACTCGGCGCGAAGGATCATCTCGTCTCGCTGCAGATCGGCGTTTCGGACGACCACCGCGGCGCGCATAACGAGTGAGAGGAACGTGATCACGACGGCGCCGACGAACGCGCTCACGGCGCCCTCGCGCGACACCCATTTCGCGTCGCCAGCGAGCAGCCACAGCGCCCCCAGCCCGATCGGCACGATGAACGCGGGCGGAATGAGACGCCGCACCATCGCCGCACCCGGGTCCGCGGCCGCCACCAGCGAGACCACGCCCTCCTCCGGGCGGGTGAACAGAACACCGAGGCTGAGTACGGACAAGACGATCGCCGTGAGGAGCGCCATGCCGCTCTGCGGTCCGAAGCTGTACAGACCGCGAACGTTATACATGTACCCGATGATGGCGGCGAACGTGACCAGCACCGCGAGGCCGCCGAGCAGCTCCGCGGGCCGCCTTCCCCGATCGGTCCTTGCGTCGAGCATCAGCAGCGCGGCCCCATCGAGGGCCATGACGAGCGCGGAATTGATGGCCGGTCGGCCCGCCGGTTTCAAGTCCACCGTTCGTACCGCATCGCCGAACAGTAGGAGGTCGACGCCAAAATCGGTGCTCGCAACCCACTCGATGAAGAAGAGGAGGCCTAACGCGGTCAGCGCGACGGCCAGCACGCGCGTGATCGGCACGAATCGCTCGTCGTCCCGCTCTCGGCTAGCCGATATGACGGCGAGGCCGCCGAGGATGAACGCGACCGCGGTGTTCGGTATGGTCGGAATGAGCCCCGGAACGATTGTCTTGAGCCCGTCGATCCCGCGCGACCATCCAACCAGCACCAGCACGCCGATCAGCGCGGAGACTCCGCCAGCAAGGGCGGGAATCCACTCGAAGGCAGCCATCGCCCGCAACGGGCGGTGTGGTGTGGCTAGCATCATTTCCGGTCGCGGGCCTCGAGCGCGTAAGACACAAACCGCTCCTGCGCACGAACAGTCATTACAACCGTTTGAGCGCTGTATGCTGACAGCCCCTCAGTTTGCGAAACTAATGACCAGCCGGAGTGTGATACAACGCACACGCCAGGCACAGGCATAGGAAATGACGATCGACTCCCGCAAACGCTTCGCCGTTCGTCGGCATCCCATCGACTCTGGCGAACCAGCGGTCGTCTTTTCACCCGCCAGGCTTCATGCGAACCATGTACCCGTTCTTTCGGGTTGGTCTGTTTAGCGCCCTGCCTGCGAGCATCCTGTCGGCGGCGCTTGCCTGCTCGAAAAAGGAGATCGTCCCGACACAGGTCGAAGGGATCAAGGTCGAAACCGTCGTCGCGGGCCTCGTTACGCCGTGGGATCTCGCGTGGGGTCCCGACGGCCAACTGTGGGTGAGCGAGCGAGGCGGACGGATTTCGCGCGTGGATCCCTCGACCGGCCAGCGAGCCTCGGTGGGCCAGGTACCCGAGGTCGAGCAGTCGGGCGAGAGCGGACTCCTGGGCATTGCGTTTCACCCGGACTTCGCCACGCAGCCGTACATCTACGCGGCGCATTCGTACCTCGAGAGCGGAGCGCTGCGGAACCGGCTCGTTCGCCTGCGGTGGGATGGCCAGGCGTTAGGCGCGCCTGAGGTGCTGCTGTCGAACATCCCGGCGAGCGGCATTCACGACGGCTCGCGGCTGGTCATCGGCCCCGACCGGTTCCTGTACATGACGACCGGTGACGCGTCGAACGGCAACCTGGCCCAGGACAAGAACGCGTTGGCGGGCAAGATACTGCGCCTGACGCTCGACGGCGCCCCGGCACCAGGAAACCCGTTCGGGTCGGCCGTCTATTCGTTCGGCCACCGCAACCCGCAGGGGCTCGTGTTCCATCCAACCACCGGCGCGCTCTACTCCACCGAGCATGGTCCGAGCGACAACGACGAAGTGAACAGAATTGTCGCCGGCGGGAATTATGGGTGGCCGACCGTCCACGGAACATGCGATGACGACATCGGGAGCGAGCGCCCGTTCTGTCAGGCGAACGACGTGATCGAGCCGCTCGCGACGTGGACGCCCACCATCGCGCCGAGCGGAGCGGACTTCTATCTCGCGGATCTCATCCCGCAGTGGAAGGGAAGTCTGCTCTTCACGTCACTCAAGGCGGCGGCGCTGTATCGGCTCACGCTCTCGTCCGACGGGCAGCGTGTGACGGCCAAGGAGACCCTGTTGCAAGGGCAATACGGCCGGCTCCGCGATGTGCTGGTCGCTCCCGACGGGAGCGTATACCTGGCCACGAGCAACCGCGACGGACGGGGCAACCCCTCCGCCGACGACGACCGCATCCTCCGCATCCGACCGAAGCCATGAGTCATTCCGAGCCGACAGGCGAGGAATCGCAGACCTCTTCATAAAGAGGCTCGCCGGGCTCGCAAATGACTCACGCCGAGCACCGCGAATAGGTCGTTCGACCCACGCGGCCGGGTCGCCGTGACGCGACCTTGGGGAATAACGCTGGCGCCTCTCGACACTTCGCGCGCCATCCCGCCGTACGAACAGCAATCCGCACCTGCCAACGTTCGGTTTCGCACGTTCCGAGTCACCCACTCGCAGTCGTCGTACGCCAACGGAGTAAGTCATGAGCTACGCGTATTCCACCAGCGCGCGCACACTCTCGCGCCGCGGTATCGCCGTCGCGGTCGTCGCCTCTCTGGCAGTTCCATTTTGCGGTGCGTACGCCCAGTTGGGCGGATTGGTCAAGAAAGCAAAAGACAGGGTCGTCGAACAGCAGGTCGCAAACCAGGTCGAAAAGCGCGTCAATCCTGTCGCGTCAAATCCGGGCGCGCCGCCGAAATTCGACGACGTCACGCTGGAGCTGACGAACGACCGCATTGCGCAGATCATCCACGGCCTCTCCGCCGGCCGGGCGGTGCTCGACGGAACGAACGGATCGCCGAGCCGGGCAACGCTCATCGCGCAACGCGATGACGCTGCGCGTCAGAGTGCGGACCTCTCACAGAAAAACGCTAAGGCGTTCGAGGCGTACAACGAAAAGCGCGATGCGAGCCAGCGCTGTCGGAACGACGCCATCCATGCCTCCCGCGAAAAGCGGCAGCAGGCGAACGACCAACGTGCAAAGGAGCTCCAGGCCAAGGCGATGTCCGACCCGGCTTTCCGCGAGAAGGCAGTCGCGATGGCCCAGAAGATGGCCGTCGCCCAGCAGAAGGGTGACACGGCCGAGGTGCGTCGCCTGATGATCGAATTGAACGGTGGCGCGCCCGAGAGCGACAATGTCGACTCGCTCGCCGCCGACAAGGTATGCGGCAGCCTCCCGCCCCAGCCGGCCGCCATGGTGCAGTCCCAGAAGCTTGACGCCCAGGCGAACAAGTTGAGCGATGCAATCCGTCAGCTCGAGCAGCAGGCCGCCGAGACCGAAGTAAAGGAGAGCAAGCTCACGGAGCGCCAGTATCAGATGGCTCGTGAACGGATCGAAGCGTACTTGTCGGCCATGAAGTACAACTCGGAGCCGGGCGGGTTCAGTGCGGGCGAGCGGGAGGCGTTAGGCGCGCGGCGCGCAGATCTCGAGAAGGTGATGTGATGCCCCTCGGGGCGTTGCCTGGAGCCATACGCATTGCGGCGATCGCGTTCGTGGCGATCGCCGCCACGCCGCTGCGCCCCGCCCCTGACCGCGTTCCCCCACGCGCGGCCCTGCCGCCATCGTCGCTGGCGGTGTGGACGGGAAAGGCGTGGCGGGAATGGTGGCGTTCGGACGATGCGCCCGATCGGTGGCGCGGCCCGCACGACGCAGTCGCGGACGCGGTGCGCTGGCGGACGGCGGCCAACGGGGTCGAGTGGGGCGAGCTGCGCCTCGCCGGAACTGGAGAAGCCAGACGACTGCGGGCGGTGGTCGTACGCATCGACCCGCGAGTCGTGCGGCTGCGACTCGACACCGCGTTCACCGCCGGCGGCGAGCGCGCCGCGTGGACCGTCGACGACGCACGCCCCGACGCGATCATGGCGGTCAACGTGGGACAGTTCGTCCGCACACTTCCGTGGGGCTGGGTGGTCCTCGACGGCCACCAGTTCCTCGCCCCGGGCTCGGGCCCATTGGCGACGGCCGTCGCGGTCGACTCGTCAGGCACCGTACGCTGGATCGGCCCCGACAGCCTCAAGGACGCGAACCTTCGGCGCGGCGTCGTCGCCGCGTTTCAGTCGTACCCCACGCTGTTGACCGCGGATGGCGAGATCCCGCCCCCACTGCGCGAGCCCGGCCGAGGCATCGACGTCGAGCACCGGGACGCGCGCCTCGGGATCGGCGCGCTGCCCAACGGGCGTTTGCTCATCGTCCTCACGCGCTTCGATGCCTTCGGTGAAACGTTAGGCTCGATCCCCTTCGGCCCCACGATCCCCGAGTTCGCCGCTTTGATGGGTGCACTTGGCGCACGGCAGGCCGTGGCGCTGGATGGCGGGATCTCCGGTCAAATGCTCGTGCGTGATGCGGACGGTACGCACACGTGGCGCGGCCTGCGCAAAGTGCCGATGGCGCTCGTGGTGCTGAAGAAGTCGTGAGTCGGGAGTCGTTAGCGGTCATTGGCTACCGACTACCGACTATCAACTACCGACTTTCAGTATTTCAGCAGATAGTTGTCACGCTCCCATTGCGTGACCTGCGTGATGTAGTCCCGCCACTCCTGCCGCTTCGCCTCGAGAAAGTTCGTCGCGATGTGGGCACCTAACGCGCCTGTAATCACATCGTCCTTCTCGAGCTCGTCGAGCGCCTCGTTCAGGTCGTGCGGCAGATCGTCGATCCGGAGCCGACGCTTCTCGCGGTAGCTCATCTCCCAGATGTTCGTGTTCACCGGCTCGCGGTGGTCCGCGCTCGTCTCGATCCCGTCCAGCCCTGACGCCAGCATCACCGCGAGCGCCAGGTATGGATTCGCCGCCGGATCCGGCATCCGAAGCTCCACGCGCGTCCCCATCCCCCGGCGATCCGGCACCCGGATGAGCGGCGACCGGTTCCGCATCGACCACGCGACATTCACTGGCGCTTCATAGCCCGGCACGAGGCGCTTGTACGAGTTCACGAGCGGGTTCGTGACCGCGCACATCCCGCGCGCATGCCGCAGCAATCCACCGATATAGGAGAGCGCCACCGGCGAAAGCTGCCACTCTGCGTTCGGAGCGTAGAACGCATTCTCGTCGCCCCGGAACAGCGACTGATGCGTGTGCATACCGCTCCCGTTCTGCCCGAAGATCGGCTTCGGCATGAACGACGCGACGAGCCCGAACTGTCGCGCAACGTGCTTCACCACGAACCGGAACGTCGCGATGTTGTCAGCCGTCTTGAGCGCGTCCGCATACCGAAAATCGATCTCGTGCTGTCCATGCGCGACCTCATGATGCGCCGCCTCGACCTCGAACCCCATGCGCTCGAGCATATCGACCATCGCGCGTCGAGCGTCCTCGCCGAGGTCGGCCGGCGCCAGGTCGAAGTAGCCGCCCACGTCGTTCGTGACCGTCGCCGCCTCCCCCTCAGCGCCCGGCTTGAACATGAAGAACTCGGCTTCCATGCCGGCGTTCATCGTGTAGCCTAACGCCGCCGCACGCGCGATCTGCCGCTTGAGCGCCGCGCGCGGGTCGCCGTCGAACGGTTGCCCATCGGGCGTGTTGATGTCGCAGATGAGCCGCGCGACCCGATTCTCGGTGTCACCCCACGGAAAGAGCTGGAACGTGGACAGGTCGGGCGACAGCAGCATGTCCGACTCCTCGATCCGTACGAACCCTTCGATCGACGAGCCGTCGAACATGATGTCCCCATCGAGCGCCTTCTCGAACTGCGACGCCGGCAGCTCGACGTTCTTGTTCACCCCCAGAATGTCGGTGAACTGCAGCCGGAGAAACCGAACGTTGCTCTCACGCGCCAGCGCGAGTATGTCCTTCTTCGTTGCGCCCGTGAGATCGCGGACGGCGGAGCGATGGGGATGTGACAAGGCCGGGAGTCTGGACTGGGAATCGGGAATCGACCTTCGCCGCTTGAGCTGATGGCTGATGGCTGATGGCCGCTTCTATCGGCTCGTTGCGATAATAGCAGCGGCTCGCAGCTAGCAGCAGTAGCACGCAGCTGTCGGCCAACAGCGAGCAGCTGCGTTTATTCCCGATTCCCGATTCCCGACAATTGGCGCGCGGCTTGCCAACCTCAGGCCATCGCGAACCGAAACCGGGAGGAGCAATGAAGGCGCAAGACATCATGTCCAAGAACCCGACGTGCGTGACACCGGACACCACGCTCGCAGACGCCGCGCGACTCATGAAAAACGAGAACATCGGCGTTGTGCCCGTCGTTGAATCCGAGAGCTCCAGGCGGCTCGTCGGGGTCCTCACCGACCGCGACATTGCGGTGCGCGCTGTCGCCGAAGGGCGTGACGGTGCAACCACATCCGTTGGGCACATCATGACCTCCAACGTCCGCACCAGCACCGCGAGCGACTCAGTGAACGACGTCATGGAGCTCATGGGTCGCGAACAGGTGCGACGTGTTCCCGTCGTCGACGAGCGCGGCGCGCTGGTCGGCATCATCTCTCAGGCCGACATCGTCCTCGAGGCAAAGGACGACAAGCGCGCGGAAAAGACCGTCGCACAGATCTCGAAGCCGACTGGCAAGCACGCCCAGTAACAATCCGCCCGCACCCAGGCAGCCGGAGCAGAGCGAGAATCGCGCTACGAAGTGCGGCCCCGGTCGTTAGTTTTGCCGCATGTCTTCGCCTACGACCGTCAGGCCCTGCCCCAACTGCTCCGCGCCTGCGACGGGGCGCTATTGCTCCGAATGCGGCGCCGCCGTCGCGGATGCGATCTGTACCGGATGCCGATCGTTGCTCACTCCGGGTGCGCGATTCTGTCACCGCTGCGGCACAGCGGTTGGAACCCGACCGTTCATCGCCGCTCCCCAACGCAACGCGGCGTCCGTCCTGCCCTGGGGCGTCGGTGCGATCGCGCTGCTCGCGCTCGTCGCGTTTCTCGCCGGTCAGCGGTTCGGTGGATCTCGTGAGCCATCACCCGCTGCCTCCGCGGGCGACGCGCCATTCGCAGCTGCGGCGCAGGACGGGAATGTCCCGCGCGCCCCTGACATCTCGAACCTCTCGCCGCGCGAACGCGCCGACCGCCTCTTTGATCGCGTCATGCGGCTGAGCTCAGAGGGCAAGACCGACAGCGTGAAGTTCTTCGCTCCAATGGCGCTCTCGGTCTACCAGTCTCTTGGCCCGCTCGACGCCGATCTCCGATATGACTTCGGCCGAGTCGCCGAAGTCGCCGGCGCAGCGGAGATCGCGCGCGCTCAAGCGGACTCCATTCTCGCCAGCGACTCCACGCACCTCCTCGGCCTCGTCCTCGGCACCCGCGCCGCGCAGCTCCGCGGCGACTCAGCGGCCGTTCGCACTTTCTCCCGCCGCTTGCTTGCCGCGGAACGATCGGAATCCGCGAAAAAATTGCCGGAATACGAGCGCCACCAGGGCGACATCCTCGAAGCACTGGCCGAAGCCCGCCGTCGATAGCCCCTTGATCGCATGAGTGTTCTTGGCGCGTCCGGGAGCGCAAGAACCGGCCGGTTCCCCGTTCCCGGTTCCCGGGTGCGCGGAGCGCCGCCGATTCCCGATTCCCGATTCCCGATTCCCGATTCCCGACGATGAGGATTCACGTCGCCCACAGCCCCGACTCCGACGACGCGTTCATGTTCTACGCGCTGGCGGATGGGTTGATCGAAACCGAAGGCCTCGAGTACGTCCACGAGCTCCAGGACATCGAGTCGCTCAACCAGCGCGCAATGCGCGGAGAGCTCGAGGTTACCGCGGTCTCGATTCACGCCTATGCCTACCTCAGCGACCGGTACTCGCTTCTCCCCCACGGCGCGTCCATGGGGGATCGCTACGGACCGCGCCTCGTCAGCCGCACGTCCGCCTCGCGCGAAGATGTGAAGGGCAAGCGCGTGGCGATCCCGGGACCGCTCACCAGCGCCTACCTCGCACTCAGGCTCTACGAGCCGGACTTCCAGCCGGTCCCCACTCCGTTCGACCAGATCGAAGACCGCGTTGCCGACGGCGACGTCGACCTCGGCCTCCTGATCCACGAAGGCCAGCTGACGTTCGCCGAGCGTGGCCTGCATCTCGTCGTCGATCTGGGCGAATGGTGGTTTTCTGAAACGGGTCTCCCGCTGCCACTCGGTGGCAACGTGGTTCGTAAAGACCTCGGCCCGGACCTGACGCGAAAGATTTCCAAACACCTTCGCGCCAGCATCGCGTACGGATTGGAGCATAGAACGAACGCGCTCGACCACGCCATGCGTTACGCGCGTGGCCTCGACCGATCGAAAGCGGACACATTCGTCGGGATGTATGTCAACGACTGGACGCTCGACTACGGTGATCGCGGCCGAGCCGCCGTTCGCCAATTCCTCGAGCGGGGCGTTGCAGCCGGAATCATCAATCGCCACGTTAGCGTGGAGTTCGTTGACGACTAGAAGGGTCCGGTAGCAGTGCCATCATGTTACACGACCGACCGTTGCGCTCGTCGATAGTCTGTGCCGCGCACGCCTAGGTCCAGTTTCGCACTCGAGAACCACCATCGCAGTGGTGGGCCCGCCAGGTTTCCCCTGGTGCCGATTGCCGCCATCGGCGATCACCTCGCCGAAGGTGCCATCGCCGTCAACGCGCGCCGCATCGTCACATACGTCAACCGCATCGCCACCGCGCTGCTCGGCGTGCGCGCTGACGCGCTCCTCGGCCGTGATGTGCTCACCATCGCCGAGCCTTCTCAGCGCGACTCATCGTCCAAGTTCGCCCGCGCGCTTGCTGATGTGCTGGAGCGCGGCGTGGAGCACGTCTTGGCGCTCAACGACATCGATGCCGCGCCGTCCTTCAACGTCGACTACTGTCGCCTCTTTCCCATCGCCGACGGCGGCGCGCTCATTCTCCTCGGCGAGACGATGTCGCCGAGTGTTTCCGAGCGTTTGTCCGGCGCGCACTCGCTCGCCGGAATACTGCAGCGCATCAATCAGTCGCTCGAGGTCGAGCGCGTCCTTCACCTGCTCGCGACCCACGCTGCGCAGTTGATTGGCGGAAGCGGTTCAACGGTCTTCCTGCTTGAAAACGGTGAGCTCATCGCCGCGGCGGGAGCCGGCTCCGAGAAAGTCATGGTGGGCCATGGCCAGAGTCTCACCGAGAGTTTTGCCGCTGACGTGGTGCGCTCGCATCGACCGCGCCGCACGCGCGACCTCGAGGCCATGCTCCGCGGCGCGACCGCCACCAGAAACGAAGACGAAATCGGTCGCGTCGGCGCCATCGCGGCGCCGCTCATGATCGCGGACCGGCCGATCGGCGCACTGGTAGTGACCGGCGTGGCGGCGCAGCGATTCTCCGACCATCACGAGCAGCTCCTCGTCACCCTCGCAACTCACGGCGCGATAGCGCTGGAGAACGCGAAGCTGTATCGCGCGGCAGCGCAGACGGCTCGCCATGCCGGGATCCTCGCGGCGACCGCCCGCACGCTCGCCTTCAACGCGTCGCCCGATGAGCTCTTTGCCGGTCTGACGCGCCTTGTGACGGAGTCCCTCAGAGCGGATGCCTTCAGTATCCACGTCGCCGACGCCGGGTACGACCAGGTCACGTTGTTGCACAGCGTTGGCGTCGACGCTGCGTCGCCTAACGCCGCCATCGGTGGCTTCTGGGACACGCCGGCCGGCGGAGCGATCCGGTCCGCCACGCCAACGTTTCTCACGAACACGGCCGGCATCGGGTTCCGGGACGAGTTCACGGGCGCATCCACCAGCCCGGAAAGTGGTTCCACCGCGTTCCTTCCGCTGATCATCGATGGGCGCGCGGGAGGCGTGCTCTCGCTGCGCTTCCGACATCCGCGCGATTTCGATGACCGCGAGCGCGCGCTGCTCATCGACTTCTCCACCGCCGTCGCGGTCGCGATGCGCAACGCGTCGCTCGTCGGCGACCTCGAACGCCGTGCGATGCGTCTCTCCGCGGTCGCGAAGGTGCAGCTCGCGATGTCGCGCACCGAGTTGCACGACGTGTACGCCGAGATCCATCGCGCGGTCGCTTCCTCGGTATCGCAGGCATCGTGCTTCGCGCTGCTGCTCGCCGACCGTGTCGAGCCGCTGTTCCGGCCACAGCTCGTCGTGGTCGACGGCCTCGTCACGTGGTCATCCGCGCTGCCGACGGCGCCGGTCACCGAATGTGCCGCGTCAATTGCGCTGCGAACGGGCCAGCCCGTCGTCTCGACACAACCGACACGCTCGTGGGGAGCGCTCGTTCCGGGCGCCTCGGAAACCTTGACCTCGCACCTTGCGTCGGAGATCGCCGTCCCTGTGGTGCACGGTGATCACACGCTTGGTGTGTTGATCGTGCAGTCGAGGCATCGCGGCGCGTTCACGGCGGAAGATGTCGAGCTCCTCTCGATCATCGCTCGCCAGGCAGGCGTCGCGATCGCGATCGCCCGCTTGTTCGAGGCGCAGCGGGAAGAGCGTCAGATGGCCGAGGCCGCGGCTCGCATCGCCCGGGTCGCGCTCGCGAGCACGACGGCCGCGGACGCTGCAAATGCTATTCTCGCCGCCGTCGGAGAAGTCGTGGCCATGGACGGCGCGGCCATCGGGTTGCTGAGCCGGGACGACGCCATCGTTTACATCAGCGCGACCGGAAGTGCGGACGCCACGCGGGGCTCTCGCATCCCGCTCGCGATGAGCATCGCCCGCGAGGTGGTCCTCGCTGCGCCGGACGCCGCCACTGATGCGCCGCCCATGACGACGACGCCTCCGCTACCGTCGAGCGACGCGTCGCTCGCTCGCGGAGGCGTCGTCCTCGCACTCGCGGCGAAGGATCGCGTGCTCGGTGTGTTGACCGCCGCCGCGCCACCTAACGGGTCGCTTCCGCAGTCGAGCATCGACGCGCTGCGACGCCTCGCGTCGTCCGTCGCCCTCGCGATCGATGTGCAGCTGCTGGGAGAGGGTGAGCGAAATCGTCATGCGCGTGAACGCATGCTCGCGACTGCGCTCGCGACGATGGATCAGCCAGTGTTCGTGTTGGCGCTCGACCGGCGCGTGCTCTATGCCAACGACGCTGCCGTCCGCGAATACGGGTACACGCTCGATGAGCTGACCACCATGACCGTCGACGCGCTCGTCACGTCCGCGGTGCCGATGCGCGCTGGTCACGACCTGTCTCGCACGCCCGCGAATGTCGTGGTCGCCGAGCACGTCCATCGCCGCCGCGACGGTTCCCAGTTCCCGGCAACGGTAGCGCTCAGCTTCATTCGCCAGGACAATGGCGCGCCGATCGGTCAGGTGCTGAGCGTTCGCAACCTCACCGACGAGCGGCGCATCGCCGAGCAGTTGCGCCAGAGCGAAAAGCTCGCCGCGTTAGGCGAGCTCGTCGCCGGCGTCGCTCACGAGCTGAACAATCCGCTCGCCGGCATCTCCGCGTTCGCCCAACTGCTGCTCGAGGAGGAGCTCAACGCCGACCAGCGTGAGTCCGCACGCCTCATCAAGCGCGAAGCGGACCGCGCGGTCGGTGTCATCCGCGATCTCCTCCTGTTCGCGCGCAAGGCCGGGCCAAGCACGATGCCCCTCGACCTCAACGGCCTCGTGCAGCTCACGTTGCGCCTGCGAGCCTATAGCCTGCGGTCATCCGGTGTGCAGGTCGAGACAAACCTCGATGCGAATCTGCCCGAGATATCGGGCGATGATCAGAAGCTACAGCAGGTCATCCTGAATCTCATCGTCAACGCCGAATACGCGATGCGCCGCAGCCCCACGAAGCGGCTCGTGATTCGCACCGCGCACGAAGGCGATGCCATCGTGACCGAAGTCTCCGATACGGGCGCCGGGATGTCGCAGGAAACGCTGCAGCGCGTGTTCGAGCCGTTCTTTACGACCAAGCCCCCCGGTGAGGGCACTGGGCTCGGCCTCAGCGTGAGCTACGGCATCGTCGACGCGCACCGCGGCACGATCAGCGTCGAGAGCACCCCCGGTCGCGGCACGACCTTCCGGATCACGCTCCCGATTTCGGAGACGCACGACACCCCCGGAGACCAGCTCGGATGATGCAGGTCACGCCGAGTGGCGGCCTAACGAATCTCGTCATCGGAGACGGCGGCCCGTGGCGTGTGCTGATCGTGGACGATGAAGAGACCATCCGCCTCGCCCTTGCGAAGTTTCTCCGCTCGCGCGGGTACAACGTCGAGACCGCGGAGTCGGGCGTGGCCGCGCTCGAGCTGCTGCAGCGCGGCAAGTATGTCCTGATGCTGTGCGATGTGCGGATGCCCGGGTTCACTGGCGTTGACGTCGTCCCGCGCGCACTCGCGATCGACGCGGACCTCGCCATCGTCATGCTCACCGCTGTGAACGACGCTCCGACCGCGGCCGAAGTACTCTCGGCGGGCGCGATGGACTACCTGATGAAACCCATCGAGCTCGCGGACCTGCAGTTGGCCATCGAGCGCGCGCTTCACCGGCGTGGGCTGGCCATCGAGCGGCGCAATGTCGAGCGCCTCATTCGCGAAGAGGTGGCGTTGAGGACCGCAGAGCTCGAGCGCGATAAACTCGCCCTCCGTGCCCTCAGCGTCGACGTCGTGCAAGCCCTCGTGAACGCGCTCGAAGCGAAGGACACGTACCTGCGCGGTCATTCGCAACGCGTCGCACACCTCGCCGCGGGCATAGCGCAGGAAATGGGACTCGATGAAGACACTGTAGAGGAGATTCGTCTGGCGGGCCGCCTTCACGACGTGGGAAAGATCGGCACACGAGAGTCGGTCCTCCACAAGCCGGGACCCCTGAGCACCGAGGAGTTCGACCACGTCCGCGACCATGTCCGAATCGGCGTCGACATCCTCTCACCCCTGCGCCACCTGGGCCAGGCGGTCCTCTACGTTCACGACCATCACGAACATTGGGACGGCTCCGGGTACCCACGCGGCCTCTCTGGTGAGGCTATCTCGCTCGGAGGGCGTATTCTCTGCGCGGCCGACGCGTTCGATGCGCTGACGTCCGCGCGCCCTTACCGGGGGGCACTCGCGCCCGAGGCAACGGTCGATTTCCTGACCGCCCAAATTGGCACGCTTTTGGACCCAAAGGTGTTCGAGGTCCTGGCCGCCGTCGTTCGCCGCGGTCGCACACTCGCCTTCATCGACGGCGCCTGAGCTGTAGG
>Ga0207701_10000390_pt1 | contig 45008 bp, 44 predicted proteins | sample KBSSwiSSwithPhiX_FD_184294 | JGI IMG/M metagenome (GOLD analysis project Ga0207701, IMG submission 184294) | Switchgrass rhizosphere bulk soil microbial communities from Kellogg Biological Station, Michigan, USA, with PhiX - S5 (SPAdes) (version 2) | ecosystem: Environmental > Terrestrial >... | reverse complement strand
CTACCCACGCAGACTCCAGCGCGCTGCTTCGCTGGAGCTGGCGGAGGGATTCGAACCCCCGACCGGCTGATTACAAATCAGCTGCTCTACCGGACTGAGCTACGCCAGCCGGACAAAAACGGCAGTGTAGCACGTCCCGTGCCACGCGGGCAAGCCCGTGTCGACACGAACAGCTTCCGCCGCCGAACGGCGCGCCTCAGAGGGTGGATGCCCCCATTATCCAGTAAAATCGGCGCGGTTTCCAGCGAGATGTCCCCGCGGCTCCGCGTCCTCCACGCGATCCACGACTTTCTTCCGCGCCATCAGGCTGGTTCCGAGCTCTATGCGGCCGCGCTTGGCGCCGCGCTGCAGCGGCGTGGACACCACGTCACGGTGCTGGCAGCCGAGTACGATCCGGCCCGTCCGCACGGCGATCTGGCCTGGCGTGCGCACGACGGGCTGCCAGTCGTCGAAGTCGTCAACAACTGGACCTATCCGAACGCGGCCATAGCATGGAGCGCGCCCGACCTGATGCGCGCCTTCGAGCACGTGCTCGAAGCGACGGATCCGGACGTGCTGCACGTCCACAGCCTGCTCAACCTGTCGCTCGATCTGCCGGCCCTCGCCCGGCGCCGTGGAATCCCGGTCGTCGCGACGCTTCACGACTACACGCTCGTCTGTCCGTCGGGCGGCCAGCGCATTCACAAGGCGGAAAACCACATCTGCCACACGATCGAGCCGGAGCGCTGCGCGCGGTGTTTCTCCGAGTCGCCGTTTTTCTCGCAGATGGCGTACGGCCGGGTGCTTCGCGCGCCGATCGGCGTGCGGTCCTTCAGCCTCGCTCGGCGACTGGCGCGCGCGGCGCCGGGGCTCGCCTCGCGCCTCGCCCGCACGGTCGGCACCGGATCGGGCGCAGCGGCGACGCCCGCCGCGATCACGGCCCGTCTCGATCGCGCGCGAACCGCCTTCGATGCCTTCGACCTCGTCGTCGCACCCTCGGCGTCGCTCGCCACGGAGTTCCAGCAGCTCGGGTTCCCGGCGCATCGCGTACGGGTGATGGACTACGGCTTCGCGCCGCTGACGGCTCCCGCGCCGGGCCGGCGACCGTCGGGGCCGCTCCGCGCGGGGTTCATCGGGAGCCTCGTCTGGCACAAGGGCGTGCACGTGCTGGTCGAGGCGATCCGGCGTGTGCCAGCCGGCCACGTCGAGGCGATTGTGTTCGGGGATCTGGGGGTCGCACCGGACTACGCTGCCGCGCTGAAGCGTGCGGCCGAAGGCTGGCCGGTCCATTTCCGCGGGCCGTTCGAGCACCGCGAGGTGGCACGCGCGCTTGCGGAGATCGACGTGCTCGTCGTGCCCTCGATCTGGCTCGAGAACTCTCCGCTCGTGATCCACGAGGCGTTCATGGCGCGCGTGCCCGTGGTCGGCGCGCGCATCGGCGGCGTCGCGGACCTCATTCAGGACGGCGTCAATGGCGTGCTCTACCCGCCCGACTCGGCCGACGCCCTCGCCGGCGTGCTGACGCAGCTGGCCACCGATCGCGGCCGTCTCGATGCGATGGCCGCACGTGCGCCGGCGGTCACCAGCCTCGACGATCACGCCGCCGAGTGGGAGGCCCTCTACCTGGAAACCCGCGCGCCAGAGACACAGGTGTCCACGCGGTGAACGCGGTTTCCGTCGTGCTCCCCACGCGAAACGGGGGCACCCGACTCCGATCGACACTCGACGCGATCAGGCAGCAACGTTTCGCGGGCGCTGTCGAAATCGTCGGCGTCGACTCCGGATCGAGCGACGGCACGCTGGACCTCCTGCGCGAGCGGGCCGATACAGTCCTTCGTGTGGATCCGCGGGAGTTCAATCACGGCGCGACGCGCAATCTTGGCATCGAGCGTTCGCGCGGTGCGTTCGTCGTGATGCTGGTCCAGGACGCGGTTCCCGTGGGCGACGGCTGGCTGGAGGCCCTGGTGGCACCTCTCCAGCAGGATGCCAGGCTCGCCGGCGCATTCGCCCGTCAAGTCGCCGCGCCGGGCGCCTCGGCCCTCACGCGCGACTACCTGTCCCGCTGGCTCGCGGCGGGGCCCGAGCCGCGTACCGTTTTCGCATCTCGCGAGGCGCTCGAGCAATCGTCGCCGCCCGAACGGTTCGATCGTTGCATCTTCGACAACGTGTGCTCGTGCATCAGGCGGGAGGTGTGGCAGACGATCCCGTTTCGGGCGGTGGCCATCGCTGAAGACATGGCCTGGGGCCGTGACGTGCTGATTGCCGGCTACGGCCTCGCGTATACCCCGGCGGCCGTCGTCGAGCACTCGCACGAACGGTCGGCTGGCTACGAGCTGAAACGGACGTGGGTACTGCACCAGCAGCTCTATCACCTGTTCGGACTGCGCACGATTCCTGGCGTCGGGGACCTCTTCAGGGCCATCGCGAGCTCGGCGCGCCTGCATCAACGTGTGCTGGTGGGTAGCTCCGCCGGACTGGGCGCACAGCTTCGCGGCGCAGCCCTGGCCCTCGCCTGGCCGCTCGGCCAGTACGGCGGCGGCTGGACGGCAGCGCACGGCCGCGAGTGGCGTCCGGGGGACGCCTGATGCGCGTCCTGATCGTCGTTCACGGGTTTCCGCCGGCGTCGATGGGCGGCACCGAGGTGTACGCGGCGGCGCAGGCCCGCGCACTCACCGCCCTCGGCGACGAGGTCAGGGTGCTCGCGCGCGAGTCTGCGCCCGAACGCCTCGAATACGCCGTTCGGGACGACGAGCAGGGCGGTGTTCATGTCCGCTTCGTGAACCGCACGTTCCGCGACGCAGCCTGCTTTGCGGACTCCTATCGCAGCGATCGCATCACCGCACGGGCTTCCGATCTGCTGGACGACTGGCGGCCCGACGTGGCGCACGTGCATCACCTCACGTGCCTCTCGACGACGATCGTGCCCGAGCTGAGAAGTCGCCGCATTCCGGTGGTGCTCACCCTGCACGACTACTGGATGCTCTGTCATCGCGGCCAGCTGCTCGATCGTCACCTGCGCCGCTGCGACGACCCGCGCACCTGCTTCGCGTGCCTCCCCGCGGAGGCGGGCGTGGGCCGCGCCGGCGCGCTTGCCGCTCGCGCCATGCACGGAATCGAGCAGGTCGTCCCCGATGGCGCGGCAAAGGCGATTCGCCAGACGGCCGGGCTGGTCGCCGGCGCTGTCGCCAGCGGGAATGTGGGGCGCGCGGAGGCGGACGCACGCGCCACCCACATGGACGCCGTTCTCGGCGAAGTCTCTCAGATCGTCGCGCCTTCCCGTCACGTCCGCGACCGGTTTGCCGCGGCCGGGCTCGATCCGGCCCGGGTCATTGTCTCGTCCAACGGCATCGATACGGCGCGATTCCTGATGCGACCGCCACGAAGGCCCGCACCACTGCGCCTCGGATTCATCGGCAGCCTGACGGTTTCGAAAGCGCCGCACGCGCTCATCGAGGCCTGGCGCCGCCTGCCCACAGGCGCGGCCACGGTGGTCATGGCCGGCGCGTTCGTGCCTTATCACGGCGACGACAGCTACCGCGGCACGATCGATCCGCTCTTCTCGTTGCCGGGAGTACAGGCGATCGGGCCGGTTCCGCACGATGAGATCCCGAAGCTGCTGTCGACGCTCGACGTGCTCGTCGTGCCCTCGATCTGGGAGGAGAACAACCCGCTCGCGATCCTCGAGGCGTTCGCCGCCGGCGTCCCGGTAGTCGCTTCACGCATCGGTGGCATTCCCGAGATCGTCAGCCATGGCACGAACGGCCTGCTGTTCGAGCCCGGCAACGTGGACGACCTCGCACGTGCGCTGGGCCGCTTCGTGACCGAGCCTGGCCTGCGCGAACGCCTGCGCGCGGGCATTCCGCGCGTGCGGACGCTGGAGGACGCAACGCGCGAGACGCGCGAAATCTACGATCGTCTCGTTCACCCTTCGACGAGCTCAGGACGGCCGGCTTCGCACACCGCGCCTTCAGTTCGTCCTGAGCCTGTCGAAGGACGAACAGCCGTCAGTGCCATTGTCCTGAACTACGGCACTCCCGAGGACACGCTGCTCGCCGTGCGCTCCCTGATGGCGTCGCGCGAGCCGCTCAGCCAGATCATCGTCGTCGACAACAGCCACGACAGGCAGTGCGAGGAAGCGCTGGCTGCACTTCGCGACGAGGTCGTCCTGATCCGGTCGGGATCGAACCTCGGGTTCTCGGGCGGCATGAACCTCGGCATCCGCCGCGCACTCGATGCCGGCGCCTCGCACGTCTTCCTCGTGAACAGCGACGTTATCGTTCCGCCGGCGACGATCGGGCGCCTGCTTGCCGTGCTGAAGGCCGGGCCGACGCGCGGCGTCGTCTCGCCGGTGATTGCGTCGCGATCGCGGCCTGACGTGATCGCCTCGCTCGGCATGTCGTACTCCGATGGCACCGGACGCATGCGCCATCGCGGAGCGGGCGACCGGCTCGACCTCGCGGCCGGCGATGACTGGGAGAGCGTGCCCGCGGTCAGCGGGTGCGCGATGCTGGCGGCGCGCGAGGTGTTCGAGCGGATCGGCCTGCTCGACGAGGCGTACTTCTTCTCGTTCGAGGATCTGGCCTTCTGCCTGGCCGCGCGCGACGCGGGCTTCGACGTTGGCGTGGCGCGCCGTGCGGCCGTGCTTCACGAAGGCAGCCGGACGCTCGGCACCGCGTCGCCCCGCAGGCTCTACTTCGCGGCACGCAACCACCTGCGGGCCGCGGCGAACCGGCCGGCCTCCACCGTAGTCGCAGGCCTGGCGCGAGGCGCCGCCATCGTCGGTTACAACCTCGCTCACGCCGTGAAAGCGCCAGGCGGCACGCTGGCCGGACGCGTGGGCGCCGTGCTGCGCGGCACGCGCGACCACCTGCGCGGACGCTACGGCCCCGACACTCAGGCGTGAGATCCGCGCGCGGCCAGCCGCCGCACACCCGCCCACAGCGCGCCGCCGATCATCACCGCTTCAAACGGCGTCAGCAGGTGGAAACGGCGTCCGCCGGGCGTCCACTGGTAGAACTCCGCGCGCATAGGTGGCGCGATCAGTGCCGCCAGCACCAGCATCAGCAGCGTCAGCCGCGAGGCCGCCCGCCAGGACAACATCGGCTGTTCGGATGGCCGGTTGCTCCACGCCAGAATCATGACCACGCCGATCAGCGCGCCGATGCCGTTGAAGATGATGTCGTTGGCGTCCAGATACTGAGGCGTTCCTCGTGGAAGCACGATGTGCTGGTACCCCTCGTCGACGACGCCGAGCGCCATCGACACGAGCCACGCACCCTCCAAAGGCAGTCCCGCGCGCGCGAACGCCAGCACCAGGAGCGCGTACTGCGGGTAGTGGATGTTCTCGATGGCGTTCAGGAGCAGGAACGCATTCGCCAGCAGCATCGCCGCGGCGACGCCAATCAGGCCGGATCGAACAACGGGGCGCCTGTGCGGCGGGCACCACCAGAGCGCAACGAGCGTGGCCGCTCCGATCGCGAGGAACACCCGCTGAGTAGCCGCGTCGTACTCGAAGAACCCGAAGCGCTTCGCGAGAGAGTCGAAGAAGTCCGTGATTGGCAGGTGCAGGGCGATGTCGAGCGCGAAAAGCCCGAAGGCCGCCGCCAGCCAGGATGGCGACAGTCGCCGCCATTCGCTCACGACGGCTCGCCGCGCTGATCGGCGGTCCGGCGCTGCAGATCGCGAAGCTCGGCGCCGAGGATGCTGACCTCTTCGACCAGCCGCTCGATCTGCTCACGCTGGCGCGAGACGACGACGGAGAAGTACAGCAGCGCCCCGAACACCAGCGGCACTAGCACGAGGAGCAGAATCGCCGGCGGATAGTAGATGCCGAGCCAGCTGGCGGCCCCGTTGAGCAGCGGCCGCGAGAACGAGAGGCCCAGCATCGCGAGCGCCGCGAGAATCCAGACGAACGAATACTCCTCGGTCAGGCGTCGCCTGCGCACCAGCTCGAAGACGATGACAAGCAGCAGCGCGCTGACGAGCACGCCGGCGATGGTGACACGATCGATCACGAGGCCGGCCTTTCCACTCCGCTGCGCAGCGGCACGATCAGCATCGCCAGGACGATGCGCGCGATGGCGGTGGTCTTGCGAAGTGGCGTCAGCGTCGTGCGCCCGGCGATCCGCGGACGGAAGGCCACGGGCACTTCCTCGGCGCGCAGGCCGTTGCGGCTGAGGAACAGCAGCAGTTCGGCTTCGCCGTACCCCGTGGGATGGTGATCGGAGAGCAGGTCGATGGCCCGGGGCCCGAAGGCGCAGAAACCCGACGTGGGATCCGTGACCTGCCGGCCCGTGAGGGCCGTCAGGCACATCGCCAGCGTGCGACGCACGATCCCCACCCGCACCTGGGCATAGCGCGACCCGAAGGTGACGTCAGCCACACCCTGCGTGATCGGTGTCATCAAGGCATCGATGTCCGACGGGCGATGCTGCCCGTCGCCGTCCACACGGACCACCCTGGAATAGCCGAGTCGGCCTGCGTAGCGCAGACCCGTGCGCACCGCGCCCCCGACGCCGATCCGCTCGTGGATGCGCAGCACCCGGACGCCCAGCCGATCGACCAGGCGGAACGTCCCGTCGCTGGACCCGTCGTCGATCACGAGAATGTCGGCGCCAGGCACGAGCGCACGAACCTCGGCAAGGACCGATGGCAGGCTGGCGGCCTCGTTGTACGCCGGAATCAGCACGAGCAGATCGTCCACGCCCATGAACGTCATGCCCTCAATGGCTGGGCGCCGCGCGCTCGGGCCGCGGGCGCATGCTGTGATGAGGTCGCGCCGGCCGGCCGGAGAGGCGTCGCGTGGTCCACATGACCATCGCCGACACCCAGGCCGCATCGCGCGCCAGATGAAAGAAGGGAAACGCCAGTGCGGCGGCGTCCCTGAATCGCAGCGCCGCGCGAACACCGGCCAGAGAACGTTCGAGGATCAGCACGCCGACCAACAGAGCGGCGATGATCAATCCGTCGCGCGGTCGCCCGATCGTCACGCCCGCGCACGCGATGAGCACGGCGGCCGCGAGGACGATGGGATGGAACATCATCGGCGCCGGTGACACCGCATCGCCGCTAAGGCGGCGCGTGTGCCGTGCGACGAGGTCGAGGCGTCCGTATCCGAATCCATACTGCTGACGAAGATACGACCAGAGGCCTTCGCGCCACGAGTGGCGGCTTCGGGCATCGCGGCTGATCACCAGACGGAAGCCCGCGTCCCGCAGCCGGTAGCTGACGTCGTTGTCGTACCCGTAACCGAGTGATTCGTCGAATCCGCCGATGGCGGCAAGCGCGGACGAACGATAGAGCGTATTGCCCGTGCAAACGTGGTCCGTGTCGGCGCCCTCGATCCGTTCGTAGCGTTGCTCGAGATCGAGGCTCATCACGCGGGCGCTCAGCGGCGCCGCGGGATCCGTTTCGTAGTAGCCCTGTGCGGCAGCGACCATCAGATCGCCGAGGTGCGGAATCAGCGCCGCCAGCCATCCCGGCTCGAGGACGACGTCCTGATCGACCTGCGCGATCAGCGGATACCGCGCGTGCCGGATTCCCTCGTTGAGCGCCGCGGCGGCACCGCTGCCCGTCCCCGGCACCATCTTCACGCGTGCATCCGCGGCTGATGCGCGCGCCAGGATTTCCGCGCTGCCGTCGCCGCTGCCGTCTTCGACCATCACCACTTCGATGGGCACGCCGGCGTCCTGCGCGAGGAGCGACGGCAGCACGCGCGGCAGCCACCGCGCGCCGTTGCGGACGGGCACGACGAAGCTGACGCCGTCAGCGCGCGGCAAGGACATCGTGGTACAGGGCATCAAGTTCCGCGGCCACCGTGGGCGCGCCGTAGCGCTGCCGGACAACGGAGGCGGCCTCCGACGCGCGCCGGCGCCAGTCGTCCCGGGCGGCGAGCACCTGACGAATCGCCGCGGCCAGCGCCTCGGGGTCGCCAAGCGGGGTCACGACACCGCCGCCCACCCGGCCAATCAGCTCACCGCATCCCGAATCGTCGGCCACCACGACGGGCGTGCCCGTGAGCAACGCCTCCAGTGGGACGAGCCCGAATACTTCGTCGGCGGACGGATATACAAGGACATCGGCATCGGCCAGCGCTTCGAGCCGGGCGGCGCCGCGCAACAGACCGGTGAAGACCACGCGATCGCCCAGCCCGAGCGCTGAAGAGAGATGCTCGAGCGACCGGCGCGTCCCCATGTCGTTGCCGGCGATGGCCAACCGCGCGTCTGCAGCGACGCTCAACGCAAACGCCCGCAGCAGGACGTCCACGCGCTTGCGTGGCGTCAGCTTGCCGAGGTACAGCACCAGGGGACGCGAGCCTATGCCGTGCGCCGCCCGAAAGGCGCCCCGAGTGGCCGGCGCCCGGTGCTCGTCGAGGTCGATGGGGTTGGCCAGGAGCCGAATCCTCCCGGCCGGCACTCCCATCTGCTCGAGCTGACCTCGTTCGGCCTCCGACACGGCGATGACGGCCGAGGCGCTCTCGAGATCCCGGCGCCCTGTCATCCGGTCGTAGACCCACTTCGCCGCCCGGCGGCGCTCGATCCGCGGCGCCGTGCCATTGGGCGCGAGCACGTACGGGACGCGCGCGCGGGACAGCTGCCGGGCCGCGAGCGACACCGGCAGATTCCGGCACGCGTGGAGGTGCGCGATGTCAAAACACGTCGCATGACGGGACAGGTAGCCGCTCAGGCCGCGAGGCAGGAAGACTTGCGCGTGGTACGCGAGACGGTTGGACAGATTGGGAAACATCCTCACGTCGACGGCGCCCGGCTCACCGGGTTCCGGGGTGAACGGTGCGCTCCGGCGTTCGGCATCCGCGGCATCGGTCGTGCACACCGTGACCTGGTGTCCCCGGAGGGCCAGCTGCCTCGTCAGCGTCGTGGCGATGCGAGGAATACCACCGTAACCCCAGGCGTTCTGGAAGTACGGGGTGACGTGAAGTATACGGAGCGTCATTCGTGTGGCAAATACGATACAGAGAGCCCCGGCGACCAGAATTGTAAGCGGTACGCGATTCTTAGACTACGAAGGTCGCCTCTTGATGCCCTCCCGTCCGCCTCCGAAGCAAGTCCCGCGCCCGAACATGAGCCGTCGACGGTACTGGTGGTTGGCCGGTATGGCCGCCCTCTATTCGGGGCTGATTTACGTCAATGCCCTGAACAACCCTTACGTCTACGACGACGTGCGGACGATCCAGGGGAACACGTCGCTCGACGACCTCCGCGCCTTCAAGCGCATCGTCCTCCGCGAGTCGATGCGGCCCCTGGTGAACCTCTCCTACGCCCTCGATCGAGCCGTCTGGCCCTGGCAACTGGTGGGGCACCACCTGACCAGTGTCCTGTTGCACGTGCTGAACGTGCTGCTGGTCTTTCAGCTGGCCTGGAGCGCCGTGAGCGACCAGCGGTCACACGCGCCCCCCGGGGTTGCCGAACGAGTCTCGCCGCAGGTCGTGGCGTTCATGGCAGCCTCCCTGTTCGGGCTGCACCCGATGATGACCGAGGCCGTGGGGTACATCAGCGGCAGGTCGGAGGTGTTGTACGGCTGCTTCTTCCTGCTCGCGCTGTTGGCCGCGCGGCGGTGGATGATCGGCGATGGCGCGAAGTGGATGGTCCTGGGCGCAGGACTCTGGACCGCGGCGCTGATGTCGAAGGAGGTCGCCGTCTTCTGGCCGATCGTCGCGTCGTTGTACGACCGCTATGTCCTCGGAAGCCCCGAGGCCGACTGGAGGCGCCGCTTCGTGCGCGTCTACATGCCGATGCTGGCGCTGACCGTGGTCGCCGGCGCACTCCGCATCGGCATCCTCGTCCTGGTGGAGAACCCCGGCGAGGCGCACATCATGTGGCAGTTCATACCCGTGGAGCTGGTCGTCTGGTTCAAGTACTTCCGGCTCCTCCTGCTGCCGGCGGGGCAGACGATCTTCCACCAGATCGAGCCCATCCACTCGCCGTTCGATTCGGCGCTGCTGGCGGCGATCGCGTGGATCGCGGTCTGGGTGGGGCTCGGGTTGCGGCTGCGCCGGCGGAACGGGCTTCTGGCGCTCGGGCTGTTCTGGTTCATCCTGCTGCTCGTTCCCTCGTCGATGCTCGTGTTGCTCGACCTCGGCGAGCCGATGGCAGAGCATCGGGTGTACCTGGCAGCGGCCGGGCTGTTTCTCGCCGTCGGCATGGGGCTCGGGTGGGCGTGGGCCTTCATCGACAAACGCACCGCGCGATCGCGGCTGCTCCTCCGCTGCCTGATCGCCATGTGGCTGACGTTGCTGGGCGGAATGACCGTCCTTCGCAACGAGGTATGGAGCTCGACAGTCGGGCTGTGGCTCGAGGCCGTGGACCGGTCCCCCCAGGTCTGGGTACCTCACCTGCTGCTCGGCGAGGCGCTCCACGAACGTGGCGCGTCGGAGCAGGCGCTGGCCGAGTATCGTATGGCGGTGCGGCTGCGGCCCGACGAGCCGACGCCGTACATGAGGGTCGGCCTGGTGCTGGCCGAGCTGCACCGGCTCGACGAAGCCGCCGCCGCGTTCCAGGAGCTCGAGAACAAGACGGGCGGATCGGCGATGGCGCGCAACGGGCTCGGGGCCGTGGCGTTGTTGGCTGGACGGCCCGACGAAGCGCGCCGGCATTACGAGTCGGCGCTCACTGTGGATCCGAAGGACGTTGCGTCGCGGCAGTCGCTGGCACTGATAGCCGAGACCATCGATCACGATCCGGCAGCGGCCCTCGCCATCTGCCAGCAGGTGCAGCAAATCGCACCGGAGACGCCAGGCAACGATGACTGCATCCGCAGAAACCAGGCCGCTCTCTCAGGAGCCGCTGGCCCGCCTCACTGACGGCCCGGGCCCGCGCCCGGTCACGCGGGCATCCGACCGGGCCTCGGTGTGGGGTCTGGTGTGGACGCTGATTCGCACCGATTTCAAGGCCAGGTACCACGGCACACCCGTCGGGTTTCTCTGGGCGCTGCTGAAGCCCACGGCGATGTTTCTGGTGCTGGTGGGCGTGTTCTCGCTCATATTTCACAACGAACCCAACTACAAGCTGAAGCTCATCATCGGGCTGTTCCTCTGGAACTTCTTCTCCGAGGCGACCACCACGGGGATGGGATCGCTCGCGGCGAAGGGATTCCTGGTTTCCAAGGCCCGCTTCCCGCGCTGGATCCTCGTCGTCACGTCGATCGCCAACGCGTTGATTACGTTGCTCGTCTTCGCCGGAGTGGTCACGGCATACCTCGTCATCACGGGCAGAGGCCCGAGCGTGGCCGCGCTGGGTGCCTTCGCCTTCTACATCGTCTGCCTGACGACGATCACCATCGGGCTGTCTTTGGGAACGAGCGTGCTCTTTCTGCGGTTCCGCGATCTGAACCAGATCTGGGACATGACGACGCAGGCGGGGTTCTTCCTGGCGCCGATCGTCTATCCGCTGGGCGTGATTCCGGAGCGCTATCACCTCTACTTGTATCTGTGGCCGCCGACGCCGGCGATCGAGTTCTCTCGCCTCGCGATGGTGGAGGGCGTTCTTCCCGGCCCGATGGCGCACGCCTGCCTGGGACTGATGGCCGCGGGGATCCTGGGCGTGGGCGCCATGCTGTTCGGCCGGTACGGACCACGCGCGGCGGAGTTCGTCTGATGGCGCGGACCGTGGTTGAAGTCGACGCGGTCTCGAAGAGCTTCGAGATCCCCAGCGTTCACCGGGAGACGCTGCGTGAGCACCTCTTTGGCGTGCTGGAGCCTCGGAAGTTCGAGCGATTGCAGGTGCTCGATCAGGTCAGCTTCAAACTGCGCGCGGGTGAGACGCTCGGGATCATGGGGCGGAACGGCTGCGGGAAGAGCACGCTGCTCAAGGTGCTGTGCGGGATCTACACGCCCGATGCGGGCGAAGTACGCGTGGAGACGGGCATCACGCCGATCCTCGAGCTTGGCGTGGGTTGGAACGCGGAACTGGACGCGATCGACAACATCTTCCTGATCGGCTCGATCATGGGGCTCTCGCTCCGCGCGATCGATGCCAGCATCGACGGAATCCTGGCGTTCGCGGAAGTCGAGCGCTTCGCTCGATTGAAACTGAAGCACTACTCGAGCGGCATGGCCTCACGGCTCGCCTACGCGATCGCGTTCGAGGCAGTGCGTGAGGTGCTGGTTCTGGACGAAATCTTCGCCGTTGGCGATGCCGGGTTCAAGGCGAAGTGTGAGGAACGTTACCGTGGCCTGCGCGCGGCGGGACACGCCGTGCTGCTGGTGAGCCATGAGCCCAGAGCGATCACGACTTTCTGCGACCGCGCGCTTCTGATCGACCGCGGCCGCATCGCCTGCGTCGGGAACGCGCCTGATGTTGTCGCCGAGTACCTACGGCTCGTGGGCAACCAGCCACAGTAAGCGTGGGGGGCTTCAGTCCGCAGCGGGCGGGTCCGTCCGCCGAGCGACACTCCGCACCGCCCGAAGCAGCGCCCGGAGCGGTGAGGTGACGCGCCAGCTGCCCGAGGAGAGCAGCGCGTCCACTCGGTGTTTGGTCGATGCCAATTCAGCTGATTGCTCGTGCTCGGTCCGCTGTAGGCGTTCGATCTGCGCTTGAAGGGAGACCGCGTCCTGCTGTGCGCGGGCGAGGACGGCCTCGAGACCGGCCGCACGACGCTCGGCGGCCTCGAGACCGGCCGCACGACGCTCGGCGGCCTCGGCGCGAGTGCGTGTCTGCGCGTTTTCCCCTTCGAGCCTGGTCACCTGCTGGTCCAGGCGCGACCGATCCGCGTCCATCGCCCGTCGATCGGCGTCCATCTGTTCGAGGCGTATGCGGAGGTCGGCTCGGACTGTCTCGTCGGTCCGGCCGTAGGCGAGGCCTGCGGCGTCGAGTTCCCGGCGCACGTCGTCGAGCACAGCGAAGGCTCCATCAGTGAGTGCCGGCGCCCCGCGCTGCAGCTGATCGAGGGCGTCACGCGCCTCGGTCACCCATCGATCGAGCGGAGGCGGCGCGCTGAGGTCGCCGGGCCCTGCTGCGTGGTGGCACAGGTCTGGTCTTAGGAACTGTGCGATGGCCGCGTCGTCGGGAGCGAACGGCCATGTCAGGCGCAGGTCGTTCGCGATCCGGTCAGCCACCGATCGCCAGTCGGTGAGCAGCTGGCGGTAGCTGACTACCGAACGGGGAATGGTTCGCGTCGCATGCTCGGCGTCGAGCGTGTGGCGCAGCCACATCAGCAGTGAGAACTCGGGGGCGAGCCGGTCGCGCGTGGCGAGCGATCGCGATACGTCAACCGGGTCGCGGACGATGAGAATGGCGGATGGCGTGATGCCCGATTCCGCTAGCGCGCCCAGCCAGAAAGGCACGAACCGGCACATGCGGGGATCCTTCACGACGAAGCTCGGCGTTGACCCGAACTCGGCGTCAAGAATGCGCGTCAGCTCGCTCGCGAATGGGCCCGCATCGAACGAGGTGTCGAGCGGCGCCCAGGCATCCCACGACGAGCCGGCGGCATGCAGCACTCGATCGTGGAATTGGACGATCGGCTCCGATTCCCAATACCCCAGCGGATTGAACTCGTTGGGCGGTATCAGGGTCCTCGGACCGTGCATGCCCAGTCGCACGATCAGCCCGGCAAGCGCAGACGTACCACTTCGGTGCATGCCGAGGACGAGCAGGGCCTGCCTCACGCACCACCGCCTTCTCTCGTGCTCACTTCCATACGCACGCGCTGCACATGCGGGCACTATCTTAACGGTCCGCGCAGTCGAGTGCGTCACGTAGAATGTCGCGGATGGCGCATCACCGGGACACGCGGGAGATTCCGGTCCTGCGTCCGCTGCTTCCGACCGCGGAGCGGCTGCTGCCCTACCTGTCCCGAATCGACGCCAGCCGGTGCTACACGAACTGGGGCCCGCTGGTCTCCGAACTCGAGGGCCGCCTCGCCGGCCAGTTCCGGGTGCCACGCCATGGGGTGGTGTCCGCGAGTTCGGGCACCGCGGCGCTGGTCGGGGCCATCCTCGCGACGGCGGGCCGAGCGACCTCCGACAGACCTTTCGCCATCATGCCCGCGCTCACGTTTGTCGCGACGGCGATCGCCGTCGAGCAGTGCGGCTATCAGGTGCATCTCGCCGACGTGTCGTCTAACGACTGGATGCTCGACGCGCGAGCGCTGAGTTCACACCCGATGCTCGCCCGCACCGGCGTCGTGGTGCCCGTGTCGACGTACGGCAGGCCGGTCAATCACCAGGCCTGGAACACCTTTCGCCAGCAGACCGGCGTTCCCGTGGTCATCGACGGCGCCGCCAGCTTCGAAGCCCTTAGCGGCGAGGCGACCGCGTTGGTGTCGGAACTTCCCGTAGCTCTCAGTTTCCATGCGACGAAGGCTTTCGGCTCGGGGGAAGGCGGATGCGTCATCACGACGGACGCGGGTGTGGCCGAGTCGGTCACGCGGTCGCTGAACTTCGGATTCTTCGAGGATCGCGAGTGCCGGGCCGCGAGCACGAACGGGAAGATGTCGGAGTACCACGCCGCGGTGGGGCTGGCTGAACTCGACACGTGGCCTGCCAAGCGCCAAAACTTCCTCGACGTGGCCGACACCTACAGGCAGCGGATGCAGGAGGTCGGCCTCGGGGAACGTCTGGTGGCCGCGCCGGCCGTCGCCGCGTGCTACGTGCTGTATCGAAGCACAGACGCCCGCGAGGCCGCGTGCGTGAAAGAGTCACTGACGGGTGGACACGTCGCGTTCCGGTCGTGGTATGGCACCGGAATACACGGACAGCCCCACTTCAGCAGCGTGTCACGCGATGCGCTCGACGTGACCGATCGACTCGCGCCGCTGCTCATCGGCCTGCCGGTTGCTCCCGATCTTGCCGAACGCGACGTCGCACGCGTGGTGGACTCGGTCGCGCTCGGCGTGAACAGCGGCAGGTGAGCGCCTGAGGCCCCGCTCTTCTCAGCGGAACGCGTCGTCAGAAGACTCAGCTCTCGTGAAACCGGGCGACGTGTTCGTCCCGGCACAACGTGCCTTCGGATAACAAGCGGTCAACATGGTCGTCGGGAATGAACTGCTGGAAGTATTCTTCCTGCAAACGCCCCGCATCAGCCAGACGGATCCATCGCCGCAACTGCCACCCGTGGGATGGCGCCAGAGTCTCGTCGGCCGCGAAGCCACGTCGAGCGAGCTCAATCTTGTCGCGGAACGTGGCGTACTGCCGGACGGGATAGTGCAACAGGTACATTCCGAGAGGGGCGGCGGCCAGATTCTGGCGCGTGGTGCTGGCCACGTGATCCCCGTCCCCTACCGCGACTGCCTCGTCGCGCCGAAGAAGGACCTTGCCTGGGATCGCGGAAAAGATCCACGGCGGCTCGAGCGACTCGTTCGAGACGTCCTGCTCCGGCGTTCGCTGATGGCGGCGATCGACTCGTAAAGTGAAGGCCGCGACATGCGATCCGCGTACCACGCCCGTGCGCGCAATCGACTGCGGCGCAGTCATGTTGAACCGCGGAATCGACAGCGAACCCGAACGATCCGCGGCGTCGAGGGCGGTGACGACGTTCATCGATGGTGCGACGAGCAGCTCGTCAGGATCGCAGAACAGGAAGTACTGATACGGAGAGGTCCGCTTCGCGATGTCCAGCATTAGGTTCGACGAGTCCAGCGATGCGAGACCTGGAAATGGCACCATCGTGACGAAGCGTCGCCACTGGTCGGAGGCGAGCACCTCACGCGTGCCGTCCGTCGAGTCGAAGTCCATCGCCATCACTTGATGGAAGCCGAGACGCTGGTAGTGAACCAGAAACGTCTGGATGAGGTCGATGGAGTCCCAGGTCGTCGTGATCACGCATGCGACCCGCTCACCACGCTCCGAGGACGAAACACCGACTCTCACGAGGATGCCGGCCTCGACGAAGTCGACGGTGGCAAAGTGGCGCTGTCCAACATCTCAGTGAAGGGCCTGCTCAAACCGCGTTCTCGGCCTGCACCGAATAACCACGCGTTCAGTAAGTCTCCGGAGACAGGGATCCATTCCGGATGCTACAGACATAGAGCCCGTACCCGAACAGGTCGCCCGTGTCATCCACGACCTCGAGCCCAGCGTCGGCAAACGCCTGTCGATAGACGTCATCGCCGAAGAGTCCGAGCTCCTGGCGCTCGGTAAACGATGCGACGCCATCGGCCGTGCCCACCAGGTAGGTGGAGTCGTAGATCGACACGTTTCCGCGGCGCGCGGTCACATACAGGCGCGCCACCTTGAGATCGGCATCGTCCACCGTGTCCATGACGAGTCGGCCGCTGACGAATCGATCGGGCGTCACCCAGGGCTCGACGATCAGCAGGCCGCCTGGCTGAAGATGGTCAGCCAGAGAACGGATCGCACGGCGCAGGCTCGCTTCGTCAGTAGCGTACGCGATCGATCCGAACAGGCACGTGACGACGTCGAAGCGCTTGCCGAGATCGAATTCGACGAGCGAGCGCTGGTGGAATGCCACGCCACGGCATCGAGTCCGAGCAACGTCGAGCATCTCCGTACTGAGATCGAGGCCTTCAGCGGTGAATCGATGGGCGAGGTGCGACAGGTGATGCCCGGTGCCACAGCCTGCGTCGAGCAGCGTCGTTGCACCGGGTGTCAGGCGGTCGATGATCGCGCACACCGTGGCGCTCGCGCCCGCGTAATCCTTGTGGCGGCACAGCCTGTCGTAGACCTGCGCGGACTGACTGAACACGGCTGTCACTGCTCAGAACTGGAACGCTGCCGGGACGGAACGGGCTCGACACGCACCATGTGATCGCGTCTGTAGGCAGGAAAGTACTCCATGTCGGCAGGCGCATCGCCAGCAAGGCGCCTGTACGCGTCGGGCTGAAGCACCTTGCCACAGAGATACACCTGCCGCGTGCCGGTGGCCCAGCCTCGCTTGAACCGGCTCAACCCGTCGGCCTCATCGTCGTCGGCATCACCCGCCGCCCCCCCGAGTGCCAGCCACCGCACCTCGACGCGAAGCTGGTCGACGGCGAACGCATACAGCGCGTACGACGCCATCAGCTCGTAGCCGAGCGGGCTGGTGGCGCCAAGGTGACCGTAGGCGACATCCTCCTGGACGTACCAGAGGTGCAGTCCTACCACGCTGCCATCGACGGTGGCGGAGAACATTCTCAGGCCTGGCACCGCGAGCTGGCCTTCGAGGCATCGGCGGGAGAACGCGTGCAGGCCGGTCAGGCCCTGGCGCTCGACGAGCAGCCCGTATAACGCAACCCACTCATCCGCGAACGTGACAGGCTCGTCCACGCGACTCAGCGTCAATGCCCGCGCCGCGTGCGCAGTGTTTCTCCTGTGGCGCCTCGGGGCCGCTACGCCTGCGTCATTAGCCAGGTCCCTGACGTAATGCCGCTTGTAGGGCCGGACGAGCTCGAAGATGCGCTGCAGATCGCTGACGTTGAAGCCGCCGAAGGGATCCGTGACGAGCGTGAACGACACGAGCTGCCCGGCGAGATCCGCCAGATCCTGCGGCAACCGAGTCCAGTCGCGACAGCAGAACAGCGGGTAACAGCCGGTGGCGTCTCTCAACTGGGAGCCCGGGATGCCGTGCTCGAGGATCCACGCACCGCATCCTCGCAGCTCGCGCGGCGTGGCGATGTCGTCGAACGAGAACGCGTACGACGGATGCTGGTAGCCCGAGGACTCGCTGCTCACTGACCACTCGGAGAGCGATAGACGTAGGTGGTGTACTCGTATGCGCCGTAATCGTGCCGGATGATGAAATGGCGGCTCAGCGCGCGGCCGACGTAGCTGGCCATCGTGTCGAACGACAGGTGGAACAGATCGTCCCGCTGCCAGTCAACCAGCGAGGACATCACGTTGAACGCCAGCCCCCGGCGGCAGTGCTTGAACATCACCGACACTAGTCGCTGCCAGTACTCCAGCATCGAATCCTCGGTCATCTGTCCGCGGAAGTTGAACACGCCATTCATGATGACGTAGTCGAACTCCGGCAGATCTTCGTCGGACTGGAGGACGTCCAGCAGGAGAAAGGCACCGTCGGGACGCCGGACCTTTGCCGCCTGCAGATACTTCGGCGACAGGTCCAGGCCCGTGTACTGCACATGGCGATATCTCGGGGCTCGGTTGAGGTAGTCGAGCAGGTGCGCCAGGCCGCATCCGAAGTCCAGCAGCGTGACGGGCTCGTCTGCCTCCCGCACGATGCCGAGCATCAGAGCATAGCGCTGCTCGGCTTCCGCCGCGGACTTCGTGTAGCCGGCGCCGCGAAACGAGTCGCCGAACTTCAGCAGGTCTTCTTCACACGCCTCAGAAATGTAGCGTTGCGTCGTGACGGGCGCTTCGGACATGACGAATCAAGCGGCATGATACAACGCCGCAGCAGCCCAGCGCCTGAACGTGTTGCGGCGTTTTCGCGCGAAGAAACCATCGCGCCTATTGAGGATTCTGAGATGTTCCTGGAAAGAGTGTCCGCTGGATCGCGGCTTCAACTCCAAGATCGGCGTTGTCCGCGAGAAGGCCCCGTCTGCAACGTGGAAGCAGTCGAGCAGAGGCTTGCCCACCGCTGTGGACCTCGGAGCAAGGTAGTTCGAAGCTTTCTCACTTTGGCGCACGCCGTTGCCTCGCTGCTTCAAACAACACCACGCCGGAGGCGACCGACACGTTGAGGCTGTCGACGTGACCCGCCATCGGGATCGACACGACGAGATCGCACGTCTCTCGCACGAGGCGCCGGAGTCCCGTCCCTTCGGCGCCAAGCACGATCGCGCTCGGCAGCGTCCAGTCCACTGCGTCGTAGGACTGCGCCGCTTCGCCGGCCAGTCCAACCGTCCACACGCCGAGGGACTTCAGCTCCTCGATCGCCCGGGCGATGTTGACAACGTCGACCACCGGCACATGTGACACCGCCCCCGCCGACGCCTTCGCCGCGACGGTATCGAGCGCCGCGGCGCGGCGCGTCTGGCGGATGACACCCTGAGCGCCGGCCGCGTCCACGCTCCGCACGACGGCTCCCACGTTGTGGGGATCCTCGATGCCGTCCAGGACGACGATCAGCGGCGCCCCTTCCGTTCCGCCGACCAGATCGGCGATGGTCATCTCGCGCGGGGCTGTCACGTCGGCCACGATGCCCTGATGGAGCGCGTGTCGGCTCAGCCGATCGAGCTCGGCCTCGCCGACCCGTGCGATCTCCACCTTCCGGCGCCCGGCGAGCGTCAATGCTTCCTGCACGCGAGCGTCGGATCGATCGGCAATCCGCAGGCGCGTCACGCGGCCGGCCTTCAGGGCCTCGAGCACGGGATGCAGGCCGTAGATGATCACAGGTGCGTATGGTGCGTATGGTGCGTAAGGTGCGCGGGGTGCGTCAGGTGCGACATCACAGAGCCTGCGCAAAGGCGGCGGCGCGCTCGCGGCAGCCGGTGACGGGCGCGAGGCCCGAGGGTGACTGGAGCTCGGCTGCGCGATCGATCGCCGGCACGAGCAGGTCCAGCTCGGGGCCATCGGCCTCGCCGGTGAGCGCGACGCGGATCGGATGGAACAGGCCGCGGCCTTTCTGTCCGGTCCTGTCGCGCACGCGCTGGGCGGCGGCCCGGAAGAGCTCGCGATCGAGGAGCCGGCCGGCGTTCGCGAGATCCTCCGCCAGCGCACGCGCGACGCCGCGAGCGGCGTCCGGGGCAAACTCGGTCCGCACCTCTTCGCGCGCGAGCGCCGCGGCGACATTCCCGCTGAACACCAGGTGCAGCCGGTCGGGGGCCTGGTCGAGGCGATCCACCGCGCCGCTCACCATCGGCATGACACTCGCCAGCCACGCGATCGCTGCCGGCGAAGGATCCGTCGCAAGGCCGGCCTTGCGCAGGTAGCGCACGACCAGCGCCGCCAGCCTGACAGGCTCTGCCAGCTTCAGGTAGTGACGGTTCGCCCAGGCCAGCTTCTCCTCGTCGAATACGCCGGCGCTGTGGCTCACGCCGCCAAGCGAGAAGCGCCGCGCGAGCTCGTCGAGCGGCAGCAGCTCGTCGCGATCTCCTGGCGACCACCCGATCAGGGCAAGGTAGTTCACCAGCGCCTCCGGCAGGTAGCCTTTCTCCCGGAACTCGGCGACCGAGGTTGCGCCGTGCCGCTTCGACAGCGGCGCATGATCGGGCCCCAGCACGAGCGACAGGTGTGCGAAGCGCGGCGGCGTCCACCCGAACGCTTCGTAGATCAGGACCTGCCGTGGCGTGTTCGAGATGTGGTCCTCACCGCGAATCACCTGCGTGATCCCCATCAGCGCATCGTCGACAACGACGGCAAAGTTGTACGCGGGCGTGCGATCCGAGCGCATGAGCACAGGGTCGCCGATGACCTCGGTCGACACCACGACCCGGCCGCGCACCGCGTCTTCGAAGGCCACGTCGCGCTGGTCCGGCACGCGGAAGCGGATGACCGCCGATTCGCCTGCGGCAACACGGGCGGCTGCTTTCGCGGGATCGATCGCGCGGCAGCGTCCGGAGTAGCGCGGCGGCAGGCCCGCGGCAGAGGCGGCCTGCCGATCAGCCTCGAGCTGTTCTGGCGTGCAGAAGCAGTAGTAGGCGTGGGAGTTCTCGAGCAGCTCCGCGGCGTGCGACCGATAGATCTCGAGCCGCTCGGACTGCCGGTACGGTCCATGGCCGCCGTCGCGATCGGGCCCCTCGTCCCAGTCCAGCCCGAGCCAGCGCAAGTCGTCGAAGATCGTACGCTCGGACTCGAGAGTGGACCGTTCCCGATCGGTGTCCTCGATGCGCAGGACGAACGTCCCACGCTGTCCGCGCGCGAGGAGCCAGTTGAACAGCGCCGTGCGGGCGTTGCCGACATGCAGGTGCCCGGTGGGGCTTGGAGCGAAGCGCAACCTCATTGACGAATGATGAATGACGAATGACGAAGGGCGTTCAAAGGCGCCTCAACAGCGCCACGGCGTGGACTGCCATGCCTTCGCCGCGGCCGACCTCGCCCATTCCCTCGTTGGTCTTCCCCTTCACGCCCACCGCGTCCACGGCGACGCCGAGCGTCTTCGCGAGGGTCGCACGGATCCGATCGACGTGCGGCGCGAGCTTCGGCTGCTCGGCGATGACCACCGCATCCACGTTCTCCACCACGTAGCCAGCGGCCTTCACGAGCTCCACCGCACGCCCCAGCAGTGCGAGGCTGTTCGCGCCCTCGTACTGCTGGTCCGTATCGGGAAAGTGCCGCCCGATGTCGCCCTGCGCGGCGGCGCCCAGAATCGCGTCGGTGATCGCGTGGCACAGCGCATCGCCGTCGGAATGGCCCTTCAAGCCGGCTGAAAACGGGATGTATTCGCCGCCGAGGATCAACGCACGTCCGTCGATCGTGCGGTGTGAATCGTAGCCAACACCTATTCGATACATGCTCGACCTGTTTTCACCCCGCCACAGAGAACACTGAGAATTTCGCCGCGGAGATACGGAGGGCTCGGAGAAGAATTCCGTCGTTGCTCACGTATTCTCGCCTCGCTCCAACAGCAGGCCGCGCGCGAATGCCAGATCCGCCGTGGTCGTGATCTTGATGTTGCGCGGATCGCCGGGGACGAGCAGCACGGTCGATCCGATCTGCTCGGCCAGCGCCGCTTCGTCCGTGCCCTCGGCGCCGTTGCGGCCATGAGCGATGGCGCGTTCCAGGACGTCGCGCCGAAACGCCTGCGGCGTCTGCGCCAGGTAGATCGTGTCACGCAATAGCGTCCTCTTCACGGCGGGCACTTTTTTCGGCCGCACGGCGGGCAGCGGCTCCCCGAACTCACCGCCGACCCAGTCCGTCTCGGTGATGTCGGCCAGCTTCACCGTGTCGCGCGCGGGGAGCGCGGCGATAGCCGCGCCGCCGGAGGCCGCGGCCTCAATCGTGCGCTCGATCGTCGCGCGATCGACGAACGGCCGCGCCGCGTCGTGGATGACGACAACGTCGGTGTCCTCGGGAACCGCGGCGAAGGCGTTGGCCACCGAGTCCTGCCGCCGCGCGCCGCCCTCGACGACGCGCACGCGGCCGTCGGCCCGCATCAGATACCGCGGCGGATTGGCCGCGTCCGCCTCGGGCAGCGCCACTACGATCAGTCCAATCGCCTCGCAACTCGCCAGGGCTTCCACAGATCGATCGAGCACGGTGCGCCCACCCAGTTGGAGGAACTGCTTGGGAACGGTCGTGCCGAGACGTGTCCCCTGGCCGCCGGCGGCGACGATGGCAGCAACGCGCATGAGATGAACGATCGAAATTATATGACGGCGCGTCCGGTGGCTACGGCGCCGCCGAACTCGACGAACCGCGCCGTGGTGAGGTCGAGCGCTTGGGACAGCAAGGCCTGGTCCAGGCCGGCCGGCGCAAAGATGACGCACAGCACGTCGCGCGTCTCGCCGGTCACCATCGTCCGCGCCGAGTCCGAGGTCGGGTTGCCGAACGGCCCGCCGGCATCGGCGAGCGTCATCCGGCCGGCGACGTGCACCACATCCTTGCGGATCCCGTTGTACTCCTCGCCGTCGCGTCCCAGCCGCAGCTCGAGTGGGGGCTCGATATGGGCACGGTCGTACAGGCCATAGGGCAACTGGAACTCGAACGAGCACCAGTTGCACAGGTCGACCAGCGTGTTGATGCGCGGCAGGTGATCCCCCTTCCGGACGCGGCGCAACAGCGCTTCCGACGAGGGGCGTGTCTTGGTGGGATCGATGCCGATCCGGCGGTACATCGCGCGGACCGCCCGGCTTTCCTCGGGCGGCGCATCGCGCACGGCCCGTTCGGATGCGGCGAGCGGCGCGTCGAGCCGGGTGTCGCCAACCCGGTTCGACGCGCCGTCGAATGTGAGCACGCCGAGCCGGACCACCTCGCGGAGGTCCGGCGCCACGTGCACGTGCACGTTCAGCCCTTCTCGCCCTTCTTCGGCATTTCGATCTTGCCGTTGAACGTCGCGCCTTCGGCCATCGCCACCTTCGGCGCGCTCAGCTGGCCGTCCACGACCCCGCCCGCGCGAAGCTCGAACTTCTCCTTCGCGGTGACGTTGCCCCTGATCGTGCCGAGCACGATCACGGACTTCGCGACGACCTCCGCCAGAAGGGTGGCATTGGCCCCGACGGTGAGCACGTGATCGGGCAGGCTGACCTTTCCTTCAACGCGGCCGTCGAGCGTCAGGTCCTCGCCGCCAACCAGCTCTCCCTTGATGACCAGTGACTGTCCCATGTTCATTGAGCACTCCTCCGGGCGGGCGAGCCAGTCGCACGCGGCCACCCGCTGTTTTCGGCCAGAGCGGGCCCGCGCTTTAGCGTTCAACCGCGCTTTCTACCACATTTTTCGGGGACGCCGCGGATCAATTGCCGGGAACGTCGCGCGCGACGACGTCACGGACGCGTTCTGCGAGCTGGCGCGCGTCACTGACAGCCAGCCCGGCCGTGTCGATCGGCTCATGCACGACGAGCCGCGCGTGTCCTGGACTGGTCATGAGCCTGCCCTTCCGCATCACGTGACGGGTGCCGTCGATCGATAGCGGCACCACGGGCAACTGCGCTTCGACGGCGAGCAGGAAGCTGCCCGCCTTGAAGCGGCCGACGCGTCCATCGGCGCTTCGGGTCCCCTCGGGAAAGATGACGAGCGACAGCCCTTCGCCCACCAGCGCTCGCCACCGTCGCAGGATACCGGCGCGATCGGGGTTCCGGCGGTCGACCAGCAGATGGCCGTTGCGTCGCAGGTGCCAGCCCAGGAAGGGAAACGATCCGAGCGACTCCTTCGCGATGATCCGCAGTTGATACGGCAGCGTTGCGAAGATCACCGGGATGTCGTAGATGCTCTGGTGATTCGAGACGAAGATGAACGTGCGGTCGCGCGGCAGATGGTCGAGGCCCGTCACCTCCACGCTCACACCTGTCGTCGCCAGAATCAGCCACGACCACGTGCGCGCGCACCCATGCGCGAAGTGGCCGCGGCGATCGAAGAGGCTGGAGAACAGCGAGGCCGTGCCGAGCACGGCCGTGTACGCGGTGATGGCAGGGATCAGGAAAAAGACTGTCCGCCACCAGTCAAATGGAGGCACTCTCGCGATCAGCCCTGCGGACCCGCGGTTGGCGCGCCGGCGGGTGCCGGTGCGGGCGCTGCGGGCGCGGGAACCTGGGGCTGCGGCTGCGGCGCCACGCGAGTGCGGCCCCGGTCCTCTCGCTCGGCCTGCGCACCCTGCGCCGCGGCGATGCTCGGATCCACGAAACGCCCGAAGATCATCTTGCCCGCTGTCGTCTGCAGGACGCTGGTGACGACGACGTCGATCGTCTTGCCAATCAGCTTCCGGGCGTTGTCGACCACGACCATCGTGCCGTCATCCAGATACGCGACGCCCTGGTTGTATTCCTTGCCTTCCTTCAGGATGAAGACCTTCATGATCTCGCCCGGCAGCACCACGGGCTTGAGCGAGTTGGCCAGCTCGTTGATGTTGAGGACGGCGACGCCGCGCAGTTGCGCCACTTTGTTCAGGTTGAAGTCGTTGGTGACGATCTTCCCTTCCAGCGCGCGCGCCAGCTCGATCAGCTTGAGATCCACCTCGCGAACCTCCGGGAAGTCGAGGTCCGAGATCATCACGTCGAGGCCGGACATCTTCTGCATCTTCTGCAGGATGTCGAGGCCGCGGCGGCCGCGGTTGCGCTTGAGCGAGTCGGCCGAGTCGGCAACCAGCTGCAGCTCCTTCAGGACGAACTGCGGGACGACGAGCGTGCCGTCGAGAAAGCCGGTCTCGCAAATGTCGGCCACCCGGCCGTCGATGATCACGCTGGTGTCGAGGATGCGGTAGCGGCGCTGCGGTCCGGTCGAACGGAACAGGCCGATGAGCCGTGTCGGCTCCAGCCATTCCCCCTTCCGCCCGCCCATCAGCAGGCCGAGGTAGGTCAGCGCCAGCAGGGTGAACGCGTGCAGGAAGGCGATCCGCTGGTCGCTGGTGTTGGCCCAGAAGAGCGCGGCGCTGATCGTCTTGGCTGCCGCGAGGCCGACGGCGCCGCCGATCATGGCGCCGAGCATGTTGGTGACCGACGCGTTCTTGAGCCGGATTTCGAAGGCGACCAGGAGAGACGCCAGGCCAACGCCAAGCGCGGCGTTGGGAATCCAGTCCGAGTGGAACGGCCGGAGGACGGTGGCCGAATAGGTCACCGCCGCAAGGAACAGCACACGGGCGAGTACGAACCACGCCATGACCGAAACCCCCGGAATGAATGGCCCGAATATGAACGAGCGAATTACGAATTATACGAGCAGCGCGTCGAGCGCCTCGGCAACGGTCGAGACCCCGGTGAGCTCGCAGCCCCCGTCGGCCAGCGTCCGGTCTGCCGGATCAATGTTCGCGCGAGGCAGGATACACCGCTTGAAGCCAAGCTGAGCAGCCTCGCGAACCCGCAGGGCGGCCTGGGTGATGCCCCGGACCTCTCCGGCAAGGCCAATCTCGCCAAATACGGCCGTGGATTCGCCCACCGGCCGGTTCCGCAGGCTGGAGGCCACGGCCGCCGCCACGCTCAGGTCGGCCGCCGGCTCGTCAAGCCGCATGCCGCCGGCGACGTTGACGAACACGTCCTCGCCGACCAGGTTGAGCCCGGCGCGCTTCTCCAGGACGGCCAGCAGCAGAGCCAGCCGTCCCTGATCGACGCCCGAGGCCATCCGGCGCGCGTTCCCGAACGTGCTGCCGCTGACGAGCGCCTGCACTTCGACGAGCAGCGGCCGCGATCCCTCCATAGAGCAGTGGACCGCGGAGCCCGGCGTGTTCACGGGCCGCTCGGCCAGGAAGAGCGCCGACGGATTGGCCACCGCACGCAGTCCCTCACCGGTCATCTCGAAGACGCCCAGCTCGCTCACCGCGCCGAAGCGGTTCTTCACGGCGCGGACGACGCGATGCGAGTGATGGCGTTCGCCTTCGAAGTACAGCACCGTGTCCACGACGTGCTCGAGCGCCTTGGGCCCCGCGAGACTTCCCTCCTTCGTCACGTGGCCGACGAGAAAGGTCGGGATGTTCTGGCTCTTCGCCGCGAACAGGATCTGCGTGGCCGCCTCGCGCACCTGGCCGATGCTGCCGGGCGCCGACTGCATCTTCAACGAGAAGATCGTCTGAATCGAGTCGACGATCAGGAGGGAGGGCTTCAGGCGGATCAGCTCCTCGAGCACGCGCTCGAGGCAGGTCTCGGCAAGCAGATACAAGGGCGCGCGGCCGACGCCGAGCCGCTCGCCGCGCGACTTGATCTGATGCTCCGATTCCTCCCCGGAGCTGTAGAGCACGGGCCCCGACTGTCGCGCGACGTTCGAGGCCGCCTGCAGGAGCAGCGTGGACTTGCCGATCCCGGGCTCGCCGCCAAGCAGCACCAGCGACCCAGGCACGACGCCGCCCCCGAGCACCCGATCGAGCTCGCCGATGCCCGTCGACATGCGGTCCGCGGTGTCGTAGGCCACATCCGCGTACAACTGCGCGCCGGCGCCGCCAGGCACGAGCGTTCCGTATCGATTCCCTGCCGGCGCCGTGGCCGGCTCGGCAACGCGTTCCTCCACGAGGGAGTTCCACGCACCGCAGTCGGCGCAGCGCCCGAGCCATTTCGGCGACTGCGCGCCGCACTCCTGGCAGACGAAGACGTGTCGGGGCTTCACTACACTGGATTATGACAGGGCTACAGGCTGCGGACCACGGGCTCCGGGGGTGGCGCAACTAAAGTTGCGCCCTACGACTGCCGCATTGCCACTGCCGCGCTACGCCGGGCGGGTGGCGCAACTAAAGTTGCGCCCTACGACTGCTGTACTGCGACTGCAGTGTTACGACTGCGGTACTACGAACTGCTGTCCGTAGGGCCGAACTTTAGTTCGGCCATTCCGGCCATTCCGGCCATTCACGGGCGCGGACGCTTCATCAGCCCGTACGACACGCCGATGCCAAGCATGAGCGCCTCGAAGGCGCTCACGATCATCTGCGTGACCGGGCGCAGGCTGTCCTCGCCGAGCGCCTCGGCGAGCGGCGCAAGGCCGACCTTGGAGCCGGCAAACAATCCGGCGATCAGATCCAGACTGGTCGAGACCATCCGCCTCCCGCCGATGGTGAGCACGATGCCGGCGACGGCGGTGACGATGCCGGTGATGAGTGCGGCGCGGGTCCGCGCACGCCCGCGCGGCGCGGCCATGCCGCCTTCGACCAGATGCCGCGTCGCCGCGGCATAGCCCAGTCCAAGCACGCCGCCGAGCACGAAGCCCTCGAGCGCGCCTCCGAGTGCCGTGACGTCGCGACCGAAGACGCCGGCGAGCATCGCGTGGGCAATCTGATGGGCGGAGGCGCCAGCGATCAGCCCGCCGAGCGCGCCGCCGGCGGCAAGTGCCACCGCACGCGCCGATCGGGCGAGCGCCTCGGCGAAAGCCAGGCCGCCGCCAATCCCCGCCGCGCCGAGCGCGCCGGCCAGCGTGCCGATCACCGTCAGCGACAGCAGCAGGCCGCTGTCGAAGCGACCCGCCACGAGCGCAAGCGCAACCCCGCCGAGGATGCCCGCGACAGCCCCCGCGGTTGCACCTCCGGCCATCGACGACAGCCAGCGCGCGGAGGCGAGCGCCGCGGCGTGACGGAGACGGAGTGCGATGACGTCGAAGATCGCCAGGATGCGGCCGCGTGCATGCAGCAGCGGCACATCGCCGGCGCCGGGCGCATCCCACCGCGCATCGCGCAGGATGGCACGCGCCTCTTCGTGTCCCTCCCGGGCGTCCAGTCGCCTGAGCGCTTCGTCCGTGCCGAGCTCGTGCAGCGCGACGGCCGCGTCGTAGCGCTCTTCTTCGGTGGCCGACGCGTGCGGCCCTTGTCGCAGCAGCACGTCCAGCAGCCGGTCGAAGGGGCCGTCGGCGGCTTTCGCAGGCGCCGCCGCGGGGGCGGGCTCGGCCACCGGGCCCAGCGGCCCTTCGTCGGGCTCGACCCTCACGTGCTCGCAGACGAACTGATAGCCGTGGCGTGACACGGTGCGGATGAACTGCGGCGCCTGGGGCCCGTCGCCCAGCGTCCGGCGGATCGTCCTCACCGCCTGGCTGAGGGCGCCGTCCGACACCACGACGTCCGCCCAGACGCGATCGAAGATCTCGTCCCTGGTGACGGCCCGATGCCGTTGGTCGACCAGGAGGACCAGCAGATCGAAGTACCTCGGGATGAGCCGCACCGGCTGGCCGTCGGCGAGCAGGACGCGCCTGGCCGGCGAGATGACGAACCTGTCGAAGCAATAGCGCACGCGTCACAGATGGTAGTCCAGCGCCTCCGGCCGGTGCTGAGCCACATCTCACGCGGCGCTCACCAATCGCTCAGGACTTTCCGGCCGGGATCGGCGAAACAGAAGGCAGGAGGTGCCATGAGCACATCACGCCTGCTTGCGATCGCTCTCATCTACGGTCTGGCCACGCTGGCCTGGGTCACCCTGGGCGCATCGATCCTTGCCCGGACCGGCGAATTCGATTCGAAGCTCGAGCGGGAAGTCACACAGCTCTGGGGCGGCCGGCATCGTCAGGTCGGGCCCGCCATCTGGGTGCAGCGTCCGCGGCAGGTCACCGAGCAGCAGTCCGTGCCGAATGGAAGCAACGCTCCGGTGGTGAAGGAAGTCACCCGGACGGTGATCGACAGCACGCCAGTCCGGCTGGTCCAGAGCCGGATTGCCGCCGAGCTCAAGCTGACGCAGCGGCAAAAGGGCCTCCTCTGGTACGACACCTACGGCGTCACGTACGCCGCGCATTACAAGGCACGCAACCCCGACACGGTCGAGCGAATGATCGGCGTCGAGTTCCACTTTCCCTCGGCCGACACCATCTACGACAAGTTCGTCTTCCGCGTGAACGGCGAAGCCGCGCCGCCCGCCAGCGACCTGTCCAAGGGGCTCGTCACCCGCGTCACGGTCCCTCCGCTGGGTGAGGTGAACATCGACGTCGCTTACGCGTCGCGCGGCCTCGACGACTGGACCTACGCCTTCGCCGACCACGGCGTGGGTGAAGTCTCGGACTTCGATCTCGCCGTCACGACCGATTTCACAAACGTGGACTTCCCGGTTGGCAGCATGTCGCCGGCGACGAAGAAGCCCGTCCCCGGCGGCTGGCTTCTCGGCTGGCACTTCGACGAGCTGGTCACGGGGCAGCTCATAGGCGTCGACCTGCCGAATCGGCTCAACCCCGGCCCTCTGGCCGCGCGGCTGACGGCCTTTGCCCCGGTGTCTCTGCTGTTCTTCCTGGCTGTGATGGTGATCCTCGGCGTGCTTGGCGGGCAGAGCCTGCACCCGGTGAACTACGGCTTCCTCTCGGCGGCATTCTTCGCCTTCCACCTGCTGCTCGCGTATCTGGTGGACCACATCTCGATCCACCAGGCGTTCTTCGTTTCCTCGATCGTCAGCGTCTTCCTCGTCGTGTCGTACCTGCGGATCGTGGCGGGGACGCGCTTCGCGATCGCGCGCGCCGGGCTCGCGCAGTTCGTGTTCCTCGTCCTCTTCAGCTACGCGTTCTTCTTCGAGGGGTATACCGGGCTCACCGTCACGATCGGCGCCATCGTCACGCTGTTCGTCCTGATGCAGGCGACCGCCCGTGTGGACTGGGCCGCGGTGTTCGCCGCGCGGGCGCGTCGGGAGGCGTGATGCACGTCGCCATCATCATGGACGGAAACGGCCGTTGGGCGGCTGCGCGCGGTGAGCCGCGCATGGCCGGCCACCGCGAGGGCGCCCTGCGCATCCGGGAGGTCGTCGAGGCGGCGCCGGCGCTGGGCGTCGAGGTCCTCTCGCTCTACGCGTTCTCCGCGGACAACTGGAAGCGCCCCGAGGCGGAAGTGGCGGCGCTGATGTCGATCTTCATGCGTCATCTGTCCGACGAGGAGCGCCGGCTGGTGACGTCGGGCGTGCGGCTCAGCGTGATCGGGCGCCGCGATCGGCTTGCCTATGGTCTCCGGCACCGCATCGAGTGCGTCGAGCAGGCCACTTCCCGCGGCTCGCGACTGTGGCTCCGCCTGGCGATCGACTACTCGAGCCGCGAGGCGCTCAGCCAGGCCGCCGCGCGCGCGTGGGCGCTCACCGAATGGACGCCGGAGGCCTTCGCGTGCCGCGTCGCCAGCGGTCGAGGGACGCCTTCGGCGACGCCGGACGTGGACCTGCTGATCCGCACGGGAGGCGAACAGCGCCTGAGCGACTTCCTGCTCTGGGAATGCGCGTACGCGGAGCTGTGGTTCACGAAGACAGCATGGCCCGACTTCGGGGCGAAGGAACTGGCGCATGCAATGGAGGGGTTCACGCAACGCGAACGTCGCTTTGGAGGATTGGCGACGACAGTCGTAGGGCCGAACTTTAGTTCGGCCACACGGCGCGACTGAAGTCGCGCCCTACGACTGCCACGGAGAGCAGGTGAGGCCGGGTCGGGGGGCCCGAGCCTCACCTCTCACTGACCGGAATAAACCCGCTCGATGCGGCTGCCGAGCCGGCAGAGAATCTCCCAGGGAATCGTTCCGATCGCCGACGCCATCTCGCGCACGTCGATCCGTTCCCCGCCTTGCGTGCCGAGGAGCATGGCCTCGTCGCCGGGATAGGCCTCGATGTCGGTCATGTCGATCATCAGCATGTCCATGCTGACGGCGCCCACGATAGGCGCGCGGCGGCCACGGACGAGGACGAAGCCGCGCCCCGCCATGCGGAGATCGATGCCATCCGCGTAGCCTGCGGGAATGACGGCGATACGCGTGGGGCGTTCGGCGACAAACCGCGCCCCGTAGCTCACCGTCTCGCCGGCGCGGATGTGCTTCACCGCTACGACGCGGCTGCTCAGGGACAGCGCCTGCCTGAGCGGCAGCGTCGAGGCCAGCGGCGGAGGCACGACGCCGTAGAGCAGCAGGCCCGGGCGCACGAGGTCGTACCAGACGCGCGCATCGCGCAGTAACGCCGCGCTGTTGGCCGCGTGCACGACGCGTGGGCGGATACCGCACGCGGCCAGCTCGGCGCGCGCCTGCTCGAATCGCAGCCGCTGCTGCTCCATCAGCGGGTGCTCTGGCATGTCGGCGGTCGCGAAGTGCGTGTAGAGGCCGACCAGCTCGAGGTTGGGGCTGCCAAGCAGATCGGGCAGCGTCCGCGCCAGGTTGTCGTAGCGCAGGCCCAGCCGGTTCATGCCCGTGTCGATCTTGAGGTGATAGCGAAGCCTGGAGCCGCGCCGGACCGCCAGCTCCTGCAGCGCCTTGCCGGCGGACGGCGTCGAGATCGTCGGCGTCAAGTCGTAGTCGACAACACCGGAGACATCGCTGACGCCGAGCGCGCCGAACACGAGGATCTCCGCGCGCACCCCCGCTCGACGCAGGACGACCGCCTCCTCGATGTCCGCGCACGCCAGCATCGTCGCGCCCGCGCGCTCGAGCGCGAGCGCCACGGGGACGGCGCCATGTCCGTACGCGTTCGCCTTGACGACTGCCACGATGCCCGGGGGGCCGCTCCCGTCGTCGCGGGGCTCGGCGGCGAGGAACGACTGGATGACGCGGAAGTTGTGCGCAACGGCCTCCAGATCGACGTCGGCGATGGTCGATCGGACCACGCGTTACTCCGGCCGGCGAGACAGGTTCTGGAAGCGCGTGTGCTCGCGCAGGAACGCGAGATTGATCGTGCCCGTGGGACCGTTGCGCTGCTTCGCGATGATGAGCTCGGCGATCCCCTTGTCCTCTTCCTTGCAGTCCGGGTACATCTCGGGGCGGTAGATCATCATGACGACGTCCGCGTCCTGCTCGAGGGCACCGGACTCGCGCAGGTCCGAGAGCAGCGGCCGGTGGTCCGAACGGGCCTCCGGCGCGCGGCTCAACTGCGAGAGCGCGATCACGGGAACGTTCAGCTCCTTCGCCAGCCCCTTCAGGCCGCGCGAGATCGACGCCAGCTCCAGCGTCCGGTTGTCGAACCGGCCGCGACCGCTCATGAGCTGCAGGTAGTCGACGACGATCATGCTCAGCCCGCGCTCGGAGGCGAGCCGCCGCGACTTGGCGCGCATCTCGAGGACGCCGACGCCCGGCGAGTCGTCTATGTAGATGGGCGCCTCACCGAGCTGGCTGATCGCGTTGGACAGCCGGTCGTAGTCGCGCTGGCCGACGTGGCCGGTCTGCAGCTTGTGGGCATCGATCTGCGCCACCGAGGTCAGCAGGCGGATGAACAGCGCCTCCCGCGACATCTCGAGGCTGAAGAAGCCCACCGTCTGCCCGTGCTTGATCGCGGCGTGCTCGGCCATGTTCAGCACGAGGCTGGTCTTGCCCATCGACGGGCGCGCCGCAACGATTACCAGGTCGGCTGGCTGCAGGCCGCGCGTCATCGTGTCGAGATCGTCGAACCCGGTCGGCACCCCCGTGATGAGGCGCTTGTGCTCGAACAGCTGCTCGATCTTCGGCAGGCTCTCGTCGACGATCTGCCGCATCGACATGAAGCCGACGCGCGCGCGATCCTCGGCGATCGAGAAGATCGTCCGCTCCGCGTCGTCGAGGATGACGTTGGGGTCGTCTTCGGCTTCCCAGGCCCGCTGCGCGATTTGCGTGCTGGCGTGAATCAAGGCCCGAAGCGTGGACTTTTCCTTGACGATCCGCGCGTAGTACTCGACGTTGGTGGAGCGCGGGACGCCGTCGACGAGCGACGCGATGTAGGCGGGGCCGCCCACCTCCTCCAGATCGCCGCTCTGCGCGAGCGCTTCCTTCAGCGTGACCAGGTCTATGGCGTCGCTGCGCTCGCCGAGCGCAATCATCTTCTCGAAGATGCGCCGGTGCGCGTCGCGAAAGAAGTCGCCCGGGCCGACGATCTCGACGGCGAAGTTGAACGCTTCGTTGTGGATCAGGATCGCGCCCAGCACGGACCGCTCGGCCTCGAGGTTGTGCGGCAGCGCACGCTCGGGAGGGGCGACGGTTTCTGGCATGGGCGGGGAAGGAGGCGATACTAGCACGACTTGCGAATGACGAACGACGAATGTTGAATGACGAATGACGAGCCGCAGGGCTCGTCGATCACTCATTCGTCATTCGTCATTCATCATTCGTCATTTCGTCACTGCTTGGCGACGGTCACCTTGAGCTGCGCGGTGACATCGCGGTGCAGCTTGACGGGCACCGTCGATTCGCCGAGCGCCTTGAGGGGTTCGGCGAGCTGGATTTTCCGGCGATCGACCTCGATGCCGTGCGCCGACAGCGCCTCGGCGAGATCCGCCGACGTCACCGAGCCATAGAGCTGCTCGGTCTCGCCGACGCGCCGCGTGATGGTCAGCTCGAGCTGCGCGATGCGGGAGGCCAGTGCCTCGGCCGTCGCACGATCCTCGGCCTCGCGCACGTCGGCGAGCTTGCGCTCGCGATCGATCAGCTTGCGGTTGCCGTCGTTGACCGGCAGCGCCAGCTTGCGCGGCAGCAGGAAATTGCGCGCGTAACCCGGCGCCACCTTGACCACCTCGCCACGCTTGCCGAGGTTGTCCACGTGTTCACGAAGGATGACTTCCATGTTGGTTTCCTCACCGTAGCTGGCGGCTGGCAGCAGGCGGCCGGCAGTCATCGACTGCTGCCACCCGCTGCCCGCTGCTCGCTACGCGACTCAGTCGGCCAGATACGGCAGCAACGCGAGCACGCGCGCGCGCATGATGGCCACGCGCAGCTTGCGCTGGTGCTTCGCGCAGGTTCCCGAGATGCGGCGTGGCAGCACCTTGGCCCGCTCGGGCACGAAGGAGGCCAGCAGCTTCACGTCCTTGTAGTTGATGTCGTCGATCTTGTCCGCGCAGAACTTGCAGACCTTGCGACGACGGAACAGCGAACGGCGCTGGCCGCCCTGCGCGCGGTCACCAGTCTTGGACGCGGCGCCACGGCCGCGGCCAGTACCCGACTTCTTGGCTCCAAACGGCATGGCTATACCTCGATCCCTTCCAAGTCACCTGCATCGTCGTCGTTGGTGGCCGGACGCTCCGACGGATCCGGGCGAGGAGGCAGCCCGCGCGCGACGCGCCGGCGCTCCTGGAACGTCTGCCGGCGGGTGCGCGTGCGCTCGACGACGCGCTGCTCCTCGTCCACGCGGACGACGAGATGACGGATGACCTGATCGACGACCTTCAGCCGGCGATCCAGCTCCTTCATCAGCTCGCCCGTGCCCTCGATCACCTCGAGGACGTAGACGCCTTCCTTCTGTCGCTTGATCTCATAGGCCAGCTTGCGCCGGCCCCAGTTCTCGGTCTTGGAAAGTGAGCCACCCATCCGCTGGGTGGTCTGCTCGACCTGCTCGTGAATCGAGGCGATCAGTTCCTCGGTCGCCTCGGGCGTCACGATGTAGACGAGCTCGTACGTACGAAGTGCGCTCATTGCAGCTCCTTCTGGACGTTGCTACCACGCGGAACCACATGGTCCCGCTGAACGGCCGCCGGTCCCGCGCCGTCTGGCGCTGCCGGGGGCAAGGAGTAGGATTTGATTGTCCTACGTGCTGCCGGAGTCCTCCTCCGGCAACGTCTCGCGGTCCGATTCCGGATCCGCGTTGAACCTGTTCATCACGGCGTCGATCCCCTCGGCGGCGAAGGCCTCGACGGCATCTGCCGCCCGGTTCACCGCGTCGAGAATCGCCTGCCGCTCGTCGGTACTGAATCGGCCGAGCACGTGGCTCGACAGATCCCGTCCCGGCTCTCCGCCGCCAACGCCCACGCGCAGGCGGGGAAACTGATCAGTGCCGAGCTGCTCGGCCACCGACTTGAACCCGTTGTGCCCGCCCGCCGAACCGCCGCGACGTGCCCGCAGCCGCCCGAGCGGCAGGTTCACGTCGTCGGCCACCACCAGCAGGTCTGCCGGTTCCACCTTGTGGAAGCTCGCCAGCCCCTGCACTGCCTGACCGCTCAAGTTCATGAACGTGAGCGGCTTTGCGAGCAGCATCGACGAGCTGCCGAAGGTCTTCCCCACCAGCGCGCCAAACGCTTCCCGGTCGCAACTGACGCCAGCGCGCCTGGCCACCTCGTCGATCACGAGGAAGCCGACGTTGTGGCGCGTCTCGCGGTATTCCTTGCCGGGATTGCCGAGCCCTACGACGAGCTTCAGGCCTTGCCCTCTTCCTTCTCGGGCTTGTCGGTCTTGCCCTTCTTGATGACTTCCGGCTCGGCTGGCGTGGCGCCCGCAACAGGCACGGCCTCGGCCGCCGGTGCTTCCTCGACCACCTTGATCGCGACGACGTGCACCAGCATCGTGTCCGTGTCGCTGACCGGCGTCCACTTCACGCCCTGGACGATGTCCCGGATGCGCACGCCCTGGCCCATCATCAGCTCGGTGACGTCCACCTCGACGTGCTCGGGGATGTCGGCCGGGAAGCATTCGACCTCGAACTCGCGCGTGACGAAGTCGAGCACGCCGCCCTGCTGCTTCACGCCCCTGGCCTCGCCCTTCACCGTCACGGGCACCGTGACCGTGATCTTGCGGTCCATGGCGACGCGATAGAAGTCGGCGTGCAGCATCGCGTGGGAAACCGGGTCGAGCAGGAAGTCCTTCACCAGCACCGGCGTCGTCTTGCCCTCGAGCTCGAGGCTGATGATGGTGTTCTGGCCGGACTCGGAGTGCAGGATGCGCGACAGCGACTTAGGATCGACGGTCACCGACACCGCGGCTTCCGATCCACCGCCGGTCACCGGGCCGTACACCACTGCGGGGAGCCGTCCCGCCGCGCGATGCCGCCTCGCCTCGTTCTTGCCCTTGTCCGTCCGCTTCTCTGCTTGAAGTGTCGCTGCCATGACTTCCTTTTCGCCTCTCTCGCCGGGCTCGCGCATCGAGCCCCGCTACCACGGCATGTCGCCCCTAGACGAACAACGAAGAGACCGACGTCTCCTCGTGGATGCTGCGGATGGCCTGGCCCAGCAGTCGCGCCACCGACAACACCTGAATCTTCCCGCACCGTGACCGCTCTTCGGTCATCGGGATCGTGTTGGTCACGATCAGCTTCTCGAGGGCCGATTTCTCGATCCGATCGAGCGCCGGGCCCGAGAGTACGCCGTGCACCGCGCACCCGAGGACGCGCTCGGCGCCGGAGTCCTTGAGGGCCCTGGCCGCCTTCACGATCGTGCCGGCCGTGTCGATGATGTCGTCCTGGATGATGCAGGTCCGACCGGCGACATCGCCGACCACGTTCATCACTTCCGCCGTCCCGTCGTCGCTGCGCCGCTTGTCGATGACGGCCAGCTCGGCGTCGAGGCGCTTCGCATATGCGCGGGCGCGCTCGGCGCCGCCGGCATCGGGCGCCACGATCGTCAAGTCCGGGTACTTCTCCCGCGCCAGGTGCTCGATGATCACCGGCGCCGCGAACAGGTGATCGACCGGAATGTCGAAGAACGCCTGGATCTGCGCCTTGTGCAGGTCCATGGTGAGCACCCGGTTCACACCGGCCGCGCCAAGCAGGTTGGCCACCAGCTTGGCCGAGATCGGCACGCGGGGCTTGTCCTTCCGGTCCTGCCGCGCGTAGCCGTAGTACGGAATCACGGCCGTGATGCGGGCCGCCGACGAACGGCGGAACGCATCGGTCATGATCATCAGCTCCATCAGCGCCTGATCGACGGACCCGTTCGGGGTCGCGCAGGTCGGCTGCACGATGAAGACGTCCGTGCCGCGGATGTTCTCGTCGATCTGAAACGAGACTTCCGTGTCGGGGAACCGCCGCAGCCGCGCCTGTCCTTCCGAGATGCCGAGGTAATCGGCTATCTCGCGCGTCAACTGACGATGCGCGCTGCCCGAAAAAATCTTCAGCTCACCGAAACCTGTCGGCATCGGCTCTACACGAGCCCCCGTGACTGGCGCACGCGTTCCTCCAACGTCAGCGTCAGCCCCGGACATGGGATCCGCCGGCTGCATAAGGTGGTTGGGGCGGAAGGATTCGAACCTTCGAATACGGGATCCAAAGTCCCGCGCCTTACCGCTTGGCGACGCCCCATCTAAACGGGCCGGGACCGCCCTACGCGGCCCAACCACGGTCGCGCAAAACCCTGATTTTAGCCGACCCGATGGCCGCCGGCAAGCCGGCCCACGGTGCTCGTGACCAGCACGCGGCGGCCAGGGCCGGAAATCGCCGCGGCCGCCCGCCGCGCGGCGGGGACCTTCGCGAACAAGGCGAAAACGGCGGATCCGCTGCCAGACATGCGGGATGCGAGCGCATCGGTGGCGGTCAACTCGCGCCGCAGCCTTCGAATCGCCGGCCATCGCGCTTCGACCGGCGCTTCGAGGTCATTCCCGAGCGCTGGCAGATCCTCGTCTCCCAGCGCCATGAAAGGGCTCGCGGCCTTGACGGGCCGTCGGCCAGCCGCTCCGGCCTTGTACCAGGCGTACGCCTCGGCCGACGACACGCCCTCACCCTCCCACGCCACGACGATGGGTCGTACAGGCAGATCCACGAGCGGGTAGATCTCGTCGCCGCGTCCCAGGCCGAGCGCGGTGCCCCCGACGATAAAGAACGGGACGTCGGCGCCGAGCGCTGCGCCGATGGCCATCAGGCGCGCTTGCGACAGCCCGAACCGCCAGACGCGATTCAGGCCGACGAGGCTCGCCGCGGCGTCGCTGCTCCCGCCGCCGAGTCCCGCCTGTGACGGAATCCGCTTGTCGATGACGATGCGTGCGCCTGAAGGAGACCCGCGCTTGCCCGCGGCGCGCCACAGGAGGTCCGCCGCACGCCACGCCAGGTTCGTCCGGTCGAGCGGCATCAACGCGGCGTCGCCATCCAGCTCGAACGCCCCGCGCCGCGATTCGACGGTGACGACATCGTGCAGCGCGATCGTCTGGAAGATCGTGCGCAGCTCGTGATACCCGTCGGGCCGTACTCCAAGGATGCGCAGATCGAGATTGATCTTGGCGTGGGCGCGCAGGCGGACCCGTGAAGAGGCGGACATCTCAGGGCGTCTTCGCGCTGACGGCGTCCCTGAGCGGGCCGGATGCGCGCAACTCGTCCAGCGTCATCGGCGCGGCATCGGCGGGGACTTCCACGCTGAACGCCTTGTCGTCGAGCGGGACGTTCGTCTCGACCTGGCTGACGGCCATGCGCAGGTCGAGCGCGGGCACGGCCGACGCGTCCGCGCGCTGCATGCGAAGGCGTCCGGGCGTCGTCCCCGTGTGATCCGCGAATTCGACGTGCAGTCCATCGCCGTCCGATCGCACGAGCCGCCAGGCGCCCGTTCGCTGGAGCCACGCCGTGCGGCCGCTTCCCTCGACGGCGACCCAGTCCGATCCGTACGCCCGTGCCGCGCCGGCGCGGAACTCCGGCGCCGGGCAGCCGGCGATCCACGCGCCGAGCACGTCGGGCGTCACGGAGAGCCCGGCGAGCGCGTCGAGAATCGCCTGCGGCGCCACATCACGCAGGACCCGCGCGTCGCGCGGCAGCCACATCGTCGCCCGTCCCGCCGTGCCGGCGACGATGAAGAAGGGCGCTCCGAAGGGCGCAACGGCCTCGAGCCGCACCTTGTCGGGGCGCGCGAAGCCGGCCTGGATGCGGCCACGCAGCTTCGCATTGCCCACGCGGCCCGAGAGGCCAAGTTCGGCGGTGACCGAGGTCAGCGAGGCGCACTGCGGCAGCGCCTCGCGAAGCATCGGCGTCGCGTCGTCGAGGGTGACGGACGTGGTCGTGGGTAACTGGAGTGACTTGGGTGCGCAGGCGATCGTGGCGCCGGCCAGGCAGACGGCGAGCGCGGCGAAAAAACTACTTCGCGCGGCCAATCTTCTTCTCGATCGCCTTCACGTCGATCTCTTCGCGATCGCCGTCCAGGGCGCGCCGCCACTGCGTCACGGCCTCCTGTTTGCGCCCGGTCGCCCACAGCAAGTCGCCCAGGTGATCCTGCACGACGGAGTTGGACGGAAGCTGCGCGACGGCCTTTCGGAGGAGCGGTTCGGCCAGGTCGTATTTCTTCTGCCGCACGTACGCCCACGCCAGGCTGTCCATGTACGAGCCGTTCTCCGGGTCGAGGCGCAGCGCGTGTTCGACGAGATCCACGGCTTCGTCCAGCCGCTCGCCGCGGTCGGCCAGCATGTAGCCCAGGTAGTTCAACGTGGGGGCGTGATCGGGATCGTCGGACAGGGCTGCGCGGAATGCCGCCTCGGCTTCCGGATACGACTTGCGCTTCTCGAGCAGCGCGCCACGCTGGAACGCCACGCGGGCATCTCCGGGAAACTGATCGGCCGTTTTCAACAGCGCCTGATCGGCCTCGGCGCTGCGGCCGGCGTCTTCGAGCATCTGCGCGAAGGAGAGCTGAGTGGTGAGGTCGTCCGGATGCGCGGCCACGGCGTCGCGCAAGACCACGACCGCGCGGTCCTTGCGGCCGGCCTGACTGAGCGCGCGAGCCTCGAGCTGGGCGAAGCGCGGATCGTCGGGACGCCGCAATCGCGCCGCACGCGCAACGTCGGCCGCCTTTTCGTACTGCCTGGCGAGCAGATACGACTGGATGAGCGACGCCTCGAAGCCCGACTGCCCCTTCGATACGGCCCGCGCGCGCTCGAACGTGCGCGCCGCCGCCTCCCCTCGGCCGGCCTGCAACTGCGCGAACCCGAGGTGCGTCAGCAGCGTGAGCAGATCGCGGCCGGGCTGCACGCCCGGCGCATCCGCGCGCGCCACGGCGGGCGTCAGGGCGTCGGCGGCCTTGTCGTACAGGCGCTGGTCCTCGTAGACCTGCGCCAGCGCGAACGGCCCGCTCGATCCGTCGGGGTCGAGCGCGATGAGCTTCTTCGCCGCCGCCTCGGCTGCCGCGTAGTCCTTGCGCTGCCGTTCGGCGGCCGAAAGCAAGTAGAGCGGACGCGTTTCGGTGGGCGCGACACGCGTCACCTCCGACAACAGATCGCGCGCGCGAGCGGCGCTCGACGGATCGTTGGTCTGCAGCAGCGCCGCCGCCCACTTCGTCTTGATGTCGGTGCTGGTCGGGTTGAACTCGGAGAGCTGTTCGTACGTGTGCGCGGCCTCGACCCACTTGCGCTGGCTCTCGTACAGCTCGGCAAGCGTGGCCAGCAGCGGCGGGTTTCCGTCGGCCGCTTCCTCGAGCGCTGCGATGGCACGCTCGGGATGGCCGAGCGCGGTCTCGGCACGCGACAGGAGAACGTACGCCTCGGCCGCGTCCGGCTCGTACTCGAGGACCCGGTTCAGCAGATCGGCGGCCTTCTGGTTCTCGCCCGCGTGCATGTACAGGCGCGACAGCGCCAGGTCGAGGCCGACGTCCCTGTCGGTGCCGTCGGCGCGATGCGCCTTCTCGAGATGCTCGATCGCCTGGCGGACCGCGTTGTCCACTGTCGCAGCGGTCTTCGGATCGCCGTCGTCGCTGCCCGCCATCGTCGCGAAGATGATGCCGAGGACGCGATGCGCGGTGACGTTGCCCGGGTCGATCTTCAGCGCGGCCTGCGCCGATACGGTGGCGTCCTTGAGCCGGCCCTGACGCTGGTAGAGCGCGGCCAGTTCGGCGGGCACTTCCGACGCCGTCGGATCCAACTCCGCCGCGCGCTGATAGGCCGCAATTGCCTGCTCGAAGCCCTCTTCACTCTCGAGGTGGCGTCCGAGCATGAACTGATAGTACGCCTCGGCTTTCCCGGAAGACTCGGGGGACGTCGCGGCCTGCGCAAACGCGGGGCGCGACGACAGCCCGGCCGCGCACAAGCTGATAAGGACCAGAACTCGACAGCAGTACATCACCACGGATCGATTGTTTCATGACTGCGCGGCGCCTGTCAGCCCGTCGCGTCGAGTCGAACCTCTTGCGTTATAGTGACTTCTGGAGGAGGCCCATGCCCGTCGACCCGGAGTTGCTCGCCATCCTGGCCTGCCCTGAGTGCAAGACGCCGGTGACGCCCGTCAAGGACGGTACCGCGCTCAAGTGCGAGCGATGCAAACGCGTCTACCCGGTGAAGGACGACATCCCCGTGATGCTGCTCGACGAGGCCACCATCGAGCCGTAGCCTGCCTGATGAACATCCTGCTGATCCGGCTTCGGATGATCGGCGACGTGATCTTCACGACGCCGGCCATTCGGGCATTGCGCCGGCGGTATCCGGATGCGCGGATCAGTTACCTGGTCGAAGACGCGGCCGCTCCGGTCGTCCAGGGTAATCCCCATCTCGACGACGTGCTCGTCGTCCCGCTGACAACCGGTCTCGCCAGAATCGCCGACGACTGGCGTATCGGCGCCGATCTCAGGCGCCGGCGGTTCGATCTGGTGATCGACTTCCACGGCGGGCCACGAGGCTCGTGGCTGTCGTGGCTGACGCGTGCACCGCGGCGCATCGGCTATACCGTTCCTGGACGAAGCTGGATGTACACGGAGGCCGTCGCGCGGCCGCGCCAGTTGCGGCCACGCCACTCCGTCGAGAACCAGTGGGACCTGCTCGCAGCGCTTGGCATCGGTGCGCCGGAACGCACGCTGGATTCCGTCGAGATGCCCGAGCGCGCGGACGTCCGCGCGCGCGTGGACGCGCGTCTCCAGTCGAACGGCATCGGCGCGGATACCCCGCTGGTCGTCATGCACGTGAGCGCCGGCAACCCGTTCCGGCGCTGGCCGGTCGATCGCTTCGCGGCAGTCGCCGCGCGCCTGGTGCAGGACGATCCATCCCGCGTCGTCGTGCTGACGTCCGGGCCGAGCGAAGCGGGCGCCGCCGACGAGGCCGCGCGGGAGGCGCAGCAACAACTCCCCTCCGGCCTGGCGTCCCGAATCGCGCGGTGCGGGGAGTTCGACCTGGCGGAATTACGTGCGCTGGTCGGGCGCGCCGCCCTCTACATCGGCGGCGACAGCGGGCCGCTGCACATTGCCGGAACCACGCGGGCGCCGGTAGTGGGGCTGTATGGCCCGACGCTGCCCGTGCGCTCGGCGCCCTGGCGGGATCCGGCAATTGCGTCCGAGGCCGTCGAGCGGGCGGACCTTGCGTGCCGGCCGTGCGACCAGCGTCAATGTGTGCACTCCGACTTCCGTTGCCTGACCTCCCTCACGGCGGACAGCGTCGTCGCGGCGGCGGAGCGCGCCATGTCGCGTTCCTCGTCACCGAGCGGCCGGGTCAACCCGGGCGGGCCGGCAATTTCCGCACGTGACCCGGAGGCCCCGCGCATGGCACACTTCGGAACGCGATCATGACGACGATGACCCTGGTGGCGGGGGCGCCGCCACGTGACCGCCTGGAATGGACGGCCGTTGCCGGCCTGCTGGGGTTCGTGGCCGCGCTGCAGCTGTCGATTGCGGCGGCCGGAATCTGCCTGGCGCTCACGCTGGCCTGCTGGGCCGGCACGCTGGTGCTGGGGCAGGAGCGATGGGAAGCCCCGCGGTTCTTCTGGCCGCTGGTGGTGTACGCGGCGTGGACGCTGGTGTCGGCGACGTTCTCGCCGGATCCCCGCACGAGCTTCATCGACTCCAAGCAACTCGTCCTGTTCCTGCTGGTGCCGGCGGTCTACAAGCTGGCGCGCGGGAACCGCGCGCTGACGGTCTTCAACGTCATCATCACCGTCGGCGCTGCCAGCGCGATCCTGGGCATCGTGCAGTACGGGATGTTCAACTACGACCATCTCGGCCAGCGGCCGCAGGGCACGCTCGGGCACTACATGACCTACTCGGGTCTGCTGGTGCTGGTGATCTGCGCGGCGGTGGCGCGGCTGCTCTTCGACGTCAGGCACGGCACGTGGGCGGCCATGGTCATGCCGGCACTCGCCGTCGCCATCGCGCTCACGTTCACCCGCAGCGCGTGGGTGGGCGTTGTGCTGGCCGTCGCGCTGCTCTTCATCCTGAAGGATTTCCGGCTGCTCGCGATCCTGCCAGTCATCGGCGCCCTGTTCCTCCTCCTCGCGCCCGGCAGCATCGTCAGCCGCTTCTATTCGATCTTCGATCTGCACGATCCGACCAACCGCGATCGGCTCGCGATGATGCACGAGGGCCGGTCGATGATCGAGGCGCACCCGCTGACGGGCGTCGGCCCGAACATGGTGGAGCGGCTCTACGTGCAGTTCCGCGATCCGGACGCCGTGGCCAAGGTGAACCCGCACCTGCACAACGTGCCGATGCAGATTGCCGCCGAGCGGGGGCTGCCGGCGCTGGCCATCTGGATCTGGTTCCTCGTCGTCGCGGCCACGGACCTGTGGCGCAAGCTCGCATCGAGCCGGCACAAGTTCCTCGCCGCCGGAGGGCTCGCGGCGATCGCCGGCATGCTCGGCGCCGGCTTGTTCGAGCACAACTTCGGGGACTCGGAGTTCCTGATGCTGTTCCTCGTGATGCTCACGCTGCCCTTCGCCGCCGACCGGACCGACCTGCCGTGAGCCCGGCGCCTTCGCTGGCGACACTGACCCGCGCGCGCGCCCGCGACCTGGCGGAACGATTCGCTTCCGCCCGCGTCCTCGTCGTCGGCGACGTGATGCTCGACCAGTTCCTGATTGGCCGCGTCTCGCGCATTTCTCCCGAGGCCCCCGTTCCCATCGTCCAGTTCGATCGCGAGGAGAACCGCATCGGCGGCGCTGCCAACGTCGCGCACAACATCTCGGGGCTTGGCGGACGCGTCGACCTGGTCGGACTGGTCGGCAACGACGCCGCGGCGGCCACCCTGAGACGCGCGCTCGAGTCGCACGGCATCACGAGCGCGGGGCTGGTCACCGACGAGGCGCGGCCGACGACGACGAAGGTGCGCGTCGTAACCGATCGGCACCAGCAGGTCGCTCGGGTGGACTACGAGCGCGACGAGGAAGCGGGCGGCGAGGCGGAACAAGCACTCGTCGAACGCGCCTCGGCGCTCGCCTCGGAGGCCGGCGCCATCGTCGTCTCGGACTACCTCAAAGGTGCGGTCACGCACCGGCTGGTCTCGGAGCTTGCCGACATGGCGAAGGGCCGCCGTGTACCGTTGCTGGTGGATCCGAAAATCCCGCACATCGAGTACTACGCCGGCGCGGCGCTGGTCACGCCCAATCATCACGAGGCGGAAGTGGCGACGCACATGCGCATCCGCTCCGACGCCGACGCGGCGCGGGCCGCGCGGGCCTTTCGCGAGCGGGCGCGATGCGCGGGCGTTCTCGTCACGCGCGGCGAGCACGGGATGTGGCTGCTGGACGACACGGCGGAGCGGCCGTTCGCTGCCACCGCGCGCGAAGTGGCCGACGTCACGGGGGCGGGCGATACCGTGATCGCGACGCTGGCGCTGGCACTGGCGGCCGGCGCGACCAGCACCGAAGCCGCCTGGCTCGCCAACCACGCCGCTGGCGTCGTCGTCGGCAAGTTCGGTCCGGCCACGCTCACGGCGAGCGAGTTGCTCGACGCTGTTCAGTGAGTCGCGCAGCTAAGGCTGCGCCCTACGACAGCCGTTGTCATCGCAACGCAAGTCTCGTCAGAAACAGCACGAACCACAGGACCGCCGGGCCCCAGGGCCAGACGCGATCGAGCGCCTCTGTCCACCGTGCGCAGCGAGGCCACCATGCCGCGGCGAGCACGGTGCCGCCCGCGCCCGCGATGAAGTAAGCGGGGAACGTGTAGCGATCGGACCGCAACTCGCGCGACGCGACCACGGCGATCACCGCGAGCGAGGCCAGCAGGGCGAAGCGGAGCCACCCGCGCGTTTCGACATCGGCTTTCCGCCAGGCGCCCCACGTCACGATGCCGCCGGCGAGCAGCGCACTCCACGGTGCGCCGTACCAGGCAACGTGAGCGGCGTACCATCCGGCGTTCCAGATCTTGTTGAACGGGAAGGGCCAGCCGGATCCGCCGTCACCTTCGAGGCCGAGCCGCAGACCCAGGTAGTAATGAAGAAACGAATCACCCGTCACCGAGGCATACGCTCGTTCGTAGAGCGCCGCGACGACGGGCGTGGAAATCATCATCAGCGCCACGCCAGCCCAGGCTGCCAGCGGCCACCGTCGCTCGCGCTCTGACGTCGTCAGCAGCCAGACCGCGCAGAGGGGCGGTCCGATGAGCGCAAGCATGCCCTTCACGGACAACGCATACAGGAAGCCCAGGAGCGCCACGATGACCCAGGCAGGATTTTGCCTGGCGCGCTCGGTTCCGTAGAGCGCGACAACGAACCCGGCGAGCATCAGGTATTCCTGGTTGGCGCGAATGCGGAAGACGAACGCGACGGGGATCAGCTGCAGCGTCCAGAGAAGCGCGCGCGCCCAGGCCACCGGCACGCGCGTGGCGGCGAGCGCCACGAGAAGCCAGAGACAAATCATCTGCG
>Ga0207701_10000388_pt1 | contig 45056 bp, 44 predicted proteins | sample KBSSwiSSwithPhiX_FD_184294 | JGI IMG/M metagenome (GOLD analysis project Ga0207701, IMG submission 184294) | Switchgrass rhizosphere bulk soil microbial communities from Kellogg Biological Station, Michigan, USA, with PhiX - S5 (SPAdes) (version 2) | ecosystem: Environmental > Terrestrial >... | reverse complement strand
AAGGCTCCTGGAAGATGACCAGGTGATAGGTCGGGTGTGGAAGCACAGCGATGTGTGGAGCTAACCGATACTAATCAGCCGTGAGGCTTGACCATTTCTTTGTTAACGATGCACGTCCGTCGTCGCTCGCTCGCGAGCTATGGCGCGACAAGTGGAACGAGAAAACTACCGTTTGCAGGATATTCAATTGGAAGTTTCCAGCTTCCAGTTCCCAGCTTCCAGCTCTCCCGGTAGCGGCCTTCGGCCGCAGCTTTACTGGAGACTGGCTACTGGAAACTGGTAAACGAGTTCTTTGACATAGTCTGGGACGATCGACGAACGCCACGCAGGTATCTGGCGTGAACGCCGTCGAACCCCAGGCAAACAGTTTCCCGGTGGTCATAGGAGAGGGGTCACACCCGTTCCCATTCCGAACACGGAAGTTAAGCTCTCTACCGCCGATGGTACTGCATGCGAAAGTGTGTGGGAGAGTAGGTCACTGCCGGGATTATTTCTTCAAAAGCCCGACGCTGTATTCATGGCGCCGGGCTTTTTCTTTTGTTAAGGGACAAGGCATAAGGGACAAAGGAAAGACCGCCCGTCGACTGACGTCACTGCGACGCGATATGGAAGATCAGCTGGGTGCTTAGTGCCGAGATTTCGATGCTGACGGTCTCCGACATCGGTTCGGACGACGCCCGCACCCGCATCACGCCCGGCGGCAGTGACTGCAGCACGTAAATACCCGCGCCCTCGTCGGTGAACGTGAACACACCGGCGAGCGGACCGTCGAGGATTTCGACCTTTACGCCGATCAGGAATGCATGCCCTGTCGACGAACCGGGCTGTGGCACCATCCCGCTCAGTTGATGAGTGCTGCCCGGCAGCGGCACTGTGCGAGTGAGCACGACTTCGCGCGGCACCTCAGTACCCACCGCAATCTCTTGTTCCACCGGCTCGAACGCCGACGCCGACGCACGGACACGAACGAAGCCCGCGGCCAGGTTGTCGAACCGATAGATTCCGGAAGCCGCGTCGAAAGTCGCGAGCTGTCCCGTCGCTGGTCCGTCGATCACTTCGAGCCGCGCGTCCGGTAGCATCTGCTTGTGGGTCGTGTCGCCGAACACGATCGCGCGGAGATCGCCCCGCTGTTCTTTTTTGATGACCAGCGACGAACGCGACGACTTGTCACAACCAGTATTGCCGACGAAGCGAATCACCAGCGGCGCCGAGGCCGCGAGTCCGACGAGGATTCGCTTGCGCATTCGCACGGCGACAACCCAGAGAAGGCAGAACGCGCTCCGGCGACCGTTGATCAATGGGAACCAACGATCGCAAACGACACCGCATTCGACTGCGGATATCCGCGGTAACCGTCCCCCCATCCCATCGAACTCCCGTTGACGACGAACACCTGCACCGTGGCAGGATCTTCCAACAGGCTTGCGCGAATGACCGCGGTCAGCTGAGTGTCGCTGACGTACCTCGTCGGCAACGTGGTGTCCGCCCACACGGCAAAGGCCCCAGTCGCGCTTTGAATCTGTGGGCTTTGGAAGCCTGAACCCGTAATCGTGACAGTGATGTCGCCGGTGCCAGCGATTGCCGTCGCCGGTGATAGCGAGCTGATCGAAAGCACCGGCGTGGGAGGAGGGGTCTCTGTGGTGATTGGCGGCTGCTCGCGGACTGTAGGTCGAGTCGGCGCCTCACCACAGGCAGCCAAGAGGGTCACGATCGCGATCAGCACAACTCTTGTGAATGACATATTGCCTCCAGGTGATCCTGAGATCCGCCTCGGCTCCGCCGTGCCGAACGCGAGACGATCAACCTCGGTCCGGGCCCTCTAAGGGAAGTAGTAGTGGTCGGCACTGAGCGGCCGGGCCGATCCGGCCGTCATGTTCCAAAACAGCCAGCGACCGCCGACGCGTCTGATCGTGCCCGCCAGGAATGCATCCGCGGCAATGAACCGCGAGTCTGTATCGAAGTTGCCGACGTCATGACATTCGAAGTAGAGCCATGCTTCGACGCCAGTGACCTGGATCTGGATCTTGAACGATGGCACCAGTGAGAACCGGTGAGTCTTGAACGAGCCCGAGTTCAGAAAAAACGACTGCAGCCGTTCGAACCCGATATAGGGAGAAGCGGGGTCACCTTGAATGATGAGAGTGGCATCGGGGTCCCACAGCGACATCATCAAGTTGATGTCCTGCGTAGTCTTTGCCCGATGGTAGGCTGCCTGCAACTGGTAGATCTCGCCGATCTGCGCGCTCTCGGGTCCGCTCACCTGAGCCAGCAGCGGCGACAGTGCGCTGGAGTTCATGAATCCACCTATGCTGATCGCAGTGCCAGCCATGCCTCTGAAAAAATCTCGCCTTTCCATTGGTTCCTCACTTTCGGTCGCGCTCGCGAACATTTTTGCGCGGGCCCTATGCGGTCCCTGGTTCGCGGTTCAAGATACCGGGCGCACCCGGTGAAGTCCCAAGAAGGACACTAGAGTTTCATTCGATAATTCCAGGAATGTTGCGTCGAGCAGTCGCATAAGATGAACGTGCCACGCGATGTCGAGTGGTGGAGGGCGCGCTGATGTCGAAATCGGGGGCCCCGGCTCGAATCCATTTCGGCAATTTCGTCGTCGATCCCGGGACCCGTCAGCTTCGGAATGGATCGCAGACGATTCATTTGACGCCAAAGGCATTCGAGCTGCTGCTGGTGCTAATCGAGCAAAGACCGCGCGCCGTAGCCAAGGCAGCACTGCAGGAGCGCCTCTGGCCTGAGACGTTCGTCTCGGAAGCGAATCTACCGATCCTCGTCGGCGAGGTTCGGGCGGCGCTTCAAGACGATGCGCGCAAGCCGGAATTCATCCGGACCGTCCATGGTTTCGGCTACGCGTTCTGCGGCGAGACGATGGGCACGGCACCGGCGGCGCCGAGGACAGGCGCCACGTCGGCGTGCTGGCTCATTTCCAAAACACGCCACGTCGCGCTTCATGAAGGGGACAACGTGATCGGGCGCGATCCCTCAGGAGATGTCTGGCTCGAGGGTCGGGGCGTGTCGCGCCGCCACGCAAAAGTCACGATCCAGGCACAAGTCGCAACGTTAACGGACCTGGAAAGCAAGAATGGCACGTGGGTTAACGGACATCGTCTCCTTGTCGCCGAGCCGCTAAAGGATGGGGATCAGATCAAGATTGGCTCGGTGCGCGTTACCTTCCGGGTGTGGACGGACGGAGGATCGACGGAGACGACAACGGGCTCGAAGGATCACTGAAACGGTGGACTCGCTGGGTTTTCGTAATCACGAACGAGCTTCGCGAAACGTGGATCAGCTCGAAGGGACTTGAACGCTGGATCTACGCGTAACATCGCGAGCCATGGAGCGCTCTCTCGCACGGCCCTGTCGAGATACTCAAATGCTTTGTTAGCGTCGTCGAGATGAATAAACAAGAGCGCCAGGTACACGGGGGAGACGTAGACTCCGCTCATCATTTGTTCCGCCGCGACGCTCTTTTGACGTTCGTAGAAATTATGCATCGCCGCCCTGAATCCTGACTTGGCGTAGTCTCGTTCCAATTCATCGGCATCACGGGCCTCACCATTCATTCGAAGTGCCTGTGCGCGCAGCACGATTGCCGGCTTTAGGCTGCCCTTGCTTTCATAAACGTCTGACAGGATCTCTCGTGCAGCCGCAGTCTCGGGATCCGATGGAGCGTTATCAATGAGTTCGTTGAGCCGCAGACTGGCGGCATCGAGATCCCCAAGCCAATAGTTGGTTGTTGCCATCGCCAGATTCGTCGCGAAACCCTCTCGGTCGTTATCCAGAGCGTCGTTGAGTACACGCAAGGCATCCGTAGGCCGCTGGCGCCCCAAAAGAAAATAGGCGTAAAACCTCTTATTCATAACGGACGCGGGATCGGCGAGAAGTGCCGACCTGTACTCAGCGTCAGCGGCGGCCCAGTCTCGCTCCATCCACAGCCGGCCGGCACGAGTGTAGTGGGCCTGACCAAGGTTAGGATCGAGGGTTTCGACTATTTTGAGTGCTTCAACCGCTGCCTTGTACCCGTCGCTGGTGGGAATCCATCCCTCCCACGCCAAGGACCCTATCGCGTCACCTTTGCCCAAGTAGGCCAGCGCGAAAGTCGGATCCTTCTCGATCGCCTGGTCATAAAGAGCGATGCTCTTCTTATATCCGTCAGGTGTGGCCGTCGGCATGTACCAGAAGCGCCGTCCTTCAGCGTACAGCCGGTAAGCGGTAAAGTTTCGTGTCGAGCTATCAGCCAGCTTGCTGCGATCGGCCTCAGTAAGCTTCGTCTTGAGTGAGAGCCGGTGTATCAGTTCGTCGACAATGTGCACGGTGACCCCACCGTCGATGGCGAAGAGCTCTTCTCGCATTCCCTCATATGGCTGTCCCCACACGATGCTTTTGTCTGCTGCGTCGACTAACGCCGCGCTGAAGCTAAGATGCTGACCTTGGGTCGAGATCTTGATGGTGACGACGAAATCAGCATTCAGTTCTTCGCGTGCCTTGGCGATCGGATCCGAGCTCACGCTTTGCAATCGTTGAACTGATGGGAACGCTATCACCCTGAGCCCAGGAAGGTTGATCGCTGCAATTCGATTTATCATGCCCTCGACGACAGTCGAGGTGAGTGGGTTCTGCTCGGATGAACTGACCGGATCTGCCTGAGGAATTACGGCAAGTAGTTTTGCCGGAGGTGCAGAAGAAGCTTCCGTCGCGGCCGACGATGTTGGGATTCCATCGTGTCGCATGAGGGCTGCTATCGACATCGCGAGCGCGATAACGACCGCCGCGAGCACCCCGATTCCCAAGAGAAAGGCAGCGCGCCGAGAGATTGACGCGGCCCCGCCTGCCGCTTGAAGGTCGAGCTGCAAGGCTTCCAGGGCAGCGCGGACTTCCGATGCGGAGTGATATCGACGAGCACGTTCCTTGGTCAAACAGGTTCGAATAATCGTCCGAAGACCACTCGGGAGCTCTGGCGGCAGTGCCTCGGGAGACTGAGTGAGGATCGCAGCCGAGATTTCGTGTGGCGTTCTGCCGTTGAAAGGCCGCTTACCGGCCGCCATTTCATAAAGCACAGCACCGAGCGCCCAGATGTCGCTCTGCCGGTCAGCGCGCTCTCCTCTCAGAACCTCGGGTGCGAGGTAACGCAGCGTCCCAGGTGTGCCCGGTTCTGAGCCAGATCCACACTCATCAACGGTAGACGTTTCATCGTCGACGCCCTTGTCTACGTCCTGTAAGGCCAACCCGAAGTCCAGGACCTTCACACGCTGCTGCGGGGTAATGATGATGTTCGCGCTCTTGAGATCGCGATGAATGACGCCCGCATCGTGCGCGTGCGTAAGCGCGTCTGCGATCTGCATACCGTAGGAAACGGTCGCATCGATTGGGAGACCAACGCCGGGCGGAATGATCGCCGACAGCGGTTGTCCCTCGATAAACTCCATAACGATGCACGGTCGCCCATCTGATTCGCTGACCTCATATATCGTGCAGACGTTTGGATGGCTGAGTGCCGACGCACTGCGAGCCTCGCTCAAGAGTTGTTCCGGTACTGTTTGGCCAGTGCTGTGCCGTGTCAGGAACTTGATAGCGACTGGGCGCTCCAGGACGGTGTCGGTGCCGCGATACACCTCGCCCATGCCACCCGCACCGACGGCGGCATCAATGCGATAACGATCGGCCGTAGGCAGCTGAATTACGGCGTCTTTCCCTTCTCGCATAGACATTTCGGCAGTGCCCGTCCGGTCTCGTCATCGCCGCCAGGTACCGGTGGGCCGCTCTTGCCGAGGCCCCACGACAAACCAATCGAGATCCCATGGTTAACCGCATGAACGTTTCGTCCCGCCACGGTTCTCACGATCGAACCGAACACGTCGAGACGCTGTGTCAACGACACCTGGCTGCCGACGCCTAGATCGATGAGGTTCGTGCGTGCGAGCTGATCGTGATGCATGAAAGTTGAGCAGCTGAGGAGCACCGCCGGAGGAACAGGATTGGGAACGCCGCACAGGTCACCTGGGAATTGGTGAGTGAGGGGAACACCGCCATGCGTATACTGCGTGGCGGTCAGTCCAAAGACGCGCAGGCGCGGGTTGATGAAATACCCGATTTCCGCGTCAAGGTTACTGCGATCGTGGTAGACCCCGAGACTTTGCTCGGCGAATCCGTACGAGTAGCGCGCCTGCACGAATGTTCCTGGCACGACGCGCGTCAGAACATGTCCGACGTTCACACCGAGCTGCAATTCGGTCAGCTTGCGTCCTGGGGCAGCGTGCCCGTAGTAATCGTATTCATGGCTCGGCACAATGAGCTCGGCGAAAGGCGTCACCGCAGTTCCTCCAGCGACGAGTCCCCATCGCGCGCTCAACCGGAAATCCTGCCAGGTTCCATGAAAATAGCCATCGTCTAGCACCGATCCCGGATGGCCAAACGTCCCCTTATAGCGAGCCGATACATAAGGGAGGCTGATGCCGACAGCAAGCCTATCGGTGACTCCATATGTCAGGTCGAGCATCAGGTTGTAAGAATCGATATGTCCCGCTTCGACGGCTTGGCCGTCTGAAAAAAGGTGCTGACGGACAGCCATATCCTGGAAGAGGACCGTGACAGCTCCCTGCCCGGTCGCTGGCAGCCACGCCTGGCCATTGGCTGGCGCAGGTGCGAGCGCGATCGCCGCTGCGACGAGAACCGCTTGTTTCATCGCTAACGTCACTCACACAGAGTGCGCCGCGGCAAACTTCTTGGCGCGCAGCTTCATCGCTTTGTCGAGGGCGTCGACGACCTTCCGGGCATCAGCCGGAAGACGCAACATGCAGCCGAACTCCTTCTCAAAGGCTGCACGTTCGGGGGCGCTGGTATTCACGACGATAGGAACGACCATTGCACTCGAGGATGCATTGACGAATCCACCAATCTGTCGGCTCATGGCAGTGTCTGCCAATACCAGATCGACATTTCCACGCGCCAGTGCTCTTTCAAGCGCACTGCGATCCGACACCGTGCTGACACGGTGACCAGCGACGTTCATTAGCATGTCGAACGCGCCATCGCTGAATGACTTCGGCAAACTTGGCGTGCTGTAGAGAAGAACGGTTCCTGGTTTCGATGCTTTCAAAAGACTCTGATACCCGACCGATCGCCCAAGCACCAGAAATTTGTCGCCGCACGCCGCTAGATTTCGATCTGGTATGACGAGGGCGAGGAAGAGGAAACCCGTGAAAAGGAGTCTGCCAAACATAGCACCTCCACGGTGAGACTTGCGCCAGCGACCAAGGAGCTCCAACGCTGGCACAGATTGTCAAGCCAAAAGAGTCCCGTGCTCCTAGGATTTTCCTAAGATTTTTGTGGGGCGTCCGTAATTCAGGCCGCTTGGTTGCGTCGTCCAATCACTGGCCTTCCGTTCCAGCTGACCATTCGAGCGGGTCAAGATCGGCGCCCCTATCTGCCGCGATCGCGCGTTTATCTTCAGAAGCATACTGACCCCTCCCTTGTTTCGTGTGACTGCTGATCCTCGAATTGCGCAGCCGCACTTCACCAACGGTTGACCGCTATAATCTCGACATCTCATGCCTCTGACGGCCGGGACTCGCCTCGGTCCATATGAAATCGTTTGTGCCATCGGCGCCGGTGGTATGGGCGAGATCTATCGTGCGCGCGATACCAGACTCAATCGCGACGTCGCCGTCAAAGTTCTTCCGCGACTGCTGGCGACTGACGAATCGGCGCTGGCTCGCTTCGAACGCGAAGCGAAAGCGCTGGCCGCGCTCTCCCATCCGAACCTGCTGGCCATCCATGATTTCGGCGTCCACGATCGCTCCGCGTATGCGGTAACCGAGCTGCTCGAAGGCAGCACGCTCCGCGGGCGGCTCGTTGCCGGCGAGAAGGAGCACGCGTTGCCGCTGCGCAAGGTGCTCGACTACGGCATCCAGATCGCAAAGGGACTGGCGGCGGCGCACGGCAAGCAGATCGTCCATCGCGATCTCAAACCGGAAAACGTGTTCGTCACGGCTGACGGCCGGGTGAAGATTCTCGACTTCGGTCTCGCACACCAACTGGAGGCGGTTGCCTCCGATGGTGTCACTGTCGCGGCGGCGACCACTCCCGGGACGGTCATGGGGACGGTCGGCTACATGGCACCGGAGCAAGTGCGCGGTGAGGCGGTGGACTATCGCACGGATATTTTTGCGTTCGGATGCCTGCTCTATGAGATGGTTGCCGGCCGTCGCGCCTTCGAGCGCCCGACGGCCGCCGAGACGATGACGGCAATCCTGAACGACGATCCTCCGACTGTTTCGGGTCCACCGGAACTGTCGTTGCCGCTCCACAGCATCATTCTTCGATGCCTGGAAAAGCAGCGCGAGGAACGGTTTCAGTCTGCCAGCGATCTCGCTTTTCACCTGGAACAGGCACGCGAAGCGTCTGGTGCGTCGCGTCCGATCCGTGAGCGCGCAAGCCTTCCGCCCCGGACGAGGTCGGTTGTGCTCGTGGGTCTTGCGTTCGCCATCGCCGCCATAGGCTGGTTCGGCCGCGGGCTGATTGGAACGCCTCCCGCGGCGCGTGCACCGGCCGGACACTTTGTGCAGTTGACAGATCTGCCGGGACTCGAGCACTGGCCCAGCCTGTCACCTGACGGCCAATCGATCCTGTACGCAGGCAGCTCGGGCGGCACGGAAGACATCTTCCTGTTGCGCGTCGGCGGTCGAAATCCGCTGAACCTGACTGCTGACTCACCGAGCGGCGATTCGCAGCCGGCGTTTTCTCCCGATGGCACCCGCATCGCGTTTCGTTCCGAACGCAGCGGTGGCGGGATTTTCGTGATGGGCGCGACCGGCGAATCGGTCCGTCGTGTGACTGACTTTGGGTTCGCTCCGTCGTGGTCGCCCGACGGATCGGAGCTCGCCGTGTCGACGAGCTCGTTCATCGATCCTTTCAGCCGTAACGTTGGCGCGAAGCTGTTCGCGGTCAGCGTGGCGACGGGAGACAGGCGGCTCATCGACGATGGAGATGCGGTGCAGCCGGCATGGTCGCCGCACGGTCAACGAATCGCGTTCTGGGGCACGACGGACGGCGGACAGCGGGACATCTGGACGGTGCCGGCCGTCGGCAGCGCCGCAGGCCGTCGAGTCAGTGTAACGGCGGACCTCGCGACCGACTGGTCCCCGCAATGGTCTCCGGATGGTCAGTGGTTGTATTTCCTCAGCGACCGCGGCGGCCTCATGAATGTCTGGCGTACGCGCATCGATGAATCGTCGGGACGCGTGCTGGGGGACGCCGAATCCGTGGTGGCTCCCGCGCCTGCCGTCAGCGGCATCACTTTTTCGCGCAACGGCCAGATGGCGTTCAGCACGCTGGATCAACGCACCACGATAGAGCAGCTGCCCCTGGATCCCGTGCGCGAGGCAATCGCCGGTCCGGCTGAACTCGTGCTTCGTGGCTCACGGCGGATTGCCTTTCTTGACTGGTCGCCGGACTCGCAATGGCTGTCGTTTGCCACAGTGGGAGCGCGCGAAAACATCTTTCTGATCCGCCCCGACGGCAGTGGATACCGACAGGTCACCGACGACGAATTCAAGAATCGCGGCCCTGTGTGGTCGCACGATGGATCGCGAATCGCCTTTTACTCAAACCGCGCCGGCCGGTATCAGGTCTGGTCTGTAAGCCCGGACGGTGGTGGGCTCAAGCAGATCACGAGCCGAGAGGGGCAGGTCCTCGTGCCGATATGGTCCCCCACCGAGCAGCAATTGGCGGTCAACTTGCTGACGGCGCACAGATCCTGGGCACTCCTGGACATGCGCACCGGTGCGCCGATTTCAGTTCCGCAGCTTCCTGGCGTGTCACTCGATTCGGGCTATTTCCTCGCGCTAGCCTGGTCGCCCGATGGCGCATCGATCGCCGGTGTGCAGTTGGAAGCGCAGCGGTCTGCTGGTGAGAAGGGCGCGACCTTCCCGGTGTTTGTCTATACAGTCCGCGATCAAACGTTTCGAAAGCTGGATGTGTCTGGGGGGGTGCGCTGGATGAACGACAACCGGCGGCTCCTTGTTTACGGCAACACCGACATATCAATCGTCGACTCGCAGACCGGGCGCCGGAAGGTTCTCCTTCCACTGGGTGGCCGGGGTGCGGGGAATCAGTTCTGGGGATTCGCACTGCCTCCCGACAATCGGCGCCTGGCGCTTCTCAGCGATGAGATCGAAGGAGATCTCTGGATGATCAGAGAGCGATAAACCGACTACTTCCCCTTCACGTACTTCGCGATCTCCTGGTGCGTGGCGAACCACACGCCGGGTTTCGACTTCATGTAGGTCACGAGCCGGTCAAGCATCTCTATCCGTCCACGGTGTCCGATCACATGCGGGTGCATCGTCAGAATGAACATCCCCTGCTCCAGATACGCGCCGTCGAATTCTCCCTTCCAGATCGAGAACACCTCGTCGGGTGTCATGGTCGGCCGGACCGTCGACGTACGATCCATCCAGAAGTACGGGAAATCGTCGAGAATCCATTCGACTGGTAACTCGACGAGTCCTGTCGCCTTGCCATCGCCGAGAACTTCATAAGGACGGTCGTCAGCCATGAGGCTGCTGTCGTACAGCAGTCCAAGCTCCTGAGCGATCTTGATCGTCGTCGGGCTGTAATCCCACGACGGCGTTCGCATCCCGACCGGCCGCTTGCCGGTGGATGCTTCCAGCGCCCGCGCAGCCCGCGTCAGAAGATCACGCTCGGTCGCCTCGTCGAGTTGCGAGTTTCTCTCGTGGATCCAGCCGTGCAGTCCAACCTCGTGACGACCGGACTTCGCGATCGCTGTCATCGACTCCGGATGCAGCATCGCTGACACAGCCGGAACGAAGAACGATGCAGCGATACCGTGTTTCTCCAGCAGCGACAACACCCGAGGAAGTCCGGCACGTGACCCGTATTCTCCCTGCGACAGCAACGCCGGGCTCGTCAGGCCGTCTCGCAGCGTTCCTGTCTCATTGTCGAGATCGAACGACAGGCCAACCGCGACCTTCGCGCCGTTCGGCCAGGATTTCGGCGTCAGGTCACGTCCGGCACGCACGTGCCCGACCACCTCGCGAATCTCCTCCTCGCTCAGCGTCCAGGGCGGCCGCTGCGGTGGTGATGCCGGCTGCTGCGGCGTGGCAGTGGAAGCGAACGATCCAAGCAGCGCTGCAAAGACGGCGTTGCGGTTCACGCGGCTTCACCCTTCCTTTTGAAACGGTCGAATCTAGTATTCGTCGTGCAGGTGAGTTGGCGAGGCGGATGTAGGACTCTGGTGCGAGCCGCCGCACGCCGCGACGAAAGGGAACGAAGCCGCGACAATGACTCGCGCGACTGACATGGGCTCCCCTAAATTGACGGCCCCGAGGATAGCACTTGCTGTCGCAAGTTCTCAGAGTGCGCGCCACTCGATCAGGGCGTGACGCTTCCGGTTACCGACGTCATCCCGGAATGACCCTCGTCGTCGGTGAATGTGACAACAACCGTGAAGCGTGAGGCCGGAGCCGGACTCGCCGCATCTGGAGCGCAGTAGCCCAGGCTCTCCCCGCTGAACGCAGTCAGAGTGCCGCCCGGTGCCACGCGAAACGTCTCGCGCCAGCATGACCCACCCGTGTTGAAGCGATCCCCGCCTTCAACGTCCGTTTCGACACCCTGAATGGTGGCTCCGCTCAGACCGCTCGTCTCAACGAGCGCGAACCTGACGAGATACCCGAATTTGTAGCTGCCGTTGTTGGCAGTCGGGATGGCGGTGATACGCAGGTCAGAAATGGAGACAACGGCACGGGAGGCCCCTGGTATCGGCGGAACGGGAACGGGATCAGGAAAGCCCGTTGGCCTCGACGGGGTGGGCGAAGGTGCTACAGGAGGTAACCCCTGACCGCAGCCTGTCCCAAGGAAAATAAGAAGCATTGCCACGCCGGCGTATCGCGTCCGCATGAGCTACACCTCGTGACGGACTCTAGCATATCTAGTCAGTGACGACTCTCAGACTTGCCTGAATTATTCTGGATACACGGAACGAAGGTACCCGGGCAAACTTTCGAGAACGATTGCTGAATGCTATTCGACGACCTGGCTCCCGAACCCCGATCGGTAGCTCCCGGCGTGGTTCATCTCCCGCACTATCTCAGCGTCGCCGACCAGTGCGCGATGGCCGCGAAATGTATCGAGCTCGGCTCGAGCCAAGCCGGGTTCTACACGCCGATCGTCCGCGGCGGGCATCCCATGAGCGTCCGGATGCTATGCCTGGGCCGACACTGGAATGCCCGAACCTATACCTACGAAGATCACCGATCGGACATCGACGGACTGCCTGTGCCGGAGCTTCCTTCGGATATGGCGGCTCTTGCCAGTCGCATTGCAAAGGATGGCGGCTTCGCCGTCACACCTGATCTCTGCATCGTGAACTGGTACACCGAATCGAGCCGGATGGGATTGCATCAGGACAAGGACGAGAGCTCGCACTCGCTGACGGAAGGTCTGCCCGTCATCTCGATTTCAATTGGTGACACCGCGCTCTTCCTGTTTGGCGGTCTTCGTCGTCGCGATCCAATCGAAAAGATTCCACTGCACTCCGGCGATGCCTTTGTGTTTGGCGGTCCGGCGCGGCTCCGCTATCACGGCGTCTCGCGTATCATGCCGGGCACGGCGCCTTCGGGATTCCCATTCGAGGGACGCCTCAATCTGACCTTCCGGAAGTTTTAGCCGACTCCGCGAAACCACACGGCTCTCGTGCCATGTGGTGAAAGCTGCCCTGAACTAGGAAAAATCCCGCCAGGTTTTGCAGTTCACCACAATTCACTGATTCTTCATCGTCCCGTCAGGACTGCTTTTCTGCCCTGCCCGTATTCTCGGGCATGGTCACTCCCACACTCCATCGTCACGCAGCCGGGTTCTTCAGGTACGCGAGACGGACACGCGTCGCTGACGGCGCACGTCCAGCGTCGGCGGTAGCTGCTCCAGACTCACCTCGGCCGCCATGTGTGAGTCACCGATTCATTCGATCCGAGCACTGGTTCACGACCTGGGACGGCACACGGCTCTTCTATCGCGCGTGGCGCCCGCAGGTTCCCTCGGGACGGATCCTGGTCCTCTTTCACCGCGGCCACGAGCATTCGGGCCGCTGGGATGACGTCGTCGACGCGATTGCACCCGAAGGCTTCACCGTCTTCGCCTGGGACGCGCGCGGCAACGGACGGTCCGACGGGCCGCGCGACGATGCGGGGAATTTCGGGTGGTACGCGAGAGACGCCGAGCTGTTCGTCCGGTATCTCTCCGAGATTGAACGCGTGCCGATGGATCAAATCGCCATCGTCGGCCACAGCGTCGGCGCCGCGATCGTGACCGCATGGATACACGACTACGCGCCGCGCATCCGCGGCGCGGTGCTGGCGACACCGGCGTTTCGAATTCGCCTCTATCTTCCACTGGCAATCCCGGCACTCAGGCTTGCGCAGAAACTCGGGGTGATGGCGACCGTGCCGAGCTACGTGAAGGCGCGCGTGCTGACTCACGATCCCGGGCAGCAGGCCTCTCATGAGCGCGACGAGCTGATCACGCACGCGATCTCGACGAGAGTGCTCATCGATTTGCACGACACCGCCACCCGGCTCATTGAGGACGCCGCGGCGATTCGCATCCCTATCATGGTGCTCCTTGCTGAATCCGATTGGGTGGTGAAGCAACGCGCGCAAGAGAAGTTCTTCGATCGCCTGGGGTCCGCAATCAAACATCTCGAGCGGCTGCCCGGCTCGTATCACGACGTCTTTCACGAGTCGAATCCGGACCGGGCGCTGCGGGTCACTCGCGACTTCATCGAGGCGTCATTCGCCGCCCCGGCAGCATCGTCGGCGCTGCTCGACGCTGACACAAGAGGCTACACGCTCGACGAGTACCGTGCTCTGTCGCGACCTTTGCGGCGTTTCTCACCAAAGGGGATCGGTTACAGGATTTTTGGACTCTTCCTCCGTACGCTCGGCCGGCTGAGCGCAGGGATCCGGCTGGGATGGGAGAGCGGATTCAACTCCGGTCGTACGCTCGACTACGTCTACCGCAACCGCCCGGACGGCGTCACGCCTCTCGGGCGCTTCATCGATCGTCAGTACCTGAACGGCATCGGGTGGCGGGGTATTCGCGTCCGACGTCAGGTGCTCGAACGATCGTTGCAGCAGGCGATCTATGAGACACACACGGTGAAAGCAGCCGTGCACATCGTCGATATCGCAGCGGGCACCGGGCGTTATCTGCTCGAGACGATGAAACGGTGCGAACGCTTGTGTGTGACCGCCGAGTTGCGCGACATGGAGCCCGCGAATCTGGCGCAGGCGCGGGCGCTCGCCGACGCCTTCGGCCTGCAAAGGGTCACGTATGTGACAGGCAACGCATTCGATCGGTGCGCGCTTGCTGGTCTCAGTCCTCGGCCCGACATCGTCGTCGTCTCCGGCCTCTACGAACTCTTCCCCGACAACTCAGGAGTGTTCGAGTCTCTCCAGGGTTTGGCGCGAGCCATTCCGCAAGGCGGCACGCTGATCTACACCAATCAACCCTGGCACCCGCAACTCGAACTGATTGCGCGCGGCCTCTCCGACTGGGACGGCAAACCCTGGATCATGCGCCGCCGCACGCAGGCCGAGATGGACGACCTGGTGTCCGCCGCGGGATTCGAAAAAGTGCAGATGGAGATCGATCCATGGGGAATGTTCACGGTCTCGCTCGCCCGCCGCGTCTCGTGAGCGCGTCGACGGCCCTCGCGCTGTCGCTGCTCTTCATCGTCGTCTATGGCCTGACGGGGTGGATTACTTCCGTGAGGGCAGACGTCGGCACCTGGGTGTTCGATTGGGAGCGAAGGCTGCCGTTTGTGCCTTCGCTCGTCCTCCCCTACATGTCGCTCGATCTGTTCTTCGTCGCCGCCCCATTTCTGTGCGCGACTCGCCGCGAGCTGGGAGTGTTCCGTCGCCGGATGACCACGGCGATCCTCGTGGCAGGAGCGATGTTTCTCCTGGTTCCGCTGCAGTTTGCATTTCCCCGTCCGCCGGCTGCCGGGTGGACGGCCGCGATGTTCGAGCTTCTCTATGGATTCGATCGAGCGTGCAACCTCTTTCCGTCGCTGCACGTTGCCATCCTGATGCTTCTGGCTGGAACCTACCATCGCCACTCGCGCGGCATCATGCGGTGGCTGATACACGGATGGTTCAGCCTGATCGGACTGTCGACGGTGCTGATCTATCAGCACCATGTAATCGACGTGGCGGGCGGCTTTGCGCTTGGCGTCCTCTGCTACTACCTGATCCCTGAGCGAACGACGTCGCGGCGTCCTGTGATCAACGCCCGCATCGGGATCTGGTATGCGACGGGCGCGATGATTCTTGCCGTGATCGCCGCATCGGTGCGGCCGTGGGGGCTGCTGCTCGTCTGGCCAGCCGCATCGATGACGATCGTGGCAAGCGCGTACTTCGGCCTGCACGTCGACCTCACGCGCAAAGAGGGCGGCCAGTTACCGCTTACCGCGCGAGTGGTGCTGACGCCATGGCTGCTCGGGCAGCAAGCGTCGTTGTTGTACTACCGACGGCAGGCGTCGCCATGGAACGTCGTGGCACCCAATGTGTGGATCGGCCGTCAATTGAACGAACGCAAAGCGGCCGAGGCACGGAGTCTCGGAGCAGCCGCGGTGCTCGATCTCACCTCGGAATTCACTGAAGCGGCCTCGTTTCTGGCGCCTCCGTATTTGAACATTCCGATCCTCGATCTCACAGCGCCCACGGCAAATGACTTACGCGTGGCGATCGACTTCATCAACGCCCACCGCGAGGCGGGCGCTGTGTACGTTCATTGCAAGATTGGCTACTCGCGAAGCGCGGCCGTTATCGGCGCGTGGCTGATCGATGCCGGTTTAGCTGCGACGCCAGGCGAAGCGATTGCGATGATCCGCACGGCGCGCCCGAGTCTGATTGTGCGCCCCGAAGCTCTCGCGTCGCTAGACGCTTTCAGCCGACGATCTGTAGCGATCAACTCGCTGGCGCCGTCTTTGATTGAGGTGCGTGCATGATTGACGCGACGTATCAACCTGCCGAAAGGCGGCCGCTGACATCCCGCAATGCCAACGCGGCCCGACGCCTTGCCGCGTGGCTGATCTCACGGAACGTGTCCGCTAACGCGGTGTCTCTCAGTAGCATCGGCTGTGCCGGGCTGGGAGCGCTGTGCCTCGTGCAATCTCGGACGGCGACGCCGATCGGCAGCCGGGTGGTTCTGCTGCTCGCCGCTCTGTTCGTTCAGCTGCGGCTTCTCGCCAACCTCCTCGACGGAATGATTGCCGTCGGATCGAAGAAGGCCTCGCCCGTCGGCGAGCTTTACAACGAGGTCCCCGATCGCGTTGCTGACATCCTGATCCTGGTGGCTGCGGGATCGTCGGCCGGAACGCCCACGCTCGGATACCTGGCGGCGCTCGTCGCGGTCATCACCGCATATCTGCGGGCGCTCGGCAATTCGGTCGGCGTGCGGGGACTCTTCGCCGGACCGATGGCCAAGCCTCAACGGATGGCGACGATCACCGGTGCATGCCTCTATTGTGCGTGTGCACCGGCAGACTGGCCGGGAGCCGTCGTGAGTAACGGACCGTCCGCGTTAGACGTTGCGCTGGCGTTGATTGTCGCCGGGGGAGCCCTGACGTCGCTGCGACGGCTCCGGGTGATCGCGACCGAACTGCGAGGCACTCCATGATGTCTCCTGCCGCCGTTTTCGCAAACGATACCTTCTTGACCTACATCGCTCTGGTCGGCGCCCTTCTGTCGGCCGTCGGTGTCCTGCTCGTTCTCCTGACCGGCGTGTTTCACTACCGGATTACCAGCATCTGGCGCACGTATCGCAGCTGGCTCGTCATGGTGCCGATGGTGCTCGTGGTGCTTGTCGCCGGCCGTGTGGCGACAATCGTCAGCGTTGCGATCCTCGCCGCGTGCGCCTTCAGAGAGTTCGCGCGAGCGACGGGCCTCTCACGAGACGCGTGGATGACAGGAGCGGTGTACGTCGGGATCGCGGCCGTGACCGCGAGTTCGCTGGTTCAAGACCCCTGGCAGCACGTCCCTGGTTGGTACGGGCTCTTCATGGCGCTGCCTGTCTATGTCGTCTGTCTCATACTCATCGTTCCGATCGCTCGAAACCGGACCCGTGGACAGCTGCAGAATTCGGCGCTTGCCGTGCTCGGGTTCATCTACGTGGGGTGGATGTTCAGCCACGTCGGGTTTCTTGCGAATTCGACGCACGCCTACGGCTACCTGTTGTTCCTCCTCCTGGCCGTCGAAAGCAACGACGTCGCGGCATTCACATCAGGAAAGCTCCTGGGTCGCCGAAAACTGCGCGAGGTAATCAGCCCGAACAAGACGTGGGGTGGTGCGATAGGCGCCCTGGCCTTTTCAATGGCGCTGCCCTGGCTTCTCTGGTTCAGCTTTCCACATTTCGGCTGGCTGCAGCTCGTGCTCGCCGGCCTTATCGTTGGTGTCGGCGGTCAGCTCGGTGATCTGACTCTCAGTGTGATCAAGCGGGATCTCGGCGTGAAGGACATGGGCTCGTTGATCCCTGGCCACGGCGGCCTTCTCGATCGTGTCGATAGTCTGATCTTCACCGCGCCGTTGTTCTTTCACATGGTTCGGTGGTTCTACGACATTTACTGAGCCGTGCGCCGAGCAACATGTTCACGACATACGAACACCGAACGCCGCTGACGTTGCCGTCCCTCGAGCGCTTCCCGCGTCCGCACGGACTCGGCGTCTCGGCGCTGCGCAGCGCGATCCAGCTGATGACGAGGGTCCTGCTCCGCACCTATAACCGCCTCGAGATCGTCGGTCAGGAGAATCTCCCGCTCGATCGATCGTTCATCATGGTGTGCAATCACTCGAGCCATCTTGACGCGATGTGCCTCCTGGCAAGCCTCCCATTGACGCGCGTGCACCGTGCATTCCCCGTCGCCGCAGCGGACTACTTCTTTGCGACACCGCTTCGCAGCATCCTCTCCGTAATTGCCGTAAACGGATTGCCCATCGATCGCCATCATGGTCGTGACGGTCTCGAGATGTGCCGTGAGCTCCTGAGCTCTCCCGGTCAGGTGTTGATCATTTTTCCCGAGGGCACGCGGACCTGTTCCGGTGCGATCGGCCGCTTTCGCTCAGGCGTTGCCCGTCTCGCGGCGGGAACCGATACGCCGGTGATCCCCTGTCATCTTTCAGGCGCGTTCGACGCGTGGCCCAAAGGACGAGACCTTCCTCGTCCACTCCCGGTTCATCTCCGCATCGGTCGGCCACGGACATTCGCGGCTGTGGATCCAGCGGACCATGGTGCCGTCTCGCACGTCTCTTCGCAGCTGCGCGAAGACGTCGTCGCACTAGGGAGGCGTTAATTCTCGAGCCACGCGCGAGCTGAAGAGGCTCGGCGGTATCCGCGCTGCTCGACTGTTCCGTCGGGAACGATGATTGCCACTGTTTCAGGCAGGGAGGCAATCGTGAACTCGCAAACATTGATCATCGTTGCAGCCATCGTCGTGGCGATCGTGATCGCGGCCGTGGCCTGGACGTATTCGCAGCGTCAGCGTCGGGTACACCTGCGCGAGCGATTCGGTCCTGAATACGATCGCGCCGTGCACGAGGCCGGAGCGCCGGCAAAGGCAGAGGCGATCCTGGAGGATCGGGCGCGTCGCGTCGAGCGGTTGAAAATCCGAACGTTATCTCAAGAACAGGCGGACTCGTTCGCCCGCGAATGGCGCCAGATACAGGCTCAGTTCGTCGATGACCCGAACGGCGCCGTCGCGGCGGCCGATCACCTTGTGGCTCAGGTGATGGCGGCTCGTGGATATCCATTGGATGACTTCGAGACCCGAGCGGCAGATCTGTCGGTCGACCACCCACGTGTGGTCGAGAACTACCGAACCGCCAGAGCAATTGCTCTCCGCCGCGAGCGGGGAGAGGCAGAAACCGAAGAGTTGCGGCAGGCGGTCGTCAACTACCGAGCATTGTTCGAAGACCTGCTCGAGGTGGACGCCCGCAACGTCAGGAGGAGAGCGTCATGACAGACCAGATCGTCAAGAGTCCCGAAGCGCCGCCGCCGGTCGCCGAGTCGCGTCCGACGCCCGCCAACCGAATAGAACCGAATGCGCCGCTGTTCCATGACGACGAGGGGCGCGGGTTTCGGGCGCGATGGGAAGGCATTCAGACCGGCTTCGTCGACGAACCGAGGAAGGCAGTGGAGCAGGCAGACGCGCTCGTTTCGGAGACCATGAAGCGCCTGACCGACGTGTTTGCCGATGAGCGCGCGACGCTGGAAAAGCACTGGGGACGCGGGGAGAATGTGTCCACCGAGGACCTGCGGATCGCGCTGAAGCGCTATCGGTCATTCTTCGAGCGGTTGTTGCTCGTGTAGAACGGAGAAGGGACAAGGGAAACCTTGTCCCTTTTGCTTCTCCCTTTCCCTTCTAAGCCACTGCTCCCTTCGGTCGCCGCAGCGACTCGGGCAGCAGCGCGTCAATTTCCTCCTCCGAGTAGCCCTTTCGGCCCGCGCCGGTCAGCGCAGTCTTGGCGGCCTCGTAGGTCTGTCGATCCGCCGGCGGCGCGTGCTCGAAGACGGCCCGGGCCTCCTGCATCAGCGCATCGCGCCGGTCAGCGATCGCGGCCGCGTCGAGCACCTGATCGTGAACATCAGCCAGCAACGCGCGGTATTTTTCCGTCAGCAGCCAGAAGCGGGCGGCTGTGGAGCGATGCGCATAAATACGGGGCTCGAGATCGAGCGCAATGTAGCCCGCCGAACCGACGAACGCGGCGGCTGCGGCTATCGTCGCGGCAATCTGAAACGCATGTCCACGCTGCAGCGCGATCAACCCGAGGACGCACGCGACCCCCGTCAGCGAGACCAGAGCGACTTTCGTGTACCAACTCACGCGGTCGAGGCGACTGGCGGCTTCGGCATGCCGCTGATAGGCCGCCGCCGACGTCGCAAAGCTCAGACGAATGTGATCGACCACACTCAGGTGAAACATGGGCGCTCCTCGGCAGGGTGTTCACCGGCAGAGCATGCAAACCGGAAGCCTTCGAAATGATTGACTGGCTGGCATTTGTCCGAAACTGGACCGTACTGAGCCGCTACGGACTAGGAACTTTTGTCCTCCGCCTCCGCTTCCGCCGCTCACGCGGCTTCGGCGAGACAGTTTTCGCCGGAATCAAGCGCGAAAGCTGGCCAGAACTGAAACTGGAAACTGGGAACTGGAAACTGGCGAACTGGGAACTGAGTTACAGCCCGAAAGTCGCAGCCAGGCGGGCCGCGACCTGACGGTGCACGTACGCCCAGAGCCGTGCCGGACTCTTCAGACGGATACGGCTCGGAGCCTTGGAGAGTCTCGCCGGGAGGCCGTACATACCGGGACCGGATGGTACCCATCCGTCCCGAATCAGCTTGCGTTGTAAGGTCAGCGTCCGTCGCACCAGCTTGCGGGGATTCGTGTAGATCTCGGTGGTTTCTGACCCATCGGAGTAATCGACCACGAGCTCGTAGCCATCAGGGTTGATGATTCGACGAACTTCGATGTCGATCTGCGCGCTGCCCCGTGTGAAGAACCAAATCATGGGCCGTGCCTTTTGATGTATCGGCACTACCCCACGATATCTTCAGCCCCGGTGCACATTTCTGCACACTCTCCAACCAACCAAGGAGTCGAAGCAGTCGGCCAGCTACCACCCGGCCCGATCGTACAGCGCGTTCGGACCCAGCGAATCCAACCGTTTCATGATCGCATCGCGGCGCGCGAGAATCGCGTCGATTTGATACGTCGTCAGGTACTTTGACGTGGCTTTCTTGAGCGAGTCCTTGTCGAGCGCCTTCATCCGGTCGATCACGGCCCGGTCCGCATGGGTCACGTTGAGCGGCTTTTTTAGGTCGTGGTTTGTCCGGAACGCGCGGGTGTGGTCGATGGGCCAGAGACGCCAGTCCTTGGTGATGAGTAGGTTGCCAAGATTTCGATCCACGTTGGCAATGAGCTCGTCGAACAAGCGGACCATCTGCATCTGCTGATTCCAAGTCGTGAGCACAGGAGGCTCAGATTTTTGTTTCAGCCGACCCTCCTCGTCCAGCATCACGTCGTCGATCCACCAGGTGAAGGCGGCATCTTTGTAGCGCCATTTCCGCTCGACCGACACCGGCACCATGTTCATACCAATCAGGCGATCTACTCTGTAGCCTGCGACGTTGAACGACCAGCTGTCGCGGAAGTCGAACTCGGTCGTGCCGCCGGATCCGTTGAACACCGCTTGACGCTCGTCGATGTCCTGGATCTGCGCGTCGTGCGTCAGCTTGCCGTCGGTCAGCGTCGCGCGCAGCGTCGCCGTAATCCCTTTGCTCGCGCCTTTGGTCTTGATCACCTTGGCGTGAAGCAGGAAGTCTTCGATCTCTGCATCGGTGAGCTTGGGGGCCGAATTGGCTGGTGCGGAGGACTGCGGTACGGCAGGGGTGGGCTGTTGCGCTATGGCAGCAACCGAAACACAGGCAGCGCAAACACCAACGAGTAGTGCACGCATGCTCCAAACTCCTAAGTGAATTAACGTTGCAGCTGTGGCGGGGGTTCCAGCGAACACTCTAACCTGAGTCGGACCCTGCCGCGGATCTTTTTTTGGCCCTCCCCCGAACGCACAGTCGGCCGGGAATCATGGGTGACGAGCTGGCAGAGTCGCGTGCGTGTCCGGAATTGTAATCGACCCACCGATTCTGTCGGCGGCTCACACGAATTCTGTGAGCTGGCCACGTCGAGTTGCCCAGAATTTCAGCCGGAATGGGAATTGCGAAACCGGAAGTGCTCAACTTTTACGGATTTGGGGGGGACATGGAGCGGATCGCAGAGATTGGCGCATCGATCGTGATCAAGGGAGACCTCACCGCCGACGAGAACGTGGTGATCGCCGGCCGCGTGCAGGGGACGATTTCAGTCGAGAAACATTCCGTTACCGTTCGGCCTGGGGCCGAGCTGGAAGCGGACGTCGACGCGCGGGTTATCGTAGTCGGCGGTCAGGTGAAGGGAACAATCAGCGCGGCCGAGACGCTCGAACTTCAGCGCACGGCCATCGTTCAGGGAGAGATCGTGGCCGCCGCCATCCGCCTGGACGACGGGGCCGTGTTCAACGGAAAGGCCCAGACGACCAAGGCGCGTTCCAATTCGAAGCTGCAGCTGGCCTCGTAGCCAGCTGCATTTCTTACTGTGCGCTGGGGCCCCACTCCCAGCGCCTGCCAGCGCTCGCTCGTTCGCTCGCGCCGGCTCATCGCGGCGAGTGTCCGCTTAGTCCAGTGAGGTGCGCTCAGCGCGCGATCATCTCTCGGATGATCGCGTCGCGTACGGCTGCGTCCACCTGGCGGGTTGTGAGCCTTCCCGGGGCGGACTTCGACGACGCCACGTCGGTGTTGAAGGACGCGACGTACGCAGTGCGGGTCGGCATGTGGACGTACAGGTGCGAGATGAAGCCATTCTGATCGCCGCTGTGCGCAATGAAGTCCAGGCCGGCGTGCCGCTCGAGAAAGAACGACAGGCCTGCCTGTGCATTGGTGCCGGTCGCACCCTCACCATCAACGGCGGCAATCTGAGGCTTCCACATTTCCTCGAGTGACGATCGCTTGAGGATTCCCTCATACAGCGGCGTCTGCCGGTCAGCGGTGAGAAAGGCCAGATACTGTGCCATGTCGCCGAGCGGCGCATTGAGGCCACCGTTGGAGACGGTAATGCCCGTATCGAAGTCGAACCGCGCCTCCGTCAATCCCTCGTCCGAACGGAAGTAGCTGTGCGAGCGGTGCGGAAGCAAATGGTACGGCGCACGATCGAAGAACGACGCGTGCATTCCGAGCGGCATCAGAATGTTCTTGGTGATGTACACCTCATAGTCGTCTCCCGAGAGCAGCTGAATGATCCGGCCGAGAAAGATCACGCCCGGGTTCGAGTAGCTGTATTTGGTGCCGGGAGCGAAGTTCAACTGCGTATAGGGCAGCATCGCGACGAGCTGCTCCCAGTCCGTCGGCTCGAACGGATGCCAGGGTTGATCGCCTCCCCAGGGCCACGTGGGCGCTCGCAACCCTGAACTGTGCGTCATCATGTGCCGGATGGTGACCTGCGACCCGTCGCCGAAGGGATTGTGAACGCGCCGAAATTCCGGCACGTACTTGACGATGGGATCGTCGAGCGTCAGGCGGCCACGATCGCGCAGCTGCATGATTGCGATCCCGGTGAACGTCTTGGTGATGGACGCCCAATGAAAAATGGTGTCCTGGTCGATCGGGCGCTTCGTCGCGAGTTCCTGATAGCCGTCGGTTGCCGTCGCGGCAACCGACCCGTCACGCACGAGCAGCACGCTGCTGCCGACGATCCCGGCAGCCTGGACCTGCTGGTGAAAGACCTGTTCGACAGCTGCCCAGCTGATGACGGGAGTCATGCTTCGGCCTGAAGGCGGAAGCCAGACAGCAGTGGGTGGAAGGCACAGGACGAACAGGGCGACGGCGGCACGTTTCATTCCGGGTTACTTCGCCGGCATCTTCGCGATCAGTTTTTCCATTTCGTCCATCACGCGATTCATCTTCTGCAGCGTGAGGTTGAGCGGCTCGTCGCTCGTCATGTCGACGCCGGCGTCCTTGAGCAGATCGATCGGGTACTTCGATCCGCCGGAACTGAGAAACGTCAGGTAGCGCTTGGTCGCTGCGGGGTCGCCGGCGAGGACCTTCTCGGACAACGCCGCCGAGGCCGTGAACGAGGTCGCGTACTGATACACGTAGAAGTTCCGGTAGAAATGCGGGATGAAAGACCATTCATATTGAATGTAGTCGTCGACGATGCAGACGCCTTTGTCGTGGCCGTAGTACTTCTTCGTGATCTCCGCATAGAGTTTGGACAGCGCGTCGCCGGTGAGCGGCTCTCCCTTTTCTGCCATTTCGTGGGCTCGAAGCTCGAACTCTGCAAACTGCGTCTGCCGGAATACTGTTCCCTTGATTCCCTCGAGATAATTGCCGAGCAGCGACAGCTTGGTCGCATCGTCCTTGATCGTCTTCAACATGTGGTCGATGAGGAGCGCCTCGTTGAAGGTCGACGCGACTTCCGCGACGAAGATTGGATAGTCCGCGAGCGGATACGGCTGCGTCTTGTTCGACAAGTACGACTGCATGGTGTGCCCGAGCTCATGAGCAATCGTGCTGACGTCGTTGTACTTGCCGTTGTAGTTGATCAGCATGTACGGATGCACGTCGTACGCGCCGCCGTTTGAATACGCGCCGGAACGTTTGCCGGGCGTGGGATACATGTCGATCCAGCGTTCGTTGAACGCGCGGTTCGCAGCCGCGGCGTAGTCGGGTCCGAGCGGCTTGAGCGCCTCGAGGACCTGTTTCTCAGCTTCGTCCACGGTGTAGCTCAGATCGACCGAGGACACAAGCGGAGCGTAGAGATCGTAGTAGTGCAGCTCCGACACGCCCATCATCTTCCTCCGCAGATTCAGATAGCGATGGAACGTCGGGAGCCCGCGGTTCACACCGTCGATCAGGCGCGTGTACACCGTCGTCGGAATGTTGGCCGCGTCGAGGGCTCGCTCTAGCGCATTGTTGTAGTTCCGCGCCTTCGCATAAAACACATCCGACTGCACCTCTCCGTTCAGCGTCGATCCGAACGTGGCGCGGAAGGCGCCTAGAGCGCCGAAGAAGGAAGACATCACCTTCTCGCGATCGGCGCGATTGGGTACTGCCCGATAGAGATTGAATGCCGAGCTATCGAGCTTGGCGCTCTTGCCGTCGCTCAGCGTCACGGTTGGATACGGGAAGTCCGCGTCCGACAGAATCCCGTACGTGTCCGACGAGGAGCTGGCGACGATCGACGAGCTGGCAAGGAGCTTCTCCTCGTTGTCGCTGAGCGTATGCGCCCGGCGACGAAGAATGTCGTGGAGATAGAAGGTATAGACCTTGAGTCGTGGCTCGCTGGAGATGAACGATTCCACCTTGGACGCATCGAGCTTCAGAATCTCCGGCTCCATGTACGAGGTCTCCGCACCGAACGTCGCACCGACCTGCGCCATCTCCTGTTGCATGCCCTGGTAGGTGCTGACGCGCGTGTCCTGGTCGGACGTCATGCTGGCGTAGACGTAAAGCCGGCTGAAGTCTTTCGCCAAACGGCTTGACAGCTCCAGCGCGTCGGCAAGCTTCGTCGCTGACGATCCCAACGTTCCTCGAAATGCACGAACCGACGGAAGCTCGCCCACCAGTTTCTCTTTGGCGGCGCGCCAGGCCTGGTCGGTCGGGTAGATCTGGTTCAGGTCCCACCGGTACTTGTCTGGAACCGCACTGCGTTCTCTTTGTTGCGCAGCTCCAGCAACGACGGTCACCGCGATAACGGCTGCGGTCACGACAACCGTGGCCTGATATCGTTTCGCATTCACGAACATCAACAGCTCCTGAGGGGAAACAAGGGAAAGGGGACACGGAAAACGGACGTGTCCGTCCATTTTCTCATGGGAGCGGTCCTTGCAGAGCGAAGACACATGCCGCTCTGCTTCGTCGTGGACGATCACGTCGATACCCGGGAAGGGTTTGCGGAATACCTTCGCGAGTCAGGGTTCGACGTTCAGACGGCGAGTGACGGGGGAGAGCTTCGCTCGCTTCTGGCCGTCACCACACCGGCGGCCGTCCTGATGGACGTGCAGATGCCGATGGTCGACGGGTGGACGCTGACGCGGGAAATCAAAGAAAATGCGCGCACTCGGGATGTCCGGGTTCTCGTCGTGTCCGCCTCGGTCAGCGACAGCTTTCGCCGAGCCGCCGATGCGGCAGGCGCCGATGCCCTCATCGGCAAGCCCTGCGACCCTCAGCGTATCGTCTCGGAATTGAGCCGGCTTCTCGAGACGGACCCGGTCGACCCGGCAAAAATTTCCAGCTACTGACGCAAATCCAGACGCTGGGACTGTTGGCGGGACCAGCGGCTCCGACCAATCAGTCCGCCCCTGCTGTCGTCCGCTCCCGCACGGCGGAAATAATCAATTCAACAAGAACCAGGGCCGGAACCGATTCCAGTTCCTCTGGCCGCTGTTCACTCAGGCCGTAGGCCTCGATGATATTCACGAGGTGCCAGCCCGACAGCGCGGAGAGCTGACTCCGCAGCAGCGATTCCCCTTTTCGATAGACGGAGAACGGGTTCAGTACGCTCTCATACGCAGGCGGCGCAGTCTCCGCTTCTGGCGCGGGGCCATCAAGAGCTCGTTCGGCGCCAGTGCCCTCGGAAAAACGCAAGGGATTCAACGCACGCTTGAGTGCTCCTTCGAGATAGACAGGCGTCAGGCCTGTCGCCCAGTACTCCGTGTCCTGTCGGTTGGGTTGGGTCGTTTCCCTTGCCGAGCGAATAGGCGGCCCGCCGTCGCTTGGTACAAACTCCAGCCATCCCTGCCAGAGGTGGCGATCGAGTTCGCTGCCGCACGCGCGCGCGAGAAACAGCCTGCCGTCCTTCGTGATGACAGGTTCAGAAAACTCGACAAAGACCTCAGCCACTTGTTCTTTCTCCTGGTACCGATTACCTGCAAGACTGCCTCCGTTGACGGACATCTGTGACCGCTTGATCTGCCCCCCCGTCCGTGCGCGATCATGGATCCATGGCGAAGCCTCTCGATCCCCGCACACACATCGGACATGTCCATCTGAAGGTGGCGGACCTCGATCGTGCCGTCGCGTTCTATTCGGGTGTGCTTGGCTTCGACGTGACGCAGCGAATGGGAGACTCGGCCGTGTTTCTCAGTGCGGGGGGGTACCACCATCACATCGGATTGAATACGTGGGAAAGCCATGGCGGCTCAGCGCCGCCGCCAGGCACGACCGGGCTGTACCACTTCGCGATTCGCTATCCCGATCGTGCAGCGCTGGGTGATGCGCTGCGTCGTCTGCGCGACGCGCGCGTGCCGCTCGAAGGCGCGAGCGATCACGGCGTGAGTCAGGCGCTCTACCTTCGCGACCCGGACGGAAACGGGATCGAGCTGTATTGGGATCGTCCCCGCGCCGAATGGCCGCGCGAGGCCGACGGTACGCTGAAGATGGTGACCGAACGTCTGGATCTCGATGCGCTCCTTGCGGAGGCGACGGTCGCGAGCGCTCGAGCCGAAGCCGCCTCATCTTCTCCCTACGCGCCGATGACCGATCAGAATCGCACGCGCCTGCGCGAGCTGGGCGGCAAGCTGCTCCAGCTCCACAAGGTTCTGCTCGACGATGCGCGCGCGGCCTACGAGATGGATCGAGGGCGTGTCGCATCGAACGCCTCGCTTCTTCAGCTCGTGATCAATGATCCCTGGTTTGCCTGGCTGCACTCGCTGTCGGAGCTTGTCGTCCGCATCGACGAAACCATCGAGACCGATTCACCGGCGACGGATGCTGATGCGGCGACGCTGATTGATCAAGTAGAGAAGCTGCTGACCGCGTCGGAGACCGGTGAAGGCTTCCACCGGCGCTACTACGATGCCCTGCAGCGTCAGCCCGCCGTAGTGATGGCCCACGCCGATGTGCGGCGCACGATCAAGTCCATGCGCTGACGAACCGGCCTGTTATGATTCGCCTCCCTCGTGTCTACTGAAATCCCCGCCGCCGCAACCGCCCCGACGGATTCGGTCGCGGCCCGTGCTCCGATTGAGCACGGACCTCCGCCGGCATCCGTGTCGGGTAAGAAGCGCCAGGCCTTCGATCGATCGATCGTGGAGGGTCCGGTCGCGTCGGCGGTGTGGAAGATCGCCTGGCCGACGGTGCTGCAGAACGCGATCGGCGGCCTGCAGGGCATTGTCGATCACGTCCTCGTCGGCCGCTACGTCGGCTACACCGGTAACGCGGCGATCGGCGTGAGCTGGCAGATCTTCCTCGTCGTCATCGTGTTCATCAGCTCGCTGTTCACGGGGATGGCCGTGCTCGTCTCGCGCGCCGCCGGAGCGAACGATCACGACAGGGTCAACCGCACCGTGTACCAGGCCTTTCTCACCGCGGTCGCGCTTGCGGTCGGCGTCCTCGCGCCGCTCGGGTACGTGCTCTCCCCGAGGCTGCTCGATCTCGTCAACGCCACACCAGCCGTTCGCGCTGAAGCGCTGCCATTCCTGCAGACGATGTTCATGTACAGCATCGGGCTGCTGATGTTCTTCATGCTCGGTGGCGCGTTGCGCGCCGCCGGCGATGCGCGCACGCCGCTGCGGCTCGGTGTGGCGTTGACGATCCTCAACTTCGTCCTGAACGTCATCCTGATCCGCGGGGCCGGCCCCATCCCCGCGTTTGGTACCCGGGGCGCCGCGATGGGGACGGCCATCGCCAGCATCTCGGTGTCCGCTGTTGGTCTGTGGCTGATCTTTGCCGGGCGGCTGGTGGTGCACTTCGAACGGACGATGTCGCACGCCCCCGATTTCACGATCATCCGCGCGCTCTTTCGATTCGGACTGCCGGCCGGCATTCAGGGCGTTGCGATGAACGTGGCCGGCGTGATGTTGTTGCGCTTCATCGGATCGTTGCCCGAAAGCGCGGAAGCGCAGGCGGCATATGCGGTCGGATACGCGGAGCTGTTTTCGCTGATCACGTGGACGTCGGTTGGGCTGATGGGGGCCGCCGCCGCGGTCGCCGGGCAGAACCTCGGCGCGGGTCGTCCGGATCGCAGCGCGCGTGCGGTTCACATTGCCGCGCGTTGTGGGCTTGGTGTGGCCGCGATGATCGGGGCGTTGTTCCTGCTGATCCCGGATCAACTGCTCGGCATCTTCGGCTTGAACGATCCGACGGTCCTCCAGATTGGTCGCGGACTCCTGCGGTTCCTCAGCGTGTCTGGACTGTTCATCACCGTGGCGTTGACCTACACCGGCGGCCTTCAGGGAACCGGTGACACGCGAAGCCCGCTCTTCATCACGTTGATCTCTCAGGTGCTGCTGCCGCCGGGCATCTGCCTCCTGCTGGAGCGGACCGGCCAACTCCAGGCATCGGGCGTCTGGACCGCGATCCTGGTCGGTCACACGACGCGATGTCTCCTGACGGTCCTGCGTTTCCAGCAGGGCAAATGGCGACACATCAAGGTATAGGATCGAACGTCGGTTCCACACTTGTGCCTCGAACTGCCGGGCCCGCGACGGGTCCCGGATCTTGCACTGACCGTTCAGGAGGGAGGGTGCACCGATGAGGTGGACGCCTGGTGACAGGGGCAATATCGAAGATCTGCGTGGGCGTTCCGGGATGGGCATGAAAGCCGGGGGACTGGGGATCGGCGGCTTGCTCGTGCTGCTGCTTCTCAGTTGGGCCACGGGTGTCGACTTCCTTTCCCTCGTCGGTTCGGGCGGAGGGCCGCCTTCCGATAGCGTCGGCACCTCCGGCAACGTGACGACCACTCCGGAAGAGGAAAAGACGGTGGACTTCGTCGGTGCCGTGATGGACGACACGCAGGCCACCTGGCAGCAGCTTCTCGGCGATCGCTATCGCGGAACGAAAGTGCGTTTGTTTCGTGATGCGATTCGATCGGCGTGCGGGGTTGCGGAATCGGCGAGCGGGCCCTTTTACTGTCCCGGCGATCACTACGTCTATCTCGATCTCGGGTTCTTCAACGAACTCCGCCAGCGGTTTGGCGCGTCCGGCGACTTTGCGGAGGCGTACGTGATCGCCCACGAAGTTGGCCATCACGTCCAGAATCTTCTCGGCATCGATGCGCAGATGCGCCGATTGCAGTCCCAGAATCCCGGCGCGGAGAACCAGCTGTCGGTTCGTCTCGAGCTTCAGGCGGACTGCCTGGCCGGCGTCTGGGCCCACGCTACCAACAAGGTCGGGCGAGGAGACAAGGGGTTGATGGAGCTCGAGCCGGGCGATCTCGAAGAAGGGTTGCGAGCCGCGGCGGCAATCGGAGACGACCGCATCCAGCGGATGCAGACCGGGCACGTGTTCCCGGACAAGTTCACACACGGCACGGCTGAGCAGCGCGTGACATGGCTTCGTCGCGGATTCGATCAGGGCGATCCGAACGCGTGCCAGACGTTCCAGTAGACAGTGGAGGCGACAGATGCAGAAGCGCACAATCGCGGCGCTCGCGCTCAGCGCCGTCATGATCCCCGTGGCGGCGTTTGCGCAGGGCAACGGGAATGGCAACGGCCGCGCGAACGGTCAGTACGGTGACGACCGCGGTCAAATGCTCTTTCGCGAAATGGATACTGATCATGATGGCGTGATCACGCGCGAGGAGTGGCGCGGGAGCGCGCAGTCGTTTCGTGAACACGACGCCAACCATGACGGCGTGCTCTCGGGCGACGAAGTGTGGCCCAGTGGCCGGAATCGACGTGACGCGTCCCGACGCGAAGAAATGATGGCCCGGTTCGAACGCGCCGATCGAAATGGCGACGGACGCGTCGCGCGGAGCGAGTGGACGGGAACGACCGCCGCCTTCAAGCGTATGGACGAGAACGGCGACGGCGTCATCACGCGAGAAGAGTATCTGACCATGGTCGCCGCCGAGGGAACGGTCGGAACGTCGGGGACCAACGACACGCCCAACGCGACGCGAGCGTATCAGGCGGGCTATCAGCGCGGCCGAACCGAAGGAGTGCAGGCTGGCAAGGAAGACAAGAGCGTGAACGGCGGGCACTGGGATCTCGACGGACAACGCGAGCTCGAGCAGGCAGATTCCGGATACACGGAACAACTCGGTGCACGCGCTGACTACCAGTCCGGCTATCGGGCCGGATTCCGCCTCGGCTATCGGGAAGGATTCGGGCCGCGATAGTCCCCGCAGATCCGGATCCCGGACCCCGGATCCCGGATCCCGGCACGGTTCGGAGAACTGCAGGACTAAAATGCCCCGATGTCGATCGGGCAATCGGTAGTCCGGAAGGAAGGGCGCGCCAAGGTCACGGGCCAGTCCCGGTACGTTGACGACCTCTTCCTTCCGGGCATGCTTCACGGCGTGACCGTCCGTAGCCCGAGCCCCCGTGGCCGGATCCGTGCGGTGCACTACGGCGAGGGGATTCCGTGGGACGAGTTCACGGTTGTGACCGCCGCCGACATTCCTGGCGCCAACATCGTCGCGCTCATCACTGACGACCAGCCATACCTCGCCGACGGATACGTCAACCACACGGAAGAACCGGTAGTGCTCCTGGCACACCCGGATCACGCGCTGTTGCGGGAAGCGCGTCGACGCGTGACGATCGAGATCGAGCCGCATCCCGCGGTGTTTACGCTCGAGGACTCGCTGCGGGGCACCGACATCATCTGGGGTGGGGACAACATCTTCAGGTCGTACCAAGTTGCCCGCGGCGATGTCGACGCCGTTTTCGCAACCGCCGATGTGATCGTCGAAGGCGACTACGAAACCGGCGCGCAGGAGCAGCTCTATATCGAGCCGAACGGCATGCTCGCGGTCGCTCGGGCCGAGGACGGCGTGACCGTGTGGGGCTCGATGCAGTGTCCGTATTACGTCCACAAGGCGCTGGCGCGGCTGTTTAACTTGCCGGACGCGAAGATCCGCGTCGTGCAGATGGAAACGGGCGGCGGGTTCGGCGGCAAGGAGGAGTACCCGTCAATCATCGCCGGGCACGCGGCTCTGCTCGCGTGGAAGGCCGGCCGTCCTGTGAAGATGGTGTACGACCGCGCGGAGGACATGGCGGCGACGACGAAGCGTCACCCGTCGCGGACGCGTCACCGGACTGCGGTGTCGCGCGATGGACGGCTGCTGGCGATGGATATCGACTTCGCCATCGACGGCGGCGCCTACTCGACGCTGTCGCCAGTCGTGCTGTCGCGGGGGACGATCCACTCGGCGGGCCCGTACTTCTGTCCGAACGTACGAATTCGTGGTCGCGCCGTGGCGACCAACGCGCCGCCACATGGCGCCTTCCGCGGATTCGGAGCGCCGCAGAGCATTTTCGCGCTCGAACGTCATATGGATCGCATCGCCCAGGCGGTCGACCTGTCTCCGGACGATTTCCGTCGCGTCAACTTCATCCAGACCGGCCAGACCAGCGCGGTCGGCCAGGTGATCCGCGACCCCGTCGACATGTCCGCGCTGCTGGCGCGCGCGCTCGAGATGTCCGACTACCGCTCCAAACGTCCGACATTCGATCGCTCGAACGCCGGCGTCGCCGTCAAACACGGAATCGGATTCGCGGCGTTCATGCACGGCGCCGGGTTTACCGGATCCGGCGAAGATCATCTCGCCTCGGTGGTCACGGTCGAGGCCTCCGCCGAGGGGCGCGTCCGCGTGCTCACGTCGTGCACCGAAATCGGCCAGGGAACCAATACTGTTTTCTCCCAGATTGCCGCCGAGGCGTTGCAGCTCGACGCGAGCGACATCGAAATCGCGCAGCCAGACACGTCGGTCGTGCCAAACAGTGGTCCAACCGTCGCGTCACGCACGTGCATGGTCGTTGGAAAGCTGGTCGAATTGGCCGCGGTGAATCTCCGGGCGAAGCTGCACGACACTCTCGAGCAGGGCGTCCCCTTTGCGGCGGCGTGCCGCCAGTACATCGAACAACAGGGTGCGCTTCGGGCATCGGCTCAGTATCAACCGCCGCCCGGCGTGCGGTGGGACGACGAGCGGTTCGAGGGAGATGCGTACGGCACGTACGCATGGGCCGTCTATGTCGCCGAGGTCTCGGTAGACATCACGACGTTCCAGATCCGCGTCGATGATTTCGTCGCGGTTCAGGAGGTTGGACGCGTGATCAACCCAGTGCTCGCCTCAGGGCAGATCGAAGGGGGCGTCGCGCAAGGCATCGGGTGGGCCCTGTTCGAGCAGGTCGCCTGGCGCGAAGGGCGCATGGCGAATGCGCAGATGACCAACTACATCATCCCCACGTCGATGGACCTGCCGCCGATTCGCGTCCATTTCGAGGAGCGACCGTACGCGCATGGCCCGGGCGGAGCCAAGGGGATCGGCGAATTGCCGATGGACGGCGCCGCGCCGGCGATCGCCAACGCGGTCTCGCACGCCACCGGGGTGGACGTCAGGCGGATCCCGATCACGCCGGAAAGCGTCTTGGATCTCATGGAGACCGTGCGTGCCTGATCCCACGGTCTCGATCCGTTGCCGCGTCAACGGCAGAGACGTCGACGTCACCGGGCATCCGATGATGCGACTGCTCGACGCCCTGCGCGTCGACCTGCACCTGACCGGCACAAAGGAAGGGTGCGGCGAAGGAGAGTGTGGGGCCTGCTCGGTTCTGCTCGACGGAGAACTCGTCAACAGCTGTCTCGTGCCGCTCGTCCACGCTCGAGGAGTCGAGATCGTCACCATCGAAGGCGTGGCCGCCGAGGAACGGCTGCATGTCGTCCAGGAAGCCTTCATCGCCGACGGCGGAGCACAGTGCGGCATCTGCACGCCCGGCATGGTGCTCGCTGCCGTCAGCCTTTTGAACCGTAATCCCTCTCCGACTGAGGACGAGATTCGTGAAGGGCTGGCAGGCAACCTCTGCCGGTGCACCGGCTATCAACGCATCTTTGCCGCCGTGGCGAACGCGTGCCGGGGCCCGAGAGGCGGCACCCCGTGAGAACCTGGTTGCAGCCGTTTGGGCTCGACGTGCCCGAGAATCTGGAATCCGCTCTCCGTCTTCTGTCGAACGAACCGGGGTCGCGGCCCTTTGCCGGCGGCACAGACCTGATGGTGCTCCTCGAATCAGGAAAACTGCCCCCCGGCAACTACGTGAGCATCTGGGGACTGAAGGAGCTTCGAGGCATCACGGTCACGGACGACGCCGTTGTCCTGGGCGCACTGACGACCTACACCGATGTCCTGTCGCATGCAGTCCTTCAGTCTGAGTTTCCTCTCCTATGTGCCGCAGCGCGCCAGACAGGCGGGATTGCCACCCAGAACAGGGGCACGCTCGGCGGCAACATCGCCAACGCGTCACCCGCGGCAGACTCGCCGCCGGCGCTTCTTGCCTACGATGCAGAGCTCGAACTCGTGTCGGCCGGCGGCGTTCGCCGCGTTTCGTACGAGCGCTTTCACTCCGCCTACAAAGTCATGGACCTCGCGCCCGGGGAGATCATTCATCGGATCATCCTGCCCCGTCGTCATGGCGGGTGGCGGCAGACCTACACGAAAGTCGGCACCCGCAATGCGCAGGCAATTTCCAAAGTGTGCCTGGCTGCCGTCCTGGACCTCGACGGCACTCGCGTTCGCGATGCACGCGTCGCGCTCGGAAGCGTCGCACCCATCGTGGTCCGTTGTGTGCAAGCAGAAGCGGCGCTCCGCGGTCAAACGCTCGACGGTGCGCTGTCGACTGCTGCCGCCGCAGCTCTGGCCGAAGACATCAGTCCGATTGACGACGTGCGCTCGACGGCTCGCTACCGAATGCGAGTGGCGCAGAATCTCCTGATACAGTTCCTGACGGACTCACGTTCCCGGAGGTCTCATTGATCCGATCGTTCGGCTGGCTTGGACGCGCAGTCCTGGCCGTTCTCGCGTGGCTGGCCCTGTGTGTGTCAACGTCCGCCGGCCAGCGCGCGTCTTCCGACCCCTCGATTACCGCCGCCCTTTCGAAGGTCTCTCCAAGCCTGGTGCGTATTCACGTCGTCACCTACGAGTACGAAGAAGGACGCGAGATCAAGCGTGAGGCGTCTGGCAGCGGCACAATCATCTCGCCGGAAGGACACGTCCTCACCAACCATCACGTGGCCGGGCGGACGCGCACGCTGATGTGCACGTTGGCTGACCGCGAAGAAGTTCCGGCCGATCTCGTGGGGACGGACCCGCTGTCGGATATCGCCATCATCAAGCTGCGGCCCGGGAAGCCCCGTGCGTTTCCGGTCGCGCGATTCGGCGACGTGTCGAAGCTGAGAGTCGGCGATCCGGTCATGGCGCTCGGCAGCCCGCTCGCGCTCTCGCAATCGGTCACGATGGGGATCGTCAGCAATACCGAGATGATCATGCCCGGGCTGTTCTGGCCGTTCAACCGCATGACCCTCGAAGGCGAGGACGTCGGATCCATCGTGCGGTGGATTGGCCACGATGCCGCAATCTACGGCGGAAACTCGGGCGGGCCGCTCGTGAACATGTCCGGCGAGATCGTCGGCGTCAACGAGATCAGCATGGGGCTGGCAGGAGCGATCCCGGGAGACCTCGCGCAGGAAGTCGCGACCGCGCTCATTCACGATGGCCGCGTGCGGCGCAGCTGGATCGGTCTGGACGTGCAGCCGCTGTTGAAGTCTTCGACCGCCGACCACGGCGTCCTCGTCGGCGGTACGGTCGAAGGGTCGCCCGCGGCCGCGGCCGGATTTGCCGCCGGCGATGTCCTGGTAAAGCTCGATGGCCGCGACGTCAACGTCCGGTTTGCCGAAGAGCTGCCGCTCTTCAATCAAGCCGTCATGCACCTGCCGCTCGCGAAACCTGTTCCAGCGGTGGTGATCCGTGGAGGAGTAGAGCGCACGCTGAGCGTGGTGCCCGTGGAGCGCGAAAGCGTCGAAGGCAGAGCCCAGGAGTTCCCGGCGCTCGGCGTGACCGCGTCGAATTTGACGACGTGGTCGTCCAAGGAACTCAGACGTCCGGATCGCTCGGGCGTACGCGTCACGGGTGTCAGACCCGGAGGACCCGCCGACGACGCGAAACCGTCGCTGATGGAAGACGATGTGATCGTCTCGGTTGAAGGAGCTGCGGTGAAGGACGTCAGTGGACTGACGGCCACGATGGAGCGACTGACGGCGGGCGGAAAGGGACCGGTCAAGGCTCTCGTCACGTTCGATCGGAAAGGCGAACGCCTGTTGACCGTCGTCGAGGTCGGCCGCGCACTGCTCGAGGATCCGGGGCTCGAAGCGAGAAAGGCGTGGATACCGATCAGCGTACAGGTCCTGACCAGCGACCTCGCGGAGAAAGTCGGCGTCCCTTCTGAGACGACAGGTGTGCGTGTCACGCGGGTGCTGCCGGAGGGCACAGCGTCGGGGCTGAAAGTCGGCGACATCATAACGGCGATCGACGACTCGGCGGTTCAGGCGACGCAGCCGTCGGACGCCGATCTCTTCGCCACGATGATCCGTCAATACAAGATTGGATCGACCGTCGAGCTCTCGATTCGACGCGGCGCTCAGGAGCAGAAGCTCGCGGTGAAGCTCGTCGCGTCCCCTCGCCTGGCTCGAGAGATGCTGAAATACGAGGATCGTGATTTCGAATTCCGCGTGCGCGACCTGGCGGCGGCCGATCGGGTCAGCACGGAACTTCCTGAAAGGCAGCAGGGTGTGCTGGTGGAGGCGGTCAGGGAAGGAGGATGGGCGGCGCTCAGCCACCTCGCGGACGGCGACATCATTCTTTCGATCGACGGCGACGCCGTCGCCGACGTGGCCTCGGTGCAGCGCAAGATGGAGCGTGTCGCGCGCGACAAGCCTTCGGCAGTTGTCATGAAAGTGAGGCGCGGGATCCGGACATTCTTTGTCGAGCTGCAGACTGGGTGGAAATGAAATGCTGAATGCTGAGTGCTCAATGATGGAGGTCGATTGATCTTTCGGGCAGCTGTTCTCATCCTGGCGTTGTTCCTGACGTCCAACCCCTCGGCCGCGCAGGACAACCGCGCGGCGGCGCGCGATCTCGTCAAGAAATGGCAGGACGCCATCGTCAACGTCCGCGTCGTGGTCAAGACGCGGATGTCGATGGCCGGGCGCGAGGTGCAGTCGAGCGACGATACGATCGAAGTGGTCGGCACCGTCATCGATCCGGGAGGTCTGACCGTCGTTTCGCTCAGCTCGATCAACCCCGGCCCGATGATGACGAAGCTGATGGCCGGTTCATCCGGAAGTGGCCAGAACGTAGAGATTGCGAGTGAGCCAACCGATCTGAGGATGCGAGTGGCTGATGGCCGCGAGATTCCTTCGACCATCGCGTTGCGCGACGAAGATTTGAACCTGGCGTTCATCCGCCCGATCACGCCCCCGGCGAAGCCGTTTGTCGCGATCAATCTGGCGGACGCGGCGCAACCCGCGATCCTCGATCAGGTCGTGGTGTTCGGACGCCTGGGACGAGTCGGCGGTTGGGCTCCATCGGCGGCGCTTCGCGATATCGGCGGCATCGTGGTGAAGCCGCGGACATTCTTCGTGCTGGCAGGAGAGACCGCTGGCATCGGCACCCCGGCATTTCTCACCAATGGCAAGGTCGTCGGCATCCTGACCGTCAGACAGGTCGCCAACGATCGGCCAAGTGCGTTCGCGACGATGAGCGGCACCGAGGGACTCGGACTGCTGGCGGTCATTCTGCCGGCTGAGGACGTTCTTGAAATCGCCAAGCAGGCGTCGGAGAGAAGATGATGCGTACGGACGAAACCTTTGAAGTCACGAAGTCTGAAGAAGAATGGCGGAAACAGCTGACGCCCGAGCAGTATCACGTGCTCCGCGAACACGGCACGGAACGCGCGGGAACATGTGCGTTGCTCCACGAAAAGCGGGCCGGCACCTTCACGTGCGTCGCTTGCGGACAACCGCTCTTCAAGTCCGGTCCGAAGTTCGAGAGCGGCACAGGCTGGCCGAGCTTCTTCGAACCGATCGAAGGGGCAACCGCCACGTCAACGGATCGCAGCTACTTCATGACGCGCACTGAAGTGCACTGCCGGCGCTGTGGCGGTCACCTCGGGCACGTCTTCGAAGATGGTCCGCCGCCGACAGGACTTCGCTATTGCATCAATGGGGTGGCGCTGGATTTCAAACCGGAGTAGTTATTGGCGTTCGGTCACGAATCAACGACAGTCACTATCACACTGCGATCACGCAAGGGAAACAGGAGAAACGGGAGAAAAGGGAGCAAACAGTCTTTCTCTCTCGTTTCTCCCGTTTCTCCTGTTGTGAAGGTTCGTTCGCAGCGTGATAGTGAACGTCCTTGATGAGTGATCGGTTTGACCCGCCGCTCTATTCGTCGTTCAGCAGTCGCCGGATTTCCAGCAAGCTATCGCCCAACTTCGATCGATGTTCCCAGTCGCTGGCCTGCGATCGACGTTCGAGCTGGGCTCTGAGCTGCGCGAGGCGATGGCGTTCCTCGACCAGCTCTTCTTTGTCGTGCTCGCGCGCGAGATCGAGGCCGCCATCCAGGATGAACGCCGCGATCGCGTGCAGTTCGCCCGCATCAAGGAAGGTCCCGTGGCCGCGACAGACGTCGATCACGGTGCCCGACACACGGCCGAAATTCACGCGGTTCATCATCTTCCCGCAGACGACGCACGGACGGTAATGAATCGGCGGACGGGACGAGGACGGTTGCCGCGGCCGCTGTCGTTCGAGCACCGCGGCCTGCGCTTCACGACTGGCGCAAATCCGCTCGAAGTCGGCGGCGCCGACCCACAGGCCGTCGCATGCCATGCACTGGAGCACCTCTGCATCACCCAGCGTGATTTTCGCGAACTGACCGCGGCACCCGGGGCAGACGCGCGTTGAAGCCTCCGAAGCCGGCTGCGAGGTTCGAACGCCGCATTTCGGGCAGAACGCGGATCCGTGGAACATCAGCCCGAAACATCGTGGACACGTGACGGTCGCCAGCCTGGCGCGGCAATAGGGGCACCGCGCGGCCTGAGGATCCGCCGCGGCGCCACAATTCGGACAGTGCAAGGACTGAACGTCGCTCATCGACCTCAATTGCCCCTACAATACTGTTTTCCCTTTGCCGGTGTGAATCGGCCCCTCGAGTGGAGTGTGCGCAATGGGTCTGATGGATTTCATCAAGGGCGAGCTGATCGACATCATCGAGTGGACCGATGACTCGCGGGATACCCTCTCGTACCGCTTTCCGGACGAGGACAAGGCCATCAAGAACGGTGCGCAGCTCATCGTCCGGGAATCGCAACAGGTTCAGTTCGTGTACCTCGGAGAGTTCGGGGACACGTTCGGCCCCGGCAAGCACACGCTGACGACCGACAACATTCCGGTCCTGACGAAGCTGAAGTCGTGGAAGTACGGATTCAATTCGCCGTTCAAGGCGGACGTCTACTACGTCACCACGCGGCTGTTCACCGGAAACAAGTGGGGAACCGCGAACCCGATCATGATGCGCGACGACGACCTTGGAATCGTGCGCGCACGCGCGTTTGGCATTTACGATTTCAAGATCACCGATCCGAAGCTCTTCCTCAAAGAGGTTGCCGGTTCGGATCAGAACTTCCGGCTCGACGAGTTCGCCGACACGATGCGTTCCCGCATCGTCAGCATCTTCGGCGATGCGCTCGCGTCCGCGAAGGTTCCAGTCTTCGACGTCGCCAGCCGTTACAGCGAGCTCGGCGAGGCGCTGCTGCCGCTCATCAACCCCGTGGTCGCGGCGAAATACGGGTTGCAGATCACCAGCTTCGTTGTCGAGAACGTGTCGGTGCCGCCGGAGGTCGAGCAGGCGATCGACAAGCGCTCGAGCATGGCGGCGGTGGGAAATCTCAACGACTACGTGAAGTTTCAGATGGCGCAGGGCATGGAGAAAGGTGGGAGCTCGGGCGGAATGGCGACCGAGCTTGCTGTCGGCCTGTCGATTGCGCAGCAGATCATGCAGCAGCAGGGAATGCCGGCGGCCGCACCTGCCGCGAAACCCGGCGCGCCCGCCGCGGCTGTTGCGGCGCCGGCGCCGGCGGAGCTCTTGTCGCCGGCAGACGTCGCGCAGGCGCTCGGCGTTCCCGAGGCCGATGTGATGACCGTCATCGAGTCCGGAGAACTGGCCGCGAAGAAGATCGGGGCCTCGTATCGCATCAAGCGCAGCGCGCTCGACGAGTACTTGGCCAGGTAGCCCGTTTCGGTCGCGTCACTGATGTCGGATATCGCCGCTCTCGAAAAGCACGCCTGCGCCGCTTGCGGGGCGCAGGCGGAGTGGAACCCGTCGAAACAGCTTCTGGTCTGCCCGTTCTGCGGCACGTCCGCGCCGTTCACGCTCGACAAGGAATCCGGGGCGCTGGTCGAGAACGATCTCGCCAAGGCGCTGCGCGATCTTCCCGATGAAGCGCGAGGCTGGCTGGCCGAGAAACGAACGGTCCAGTGTCAAAGCTGCAAGGCTGTCTCGGTGTTCGATCCGGAACGGGTCGGCCAAAACTGCCAGTTCTGCGGATCGCCGTCGCTGGTTGATTACAAAGAAATCAAGGCGCCGATTCGCCCGCAGGGTCTGCTGCCGTTCAAAGTTGCCGAGAGCCAGGTTCGCGAGCAGATTCGGAAGTGGTACGCCAGCAAGTGGCTGGCGCCTGGAAAGCTGAAGAGCCGCGCGCTCGTCGACCAGGTTCGCGGTGTCTACATTCCGTACTGGACGTTCGATGCGAAGGCGGTCTGCCCATGGGAGGCCGAAGCCGGTCATTACTACTACACGACGGAAACGTATCGCGATAACCAGGGACGCACGCAAACCCGCCAGGTTCAGCACGTCCGTTGGGAACCGGCCTCAGGCCTCGTCGAACATTTTTTTGATGACGAGCCGGTGCCGGGCACGCACGGGGTTTCGAATGGACTGCTCCGACAGGTTGAGCCATTCGCGACCCCTGAGCTCGTTCCCTACGACACGGCCTTTCTTTCAGGTTTCATCGTTGAGCACTACCAGGTGGTGCTGCTCGAGGCTGCCCAGGCGTCACAGGACGCGATGACCGACAAGCTGCGCCAGATGTGCGCGGCGCAAATCCCGGGCGACACCTCCCGCAATCTCGTGATTCACCCGACGTTCTCGGCGCAAACCTTCAAGCACATCCTCGTGCCTGTCTGGCTGCTGTCGTACCTGTATGGGACGAGGTTGTTCCAGGTGGTCGTGAATGGGTACAGCGGCCGGATGGCGGGACAATACCCGAAGAGCCCCTGGAAGATCGCCTTCCTGGTTCTGCTGGCGATCATCGCGTTTTTCATCTTTGTGATGTTGAATCAGAATAATTAAGGTGCTTCCGGCTAAAGCCGGAAGCTACAAGACAGAATAGATCCTGCGGCGTCCGCCGAAGTAGACCCCGTGGCTTCCGCCTTTAGGCGGAAGAATGATGGAGAACACAATCGTGTTTGGCAATAAACTCAAGCTCCCGACAAAAGAAAACGCACTTCCTGGCCGTGCCGAGAAGATGCCGGTTCCCGCGACCCATCACGTCAATGGCGCGCCGCTCGAACCGCCCTTCCCGGCCGGTCTCGAACGCGCGATGTTTGCCCTCGGGTGCTTCTGGGGTGCCGAGCGGAAGTTCTGGCAGACTCCGGGGGTTTATACGACCGCGGTCGGTTACGCCGGAGGGTACACACCGAATCCGACATATCGCGAGGTGTGCAGCGGAGCGACCGGGCACGCGGAGGTCGTGCTCGTCGTCTTCGATCCGCGAAAGATCTCGTACGCGGATCTCGTCAAAGTGTTTTGGGAAAGTCACGACCCAACGCAAGGCATGCGACAGGGCAACGATGTCGGAACCCAGTACCGGTCCGGAATCTACTATTACGACCAGGAGCAGCGCGAGGTAGCCGAGCGATCCCGCGACGCCTATCAGCGTGAGCTGTCGCAAGCCGGCTACGGCTCCATCACCAGCGAGATTCTTCCGGCGCCGGAGTTCTATTACGCGGAGGACTACCATCAGCAGTACCTGTCCAAGAACCCCGGCGGCTACTGCGGACTGGGAGGCACCGGCGTCTCGTGCCCGGTCGGCCTCGAAGTGAAATGAGGTTCTCTTAGGTTAGAAGCTGTCTCATAAATCTGACGCTCGGTCCAAAGTGCGAGCGAGCATTGCGAGCGAGCCACGCGAACGGAGCGCGCCGACGGAGCGGCGCGCGAGAGAGCGTGTGGGGGAGTCCGAGGGGCGCAGCCCCTCGGATAAGACGATGGACGGTATACTCGGCGACCTATGAGGGTCGTCGCAGCTGTTGTCCTCGTCGGCGCGCTGGTCATCGGTGCGCGCCCGGCCGCGCAGTCCTCGAGAGTTCCGACACCGGCTGCTTCGTTCGGCTTTCAACCTGGAGCCGACTACAAACTCGCGACCTACGATCAATCGATCGACTACTTCAAGAAGCTCGACGCGGCGAGCAAGTACTTGAGGCTCGTCGAGGCAGGCCGGACCAGTCAGGGCCGCCCGATGTACTTCGCCCTGATCTCCAGCCCCGAGAACCTCGCGCATATCGATCGGTATCGCGAAATCGCGCTTCGACTCGCGCATCCCGCTGGTCTGACCGAGACCGAAGCGCGCCGCCTGGCGGCTGAAGGGAAGGCGTTCGTCCACATCGACGGCGGGCTGCATGCGACCGAGGTCGCGGGACCTCAACACACGCCGCTTCTCGCCCACGATCTCCTCGCACGAGCTGAAGAACCGGACACCAAGGCGATTCTCGAGCAGGTCGTACTGATGCTGTGGCCAACGATCAATCCTGACGGCCAGCAGCTGGTGGCCGAGTGGTACATGAAGAACGTCGGCACGCCGTACGAGCAGTCCGAGCTGCCGGTTCTCTATCAGGACTACGTCGGCCACGACAACAATCGCGACGCCTACATGCTCAACATGATCGAGTCGCGGGTCGTCGAACAGGCGTGGCGGCAATGGGAGCCGCAGATTGTCTACGTGCAGCATCAGTCCGGTCCCTTTCCCACCCGCATCTGGCTGCCGCCCTTCTCGGAACCGGTTGGCATTGACACGCCGTACCTGATGTCGCGTGAAGTCAACATGATCGGCATGGCCATCGCGAAAGGTCTCGAGGAGCACGGCCAGGTCGGCGCGACTCATATGGGCACGGCATTCGATGCCTGGTATCCCGGCTACATCGACTACGCACCGAACTTCAAGAACGTCGCCGCCTTCTGGACCGAGACCGCGCTCTACCAGTACGCCACTCCGCACGAGTACACGCTGCAGGACTTCCCGCAGAACATGCGCGACCTGCGGCCCCGCAGCCTGTATGCCAGCCCATGGCCTCCGGGCTTGTGGCGGCTGCGGGATGCGGTTGATTACATGGAGACCGCGTCATGGTCGGTGCTGGAGTACGCGGCGAAGTACAAAGATTCACTGCTGCTCAATCGCTATCGCGCCGGGCGGGCACAGATTGCGCGAGGGCTCGACACGCCGCCCTACGCGTACGTCGTCCCGCAGGATCAACGCGACGTCGTTGCCGCCGTCGAGTTGCTGCGGCGGCTCGCATTTGGCGGCGTCCGCATTTCACAGCTGACCGCGTCGACAACGATCGATGGGGTCGCGTATCCGGCGGGGACGTGGCTCATCCCCACCGATCAGGAATTCGCGGCGCTCGCCCGCGAGGTGCTCGACGTTCAGAAGTATCCGGACCTGCGCCAGTACCCCGGCGGTCCGCCAGAGCGCCCATACGATGCGGCCGGTTGGACGCTGCCGCTGCAGATGGGCGTCCGCGTCGTGCCGATCGCGAGCCCCTTGCCTGGCGACGTGCGCACGACAATGAAAGCTATCGGTCCGCCAGTGGATCCGAAGCTGCGTCCAGTGCCCTACATCAGCGGGCGCGACGATGCGGCAAGCTTTGACAGCGTGCCAGGCGTCGGTTTCAACACGAGCGACGTGGCGGCCGCGATCGTACCGCCTCCGGGCCGACTCTCCGGTTCCGGTTCGCTCCTTGCGGTGGATCCGGCGGAGAACAACGCGTTTCGTGCAATCAATCGTGCGTGGCGCGAAGGCGCCACGGTGCAGTTCGGTGCGGCAGCGGAGTCGCGCCCGCCGCGCTACATCATCAGCGGCTTGTCTGAAGATCGACAGGCGGAGCTCGTGCGCGCGCTCGCGCTCACTGCTGAACGAACGAACCAGGCTGGCATTCCGATGCGACAGCCGCACATCGGGATCTACGAGCCGTGGGGTGGGAACATGTCGGCGGGCTGGACCCGATGGCTGCTCGAACAATACGGCTTTGACTACGTCACGCTGCGGCCAGGCGATCTTCATGTGCCGCTGACAGGCAGAATTGACGTCGTCGTCATGCCCGACGGTGCGCGGTTGGGAACGGCGGGTCGCCGCGGGCGAGTTGTGCGACCTGAATATGCCGATAGCGTTTCGGCCGACGATCTTGCTGCCTTCGAAGCATTCATACGTGCCGGCGGCACGCTTGTCTGTCTCAGCTCCTCCAGCGCATTTGCGATCCAGCAGTTCAAGCTGCCGGTGACCGATAGCGTCAGCGGTCTTCGTCCAGAAGAGTTCTTTCTTCGCGGTTCAATCGTGTCGGCCTCGGTTGACCTCTCGCGTCCGATCATGGCGGGAATGCCCGCGCAGACCGCGATCTTCGTCGACGGCAGCCCTGTGTTCGAGGTTCAGCCAGGATTCGGCGCAGCCGTGCTCGCCGGATACGCTGACGTCGGCTCACCGCTGCTGTCCGGCTATCTCATCGGCGAGAAATATCTCGCGGGCAAAGCGGCCGCGGTCGATGTGCCGCTCGATTCGGGTCACGTGATACTGCTTGGGTTTCGGCCGGAATGGCGAGGGCAGCCATTCGGCACGTTCCGGGTTCTATTCAACGCGATATTAAACGTCCACTGAACCATCGTGACTCGTGGAGGGTGAATGACAGAGCTGTCGACGCTGTGGCTGCCGATTGTCGTGTCTGCGGTTCTCGTGTTCCTCGCAAGCTCGATCATCCACATGGCATCTCCGTGGCACCGGAGTGATTACCCGAAGATGCCGAATGAGGACTGGGTCCGCGACGCGTTACGTCCGCTGGCGATCCCGCCCGGTGACTATATGGTCCCGCGTCCCGCCAGTCGCGCCGATCTTCGAACCCCGGAGTTCGCTGACAAGATCAACAACGGGCCGGTCATGATTGTGACGGTCTTGCCAAACGGCCCAATGTCGATGAGCCGCAATCTGACCTTATGGTTTCTCTACTGCACGGCGAACGGATTGTTCGCCGCATACGTCACCGGCCGGGCGCTGCTTCCAGGTGCGGACTATCTCGAAGTGTTTCGCTTTGCCGGCGCGACCGCTTTCATCGGCTACGTGGTTGCGCTCTGGCAGATGTCCATCTGGTACCGACGTTCGTGGCTGACGACGATCAAAGCGACCGTCGACGGATTCATCTACGCGTGTCTGACCGCTGGAACGTTCGGATGGCTGTGGCCAAGGTAGCGCCTGGGCGAGAACGAGTTTCAAAACCGATTTCGTGGCTTCCGGCTTTAGCCGGAAGGATGCGGCTGCCGCTGACTTCCGAAGGACGCGGCTGCCGCTGACTTC
>Ga0207701_10000387_pt1 | contig 45114 bp, 32 predicted proteins | sample KBSSwiSSwithPhiX_FD_184294 | JGI IMG/M metagenome (GOLD analysis project Ga0207701, IMG submission 184294) | Switchgrass rhizosphere bulk soil microbial communities from Kellogg Biological Station, Michigan, USA, with PhiX - S5 (SPAdes) (version 2) | ecosystem: Environmental > Terrestrial >... | reverse complement strand
ATTAGCACCGCAGGCATATTTGATGGCAAAAAGGAACTCTACGATGACTGGGATGACCCCAACCCACTTGGTCATTATGCCCGTTCAAAGTACATGGGCGAAAAATATGTGATGGCCCATGCACATCGCTACATTATCTGCCGCGCGGGGTGGATGATGGGAGGCGGACCCACAAAAGACAAAAAATTCATCAATAAGCTGATCAAACAACTCGTTGCCGGAAAAAGAGAGCTTTTTATTGTAAACGATAAGGACGGCACACCTACGTTTACGATCGACTTTGCACGAAATGTAAAGTTGTTGTTTGAAAAGGAATATTGGGGTCTTTACAATCTTGTGTGTAAAGGCCAGACGGGCAGGATGGAAGTATCTGAGGAACTGGTGCGAATCCTGGGATTGAAGGACAAGGTTAAGATCACAGAAGTAACTTCCGACCATTTTAAAGACACCTATTTTGCGCAGCGCCCGCCCTGCGAGAGATTGGTAAATAAAAAATTAGAATTACGGGGCATCAATATAATGCGAGATTGGAAAGTAGCTTTGCAGGAGTATATCGACATGTATTTTGCAGACTACCTGAAAGATAAATTTTAACCGTATCGATGATCATGCGTATTGCTTCTTTTGGTTTCAGATCACTGCCGCCATCGAAGGGGTCGGCGGGTGCTGATAAGTTTGCGCTGGAGTTTTTACCAAGGCTCGCAGAACGTGGGCATAAAGTGACGGGTTACAACCGGCTTTATCCCGGGCAGGCGAAAGGCGTTGACAATTATAAAGGGGTTAATGTTGTGTATTTCAAGACAATTCCTAAATCGGGAATTGATTCTGTCATACATTCTGCAAAAGTTACGTGGCATATCATTACAAAGAACAGCGCCGATATTGTTCATGTGCAGGGCAATAATGCCCTGTTTGCATTTATCCTGAAACTATTCCGGAAAAAAGTGATTCTGAGTATTGATGGTACCGAGTTCGAGAGAGAAAAATGGTCCTGGTTTATGCGCAAACTTGTACTCGCTAACGCCTACCTGGCTGTATGGTCGTGCAAATACATAGCAATCGATAATATTTTTACCAAGGAGCTGTTTGAAAAAAAATTCAGGAAGAAATTTGACTTCATTTCATTCGGTAGTGAAATAAAGGGTGTAAAATCAACAGACATCCTCGAAAAATTAGGATTGCAAAAAGAAGAATACTTTTTGTTTGTCGGCAGATTTATCCCGGACAAGGGATTGCAGTACCTGATCCCGGCGTTTGAAAAACTGAACACCAATAAAAAGCTGGTGCTGGTTGGCGGATCACCAAATCCCAGCGAATTTGAAGTAAACCTTAAAAATACGAGTGATCCCAGAATTCTCTTCGCAGGTTTTATTTATGGAGATGACACGGTTACGTTAATGCAAAACGCGTACGCCTATATCCAGCCTTCCGATATTGAAGGGCTTTCACCGGTGATACTTTCTGTGATGGGATTGGGAACGCCCCTTATTTGCAGTAATATCAAAGAAAACCTTTACCTGGTAAAAGACGATGCATTGACTTTTGAAAAATCAAACATCGAAGCACTTCACGGCGTACTGCAAAGATCATTGTCTGACCGGGAGGGTCATCTTGAGCTGGCCGCCAAAGCAAAACAACGAATTTTGAAGGATTATAGCTGGGAAACAATAACAGATCAGTATGTCGAACTATTCAAAAAAAGCATAACAAAATAATCACGATGTTAAAAGTTGCATTGATAGGTGCCGGAAAGATGGGAATCTCCCATCTTTCAATTTTAGGAGCTCACCCGCAGGTAGATGTTGTAGGTGTGTGCGACACGTCCAAAATGGTGAATGATTTTTTATCAAAATACGGGAAGTTCAATTGTTTTACAGACTACAAAAAAATGGTTGCGGACGTTAAACCCGATGCCGTATTTGTAGCGGTACCTACGAAATTCCACTATACCGTGATCAAAGACTTGCTGGAAAGCAGTGTTCATGTTTTTGCTGAAAAACCTTTCTGCCTGACTGTAGCGCAGGGTGAAGAACTAGTAAAATTAGCAGCTTCAAAAAAGGTAGTCAACCAAATAGGCTATCACAACAAATTCGTGGGCACATTCAAAGAAGTAAAAAAAATTGTCAACAGCGGTGCGTTAGGAAATATCTATCACTTCATAGGGGAAGCATACGGGCCTGTCGTGACAAATAAGAAGCAGGACACATGGCGGTCTGATCCTTCAGAAGGTGGCGGATGTTTGCTCGACTATGCGTCTCACGTTATTGACCTCCTAAATGATATTCTATCACCGGTCGCTGCCTCAAAAGGAAGCCTTCTCAAATCTGTTTATTCCGGCAACGTGGAGGACGCTGTCTATTCACTTCTCGAATTATCTTCCGGGGTAAACGGTGTGCTTTCGGTAAACTGGAGCGATGATACCTATCGCAAGATGTCAACTTCGATTACGGTGATCGGGACCAAGGGTAAGGTGATTTCGGATGCAAATGAATTGAAAGTTTATTTTAAAGATTCCCTTCCGAACGGCTATTCCAAAGGATGGAATGTGAAATATATTACTGATTTGACAGAAGAAGTCGATTTCTACCTGAGGGGTGAGGAATATTCAGCCCAGATTGACTACTTCGTGAATGCGGCATTAGGCAAAGTGCCTAATACGATCAATACGTTTGAATCGGCACTGAATACCGACAGGGCCATCTCAATCATTAAACACAGTTCAAAGTAAACCGTATGGAAAGAATACTTTTTGGTGACAACCAGTTTTTTGCGGTGAATCATATCTCCGACGAAAAATCGCGGGCACAATCTATAAAATTCAAAGACGACCAGGCCATTATTAAGACGCTGGATGATGCGAGAGAGGCCGGCATCAACACTTTTATGTGCACCACCCACGATCGCATTTTGAATATCTGCAATATTATAAGGGCAAATCCGGAAAAGTATAAAGACTACCAGATCTTCCCCTGCATGCCGTATGCGCATAAATATGCCAATGCAGTTACTGAGCTCGGAATAGTCGGCACGTTGAAACAATATGTGCCCGGAAATTTTTTTGGTTCCCTTTTTAAGGGAGGCGTAGCGTACCTGTCCAAGGATTATACGTCTATAATGGAGCTCTTGATAGATTCAGAAATGAAGATGTTCAAAGGCATTAAAACACCGGTTGTGTTCCTGCAGAATGTCATTACTGACCTCTTGCTTGGTTTAAGAGCCGATGAAATATTTGTGGCCTATCATCAGTACATCCGTAAAAAATATGATGCAGAGGCCGGTTTTATCACCATGAATATGCCTAAGCTGCTGGATGTTTTGGAAAAAGGTGGCATACAAAACCCTGTTATCTGTTCTTCTATTAACAAGGCTGGCTTCAGGATGTCTGGCGGAAAGGAAATTTATGAAAAGACCTTACAGACACGAAAAGTCAGGGCCATTGCAATGCAGGTCTTAGGAGGCGGCGCGATATCGCCGAAGGAAGCGATCGAATACGTATGCAAACTTCCCAATATCGAATCTATTTTATTTGGAGCTTCGTCGAAGGGAAATATTAACGAGACTGCCAACCTCATCCGGAAGTTTGATCAAAGCCTGGCTTATAACACTGAAACGATAAAGGCTAATTAACGAATCGTTTTATTTTCTTCTTGTTACGGCATTCCCTGCATCTGCAGGAGGAAACTTTTTCTACATTTTTCGAAAATAATTGCTACGTACATTGTAATTGACCTGGAGATAATATGGCATTATCGTTGCGGCCTATTTTTTTAAAAAAACCATGTTCGATACATTAGTCACAACGCAAGACCAGGCTTTATGCCACCTGTATTTTCATTGTTGTCTAAAAGATGGTGTGCTCACTGATACGGAAACGGACGCCCTGGCAGAACGCTTTGTAACGCTCGGTTTACAAAAAAACATCAATTTTAAAAATGAAATGCATGCATACAGGTCGTACAAAGATCACATCACAGATGAAATGATTTACCTCGAGCACCTGATGCGACTAATCAATCCGACGAATGAGCTCGCTTTATATTCCCACTGTGCAGAGTTAACCATAAGTGACGAATTACTTGATTCATCAGAGGAAACTCTTCTTAAGAATATAGCGACCATCCTGGAAATAGACGAACGAAAACAAAACGTTATCAAGAGCCTGGTCGTGGAAAGAAAAGTGGTTGAAACTAAAAAAATTCTTTAAAGGGAGTCAAGGTTACCACGGGAATGTAGTGCGTAATATGATATCTACGGATTCCCGGGAGTCTTTTCTCCTTCTTTTTTCGCGGCGCGTTCACGCGCCTTTTTTACTCCAATGGGGATGCCTACTGCAAAATAAAGGGACCGGTTCTTAACCGAAGTGGCATCGCCATCTGCACTAACGTCAACAAATCCCAGGTAATAGCGTACGCCCACGTTTATTCCATTTCCTTTTGATAGACGATATCCAATACCGGTGGTCCACCCGGCATCAAGCAGGTAATAATTCTTCTTCCGTTCCACTTTATAAATTAAATCATCTTCATTTACCTCGTTGGTGAATTCGTCAAATGAGTTGTAAAATAATCCGAATGTAGGGCCGGTTTCAGCGTAGAAATTATTTTTGAACTTGTATTTGATCATTACCGGAACGTTGAAATAATCCAGCTTTCGATCCACTTCGCCGCCTTTAAACGAACTGTCAAGGTTATTGTCACCAAGCGGATAAGGCGCAAGATTCGCAATACCCATTCTTGATTTTACAATTACACCGGTGTGGACCATCCAGGACGGATCTTTTAGTTTAATATCAAAATAGAATCCGAGGTTAAATGTGCTAAGTTTTTTGCCCCCTTCAGTGCCTGTTTGAGTGGAAAGGTTAAGACCACCATCCAGGCCGAATTCGATCTTTCCGGTGTTCAGATTATCACCAAGTAATAGCGAAATAATAACCTGGCTGGTGGCCCGGGCCGACAACAATATAAAGACCGGTAAGAACAGAGCTTTTCGGATCATTTTAATGGTAATTGAAGTTGGATACAAACTAATACATGTGCCGGAGAATACCATTACCCAAATTTATTTCATCTGAAATAAAGTCCTGGATTGCAGTTGAAGCCGACCCAGTCGTCTGCCCCAAACGGAGCGAAGTCTAAAAAAAAGACCGCCCTGATCTCCAGGACGGTCTCTGCTTATGAGTACGGATCAATCTACATTTTGATAAACGTCGCGCCAAGCTTCTTATATCCAAACGTTGATGCCTGTATTACATATGTCCCCGGTTTCAAAGCTGAAACATCGATCTGGACTGAATAAGACCCGGCAGGCTTATCTACGTTAAGAGTCGGCAATACCTTCTTGCCATTCATATCATATACGTTGACAAACCACTTGCCGGCGTTGTCATTCAAAAGGCGAAGGTTGATAATGTCGGTTGCCGGATTTGGATACACCGCAACCGGGCTGGTATAATTCCTGAAGTTATCTATCACAGTTATTTTCACCGTATCAGTTGCTGTTATATTCCTGTTATCGGTTACCGTCAGCCTGTATACATATTCTCCAAGAGCGAGGTTGCTTATGTTTACAGTTTTACCGCTGAGCGCTGAAAACGTGGTTGTGCCCGGGCCTCTCACTTGCTGCCACCTGTAGCTCGTAATAGTTCCATCGGGGTCTATTGAACGCTCAGCGCTAAGAGTAGTAGTGTTGGCTGTTATTACTATCGTCTGGTCAGCCCCGGCTTCGGCAATCGGCGGCGTATTTGGCGAAACATTAATCGTAACAGTTACCGTGGCCGTGCTTGTTGCATTATCATTATCACGTACGGTAAGCCGATAAGTATAGACACCCGCCTGCAGGTTGCTCACATTTATACTCTCTGTATTGGTGGACGATAGCGTAGAAGCAGAGGGGCCCGTCACCTGTTGCCACAGGAAGCTGACAATTGTGCCATCCACGTCTGAAGAAGCGGCGCCACTCAGTGAGGTAGCATTGGTTGGCAACGTGATCACACGGTTCGCTCCAGCGTCAGCAATAGGTGCCTGGTTAGGCGGCGCATTGTTGACAGTTACAGTGACGTTATCTGTTCCGGTTGCATTATCATTGTCTCTAACGGTCAACCTGTAGATGTAGGTACCAACCTGGAGATTGCTCACCGAAATATTGGCTGTATTTGTAGCCGACAGTGTTGAAGCAGTTGGGCCGCTTATCTGCTGCCATTGATAACCTGATATTGTTCCGTCCGCGTCAATACCGCTGCCGCTCAGGTTTGCACTGCTGGCAGGCAACGAGATCACCAGGTTCGTACCCGCATTGGCAATTGGAGCCTGGTTAGGTAAACTGATTACTGTAACAGTTACATCGTCGGTTGCCGTAGCACCATCATTGTCAGTGACAGTTAACCTGTATATGTAAGTACCTGCCTGGAGGTTACTCACTGTAATGCCGGCTGTATTAGTAGCAGACAATCCTGAAGCCGAAGGCCCGCTTATTTGTTGCCATAAATATGTGGCAATGGTACCGTCGGGGTCAGAGGAGGCAGTTCCGCTAAGCGAAGTTGAATTCGTTGGTAATGTTATCGCCCTGTTGGCGCCCGCATTCGCAGTGGGAGCCTGGTTGGCTGCCGCGACCACGGTAACTGTTACATCATCGGTAGCAGTTGCACCATCATTGTCTGTCACCGTCAACCTGTAGGTATACACGCCTGCCTGCAGGTTACTTACCGTAATGGGAGCGGCATTAGTAGCAGACAGGGTAGACGCCGAAGGTCCGCTAATCTGCTGCCATTGATATGTTGCAATAGAGCCATCGGCGTCAGAGGAAGCAGCTCCACTGAGCGACGTTGAATTTGTAGGTAGTGTTATGCTACGATTTGCACCGGCGGCAGCATTTGGTGACTGATTGGCGGCAGCATTATTGACAGTTACAATGATGTCATCGGTGTCAACAGCGCCATCATTATCCGTCACCCTTAGCCTGAACGTGTATATACCCACCTTTAGATTGCTTACTGTGGTTGCTGCCGTATTGGTGGCAGACAAAGTTGATGTCGATGGGCCACTCACCTGTGTCCACAGGTACCCTGCAATCGTTCCGTCGGCGTCTGTACCGCTACCGGTAAGATTAGCTGAACTTGTTGGCAAGGTTATCGTCTTGTTAGCGCCCGCATTCGCCACCGGGGGCTGGTTAGGAGCCGCATTTACTGTGACAGTCATCACATCGTTATCAGTAGCGCCATCATTATCGGTCACCGTTAGCCTGAATGTATATACACCGGCCTGCAGATTACTTACTGTTGTTGCCGCGGTATTGGTTGCAGACAACGCTGCTGTAGACGGACCATTCACTTGTTGCCACAAATAGCTGGCAATAGTTCCGTCGCCATCTGTTCCCGTCCCGGTAATATTGACCGAATTGGTGGGCATCGTAATAGTTCTGTTTACACCTGCATTGGCTATGGGCGCCTGGTTAAGCGCGCTATTTACTGTTACAGTGACATCATCAGTTGCCGTAGCGCCATCGTTGTCGGTTACTGTTAAGCGGTATGTGTAGACACCTGCCAGGAGATTGCTTACAGTAATATTTGCAGTATTCGTTGCTGACAATATTGAGGCCGACGGACCAGTCACTTGCTGCCAGCGGTAAGTTGCAATTGTCCCGTCTGCATCTGTGCCACTTCCAGCCAGATTAGATGAACTTGTAGGCAGAGTGATCGTCCGGTTAGTTCCTGCGTTTGCTACAGGCGCCTGGTTAGGCGGAGCTGCATTAACATTCACCGTCACATTATCTGTAGCAGTAGCACCATCGTTATCGGTTACCGTTAACCTGTAGGTATATGTACCGGCCTGAAGGTTATTTACTGTAATGCTGGCAATATTGGTAGCAGACAATGCTGATGTTGAAGGACCACTCACCTGCTGCCACTGGTAGCTGGCAATTGTGCCATCGGCATCTGTAGAGCCGGTGCCATTTAAGCTTGCAGAATTGGTCGGAAGGGTGATAGTCCGGTCTGTTCCTGCATTGGCCGCAGGCGCCTGGTTGACCGTTCCCGCAGCAACAGTCACAACCACATCATCGGTATCAGACGCACCATCTTCATCAGTAACTGTCAAACGATAAGTATACGTTCCCTGCTGAAGATTGCTTACGTTAATAGTAGCGGTATTGGTAGCAGACAATGTTGACGTTGAGGGACCACTCACCTGTTGCCACAGATAACCGACAACGGACCCGTCAGCGTCAGTGCCAGTTCCTGTAAGAGATGTGGAATTAGTAGGCAACGTAATAGTTTTATCTGTGCCTGCATTGGCGACAGGCGGATTATTTGTTGTACCACTACCCGGTGACACGCTGACGCTACTCCTGATCACATATCCACCATCACTCCTCCTCCCAGTAATAGCAAGGGGAAGTGGTTGCCGGTAATTATTCGGATCTCTCACATACATTATGAGTGAATACGTACCTGCAGCAACCGAAGTAGGTACGGTGAAATTATCAGTTTTTGCCGTCGCAGCTGATTGGGGTAAAAACAATCGAAGCTGGAAGGCTGATTTTCCGGACCAAACTGTGGTACCCCCGGAATTTTTTAATTCAAAAACAATATCCCAGTTTTCATAGGTAGGCGAAAGCCCAATATTTTTCCAGTTCAACGTAAGAGCGAAAGGAGTACCTGTTGTAATCGACGTAGCCATACTTCCACCCTCGAGTACAAGACGGTAACCGGCTGCTTTTGATGAGGCTCTTACGCGGTTCTGTATAGTTGTATTGGGAGAATTTGTTCCATAATTACCATTACCAAAAGATGTGGCATGGTACAGGCGAATTTGTCTTTCAAGGTCCGAATAGTCATCAGGAATCCAGGCCGGCGGTTCACCTGTTATAGGAGCTGTTTTCCACCGTTCCATTATAAGTGTATTAAATACTACTCCGTTAAAAGACCGGGTGTTATCTTCAAGATAGGCCTTCAAATAAGAGTCCAGCGCACCCCACTGATCACGGCGCCAACCAATCGGACCCTTGTTGTTGCCTTTGTGGGTTAGAATATAATATGCTATTTCAGGGGGATTCCTCGTGTTCCCAAGGTAGTTGGCATCGAATGCCGCAATCATATTTACCAATTGAAAGTTGGGAAAACCGTTCACGTGAGCATCCACAATTGCCTTGAGTGTTGCTACAGTCGGAAAAGTTCCGGAAGGATAATCGCTTACCTGGTTATTAGGAGTGTAACCAGAATGCCACTCGCCCCAGGCGCCATAACCCCTGATGTCAACACAATTTACAATGTCTTTATAACGAACACCATTGTAAGATGTCGCTTCAATATGCGCATTGATTGCCTGGTTTAATTCGAGTAGCCAGGTCAGATATCTTTGACTATTATAATTTGGTGTCCATGTGGAACCGGTGCGCCAGTCCTTTACACTTTCCGCCTGCATTTCCGTGTGCAGCCATTGGGGGTAACAAGCTGTTCCTCCATCGAATGCAACCAAACCGGCATCGGTGCCGCCGTCGGGATAACAGGTCATGATCCCAAATGAGATCTTTTGCTTGTTATTAATGGCATCATTGAACAAATTATCAAGATAGGAAAAGTTATATACGCCCTTTGTATTAGTCGATATTCGTGTGGCAACAAACCGGTAATAGACATCCATGGGTGTTGTGTTTGTACCCTGGATAGGGACATTGACATCAGTACGATCGTGCCATTGTTCCGCGCCTCTCCCAGGTGCAACTAAATCAGGATCGCTGACGGGGATAGCAGAAAAAGAAAGAGATGTCTGGGCGTAGGAGTTGATTGAAACAATCAGGAAAGTCGCTGTTAGGCATACTAACAGTCGGCTGACTGAGTAAAATAGCTTCATGGGTACGGTTTTTCACAGATACTGGATATAAGCGTGTTGACAACTTCCTCTTGCCAACTGGATTTTAAAGCGATCGGCCTTTCGGTTTGTCGCTGGTCAAAGTTTACCCAATTACTTTGCCAAACGGAACGAGACCCCCTAAAGATTTGGAAAAGTGGGATAAGTCTGGCCAAGTCTGGGCAACTATACGTGGTAATTATTCTATTGCGCCAACTGCCCCGGATGCAGTCTTGCTGTTCCGGATCGGGAAACGGAGACAAGTAAATTGATCTGCATTATGTTGATTCATAAAAGCTATCCGCCGGGTACTGGAAAAAACTGAAAAAGATTTATACTTTTACGAAAAATCGTACCCTACCCAAGTAAGGTTACGGCGCCACTTTAAGGTAATTTTGTATTTGATAACCGGGTTACATTTAAAAAGATGTCATGAACCAACGTCTCGCGACTTTACTCCGTATCAGTTTTGTTATCCTCGATATACTGGTTTTAAATTTAGTATTCGTCATCTGTCAATACGTTTTTCGGGAAAACATAGCCCTCAACAAATTTCAGTACACTTATTTATGGTTCTTTTCCAACGCGGCGTGGGTAGCTGCCAGTTGGGCGACGAGCATTTACCAGGACGGCTACATATATTCTTTTGAGAAGTTCTCAAGGCGAACCATGACCGCTTTCGTTTACTTGCTGGCGCTTGAAATGGTTTATCTGTTCTTTAATAAGGACGCGCAGATTTCAAGGCTATTTCTTATCAGCATCCTTTCCTCATTTGCAATCAGCCTCCTGATCAACCGGTTCCTGCATCTTGCCTTACAGCAATTCTTTCAAAGCAAGGACCATATTGTAAGAAAGGTGATGATCATCGGGTATAACGAAAGGGCCAAAAAGCTCGCTACATACCTGGAGCAGGAACCGATAAAAACCGAAATAGTCGGTTTCTGTGAAGAGGAAGAAAACGTCAATGAGCTTTCGATTTACCCGATTGTTGGCGCTATCGGTGACGCGATAAAGGCCTCAAAAGAACGGGAAGTAACGGAGATATTCTCCACTATTGCGCCGGAGCAACAGTCAGGCATTTATAAACTGATCAACGAAGCGGACCAGGCCTGCATTCGGTTCCGTATAGTGCCGGATTTTAATCATTTCATCCGCAAACCTGTGCACCTCGATTATTTAAAAGATATACCGGTGCTTTCATTACGCAAGGAGCCCCTTGACGACGTGGGCAACCGAATCAAAAAAAGACTTTATGACCTGGCGATAAGTTCGCTGGTGACGATCTTTATCCTTTCCTGGTTGATTCCTATTGTCGGTCTTTTGATCTGGTTGGATTCCCGCGGTCCCATTTTCTTCATTCAGCAGAGGAGCGGCAAAAACGGAAAGACTTTCAACTGCATTAAGTTCAGGAGCATGAGAGTTAACCGGGAGTCGAATGAAAAGCAGGCGACGAAAAACGACAAAAGGATCACGTGGCTTGGGAGATTTCTGCGCAAATCAAACCTGGATGAAATGCCACAATTTATCAATGTATTGATGAGTGATATGAGCATTGTCGGACCAAGGCCTCATATGTTGAAGCATACTGACGATTACTCAAAGTTGTTGAACAGGTATATGGTGCGTCATTTTTTAAAACCGGGCATTACCGGGTGGGCCCAGATACATGGATACCGGGGCGAGATCAAACACATGCAGGACATCAATAACCGTGTTGAATATGATCTTTGGTACCTGGAAAACTGGAGTGTCTGGCTTGATACGAGGATCCTGCTTATGACAGCCTTTAATATGGCCAAGGGCGAAAAAAATGCTTATTGACGCCGCTGAAAAGAAATTGGGACCATGTAATATTTAGATCCTGATGATGAAAACTATCTGCTTTTGTGGCTGTTTTGTTATTTCGCTGCTTGGAAAGACACAGGCAAATGATCCAAATACTCCTGCCACGAGGATCACGCCCCTTACAAAAACGATCACACATAAAATTGGCAACAAAAACATCCGCGTCATCATTTCGCAGTATGGTGAAAAACAAGATTTCGTCTTTGTTGCGCTCCACCATAATGAAGTTACAGGCATAGAAACAGTAAAGTCAGTGCTGGAAGATGTCGGCGGCCTGCTGATAGAAATTGAGAATGACAATAACCGTAATATTAATTTCACTTTGGACCGGCGCTCATTTGAGTTCGATCCCAACCGGATGTTTTCCAAAATCGGGATTAAGAAAACACTACAGACCTTTGGCCGAAGTAATGAGAGGGCAATCAACGAGGTGGATAAATTTGCTAAACGCATTGTGCAACTTGTTCCAAAGACTACGTATTGTGTTCTTGCCATTCACGATAATACCGATGGAGAATATTCTGTGAAAACCTACCAAAAAGGTGGTCAATCCGAAAAGGACGCCAGACTCGTTACATTCGAGACTATACAGGACCCGGACGACTTCTTTCTGACGACCGACAGCCTCGTGTTTCAGCACCTTACCGCTAAAAAATATAATGTTGTGCTGCAGCATAACCTGAGAGTAAAAGAAGATGGGTCACTGAGTGTTTATTGCGCCAGGAAAAATCTCCGGTATTTGAACTGTGAAACAGAGCATGGCAAATCAGCCCAATTTGATGAAATGATGGAAGCCGCCATTGCATGTCTCCAGGAAATGCGTTTGGATAACTGATGAGCAGCGGAATTCGAAGCTCATTCGCCGAAGGCCGGAATTTACTACTCTGAGAAGGAAAGGACTGAGAACTTTTGCTCTAATGCCAGTGAATGTTCTGCCAGCTTGTGAATGATCGATGGCCCCCATTTTGCATAATAGTAAAACAAGTTGTCATACCTTTCCTGTAAGCCGGTTCCTGGAAACAACTTATTCTTTATCGAATCGATCCTCTGTTTCTGATCTTCAAATTTCCTTTTTTCGGCCCGTAACATTTTCTTTTCGAGTTCGCGAAGACGCTGAATGCTGCTAGTTTTTAGCGACTCTACATGCTTTTCAAGAGTTACATCTATTGAAGATGCCTGCTTTTTAATCGTCTCGTACAATTGTTCCGTCGCGAGAAGGGTTCCATTGAGCTCGAGTTGTTTGTCTGTCTCCCGCGACACAAATAAGTTAATTATCTCCTGCCCGGGAAGAAAAATCTCTTCAGGAGTAAATCCAAGCTTGTTGATCTTATCCTGCCATTTTTTTTCAATGATTAAAAAAGAATTTCTCAAAACCAACACCGGGTATGGTGTGTTGTAATGCTCAAAGAGTTTTTTTAATTCGAGCCAGTACCCCACCTCACCTCCCCCACCGATAAATGCAATATTAGGAAGGATTGTTTCCTGGTATAACCCCCGCAGAATGACATTTGGACTAAAGCGCTCCGGATGTTCTGTCAATTCTTTTAATAGTGTGTCCGGGGAAAATTTAATAGTTGAATGGAGCACCTCATAGTTTGAATCCCGTAATTCAATCCGCTCGCGAAGATTGTCTTTGAGGTAAAATAAGTTGATATCTCTCGGATGAGCCTGCACCTTATAAAGCTCTCCAAGTTTGCCTGAGGTTTCCGCAACTATACCTGACGCCGTTTGCTTCAAGAGGTCATCCTCAAAAACATGTTGCATTTGCTGTTTAAGCCGGGCATTATCCGGTAATAAAACAACCAATCCATATTCTGCAAACAGCGCATTTACAATTCTAAACGTAGCTGTTTGAACCTCCTCTCCCATGCGGTAACATTGCCGGATCAGATCCATCGTTTGCCGACCATGTGGCATTACACCAAGCTGTCCATCTATCGCATCGATCAGCTTTATGAAATCCTTGTCTATCTTCATTCTTCCCACGGCTCCTTTTTGGCTGGTATTCCAACTAAGCTTATTTCCATCAAGGTAGATGTGATTTAATTCATCCAGGTCCGCGTCTTCAGAACCTATGTAGTAAACCGGTACAAACTTGTAGCCGGTAAATGAACTGTTTAAATGACCGGCCAGCTTAATGACATGGAGTATTTTATAGATAAAATAAAGGGGACCGGTGAAAATATTGTTTTGGTGGGCAGTAGTGACTGTGAAAGTATCGGGCGATAATAACGCCTCAATGTTTTGCTCAACTTTAGAAATAGTTGGTACACCACTATACTGTTTTTTCAATTCATCAACGAGCAATTGTCGGTTTGTCGGGAATTTTTGACGGGCCAGGATGGCTTTTTGCAAACCCGCCTCAGTGGGTGGAAAACCTGCAAAATCCGCCAGCTTAGGTGAGCCGTCAATATAATCCAGAACTATGCTGGAAAACGCTGCTGTTTTGTGATAAGGAATAAGCGTAGATGTACAGTCCATAACGAGATATAAAAATAAGCACTTGGTTTTGACTTCGCCTCGGCAGTTAAATATTTAACGAATTCCTTGAACGACTATCCAATGTATCGCCACCCCCAATTCCTAATTCCAAATTCCCAATACCAAAAAACACCATCTTCCAAACCTTTTGTAAATTCGTAATAATTGTCTGCAATATGGAAGCCTACGGCAAGATTTTGCTTATTGCCATGCCAGCGTTCCTTTTCCTGGTGCTGTTTGAAAAATGGTGGGGTTGGTACAAAGGAAAAGACACCGTCCGCAATATGGATATGGTATCTAGCCTGAGCTCAGGAATCACCAACGTGACCAAGGATGTGCTGGGATTAACGATCACGATCCTGGGTTATGGCTGGCTGGTAAATCATATTGCGCTATACCATATAAAATCCACCTGGCTTACTTACTTAATCGCGTTTATCGTCCTGGATTTTGCAGGCTACTGGGTGCATCGATGGAGCCACCATATCAACATATTCTGGAACCTGCATATCATTCACCACAGCAGCGAAGAATTTAACCTCGCCTGTGCGTTACGTCAAAGCATTTCAAATTTTGTCAACATCTTTACGTTTCTCCTGGTTCCTGCCGCATTGGTTGGAGTGCCGGCTCAAGTCATTGCAGTGGTAGCTCCACTACATTTGTTTGCTCAATTCTGGTATCATACCCGGCATATAAACAAAATGGGTTTCCTGGAAAATATCATTGTTACACCTTCACATCACCGGGTGCACCATGCAATCAATAAAGAGTACCTTGACAAAAACCTGTCTCAGATATTCATCGTTTGGGATAAAATGTTTGGCACTTTCCAGGAAGAGCTGAATGATGTGCTGCCAGTTTATGGCATTACTAGACCGGTCAGGACCTGGAACCCGATCAGGATAAACTTTCAACATCTTTGGTTGATGATCAAAGATGCCTGGCGAACGCAGAGCTGGAAAGATAAATTTACGCTTTGGTTTAAACCTACAGGTTACCGTCCTGCCGATGTTATTGAAAAGTACCCAGTATACAAGATCGAAGACGTTTTTCATTTTGATAAATACGCTCCGAAGGCTTCTAAAGCCCTGCAAATTTGGAGCTGGATACAAATGGTAGTGGTACTGCTTCTTATCAGCTACTTTTTTGGAAATATTGCTCTGATTAACAAAATGGGCGATTTCTACATTTATATCTATGGAGCGTTCATTTTCTTAAGTGTCTACGCATACACTGAACTGATGGATCGAAGTGCCTTTGCCATTATTTGGGAACTGGTCAGAAATGCGACCGGTATTGCTATTATTTACCTGCAGGGAGATTGGTTTGGTCTTAATGATCTCATTCCGGGATTACACATTGCATTGATCGCATATTTTATCGTAGCGACTTTGATCAGCGGATGGTTTGTATATGTCCATTACAAAGAAGACCGGCAGCAAGAAGTTGCTGTACGCATTATTGCTTAAGTTTTTCAGCAATATATTTATCGATCATTTGTTCCAGGATTGCCAGCGTTACCGTTCCCTGCGAAAGTACGACGCCATGAAAATCACGGATGTCAAACTTATCTTTCAGTTTGTCTTCTGCTTTTTTTCGAAGCTCTCTTATTTTTAATTCCCCCATTTTATAAGCTAATGCCTGGCCCGGCCAGGAGATATAACGATTGATCTCTGTATTCACCTCGTGTAGTGAGAGTGCCGTGTTCTCCGAAAGATAATTCACAGCCTGTTCCTTCGTCCAACCTTTTGTATGAATGGCCACATCCAACACAAGCCGGCAGGCACGCCACATTTCATATGTTAATTTCCCAAACAACGAATAAGGATCTTTATAAAAACCCATCTCCGTGCCGAGGGATTCTGCATACAACCCCCACCCTTCCCCAAAGGCATTTACGTACAGGTTTTTCCTGAACTCCGGCAATTGGTCCAGTTCCTTAGTCAACGAGATCTGTAAATGATGTCCCGGAACCGCCTCATGTAAGGTGAGTGCTTCAAGTGCATAGACCGGACGGCTTTTGAGATTATATGTGTTTACCCAATATTGGGCTGCCATTTTGCTTTTAATAGCCGCGCCGGCATAACGGCCGGAAGTGTATGTAGGAGCCAGGTGTGCGGGAACAGGTTCTACTCCGTATGGCTGCCTCGGAAGCAATGAAAAAAACTTAGGCAACTGGCCGTCTGCTTTCTTCGCGATATTGGCCGCTTCCTTCAGCAATTGCTCCGGGGATGTAACATAAAATTTTGGATCGGATCTCAGCTTATTTATGAATTGTTTCAGGCTGCCGGAATACTTTACCTGCTTCATTACCTCAAGCATCTCAGCTTTTATTCTTGCCACTTCTTTTAAACCGATTTGATATACTTCTTCGGACGACAGGTTGGTGGTGGTGAAGTGATGAACTCTATCTTCGTAATATTCCAACCCGTTGGGAAAATTGCTGACGCCAATTGATGTCCTCGTGCGTGGCAAGTATTCCGTTTCAAAAAACAATTTGATCTTTTTAAATCCTTCCACGGCATATTGCATGACAGCTTTTCTTCCTTCGCCAGTTATAGATTTCCATTCTTCATCCGTTATTGTAAAAGGCTTTTTTACGAAGGGCTTCCAAAAAACACTTTGTTGAGGATCTTTTACGACGTGCTGATCGTAGGTATTTTCATACCCTTTCAAAATTGTTTTCGGCTGGCAGATCCCTGCCTTTAGCCCGCTCCTCATTAAGCTAAGATGTTCGTCAACAAAACGAGGAATGTCTTTAAGTTTCTTTATATAATTGTCAAAGTCTTTTTTGGAGTCCAGTACCTCAGAACTCATGGCAGCAAGTTCTGTGTGGAAACCCTCATCCGCCAGGATTGGATTGTAGTAGGCTTTGAATTTATAAGAAGAAATTTCATCTTCTACAATGTAGCGGAGCAATTCATGGTTAATATGATCTTCAAAACTTAAACTTTCGCGATCGATGTGGTTCAGTTGATTATTGATTGTATCGTAGAAATTATATCGATGTAGAAAATCCTCTTCTTTATTTGAGCCTAATGGGTGGCCCGAAATACTATCTGACCTTGATTTGTTTTTTTCAAAATCCTTTATTTCCCTGATTACATTATCAATTGCAGCGTTGGTGGGTAGGGACCCGGGTTGAGCGGCAATATTCATCCAACAACATAGAAAGGCAGGAAACAGCAGGCTGATCCTACTCATGCAGTTATTTTTTCTTTAGTCAATTCATCATTGACTGTTCGCCATAAATTGAGAGGGTTTTCATTTTTTAATTCGTCTGGTAATGCATCGTTTCCCCAATTTTGCCACGCCACGGGTCTCGCGAATCTCTTAATGCCATCGGCGCCAACAGAAGTAAACCTTGAATCAGTCGTTGCGGGAAACGGACCTCCGTGCTGCATGCTTAAACAAACTTCCACGCCTGTTGGAACCCCATTTAAGATGAGCCTGCCGCAAATACCTTTTATTTCTTCAATCAATTCGACAAAATGTACCAGGTCATTTTCATTTGCCATGACTGTTGATGTAAGCTGGCCTTCCATATGTTTGGTCACCTCAAGCATTTCCTTTTCATCCTGGCAACGGACCACCAACGAATAGGGGCCAAATACCTCCAGGTGCAAAACAGGATTATTTAAAAAGGCTTGACCCGTCGTCGAAGCCAGCGTGGGTGCTGCTTCATTGAGATGAGGGTCCTTCTCGGAGACCGCTACCGTTTCCACTTCTTCCTGTGACAAGGCATTGCCGCGACGCTCGACATAGTTTTTAAATATTCCCATATGAAGCATCGCGCCCGGGGCTGTTTTTACAATTTCCTCACCAAGGGTATGAATGAATTTTTTCAATTCCGGGCCTTCAATACCTATGATCAGCCCGGGATTGGTGCAAAACTGGCCAACTCCCAGGGTTATTGATGATGCATATAAAGTGGCGGTCTCATTTGCTGATTCCCTTAATTTTCCGGGCAAAAGAAAAACGGGGTTGATGCTGCTCATTTCCGCAAAAACGGGGATCGGCTTTGGCCGCTGGCCTGCCCAATCGAACAATTGCCTGCCACCCAGGTAAGACCCGGTAAACCCTACAGCTCTTGCGTGGGGATGTTCAACTAATGCTCTACCCACTTCAAAGGCAACACCATGAACGTGACTAAAAATTCCAGGAGGCATTTTACATTGCTCCGCCGCTTTAAGGATTAACTGTGCTACCCCTTCACTGGTTTGAGCATGCGAAGGATGGGATTTTACCACCACCGGGCACCCGGCAGCTAAAGCACATGCCGTATCGCCGCCTGCGGTAGAATATGCAAATGGGAAGTTCGCGGCACCAAATACCACAACTGGTCCGAGCGGGACAAGCATTTTCCTTATATCAGGCTTTGGAGGATTGCGATTTGAATTTGCCGTATCAATTCTTGCCTCGAGCCAATCTCCACGTTCACACGCATCAGCATAGTTATTCAGCTGAAAAACAGTTCTTGTTTTTTCATTTTTCAGCCTTGCTTCGGGCAAATTTGTTTCCTGCATGGCGGTTTGAATCAATTCATCGCCGGCACTGTCAAGTTCCTTTGCAATGGCACGCATGAACCGTGCTCTTTCTTTCAGCGGGGCCTTTCGATATACAGTGAATGCATCCCATGCCCTTTGCATTACTTCGTTAACTTCCTCAATCGAAGCGTCTGTAAATTCCATAAAATATCTTTTTAAGTAGTAGCCGTTTCTCGCAGCAACTGAATCCAATTATCGGGCGATAAAGTTAGGGAGGAGATGAAGAAGTAAAAAAAGTTTGGTATACCACCGATGATTTTGCCAGGCGAATTTCAGCCAACGATTTGTTTATGGCGTGTCATTTTCTTAATTGCCTTACAAAACTCTGGGTTTTCTTCCCGCGGAGCTTTTTTTTGATCTGTTGAAGAATTGATTCTTTTTTTAAGCCCGGGTTTGCACACGGAGTAATAGTTGGTTCGCCTTTCATTGAATGAAATGGCTCATTCCTGTTTTTTTTCTCAAAAACGATGACGCTGTCGTAAAACGAAATGGAATTAATATTTTCCGTATGATAATTTACCGGGACAATCTTGTCATTGTCAATATGCCAGGCATACATCTGGTCAACGAGGCCTTTTGAAAATTCTATGAAACTCGTTTTCCTTTTATAGCCACCGTGATATTCCCGCCAATAAGATGTATGGGTATCTTCAATAAGATAAATACCGGCGTTTTTTACCGCAGGGAATAAATTTCTGAAAGAGACTAATTGCTGATTCATTGTATGCCCTCCGTCATCGATTAGAATATCAAGTGGTGGCAATGCATCCGTGACCTGTTTAAGGAAAACTTCATCTTCCTGTGAACCTATAAAAATCTTTGTCTTCTCGTCTTCGAACTTTTTACACTCGGCGTTGATGTCGACGGCAAAAATGCTGGCATCCTTTCCGAAATATTCACGCCATACCTGCAAAGACCCGCCATGAGAAATTCCAACTTCAAGCAAATTCACAGCAGAACCTCTGTATGGCGAGAAGTATCGTTCATAAATATCAAAATAATGATCCCATTTATGAATCAGCCTCCCGGTATGGGACTCAAATATTTCTCTGAGGGTCGACATATCTGATAAGAAAACTGCGCGACCTTAGCCAGGTCCGCCACCAGCAGAACGAAAGAATAATTGGGAAATTGTGAGAGAGTTTGACAATGGAATGATACTCGTCCGTCGAATAAAGGTAAACCCTTATATTCCTTAAAATGCGAAAGCTTAACGGAATGATTTTCTCCAACCTGGCTCGCCTTTGCTGGTGTATTGAACGATGGATAACAATTGACCGTTACTGTCATAAGTTCTCCACATTTTAACTTTTATCCCGTGTTCATACACCCCTCGTTCCGTGTTACCATTTGGTCCATCCCTGTGGATCCATACACCATGCCGAAGTCCATTCTGATAGTAGCCGGAATCTTTTGCAAGACCCGTGATGAAATAATTGATGAATAGCCCGTGGTGAAGACTCTGATCGAAAACAGGCTGATACTCATTTCCGGGAGTAACGTTAGCCGTGATCAATTCCTGCAAGCTAAGACCCTGTTTTCGTTTTGCTGCCCCCGCGAATGAATAGGATGCGCGAAAGTATCTTATTGCCGCTCTTTTATTTCTTTGGTACAAAGCTGTCAGAGGGAATGAAATTCTCCTCGGATTGTAGCGGACGAGCTCGTTGTTAATTCGATGAAATTTATCTGCACTATAAGTCCGAAGCGCCACAAGTCTTCCACTAATATCCCAGTGTTTCCATGCTCCATCAGGCAATCCTTTCACAAATGTTCCGGAATCGCAGAGATACCCGTTTTCATACCAGCTTTGCCAACTTCCATGAAGTTTACGGTTTTTTACATGAGCATCGTACAAGATCTTTCCATTTAAGTGCTCATTGATCTTTCCATCTTTGGAAAACAAAAAGAGACTTGTAACCGGCTCGGTTGCGAGTGCGTTAGCATTGCTGTTTTCTGTGTCACGTTTTTCACTGAAAGACTCAATACTATTTTCTGAAAACTGGGCGTTGGAAAAAGACAGAAGTGATAAAAAAAAGATAAGGATGATGGACTTATTCATACGGAGGCAATTACAATACAAATCTATGAAAACGTCAATACCAATATCCTACTGATGTCAAATTTTAAAAGCAGGTAGATGATAAGAAAAATACTTCATATTAATATAGAATCTATGTATGAATTTATCAGTATGGGATCATCATTTTTAAAAAAACTAAAATTAAATCCTGGTTATTTCAGAATGAAGATGAAATTATTAACCCGTTTAAAAAGAAATACGCAACTTTTGTCCGTACGCTATGGATTCCAACAGCCGGCCCACTGTTTTATTCATCTCCCATGGCCGCTTTTTTCATCTGGGCGGCCTGTTCATGTCCTAAATATCTTTCTATCCAACCATGAACGAGGTAAATCACGGGCGTTAACAGTATAGCCATCGCAAACTTATAAATGTAGTTCACTATGCAAATGGCAATAATTTGGTTAAATGGCCACGGAGTTCCCTGTCCAGGCACCCATTTTGGATAAAAGTAAAATGCGATCAACAATACAACGAAACTATCAATCAATTGCGACACTATTGTTGACCCTGTCGCCCTGAGCCATATACCTTTCTCGCCGGTAGATCTTTTGATTTTGTGAAAAACCATCACGTCAACTACCTGGGCAACCAAAAAAGCCGTCATTGAAGCAAAGATGATACCGAGGCCCTGTCCAAATATGGCGTTGTAAGCAAAGCTCATGTTTTCAACTCCCGTTACTTTTTTGCTTGTGATCCACCATTCATTAGGCACTGTTTTAATTGCACCAAACACCATCAAAAATCCAAAACAAATCAGCCCGATTGTCAGCCAGCTTAAAAATCGCACACCTTTTATACCGTAATATTCATTGATAAGATCGGTCATTACGAATACCACCGGCCATAATAATACTCCGCACGTTAGATTAAATGAGTACTTGTCACCAAACAAACTGATGTCAGCCGGCTTCCATCCCAATGTACTTTCCAGGGAAAATATTTTCACCCCGATGAATTCTGCCACTAATGCATTGGTGATGAAAAAACCTCCCAATAATATAAACAAGCGCGTTGGCTTATGATGTATGATTGCTTTCAACATTGATAAAAATTATATAAAGCATTAAGATAAACATGAAAATAATATTGGCAATAACCAGCCACAACGGAACGGGCACTTTTTTAAATCTTACTAAAACAACAAGGTAAGAAATCAATGTAAGAGGAACAACCAGCAGTCCAATTACAAATCCAATAATGATAAGCGTGGAAGAAACGGCTTCAAGATTTGATTTTTTCGAGAGCTGAAATCCAAGGGAAAGAAGAAAACAAAACCCACATATAAAAGCCAGTTTTGACAAAAATAATAGCCAGCGCATGGGTGAATTTCGTGTAAAATAGCATTATTTTGTCACCCTGAAAGTGAAAGCGGCGACCTGTGTCATTGCTCTTGAAAAATACTAATGAATGAAAAACAACCTGGTTAAAAAAATTCTTCCACATCTTGTAGCCGTCGTGATTTTCCTGATTGTCTCCGTTTTCTTTTGTAAACCTGTACTCGAGGGCAACGTACTGAACCAACATGACGTAAAAGGCTGGAAAGGTGTGGCACAAAATTCGTTCGACTACAAAGAAAAAAACGGGCATTTTCCTCTTTGGAATCCAAATGTATTCAGTGGCATGCCCAACTACCAGATCGCCATGGACGGCAGGTCAATACTTCCCGATTTTAATAAAATCTTTTCGTTTGGCTTACCCGATCCCGTACACTACTTTTTTATTGCCTGTATTTGTTTTTATATTCTTTGCCTGTCCCTGGGTTTAAAACCAATAATTGGAATTTTTGGGGCACTCGCTTATGCTTTCTCTACTTACAACCCCGTAATACTAAGCGCGGGCCACATGACCAAAATGCTTGCCATCGCCTATATGCCGTTCTTGCTGGCTGGCCTCATACTTATATATGAAAAAAAGTACTGGTTGGGGCTTGCTATCGCCACACTGGGAACTTTTTTGGAAATAAACGCAAATCATCCGCAGGTCAACTATTATTTTTTCCTCGTTGCAGCAGCTGTAACGATAGCCTATGCAGTCAGCTGGATTATAAAAAAAGAATGGAAACACCTTGTAATTGCAATGGGAATAACCGCCGCAGCTGCCCTGGCAGGAGTTGCCGCTTGCTCCTTTTCTTTTTTGATTGGCTCCGATTACGCGAGATATACTATCCGGGGCGGGCAGAATATAAGTATTGAAGGGGATACAGTAAAGGTGAATAAAACGAAAGGACTTGATACCTCTTATGCATTTCAGTACAGTTTATCCAAAGCAGAACCTTTGGTGATGCTGATGCCAAACGCCTTTGGTGGCAGCAGTGCCAATCCACTTCCTGAAAATTCAAATGTCGAAAAAAAGCTTGTTGCGAGGGGATTACCTGAGAATACTGCCGCACAGGTAGCAGGGAGCCTGCCGCGATATTGGGGTGGATTAGAAAGCACCAGCGGACCCGCATATATCGGGGCCATTATTTGTATACTTGCGCTGATCGGTTTTGTGGTGATAAAACATCCTCTTCGGTGGGGACTATTGGCGGCTTCTGTATTGGCTATTGTCATGTCGTGGGGTAAATTCTTTCCTGGCTTTAATGTCTTTCTTTTTGAACACCTTCCCATGTACAACAAATTCCGGGCGCCCTCAATGTCGCTCGTTGTTGCACAACTGGCATTACCGGTTGCTGCGGTTCTTGCGGTACAGAAATTATTGTTTGAATCGAATAGCCGGGCAGACCTGAAAGCAAATTTTAAAAAGATATTGTATGCTGTTGGTGGTTTGATTGCGCTTTTACTTATTGTTTACCTGGGAATGGACTACAGTTCGGCGACGGATGGAATGATGATGGGTCGTTTGAAAAGCATGGGAGCAGATGATGAAATTGTTCGTTTGACACTTGCAGGATTAAAGGCCGATCGCAGCGCCATGTTTGGCGGTCAACTCTTGCGTACACTGGCATTTGCTGCACTGATCATTGGGTTGTTGTGGTTATTTATCAGGAATACTTTGAAGCCGGTCGCCGTAGTCGCTGTCCTTGGTATAGTTGCGCTTATTGATTTGCTGGTGATTGGTAAAAAATATTTAAATGAGGACAATTACCAGTCAAAGGATGAGATGCAGGCGGAAAATTTTACGAAGACGCCCATCGATGATCAAATACTGGCTGATAAAGGACTTTCATACCGTGTTTATAATTCGGGTCCTGAAAGATTCAGCGCAAGCGACTTTAAAGTTTCAGTTTTTCACAAAGCTGTTGGCGGCTACCACCCCGCCAAGCTGAGGATTTACCAGGATATCATGGAACGATACCTGTATGGCCAGGCGAATCCACAGATACTTAACATGCTAAATGCGAAATACATTATTGCCCAAAATCCGCAAAATGGACAGCAAACGGTTATTCCAAATCCCGATGCATATGGCAACTGCTGGCTGGTGAAGAATGTGAAGTTCGTAAAGGATGATGTGGAAGAAATACAAACTATTGGATCTACTAATCTCAAAGACACGGCAATCGTGCAGCAATCTTTTGCAGCCAAAGTTGTCCAGCCACAATGGGATTCGGCTGCCACGATTTCGCTTACAAAATTTGACAATGACAACATGGAATATAACGTGAGCTGCAATTCGCCACAGTTTGCCGTCTTTAGCGAAGTATATTATCCTGATGGATGGAATGCTTACCTGGATGGAAAAAAAGCTGATTATGTAAAGGCAGACTATGTTCTAAGGGGATTATCAATTCCGCCGGGCAAGCATACTATTAAATTTGTTTTTGAACCGGCCATCTATAAAAAGGGAACCACGATTTCCTATATCGGCTCCTGGTTTGTAGCCCTTTTTGTATTGGGTGGCCTATTTATGGCCTGGAGAGAAAACAAGAAAAAAGCTGCCCTGCCAGTTGCAGCCTGATATCAGGAAGTATTCAGCTACGTATGCCAGTCAATAAAGAACCTTCTATATCGGTAATTATCTGCACGTATAACCGTGATAAGTTTATCGGGGAGGCATTAAACTGCCTGGCAAAACAAACCTTGCCCGCCGGAAATTTTGAAATCATTGTTGTTGATAACCGGAGTACTGATAATACCGCTTCGATCGCCAAAAAATTTATTGCGGATCATCCCGAGCTGCAGGCGCGGTATGTAATGGAACCTAACAAAGGTTTATCATTTGCACGCAACCGCGGGATCCAGGAAGCCCGGGCATCGATTGTTACCTATATTGACGATGACGCGGAGGTTACACCGCATTTCCTGGAAAGCATTGTCAGTTTTCTGCAGGCGAACAGCAGTGTCGTGGGCGTAGGGGGAAAGGTGATACCGAAATATTCAGAAAGCGGGGAACCCAAATGGATAAGTAAATACCTGAACGGATTTGTCGGACGGATGGATTTTGGAGACCGTCCCAAACAGTTTGACAGCAAGATGAAATACCCGACAGGATGCAATATGACGTACACAAAAGAAATCCTGCAAAAAGCTGGCGGCTTTAACAACGAACTCACATTTAGGAGCGACGACAAATATATTTTCCACCAGGTCACTAAGATTAGCGACAATGTCTACTACGTACCGGAAGCTTTGCTTTATCATAATATTGATAACGACCGTCTCTCCTTTCCAAATTTTAAAAAACTTTTCCTGAAATCGGGCAATGAAGAAAAGATCCGTGTACGGTCCGAAATAGGAACTCCCGGGATTGTAAGGAAATTCTTTGAATTAATTTTCAAGACTACCGCCGCCACCGTTATTTATATACTTTATATTATCAAAGGACAGGAGCTTAAAGGGCGATATGTTTTCTTTTCACAGTGGTTTACACTAAAAGGTTTTTTGCAGAAGTCAGTTTTTGTGAGATAAAGGCTTCAAAACCGGGAACCCTACAAAACTTTATAGAAATGGGGTTTATTAAGCAAAATCCTTCCGCTTAGCCAGAAAACTTTCATGCAATTAACGGTATAAGCCCCGAACTGGCCGAATGAATATCGTTTCTTTGGCTTAAATGGCAGCGAAACAATTAGCGCCACCATGAAAACAGGAATCGTCAACAGGTAGCAGAACAAATGAAATATATACCAGCCAATGCCGTACTGCTTCCTGATGCGAAGCAAAGAAGACACCATTATCTGAAAGCCTTTTTTGTCAAAGAGATTATTATATCCTTTTGACGTTGATTCAAAAGCCTTATCGGCCGTTGAACCCAAAAGGTGCACCATCCGCAAATCGCCGTAAATACACATTTTTCCAACCTTCCTTAATCGACTGCACCATTCTATTTCTTCGAAGAAAAGAAAAAAATCTTCATCCAGCAAGCCTGCTCTTTCCGCTGCGTCCTTCTTTACCATAAGGAATGCTCCGTTGATCCAATCCACATCAATTATGCCTTTCGCGTCATCAACACTCGTTTTGCGGACTTTCATTTGGTATCCTAACCAACGGAAAAGAGATCCTAAAAATGGAAGCATCAAAAGTTGGTTAAGTCCGCCGGCGATGAAGAAGCTACCCGATATTTGGGGCGACCGGTCCGGATTCAGCAGCTGAACTCCCGCTGCTACATATTCGCTCTCGTGCAACCGTTCTGCACATTCAACGATCACATTGTTTTCGCATAGCGTATCTGAATTGAGAAGAAGCAGCAGCTCTCCCTTTGCAGCACGAATTCCCGCATTATTTGCTCGGGCAAAACCACTATTATAGGTCATGGAAATCCACGCGATCTCCGGAAATCTTTTTCTTATTATGTGTTCGCTGTCATCATTTGAACAATTGTCGACGACAATCACTTCAAACTTCGAAGACGACGGGTTTGGAAAAATGGTTTCCAGGCAATCGACCACCAGTTGCGGTTGTTTATAATTGACTATAATTATGGAGCATAAAATCATTCCGAAAGCCCTTTCTTATGAGTCACAAAATGAAGAAACATTGCCGACTTTGAAAAAAGGCCATTCCTGAGCAATGCTCCCGGCATTCTCTTTTGCCATGAAATCATACTTAAAATTACCGGGTGCACAGAACCTGAATAGCCATAATTTTCTATTATTGCTTTCGAAAACAGCCTGAAGTTTCTGACAAACCTCCACCATGCGTCATATACTAAAATATTCTTCAGTTGTTTCACTCCGTGCTTTTTTAAAAAATAAAAATGTTCGGGCACTTCCACTTCCGGCACGCCATGTACAAAAGAAGTGACCTGGTCTTCGCCAATTCCCACGTTAATCAATGGCTCGGGAAGATATACAATCTTGTCCTGCTGTAAACGGCAGATGTACATGTCAATATCGACAAGCCATTTGAGACGGGTATCATAACGATGATTGCCATCATTTTTGCACATAACCACACTTGGAGGACCAATAATATTTTTTGAAATTAAGATTGCCGGTTCCTTTTGCAACATTCGGAAACGAAAAGTCGGAGGCATAATTCTTTTCCTCTTGTTTTTAGAAAGGTATACATCAAAGTAGGAGGAAAAAATAAAATTATCTCCCGTTTTCCTGGCGGCCTCCGCAAATTTTGTCAGCGAATCGGGTCCACAAAACCAATCATCATCGTGCATGATCTTTATCCATTCTCCCCTGCCGTGTCTGGTGGCTTCGTTCCAGTTGGCAGGCGTGCCTAATGGAATCGTATTTCTGTGATAAATTAAAGCCGGCAAATGTTCACTGAAATGATCGGCCATGCTTTTTACTTCGTCGCCGGGACTGTCGTCCGAGATAATTACTTCAAAATCTCTGAACTTCTGAATTGCTATTGAATCTAGCAGTCGCTTCAGAAACTCAGTTCGCTTATAAGCGGGAATACAGATTGATATGTAGGGTCGATCCGCGGGCATAAATTATTTTCGGTGAAATTTCACTTTAGTTTACTGCGATTTATTTCGAAGCTTCCCGATTGGCTTAAACAACAGAAATAACAAAAGGTGCGGCCATAAACTTACATGAACAATTACTTTCGAATGCCGGATCCATCTTAATCTTCTTCGAAAAGAAATACGTTCCGACCTTAGCCTGTTCAGCCAAAAATGTTTAACCCGGTACTCATATTCTTTTTTGATCCCGGGATCTATGGCAACAGGCAACTGGCCTGAATACTTCTTATGCCATTCCAGGGTGTAATCAACCCAGCTATTTCCAAAATCTCCTCCCTCCGTGTAATGAATGATTTCAATGTCGAAACATACTGCTACCCGGTATTGTCTTGAAATACGATAGGAAATATCCAGGTCGTAAACATGAAACCCTTTCAGCATTTTCTCATCAAAATGAATATTTGCGAGGATCTCACGACGGGTTGATAGAAAAACTCCATCAAGTGTCACCACATACTTTAACGATTTTGCCGGAGGTTGATCAAAATAAAGTTTTGTGATTTTTCCAGCGGCATCGAGGTGCAAAATATTACAGCGGTCACAGGACTGGATGAAAGTCATCCAGCCAGAAAGTGTTTTGCTTTTATAATTAGATCCGGCAACACCAATCATCCCCAGGCCTGGATCAGTGTCAAAATGATTTAGCAGCTTTTCTCCCCAGCCGGTCGTTTCAAATGTTATATCCTCATGAGCAAAACAAACAATCGGGAATTGGGCCATGCCGGCGCCCTCATTATAAACTTGAGCGATGGCTCTCGAAGGGTTCGTGTTATCAATAATGATGGCTTCCCAGGGCACACCAATTGTTTTGTCAATATTTGCCTTAACTTGCTGCGCCAAAACTTTTTTTACTGAACATATAACGACAGAAATCATTACGACAATATTATCGTGCTTATCTCATCCCCCGGGTTCAATCTGTAGTCCATAAAACTTATCCCTGATGCAAAATAGCTCATTCATTAGCAATTTAAAAAAAGGAATTAGCTCAAGATTGAGTTCATCTTTTAAAAATCCTTATAAGAAAGTAGGGTTAAGTTGGCTGCAAATAAAAAAATTAAAACACCTGGCGCCCGGAAAGATCAGGCGTTATCCTTTTCTTCATAAGGAGATTTATTTTACTGCGCCTGCTGAATTTCTTCACGGCGTCAGAGAAATATTTATCGAAGAATTATACAAACAGGAATTACAACCCAATCCTTATATTATCGATTGCGGAGCTAATATCGGCCTGAGTGTCATTTACGCGAAGGAGCACTATCCTGGAGCAAGGATCATTGCTTTCGAACCTGACGACATGAATTTTAGTTTGTTGGAAGACAACATTAAGTCTTTTGGGTATTCCAACATTTCATTAAAAAAGGAAGCAGTTTGGATTGCCAATACAGAATTAGAGTTTGCAGGGTTAGGATCGATGTCGAGTAAGATTAATCTCAATAGCGGGCTTGCCACAAAAACTGTAAAAGCAACGCGGTTAAGGGATCTGCTTTCAGAAAAAGTTGACTTCTTAAAAATAGATATTGAAGGAGCAGAATATGCAGTTCTGAAAGACATCAGGGATTCTCTTCAAAATGTAAAAAACCTGTTTGTCGAATACCATGGCAATTTCAATCAAACGGGCGAATTGACCGATATGTTAACCGGGATAGATGAACAGGGATTTTCTTACTATATTAAAGAAGCCGCACCTGTTTATGTTACACCCTTCGCCAGGAAGAAAAGAGACGTGTACGAATACGACGTCCAACTAAACATCTTCTGCTTCCGAACAGCAGAAAAAGCACCTCCTTTTATCTGACCAGCACAAAAGTTCCTTTCCGGAACACTTCACTGTCACAATTCGTTTTTGCTTTAATCACATATACATATACGCCACTATCCTGCTTCACACCTTTGTAGGTCCCATTCCAACATTGACCCGCACTTTGTGTAAAGAAAATGCGCTCTCCCCATCGATTATAAATGCTGAATTCCAGATCCTGTATCACGCCCCAATACCTGATTCCATAGCAGTCGTTAAGGCCGTCGTTATTGGGCGTAAACGCATTGGGCATCAGGTATCCGCCTTTATTCACATTGTCCACTTTTACAGTGATCGTGTCGTAACCCTTGCAACCGGAAGCATCGATTCCCTCGACGATGTAGTCGGTTGTGGCCTGAGGTGAAGCAACGGGAGCCGCAATCGACGAATTATCTAATGTCGTCGCCGGACTCCATGAATACTGGTTTGCCCCTGTCGCCATTAACCGGCTCCGGTCATTGCTGCAATCAATGTCATTCGACTTTTGAACACTCACCAAAGGAGAGGGAAGAATAGTCACCTTTGTAGTCAATGCAGATGATTGATTGCAGGTATTCTCGGTAATAGTTACCGTATAATCCGTAGTTGAAGATGGTGAAGCGGTAGGATTAGAAACAGAAGGATCACTCAACCCGTTGATTGGCTGCCATGAATAGCTGTCTCCTCCGGATGCGTTTAATTGCAAAGAGCCATCCTTACAAATTTGTCCCGGATTACTAACTGAAAACACAGGATCAGGTCTTATGGTAACCTCGACAGAATCCAAATAATCACAGTTTATATCATCGGTGACAACAACATAATATTTTGTATTAACATTAGGCGAAGCCACAGGATTATTAATAATCGCATTATCGAGTGTTGCCACCGGTGTCCAACTATATTTCTGTCCTCCCATTGCCGATAGACGCACCTGCCCGTTTTTACATATCATGGTGTCATTTGAAACCACAATTGTGGGTTTCGGATGAACATTCACGTCGAGCGTATCCGCGGCAAAACAGCCATTGGACGCGGTACCTGTAACAATATATTGAGTGGTAGCGGTTGGGGTTGCAATTGGATTTTGAATTTGCGGATCGTTCAAGCCTGCTGCCGGGATCCACGTATATTGTACTGCCCCGCTGGCGCCGAGTTGGCTATGCGCATTCCGGCAATCAATATCGTTGGTTTTCGTCGCATTGATAATTGGAGACGGTTTAAGCGTTACCCGCGCAGCCAATGTTCTGGATTCGTTGCAGGTAGGTTCGGTAATAGTTACCGTGTAGTCCGTAGTAATACCGGGTGACGCTTTCGGATTTGGAATCGCAGGGTTACTTAAACCCGCAACTGGCTGCCAACTGTAAACATTGCCCCCGCTGGCGTTCAATTGCGTGGAATCAAACGGGCAAATGGCGCCTGCGCCTGTTACGGTAAACAAAGGGTCGGGCCGAATACCAACCTGGACCGAATCACGATACACGCAGGTGTTATTATCGGTTATATCTACGTAATATTTTGTATCGACAACAGGTGAAGCAACCGGGTTTGGAGTTATCGCATTGTTCAAGGTTGCCGGAGGCGACCAGTTGTAACCCGTTCCACCCGAGGCAAACAATTGTACCGCCGAATTCTTGCATATAACGGTGTCGGCAGATAATGTGAATGATGGTTTTGCGTGAACATTTATCTTAACGGTGTCCTTAGCCACACAACCATTATTCGTAGTCCCGGTAACTATATACTCCGTTAACGCGGCCGGCGACGCAATTGGATTGACTATCCCAGTATTGGAAAGCCCTGCTGCCGGCGACCAGGAATAAGTTTGTGCACCCACAGCATTTAATTGTACGGAACCACCGGTACAAATAATGGTGTCGGCATTTGTTTTGACTAATGGCTTTTCAACTTTAATAACCACGGAATCCGTTTTAATGAAAACGGGCGCAAAGCTAATATCATCAAGCGCAAAATCATTTCCCTGTATTTGGGTGTTCTTATTAACTATTGAAATTACAGCCGTCGTATTATTTCCCGAATTCCATGTCGTGTAAAATTGTGTCCAGGTGCACACGGGCAATGGTGCAGTTATCAACTCTCCTACGTCGCGGCCGTTTATTGAAAATTGCAATTGCGCAGGATTAGGTGGCCATAATGCTTGTATCCATGTTGAAAAAGCATAGTTAGTGTTTGGAGTGACAGCTATGGTTTGTTTCCAGACGTTCACGTTGGGTGTTGGCGCACCATTTACCATCATCATATTGCCATTGCCAGAGGTATGGTCACCACAGATATTAAGACTGCTATTCCACGCGGGCGGGTTTGAACCAACAAAATATTGACCTTCTGTTACGTTATTGGCGGTGAACTCGTACTCTGAGGTGAATCCAATATTCCCCGAGGTAAAATTTCCATTTGTTATCAAATTAGCTCCCGTTACTTCGGCGGTGAAGTGATAGACTATATCTTGAGGAGTTGTGGTTGTGGGATTAGGGTCATTGGGATCGTCAAGGTAAGTAGCAGGAAACCAACAAAAGCTTAATGACGGAATAGTTCTAAGTTTCTTCCCTGATGCGTGGCAAATGGTGGTATCTGGTGTCAGTATGAGATTATCGGCCACGATGTTGATTGAGATTGTTTTTTTCAGCGTATCTCCGCACACTCCACCCCCTGTAACATATTTTACAATATAATTTCCCGTTGATGCAAACTTGTGGATTGGATTTGCATTTCCTGATAATGAGGTACCATCGCCAAAATCCCAGTAAGGATTGGTAGTCGCTGTTCCGATACTATTAAACTGAAAATTTAACGGGTCGCAGACATTTTGCTGATAGTTGAAATCAAACGAAATTGAGTTGCCGGTTGTAATGAGAATGGTGTCTGATGCAACACACCCATCCTTAGTTACTCTGACATAATATTTGCCTCCGGCATTTACCGTGATAGTTTGATTTGTACTGCCATTGCTCCAGGCATAGGAACCACCGGCATTTCCAGCATCCAATATTACATTGCCCGGCAGGCAAAGGACCTTATCAGCTCCAAGGTTTACAGCAGGTGGTTGAGAAAGCGTCACATTGAAACTATCCCGATTTACGCACCCATACCTTTTTGTTTCAACCCAATAAATACCGGAAGTATTTACAACAATTGAGTCGCTGGTCGCGCCATTGTTCCATTGATAAGTGCCTGTTACCGATGAACTGCCTATTTTAATGCTGCCCTGGCACACGGCAATTTGTTGGGTTGGTTTATGAACAAGGTCCGGCAATACAACCACTTGTTTACATACTGCCGATTGAGTTGGTAGCCCATCGTCAATATTCAAATTGATATTATAAGTCCCAGGCGTATTGTATACAACAGGCGGTGGATTTTGCAATACGGAACTTGCGGGATTCGCATTAACACAACCGGCAAACCGTAACCGGGTAATTGTGTTATTTCCGACGTTTGTAATAAATGAGTACAGATCGTCATTTACTCTGAATATTTTAGAAACAGAATGCGGCGTGCTGAGATTACCAATATTTCCAAGATTTGTAACTGTAGGCACACTGGCCAGGGTGGTAAAATTCAAACGATACAATGAATTAGTGGTGGCATTGACAGCAAATCCCACAATTTGATTACAATTTTTTATAATCGTTAAATCCCGGAATCCATCTGCATTTGTCATTGCACCAAGATTGACACTCGTGGGGTTGTTGAGGAGCGAATTCCCAAAATCCAGTCTCACAAGCCGGCTGTTACTACCGTGATTGGTAATAAAGACGCGCCAAAATCCATTGTCATTGATCGCATAAATCCCCGTTGGATAATCCAGCATTCCGAATCCACCAAGGTTAATGGCAGTAGGAGTATTATCAAAACTGTTGGTAAAATTGAATCTTGTAATCGTATTGTTTTCCGCATTAATTGTAAACCCGTACCAATTGCCATTTTCCTGGAAAACATGCAGATCAATCGGCTGCCAAAGATTGCCAATATTGCCCCAGTCGGTTGCTACCGGCGTTACGTTTGTAAGATTGGCTCCAAAATCCACTTTTAATATTCTTGGTGTACTTCCGGATGGCGTATAACCTCCCACGATGATTGCATACCATTTACCTTCATTTTGTACTATCTGGATACCTTCTGCTCCATAGCCAGGCGGAATAATGCCTCCGAAATTGCCAAGGTCAACAGCCGTTGGTGTATTTAATAAACTATTTCCGAAATCAAGTCGTACCAATTTGCCCGGGTAATGATTAATCGCAAAACCGTAATATGCATTGTTATAAAAAACGTAATCCATGAATACGGGTTGCGAAAGCAGGTTTCCCGGGTTGCCAATATTTGTAGCGATCGGAGTCTTATTCAGGTCGGCGACGCAAAAATTCCAGTAACTGCTGGTAGCATTCAAAGAAATATTTGTAATATTTACCGGTTTATTTACGCAGACCGTGTCAGGAGCAACAAATTTTGCAGTTGCATCTGGAGTCGTGTTGCAGGTGGAAGTAACAAATGCACAGCCTGGATTGATTTGTCCAAACGATGCATCGCCATGCATTGTTCCGTTAAACGCTGCATTCCCCTGCTGATTCAAGACGTTAGTAAAACTATAATAAGCTCTTAAGCCCGCCTGGGCGTTGGGATTGGGTAAGGTCTTATTCATGAAATCGCTTATCTGTGCTGCTGTTCTGGCAACGTTCCATATTCGCACTTCATTTGTATATCCCAAAAATTGATTATTGAACGGATTATCGACACGGGCAATTTGACCGATAGTTGTCAATAGATCATTATTAACCAGGTTGCCGGTGCAGGCGACCTGGCTCATTAAAATACCATTGCGGTAAAATTTCAGCATTGCCCCATCGTAGACCATAGCCACATGATACGTTTTGCCCAGTTCCGGAACACAGGTCTGGAATATGGCTTTGTATCCACTTACCGACGTGGTTATTTCACATCCGTTTGGAAGAAGGGCATAATTTACATTGGTTTGATCCGTATGCTTAGATACAAGGTGACCGTAATAAACCCCATTGTTTAGAGGCGGATTTCTATTAAACAGGGCCTCTACCGTGAGTTCAGTACCGGTTATATCTACGTCGCCAATGGTAACCTTGGAACCCGGCGCCTGTAAGGAGAGCCAGTTGTCACATGACTGCGATAATGATTGTTTCGGGCAAAATAAAAGGAAGGAAAAAAAAGTTAATACAATAAAGCGAAATAAGTCAGAGAGCAAATGGTTCATAATACGGTTATTGCCTTCAATGAGGTAGTATCTATGCCCCTAAAATAGATTAAAGATGTCTTATTTCTATGCCTCTCAACTCAAGAAGTTCCCTTAAAGGCAGTCGGCTAATAACTATTATGATCTATCAAGCCCAAAAACTTTTCCATGCCAGCTCTTTTCCTCTCATCAAATTGATAACTAAGATGTAACGTATAGTATTTTTTCAAATCATAAAGGTCAGCAGAAGCGGTAGCCACTATATCGTCAATGTGCAAAAGGCCGAGAGAGTTGGCTTCGTCAAATAGTTTTATAAAACTTGTGGACAGAGGCTTTATACTTACCCAGGCTGCAAACACAAAAGGCAACCCTGTAATAGACCGCCATTCACTCCCAAGATCATAAATAAAAGTGGAAATTTTTCTCTGCTCGAGGGCACGGTCACCAATCACCAGTCCCGCCGTTGTACCTTTTATTTCAGAGCGATAGTCTTCATCTTCAGCCTGCACAATCTCGGGATGAATGCCCCAGGATTCTGTAATAAGCCATTTCAATAATTCCACCGAAGAGCGACTTTGATAATCGAGATAAATTTTTTTTATCTCTTTCATTGGCACTTCACTGAATAAGCCAACAGAAGCGATTTCTCCTTCCGCACCGATACAATAGTTCCCAATGATATGGTAAGCCGGTAGCTCCAAAATTGCTGCGACAGGAATCAAACCGATATCTATGTCATCATTCTTCAGCATTTCTGCCAGTCGTGAAGGATACGCACCTACTAAATTTATCACTTCGGAAATTGGTTTTCTTTCCAGCCCATAAATCAGCGGTTTTGTATTAAGGTAGTTGACGATGCCTACTCTGATCTTTGGCTCTGAAGGCTCATCCACCGACGATGCGTTAATATCTTTCATTTCTACAGGTTGCGTTCTTTATCTTTGCGGCAAAGATAATTACCGGGAGTATATGGTCTGTTACCCCAATAACAAGCTATAAACCGTGAACCAAAAAGTATAGATGGAAATTTCACCACTGACCGCCATATCTGCTATAGACGGACGTTATCGCAAGCAAGTCCAACATCTAGATGAATATTTTTCCGAATATGCCCTGATGAAGTACAGGGTGCTGATCGAAGTGGAATATGCTTTGTTTCTTGAAAAGAAAAAATTCTTCAAACTTTCCGGGAAAGCAATCAAACACCTGGACCGCCTGGCTAAAGACTTCGGACCCGAAGACGCCCAGGAAATCAAACAAATTGAATACATCACCAATCACGATGTAAAGGCCGTAGAGTATTATATTAAAAATGAACTGGAAAAAAACGGCGGCGAAAAATATAAAGAATGGATTCATTTCGGTCTTACATCCCAGGACATAAATAACACGGCGATCCCACTTTTATGGAAAGAAGCCATCGAATATGAATACCTGCCGGGCCTGCTTAACCTGAATGCTGAACTCAGGTTGCTTGCAAACGCATGGAAAGACATCCCGATGCTGGCACATACGCATGGTCAACCCGCAAGCCCAACAAGACTCGGAAAGGAAATAATGGTCTTCGTCGAAAGAATTCAAAACCAGGTAGAGCAATTTATCGGGATTCCTTTTAGTGCAAAATTTGGAGGTGCTACCGGAAATTTCAATGCGCACAAGGTGGCATTTCCGAAAACCGACTGGGCAAAATTTGGTGACGAGTTCGTGAAAAAGTTAGGGCTAACGCGGCAACAACACACAACGCAGATCGAACATTATGATAACCTGGCCGCGCATTTCGACTGCATGAAAAGGATCAATAACATTTTGATTGATCTTTCGCGTGATATCTGGACTTATGTGTCGATGGAATATTTCAAACAAAAAACAAAAAAGGGAGAAGTAGGCTCGTCCGCTATGCCTCATAAAGTGAACCCCATTGATTTTGAAAATGCGGAAGGCAATCTCGGAATGGCAAACGCAGTTTTTGAACATCTTTCATCTAAACTACCAGTTTCAAGATTGCAAAGGGACCTTACTGATTCGACTGTATTGCGTAACATAGGTGTGCCATTTGCCCACACTATCATCGCGTTTAAGTCCATTGAAAAAGGCGTGAATAAACTAGTAGTGAATGATGAAAAAATTTATGAGGACCTGGAAAACAACTGGGTGGTTGTCGCAGAAGCTATTCAAACCGTCCTAAGAAGAGAAAACTACCCGGAACCCTATGAGGCTTTAAAAAATCTGACAAGGGGAAATAATAAAATAACCAGGGACACGATGCAACAGTTCATTGATTCGTTAAAGGTGAGCAACGAATTAAAGAAAGAACTTAAAAAAATCAGCCCTCACAACTATACTGGAATAGATTCACGAATAGGCTAATGTGCCCAAAACTGATTTGTGACGTTAATTGATCAACCCTTTTTTTGCGGAAATTTTTACCGATGAACCTTGTTTAAGCAAAACGCTGCCTTACCATTTTATTACAAGAAATTTTGCTTCAAGAGGTGAAACCTGTTTAATACTTTTTCCCCTTCCATCGCTGTACTATGCGGAGTAAACCCCGACTTTAGCAAGACATGCTGCGACGCTGTATTCAAAGATTCAGTTACTCCGAATATTTCTTCAATATCAGTAGAGGTGAAAACGTAAATTAATGCCTGGTTGACCAGCTCAGTGGCGTATCCCCTGCCCCAGTATTTTGGTAGCAATGAATACCCGAGTTGCATCAGCTCCGTATGTTCAATTGGAATAATGGCAAATGATCCAACAAATTCTCCGGATTTTTTGTCCAGTACGGCCATCCGTCCGTAAGAAGGATTATTCGCTGAATATCGCATGACCTCTGCGAAAAAAAGATCGGTATCAGCGCGACTTCTTACCGGCCTTATATAACGCATCACGTCGGGATCCGAATTTAAAATGAAAAAATTGTCGGCATCGGCTGGAGTATAATGCCGTACAATCAGTCTTTCGGTATCAAAAACAATTTGCGCCATGTGAATTCTGATTCATTATCAGAATTAGTTTGATTTTAGGTGGATCACGCAAATAACTATACTGCTTCCTTGTGGATCTCTGAAGTAAAATGAAATTCGATATCAGGATTGTTGTTCATCTCAGTATTGAGAAACCATTCGCTTTGTGCCAGGTAAACCATGTGGCCATCCTTGTCCTCTGCGATATTCGCCTGTTTAAAACGTGCAAAATCCTGGAGTTTTTTGGCGTCCCTGCTGTCCAGCCAACAGGCTTTGTAGAATGGCAATGAATTAAAAATGACGGAAGCTCCGTATTCATGCAATAAGCGATACTGGATTACTTCGAATTGTAATTCGCCGACGCAGCCAATTATTTTCTTTGTGCCTCCAAATTGAGTGAACAACTGTGCAACGCCCTCATCCGTCAATTGAAGCAATCCCTTCTCAAGTTGTTTTGTTTTCATTGGATCCCTATTGACCACTTCCTTGAATATTTCCGGTGAGAAAGAAGGAATGCCGGTAAAATAAAAATCCTCACCTTCCGTCAGCGTATCTCCAATTTTAAAGTTTCCCGTGTCAAACAGACCCACCACATCGCCCGGAAATGCTTCTTCGATCACGTCCTTGCTCCTGGCAAGAAACGAATAGGGATTGCTAAACCGAACATCCTTGTCCAGTCTTACGTGATGATAATATTTGTTCCGTTCAAATCGACCCGAACAAACCCTCATAAAGGCGATCCTGTCCCTGTGTTTAGGATCCAGGTTAGCATGGATCTTAAAAACAAAACCGCTTAACTTGTCTTCTTCAACATCCACTAAACGTTTGCTTGTTTCGCGACTTCGTGGCGGCGGTGCAATCTCTATGAAAGTGTTGAGCATTTCTCTCACGCCAAAATTGTTGACGGCGCTACCAAAAAATACGGGAGCCACTTTCGCTGCGAGGTAATCAGCCACCTTGAGTTTACCATGTACGCCGTCCACCAGTTCCACGTCCTCGCGCAATGTCACAGCATCTTTCTCGCCAATTTTTTCATCGAGCAACGGCGACGAGAGATCATCTATTCTCAGCACGTCTTCACCAGTTGCTTTTGTATTAGCGGTAAACAACACGAGACTTTTGTCGTCGAGATTATAAACTCCTTTAAACTCCTTACCGCTGTTGATGGGCCATGTCATAGGGTGCAATGAAATGTTTAATTCCTTTTCAATTTCTTCCAGCAGATCGAACCTGTTCTTTCCGTCGCGGTCCATTTTATTGATAAAAACGATAACCGGGGTATCACGCATCCGGCATACTTCCATCAGCTTTCGCGTCTGCTCCTCGACACCATTGACGCTATCCACCACCAAAATAACGCTGTCCACGGCCGTCAACGTCCGGTAGGTATCTTCAGCAAAATCTTTGTGACCGGGAGTGTCAAGCAGGTTAATCAACGTGCCGTCGAATTCGAAACTCATCACCGAAGTGGCAACAGAAATACCTCTTTGCCGCTCAATATCCATAAAGTCGGACGTAGCATGTTTTTTTATCTTATTGCTTTTAACGGCTCCTGCCACTTGAATGGCACCGCCAAACAAGAGCAGTTTTTCAGTCAGCGTCGTTTTACCTGCGTCAGGGTGGCTGATAATCGCAAAAGTTCTCCTTTTCTGTATTTCGTCGTGATATTTCATGTGAGCGTTCTAATCTGATTCGTTAAAAGGCGGCAAAGGTAAGGCAGAGAAGACTTTTTATCAACAGTATGGAGATTAATAATCCGGTACCCGAAGCATTCAAACTCAATATGTGGTCGTGTTAACCCTCAATGAGCCAGGGCCTTGTTAATATTTTCCCTCGCCCTGTCAATGATCTTCTCTTGTCTACCCTCTATCGCCTCTTCCAACTGTTTCAGCTGATGATGAACATCTTTCGTGTCCGGAACAAAATCTTTCCGGAAATGTTTTATTTTACTGTGAAGCATTTCAAGGTCCTGCCAGTTGCCTAAATTATCAAGGGATTTACTTATAGATTTTAACTGCTCCGGTGGAAGAATTTCTTTTGGCAAAAGAGATGCCCAATAGAAAATATCTTTAAAGAGTTTGCGTATAAGATGAGGTTGTTCGTTCAGCCGATTTGTAAGGCGCCTTGATCTGGTCAATTCCGTTTCGACAATAGCCTTCACGCTTTTTAAAAGTTCGTCATCTGTTTTATCGTTCAGGTCCTTTTCGACCTTTGCCGTGAGTGACAACAAATCTTTTTCTTCGTAGTCGTCCAAAGCGGTACGCACCCATGTCCAAAGTTGTTCAAGGCTCACTTCCAGGTGATACCTAAAATAAGTGTATGAAGTCTTTTTGTTTTTTTCGAAAACTTTTAGCCGTTCCAGCGCCATTTCAATATCCCGGTGTTTACCTACTACATTAAAGAGGTCCTCCGTTTTTTTAAACAGCCTGGTATACCCTTTTATTCCAGGTAACCTACCCAGCAGTTTGAGGTAAGCCCTGAGCTTTTTTACTGCAACCCGGAGGTCGTGCACCACTTCAACTGTATCGGCTTTGCCCTGCTTCTTCAGTTCTTCAAGATTCTGTAAAAAAACCGTTTGTTGCTTAATCCAGTGTTTTAATATGAAATTATCAGCCGGCATTCTTTTCAAAGATATAAAAATGCAATTGTCGTATGCTCGTTATAAATGATTGGCCGCTTGAATGATCAGGAATGAATCGTAAAGCTTCCGTTCCGGAGGAAGGCTGCGACCATCCATACAAAAAGTTCGGCTACTTAATTGGTATCGTGTAAATTTGAAATATGCTTCGTCGCACCCTCGAGATTATCACCAGCAGCTTCAAAATGGCATTGCAGGAATTGTGGAAGAACAAGCTCCGAACATTCCTTTCGCTGTTTGGTATTACGATTGGCATATTTTGCATCATTGGAGTATTGGCCACTGTCAACAGCCTCGAACGAAATATAAAAAACGAAGTCAGCTCTTTTGGCACGAATACTATCTATGTTGATAAATGGGAATATGTGGGTGGTGGTGGCAATGAATACCCCTGGTGGAAATATGTGAACCGGCCTTTACCAAAATACGAGGAAATAAAACAAATAAAAGAGAGAACACCATCGGCCAGGTTTGTTTCGTTCAGAATCTATGCCAGTGATGAGGTCGATTACAGGGGAAGTAGTTTGTCCAATGTCAACTATTACGGTGTCTCCGAAGATTTTGATGACATTCAACCGATCCCGGCGGCGTATGGCCGGTATATGTCGGATGCTGAATTTGACCGTGGCGTTAATGTAATTGCCATTGGCAATGATATAGCGGAAAAACTTTTCGGCAGCCCGGAATTGGCTGTGGATAAGGAAGTAACTATTCGTGGACGAAAAGCACGCGTAATTGGTGTGATCAAAAAACAGGGTAAACAAATGATTGGCGGGTGGGACTTTGATCAGAGTATTGTAATCCCATACAAATTTGCGCGCAATATTATTAATGAATTGAGAGCTGATCCACTGATTATGGTTCAGGGGCAGGATTATCTTACCAGCAAAGCATTAAAGGACGACCTGAGCGGCGCCATGCGTGGAATTCGCAAACTCAGTCCAACACAGGAAGATAATTTCGCGCTTAATGATATTAATGATCTTACCGAATCTGTCAGCCGCGCGTTTGCAAGCCTCAATATTGGTGGATGGGCCATTGCTGCTCTGTCGCTGATTGTAGGGATGTTTGGAGTGGCCAATATTATGTTCGTTACGGTACGGGAGCGAACCGGCCAGATCGGGTTGAAAAAAGCCATTGGTGCCAAAAACCGGGTCATACTTACCGAATTCCTGATCGAGTCCGCATTTCTTTGCGTTATTGGTGGAATGATAGGACTACTCCTGGTATTTATTCTTACTCAAATTTTGAGTCGAGCCCTTTCCTTTCCGGTTTATATCTCCACCAATAACATGGTAATGGCCGTTGGTATCTGCATCTTTGTGGGCGTCCTTGCCGGGTTTATACCTGCACGACAGGCGTCCCGGATGGATCCGGTAGTTGCGATCAGGAGCAAATAGCTTGATTGCTGATGGCTATTGGCTAATGACTGATTACTGATTATTCATTACTCATTACCGCGATTCACATCTCACAATCACCTTAAGTTTGCAAAATCATTTAGGCCCGAACATTGACATTTTAAATTTTCTATGCCAATTATTCTAGCTATAGAATCCAGTTGTGATGAAACTTCTGCGGCCGTATGCAACGATGGGAAGATTTTGTCCAATATAATTGCCACGCAGAAGGTCCATGAGCAATATGGTGGTGTAGTACCGGAACTGGCAAGTCGTGCCCATATTCAAAATATTGTACCGGTAGTAAAAACGGCGCTTGACAAATCAAATACGGAGCTTAACAGGATAGATGCATTTGCTTTTACGCAATCTCCGGGATTGATTGGTTCGTTATTGGTAGGCTCACAGTTCGCGAAGTCTTTGTCGCTGGCGTTTGACAAACCTTTGATCGCGGTGCATCATATGCAGGCTCATGTATTAGCCAACCTTATTGATGATCCAAAACCTGGGTTCCCGTTTTTGTGTCTTACTATTAGCGGTGGCCACACCCAAATAGTAGTTTGTGAATCGCCGACAAAAATGAAAGTAATCGGAGAAACGATTGATGACGCAGCAGGCGAAGCATTTGACAAATCGGCAAAATTGCTGGGTCTTCCCTATCCCGGCGGACCGCTTATAGACAAGTACGCAAAAAACGGCGATCGAAGCCGGTTTAAGTTTCCTGAACCACAGGTTCCGGGCCTCGACTTCAGCTTTAGTGGATTGAAGACTTCCATCTTATATTTTTTGCAAAATGCGGGTACCAGCCTCGTTTACAAAGAGGAATTCAGAGCCACTGAAGCCGAAAGGAACCAGTTTATAAATGACAATCTCGCGGACATTTGCGCATGCATCCAGCATAGGATTATTTCTATCTTATTAAACAAATTGAAAAAGGCGGTTCTGCAAACCGGTATCACACAAATTTGTTTGGCGGGCGGTGTATCCGCCAATAGCGGTTTGCGGCAGGCGTTTGAAGAAATGGGTGTGAAAAATAAATGGAAGACCTACGTACCATCTTTTGAATATTGTACTGACAATGCCGCGATGATTGCCATCACCGGGCATTACAAGTATCTTGCTGGTCAGTTTGCAGATCTGTCGGTGACGGCATCCGCCCGGGCAGAATGGACATGAGTTGAATTGAACGCTGGTTATGGCTAATTCCTATTTTAAATTTAAACAATTTACAATTCACCAGGACCGCTGTGCCATGAAGGTAACGACGGACAGCTGTTTGTTTGGCGCATGGCTGGCACATCAACTTACAGATGAACATCAACACGCCAGAACCATGTTAGATATCGGTACAGGAACAGGCTTGCTGACGCTTATGGCGGCACAGAAAAATCCACAATTAATCATAGACTGCATCGAAATTGACGAAAGCGCTTTCATCCAGGCAAAAGAAAATATCTCCGTAGCAGGATTCAAAAACGAAATCCGGATATTTCACGACAATATACTTAATCAGAAAACCGGGAAGAATTATGATGTAATTGTCAGCAATCCCCCATTCTATGAAAACGAACTAAAAGCGGCTAACAACCAAAAAAACGTTGCACAACACGATGCGGGCTTATTGCTGGAAGATTTGTTACGTGTCATTAAAAACAAACTCAATGAAAACGGAGTCTTCTACCTGCTAATTCCCTATAAACGCAAAGATGACATTGAAACGTTATTTCGCAGCAACCATTTATACGCTTCAAAAAAGGTTTACGTGAGCCAATCTACGAAACATGAATACTTCAGGATCCTGGTAGAAGGAAAATTGCAAAAACAACAACCATCAATAGAAAAAAAATTAACTATTTGTGATGATCCTGGAAAGTATTCATCCGAATTTATCGCGCTTTTAGAGGACTACTACATTTATCTATGAAATCTGTCAATCGTTCCCATGGAAACCTTATTGTCCCCGGGCATAATCTTCCAGGTAGCTGTAAAGCTCAGTTAGCCGGCCATCTTTGGTCATAGTCGCCCTTTCGATGATTTGTGAACCACCTTTCACAAGATCATCCAAAACATATTTTATCAGTTGCTCACCAAAATACCTCGACGCATCCCGCGGCAATTCATTGGGCAGATTTCCTACTGCCATCACGTCAATTGAGCCAGGCAGGTAGGGAGCTGTTTTTTGAAGAGTCATCCTGTCAATTCCGTACACGGGATCTTCGATTGACTGGTCGCCGCAATTGATGGGCACCGAGCCATTCTTGTCGTCGGTGACATCGGCAATGGTTTGAATAATAAAATCATTGGCTTTTATTTCCTCATGCTCGAAGAGCCGCGGCACATTGACATCCCAATACACGCCGTTCAGTAAGATATCAGTTTGCGGCGCGTACGATAAAAATTTACAGGAATACCTTTCGGGATTATCATGAAATTCCTGCCGGCTGTACTTACCAGAGGTTTTATTCATATACAGGTCGGCGCCTTTTAATTGCGTATATACAGGATAAGCAAACCGTCTAACCAGGTAATCGTCAGGTTCCACTTCGTGAACGCCCATCAGGTTCATTATTTCCAGCAGGCCATGAGCCACACGTCCGGAACCGGCCACAACAATTTTCACATTAGGAAGGCGGATGCCGAAATAATGGTGAATCAATTCGCGAAAACTTCGTTGTTTATATACCCTGTCAAGATGGTACAAACCCGTACGGTTGCCATATGCCATCATGCCGTTGTGTGCGCCGACGACGCCGGCAAAAAATCCAAAACCAATAATGCGCTGGCCATCTTCGTGCTCGAGGCATTCATAATCTACCAGGCGGATATTTTTTTCAAGAATGGCTCGCAACAGCTTTTGATTATTCGGCTGCTTCTTTTTAGTATGCGAAAAAAACAAATACGTTCTCCCGTCTATCAATTGATCGATGGGAACTTCTTTTATACCCAACAAAATATCACAATCGCTTAGCTCGTCTTTTACCTCCACTCCTGCCGACAGATACTCCTTATCTGAAAAACAGCGAACGTCGGAGGATTGGGCAATAACTCTAACATGTGACGCATTTTTATGTATCCATTTGCAATGGGCGGGCGTTAAGGCGACCCGGTTGTCATGCGGTGTTTTTCCTTCTTTGACTAATCCGATCCTGATCATTTTTGGCTTGGTTTAGCGATGACTGGTATTGAAACTATATAAAAAACCTTTACCAAAAAAGGTCTGCTTCGGGCTCCCATTATTGAATAGGAAAATATTTGGAATTCACAACAGCCGGTTACCGGGAAATACCGTAATATTGCTGCCCGATTTGGAAAGCCCAGATGGCGGAATTGGTAGACGCGCCAGACTCAAAATCTGGTGTCCGCAAGGATGTGCAGGTTCGATTCCTGTTCTGGGCACAAAGCTGAAACATAGCCGTGTTTCGGCTTTTAATTTTTTTGCACTGCGATGTT
>Ga0207701_10000386_pt1 | contig 45122 bp, 39 predicted proteins | sample KBSSwiSSwithPhiX_FD_184294 | JGI IMG/M metagenome (GOLD analysis project Ga0207701, IMG submission 184294) | Switchgrass rhizosphere bulk soil microbial communities from Kellogg Biological Station, Michigan, USA, with PhiX - S5 (SPAdes) (version 2) | ecosystem: Environmental > Terrestrial >... | reverse complement strand
TCGAAGGAACACGAGCCCACCGACCGGAGCAGCCGTCGCCCTTCCGCGAACTCCCCGTACGTGACGATCGCGTTGAGCCACGCGCCGGCGCGTCCCCCGAACCTGAAGACCTCGGGCCGGTCGTCGTCCAGCAGCGCGTCCGCCAGGTCCTCGTCGATTTTTCCCGCCGTCAGCAGCGCGGCAGCGAAGACCAGGTTCGCGAAGCCGTGCATCACCGCGGACTGGCTGTTTACGGCGTAGGTCATCGGGTGCGACCGACGGATCGCGTGATGCAGCCCGGCGGTGGCCTTCATCGGCACGTGCGCCGCGAAGGCGCGCGCCAGGAACCGCGCGAGCTTCTCCGTGGATGGGAACTTGTCCGCCGTGATGCCGCCGGTGCGCACCTTTGCCAGGCATTCCGCCGCGGCGATCGCCGACAGCAGCGGCGCCGGATCGGGATCGATGGGAATCTCGATGAACCGCTCGACGCCCGGCGGAAACGCCGACGCGACTGCCGTGACTTCATCGGCCGTCTCGGCCACCGCTTCGATGCTCGCGACCGATAACACGGAGCCGGTGGCGGCATCGAGCGCGACACGTCCGGCCTCGGCTGCCTCGGGTCGGCCCACCAGCACGCTCACCGGCCAGGGCGATGCGACAGTGGCTCCGACCGCAGCGGCGAGCGCCGTTGCCTCGGAGAGACGATCGGCAGGAAGGATGAGCCGGCCCAGCATCCACGACATCGGTCCGGCGTGATACCGCGCGTACCGCTCGATGACCTGGTCCAGCGGAAGGCCGGCAGGCGGGTAGAGGCCGGCGTAGTCGATGACGTGCGCGAGGGCAACACGAACGGCGTCCATGTGTTTGAAGTCGGGGCTGAAGCCCCGCCGCTACTGAACAAGCATAGTCGGGGCGCGATAGGATGAGGCGATGCGTCGATCCGGCTTCGCTCTCATCGTGCTCATCGCCCTGACCGTCGCGATCGCACACGCGCAGACACGCAAGGCGCCTGTAACCGCACCGGTTCCCTTCACGACGTCGCTGACCCCCGGGCAGATGGCGCACAAGCAGGCCGTCGTCGAAACGACGAGGGGGACCTTCGTAATTGCGCTGCTGGCGGACGCCGCACCGAACCACGTCGGCTACTTCATGAAGCTGGCGCAGGACGGGGCGTACGCCGGCACTACCTTCCACCGTGCGGTGCGCATGGGCATTGTCCAGGGCGGCGATCCGCTGTCGAAGGATCCGTCGAAAGCGTCGCTGGTCGGGACGGGTGGCTTCGGCGCGCTGAAGGCGGAGTTCAACTCGACTCCGATGGCCCGCGGCGCGGTTGCCGCGGTGCTCCAGCCCGGGCGGCCGGACAGCGGCGGCGCGCAGTTCTTCATCGCGGTGTCGGATCAGCTCGCGCTGAACGGGCAGTACACCGTCTACGGGCAGGTCGTCGAAGGGCTGGAGGTCGTCCAGAACATCTCGGAGGCGCCGGTCGATGCACAGGGACGCGTCACCGATCGCATCGAGATCACGAAAGTGTCGATCAGGGACGCGCCGCCTCCCGCGACGATCCCGTTCAGTGCGGAAACAGTGGAGGAGCTGTCGAAGTACCGCGCCGTTCTCGAAACGTCGAACGGCGACATCACGATCTCATTCCGGCCCGACAAGGCGCCCGAGCACGTGCGCAACTTCCTGCGGCTCGCCTCCGCCGGTGTGTACGACGGGACGACCTTCCATCGGGTCGTCCATGGCTTCGTGATCCAGACCGGCATGGTGTCCACGCGCAGCGCGCCGCTGACGCAGAACCAGCAAGCCTACGTGCACACGCTGCAGCCAGAGTTCAACGACATCGCGCACGTGGCGGGCACGGTCTCGATGGCGCGGCTCGACGATCCGGCGAGCGCCTCGACGTCGTTCTTCATCTGCACGGGGCCGGCGCCGTCGCTCGACGGCAAGTACAGCGCGTTCGGGAGCGTGGTGAGCGGCCAGGACGTGGTGAGCGCCATCGACCTGGCGGCGGTCGATGGCGACAAGCCGCGCGATCGCATCGAACTGCGACACGTGCGGATCGAGAAGTGAAATTGGGGTCGGGAATGTCATCCCGACCCCGATTTCAGCGTCCGACTTACGAATTGACGAGCGGGTTTCCGAGCGTGGCGCCCGTCATCGCCATGGCGCCAACCGGTTCCACGGCGGAACGGATTGCTGCGGCTGCCGCGAACTCCGGGTAGGCGGTGGCGCCGTGTTCGTGGAGGTCCAGGCCTTCCAGCTCGCCTTCGCGCGATACGCGCAGCGTGCCGGTCGCCTTGACCGCATACATCAGGACGAACGAGGTCGCCAGCGTCGCGGCGACCACCGATGCGCTGCCGATCGCCTGCGCGATCAGTTGTGCCGCGCCACCGCCATAGAGGAGGCCCGACACCGTCGTGCTCACGTCGACTCCCATCGGCGTGGGCAGGCCGTACTCGCCGGTGGCGAACAGCCCCAGTGAGAGCGTGCCCCAGATACCGGCAGCCAGGTGGACGGGCACCGCGCCGATCGGGTCGTCGATTCGCAGGTACTCGAGCGCTTCGACGGCCCACATCATGACCATGGCACCGCCAATCCCGATGAAGAAGGCGCCGGTCGGGCTCACCCAGTAGCACGGGCACGTGATGGCCACCAGACCCGCGAGGAAGCCGTTGGTCGTGATGCCCAGGTCCCACTTGCTCGTCTTCACGTAGCCGTAGAACAGCGCCGCGAGACCCGCGGAACAGGCCGCCAGTGTCGTGTTGAACGACACGCGCCCGATACCGATGGCGTCCATCGCGGACAGCGTGCTGCCCGGATTGAAGCCGTACCAGCCGAACCACAGGATCAGGCCGCCGACCGCGCCGAGGATGACGTTGTGTGGCGGCATCGGTCCGCCGCCGTCACGCGCGAAGACGCGGCCGAGCCTGGGACCGAGCGCGACGGCGCCGGCCAGCGAGATCGCGCCGCCGATGCTGTGCACCACGGTCGAGCCCGCGAAGTCGCGGAACGCCAGCGGCTGCATCGTCGCCAGCCAGCCGTCCGGACCCCAGGCCCAGTGCCCGACGATCGGATAGACGAACCCGGTGACGCCGACGCTGTAGAGGATGTCGCCGACGAAGCCGCAGCGGCCCACCATCGCACCGGAGGTGATGGTCGAGCACGTGTCAGCGAAGGCGAACTGAAACACCCAGAATGCCAGCAGCGGTACGCCCGTCGTCCCGTACGTGTCCGCCAGGCCCCTCAGGAAGAAGCCCGTCGTCCCGATGAACCCGTTGCCGGGCTCGAACATGAACGCGAAGCCCCAGGCCCAGAACGTCACGCCGCAGATGCAGGTGTCGACGATGCCTTCGACCACGATGTTGATGGATTCACGCGACCGGGCGAAGCCCGCCTCGAGCATGACGAACCCGACCTGCATGCCGAAGACGAGGAACGCGGCGATGAGCGTCCACGCCGTGTTGATCGCGTTGATTGTCGGCGTCGGACCGCCCGCGTCCGCGTGCACCGCCGGCGCGATGAAGACTCCCATGGCGGCCAGGACGAGCACCAGGCCGATGGCTTTTCCACCGATGAGCGCCAGCACATTGGCGCGCAGCACGGGATCCGTCCATCCGAGCCGCAGACGCTTGCAGACAGCGGCGATTTGCATTGACTCCTCCTCCAGGCTGATGAGTTCGATCGACACGACGGGCGCATCCCGTCCGTCATGTGAACGCGCCTTCGCGTCCGGCATGCCGGCAGACAGGTCGGCCCAGGAAACGAGCGGGCGGTTTACAAGCGGAGCGCGCCGACTACGGGGCGCAGGACGTCACGCCCGTCAGCGAGGGGTGGAGCGGCAGACACGCGAGCGACGGTCACGGTGACGCAGTGACCGTCCGAGAGCAGAGCGTCTTCCTTGAGCGGATCCTCAGCCACCGATGCCGGCGAGGCCAGGGGCACGGCGTCGGCCTCCACTCTCACGACGTGGGAGCGCGATGACGATGGATGGACGTGCGCGCCGCCCTGTGCCGTCGCGGTTTGCGGTGTCTTGCACACCCGGAAGGGTGCCGTGAACGGGCATGCGACGAGCATCGCCAGCAGAGTCGCCATGATCTGCAGGTGGCGCGAGGCGGACCATCGCGTGTGACGCGCGTTGCTCGTGGAGACGATTGACACTGCCGGAAGGCTTTACAAGCCGTGTGCCACGGCGAGGTGGTCTCACAACTGCGGAGATGCTGGCGATCGCGCTGATCCGGCTGGCCGGCACGATCGAGGAAACGGAACGATTTTGTAGGATTGACACTTGACTTACACATTTTCGTAGGAGCCACGCAATCTTGCCACAACGTCCTTTCCGAGGAATTTGCGCGATTTGCGCGGTCGGCGGTTTCTCCCGTGGTGAGCGGTCCATCTCGGCCGGGGGCTATTCAGCGGCCCTACATGAATGTGCTTCTCGTTCGATTGCCCTACAGAAATGTCTGATCAGGTGACCTGCCGACGCGGAGACTCCGGAGAGGCGAGAACCGAATCCAGTAGGATCGGGATATGGCCGACCGTCCGAAGCTCCAGCTGAGCACCGCCTGGCGCGAAGCGCGCGGCCTGATCTGGGCCCGGCGCGGCCGGCTCTCCCTCGGGTTTGCCTTGATGGGGGTCAATCGCCTGGCAGGCCTCGTCCTCCCGGGTACTTCGAAGGTCCTCGTGGACGACGTGGTCGGCCATCATCGCGGCGACCTTCTCTGGCCGCTCGCCGCGGCGGCGGCCGCCGCCACTCTTGTCCAGGCCGCGACGGGCTTCGCCCTGTCACAGGTGCTGGGCCTGGCCGCGCAGCGATCCATCACCGACATGCGCCGCGAGGTGGAGAAGCACGTCGCGCGGCTGCCCGTCGCCTATTTCGACTCGACGAAGACCGGCGTCCTCATCTCCCGCATCATGTCCGACGCCGACGGCATCCGGAATCTGGTCGGCAACGGCCTCGTGCAGCTGGTAGGCAGCGTGATCACCGCCATGGCGGCGCTCGGCGTTCTCTTCTGGCTGAACTGGCGCCTGACGACGATCACGCTGCTGCTGCTCGCCAGCTTCGGCGCGATCATGGCGCGCGCGTTCATGCGGCTGCGGCCGGTGTTTCGCGAACGCGGCAAGATCAGCGCGGAAGTGACCGGCCGCCTGGGCGAAACGCTCGGCGGCATCCGGATCGTCAAGGCGTACACCGCCGAACGGCGCGAGGCGCTTATCTTCGCGAAGGGCGTCCATCGGCTCTATCGCAACGTGGCGAAGTCGATGGTCGGGGTCTCGGCCGTCTCCGCGGTGTCCACAGTCATCGTCGGCGCGATCGGCGCGCTGATGATCGTCGTCGGCGGCCGGGCCATCCTGGCGGGCCAGATGACGCTCGGCGATTTCTTCATGTACATCTTCTTCACCGGCCTGGTCGCCGCGCCGGTCGTCCAGATTGCGTCCATCGGCACGCAGGTCAGCGAAGCCTTTGCCGGGCTCGATCGCATTCGCGAAGTCCGATCGATGGCGACCGAGGACGATGAGGATCGCGCGCGCGAGCCGATCGGGCACGTCGAGGGCGAGATCGTCTTCGACGAGGTGACCTTCGCCTATACCCCGGGCGTGCCGGTGCTGAAGAACGTCTCGTTCCGCGCGCCGGCCGGAACGACGACCGCGCTGGTGGGATCGAGCGGGTCCGGCAAGAGCACGCTCATCAGCCTGGTCATGGCCTTCAACCGTCCGGAGAAGGGGTCGATTCGAATCGACGGCCGGGATCTTGGCGGCCTCCGGCTTCGCGACTACCGCTCGCAGCTCGGCATCGTCCTGCAGGACAACTTCCTGTTCGACGGGAGCGTCGCCGACAACATCGGGTTCTCACGTCCGGGCGCGGCACGCGCCGAGATCGAGGAGGTCGGCCGGCTCGCGCACGTCGACGAGTTCGTCCGCGGGTTCGAGCAGGGCTACGACACGATCGTCGGAGAGCGCGGCGTGAAGGTCTCGGGCGGCCAGCGGCAGCGCATCGCGATCGCGCGCGCGATCCTGGCGGATCCGCGCATCCTCATCCTCGACGAGGCGACGTCCAGCCTCGATAGCGAGAGCGAGGCGCTGATTCAGGACGGCCTCCGGCGCCTGCGGCAGGGCCGCACGACCTTCGTCATCGCCCACCGGCTGTCCACCATCCGCAGCGCCGATCAGATTCTGGTGCTCGAGCACGGAGAGATCGTCGAGCGGGGGAGTCACGAATCGCTGATGGCGCTCGGCGGCCGGTATCGACAGCTCCACGATCGGCAGTACAACTGGGAGCGCGACCGGTTCATCAACCCGGGCGAGGATTTCACGCCGGAGCCTGAACAGGACGTGCCTGCGCCGGCCGCGGGATCCCGCGGCACCCTGTAAGCCCAGAATGGCCGAACTGAAGTTCGGCCCTACGACTGAGCGCTGCGACAGTCGTAGGGCGCAACTTTAGTTGCGCCGAAGGCCTTCAGCGCGGCGTCCTGCCGTCGGAGGTGAGCAGCGGCGCGTAGAGATCGGGACGACGGTCCCTGAAGAACCCCATGCCGGCGCGGAAACTGCGCGCGCGATCCAGATCGAGCTCCGCGATCAGCACCGTTTCTTCGGTGCGATTGGCTTCGGCGACTTTGGTCCCGGTGAAGTCGGCGACGAAGCTCCGGCCGTAGAACGACTGCTCGAACCCTTCCACGCGCTCGGTTCCGACGCGATTGGCCGCGCCCAGGTAGCAGGCGTTGGCCACGGCGTGGCCGATCATCACGCGCTGCCACATCTCGCTCGTGTCCATCTCGCCGGCTGCCTCGGGCTCCGACCCGATGGCCGTCGGGTACAGCAGCACCTCGGCGCCCTGCAGCGCCATCGCGCGCGCGGCCTCGGGATACCACTGATCCCAGCAGATGCCGGCGCCAATCGCCCCGGACGCAGTGCGGAATGCCTTGAAGCCCGTGTCGCCCGGAGTGAAGTAGTACTTCTCCATGTACCCCGGGCCGTCGGGGATATGCGACTTGCGGTAGAGCCCCAGCAATTCGCCGCTCGCGTCGATCATCACGAGGCTGTTGTAGTGCGCGTGTCCCGCCAGCTCGAAGAACGAGAGCGGCAGCACGACGTGCAGCTCCCGCGCCAGCGCCTGGAAGCGCGGGATGAACGGGTGACCTTCGAGCGGATGCGCACGCGCGAAGAAGGCCTCGCGCTGCGCCTGCGGCCAGTAGTAGCCCTCGAACAACTCCGGCAGCAGGACGACGGTCGCACCCCGCGCGGCTGCGTCGCGGATCATCACGATCGCCTTGGCGACATTGGTCTCGAGCGAGTCGCTCATCCCCATCTGGATGACGCCGAGCACCGCTTTCATGACGTCCTCCAGAGCCTGCCGGCCGGCTGCTGCTGTGTGACACAGTGAAAGGCGCCGCCGCCGGTGATCAGCGCGCGCGCGGGCAGGCCGATCACGTCGCGTCCCGGAAACAGCGGTCCGAGGATCTCGAGCGCCGCCGCATCTTCTCTTGTTCCATACACCGGCACGAGCACCGAAAGGTTGGTCAGGTAGAAGTTGGCGTACGTAAGCGGCAGTCGCTCGCCGTGAAACTCCACGCGGCCTGTCGGCACCGGCAGTTCGACGATCGAGAATCGGCTGTGCCCCGCGCTGACGGCCCGCCGCAACACCTCCAGGTTGGCCGCGAGCGTGTCGTGATTCGGGTCACTCGTGTCACGACAGACCGAGGTGACGATGGTGGTCGCGTTGGCGAAGCGCGTAAGCGTGTCGATGTGGCCGTCGGTATGGTCGCCCTCGAGGCCGTTGTCGAGCCAGATCACGCGAGAAATACCGAGAAATCGCCCGAGAGCCGCCTCGAGGGTCGCCTCGCTGACGCCGGGGTTTCGCTCGGGGGACAGCAGACACTGTCTGGTCGTCATCGCGAGCCCGGCGCCGTCGACTTCGAGCGAGCCGCCTTCCATCACGAGGCCCGGATGAAACAGGCTGACGCCGCCCAGCAGGCCCGCCACGTGCGTCGGGATTTCATCGTCGAGCCCCGCGGGGTACTTGTTGCCCCAGCCGTTGAAGTCCCAGTCGACCAAGGCCACTTCGGCCCCTCGCGCGACGAAGATCGGCCCGCTGTCGCGCAGCCAGAGGTCCTGGTGAGGTACGAGGTGCAATCGCACGGCCGATCCACCCAACCGCGCGCTTGCGTCGGAGGCCGACTCTTCGTCGGCGACGAGCAGGTCCACAGTCTCATCGCTTGCAATCGCCCGCACCAGCGCCGTGAACTCCTGGCGCACGGGCTCGAGCATACCGATCCACTGCTCGTCGTCGTGGGGCCACGCCATCCACGTGGCGGCGTGCGGCTGCCACTCGGCGGGCATGCGGAAGCCAAGGTCTGCCGGCGTCTGGTTGTGGGGCACGTCGTGCGGACTGCGGAGTGTCAGGCCGGCGTGGCGACCTTGTGAATGCCGATGACTGCGCCGAGCGTGTAGTCCAGACGGATCCGGTCACCGGGCTCGAGCAGCTGGTTCACGGTTTCGGGGCCGACGCGAGCAACCGACACCTGGCCGTCGGGATCATCCGCGTCGCAGAAGTAGACGTCCCACGAGATCTGGCCGTGCACGCTGATGGGTTGCACGCGCCGGAGGATCGCCTCGCGGGAGCCTTTCAACATGGCCCTATCTTACTCGACTCCCCGTTTGGGTGGCGGCTCGACTGGATCGGGCTCGTCGAACGGCAGGCTCGGCATCGTCCCCTTTCGTGGCGGCGGTTCGGCTTCCTCGCCGAGCAGCGACAAGTTGTGGACGCCGACGCCGAGCAGGCGCACGGGGCGTGCGCCGGCTTCGGTGCGATCGAGCAGCGAGACGGCTCTCGTCGCGATTGCGGCCTCGTCGCTCGTGGGCGGCAGCACGGTGAGGCTGCGCGTGATGGTCGTGAAGTCGTCGTAGCGCACCTTGATCGTCACCGTGCGCGCCAGGCGCTCCTTGCGCGCGAGCCAGCGCGCGATGTCGCGCGCCATGCGATCGACCTCTTCCCTGATCTGCGCCAGGTTCGTCAGGTCGCGATGGAACGTATTCTCGCTGCTTGCCGACTTGGTCTCGCGGTTCGGCTCCACCTTGCGATTGTCGATGCCGTTGGCGAGCTGCTGCAGCCATGGCGCCAGGCTGCCGACGATGAGCCGAAGGTCGTCTTCGGGGATAGCGCGGACGTCCACCAGCTTCTGGATGCCGTGGGAGCGGAGCCGCGCGGCGGTGACGGGCCCGACGCCCCACAGCGCATCGATGGGCAGGCCCTGGAGAAACCGTTCGACACGCTCGGGTGCAATCACCGTCAGCCCGTCCGGCTTCTTCCACCCGGACGCGATCTTCGCGAGGAACTTGTTCGGAGCGACGCCTGCGGACGCCGTCAGGCAGGTTTTCTCGCGGATGACGGCTTTCAGCCGCGCCGCGACCGTCCGGCCCAGCGTCTCGCCCCATGCGTTCTCGGTGACGTCCAGGTACGCCTCGTCGAGCGAGAGCGGCTCGACCAGCGGCGTGACCTCACGAAACAGCCCGAAGACTTCGCTCGAGACACTCCGATACTTGCGGAAGCTGGGCGGGATGATCACGAGCGTCGGGCAGAGCCGCACCGCGCGCGACATCGGCATCGCGGAACGGACGCCGAACTGGCGTGCTTCGTAGCTGGCGGCGCAGACGACCCCGCGGCTTTCCGCGGATCCGCCGACGGCCACCGGCTTCCCCCTCAGCGACGGGTCATCGCGCTGCTCGACCGACGCATAGAACGCGTCCATGTCGACGTGCAGGATGCGGCGAACCATCTAAGTGCCAAGTTGGAAGTGAGAAGTGCTAAGTGGAAAAAACGTTGCCGCGCGAGGAGTGCCAGCGTGTGCCTTGCACTTTGCACTTCTCACTTCCAACTTCGCACTGCCTCGCTATCCATACGCTTCGGTCTTGAACCGATCCTTCGGGACGCCGATCTCCTTCACGGCCGCTGATACGGTCTCCATGAAGCGCGGGGTAGGTTCGACGCCCTTCTCGCGGGCGGCCTGTCGGTCGTGCTGAGACAGGGCCGGTCCGCACGCGTACACCATGCATCGATCGAGATCGGAAATGAGCTCCCGGAGGAGATCCGCACTCACCCGGCCGCGCCGCGTGCCCGGCGGAGCATCGGCGGGGATGTCCTGCCTCGTGAGGCAGTGCACGAGGTTCACCTTGTCCGTGTGCTCGGCGCAGAACGCGTTCAGGGCGTCGCGGAAGATCACGTCATCCCACGTCTTGTTCGAGTAGATGAACGTGTGCTTCAGCGCGGGCAGGAACCTGACCGCGTGCTTCAGCATCGCCCAGTTCGGGACGCTGCCCGAGCCGGCCGTGATGTGGACGATGTGATCCGCCTTCTCGAGGATGTTCTCGGGAAACGTGTAGGGCCCGGTGAAGCCCGAGATCTTGATGCGCGAGCCGAGCGGCACGGAGTGAACGAGCACGGGCGAAATCAGCGGCGGGTATTTGGTGTTCCCCGGCTCGTAGAGCTCCTCCTTGATCGTGATGGCGAGCGGTTCGTGCGGCGCCGACGCCATCGAGTACGCGCGGGGAGGCTCCTTGTGCTTCTTCAGGTCTTCGAGGAACCGCGTCATGCCGCCGATTACACCGAACTGATGCGGATCGACGGTGCAGAACTGGCCTGCCTTGTACTCGAACGGCTCCGAGCCCGTCATCACGAGCGTCACGGTGTCGGCCGTCTCCACGACGACTTCCGAGATCGTGACGTCAAACTGCCGGATGCGCCGGCCAGTGGGTTCGCTGCTCATCGAAACGCTGTCCTCCCGCCTCGGCCTGAGTCTACTACGAGCGTGCAGGTATACTGATGGACCGCATGCAGTTCATTTACACGATGAAGGGGCTGGGGAAGATCCACCCGCCCGATTCGCAAGTCCTGCGAGACATCTGGCTCTCGTTTCTGCCCGGCGCCAAGATCGGCGTGCTCGGCCTGAACGGCGCGGGCAAAAGTTCGCTGCTCAAAATCATGGCGGGTGAAGACCCGCACTTCATCGGCGAGTCGTTCCCGGCTCCCGGCATCAAGGTCGGGTTCCTGCAGCAGGAGCCGAAGCTCGATCCGGCGAAGAACGTGCTTGGCAACGTTGAGGAAGGCGTCCAGGCGATCAAGGATCTGCTCACCCGGTACGACGAGCTGAACGCGAAGCTGTGCGAGGAGCTTGCGCCCGAGGAGATGGAGAAGGTCCTCGAGGAGCAGGGCAAGGTTCAGGACCGCATCGACCAGACCAACGCGTGGGAGCTGGACTCGCAGCTCGAACAGGCGATGGACGCGCTGCGGCTGCCGCCCGCCGAGGCCGAGGTGTCGACGCTCTCGGGCGGTGAGCGTCGCCGCGTGGCGCTTTGCCGCCTGCTGCTCAGCGTCCCCGACCTGCTGCTGCTCGACGAGCCGACGAACCATCTCGACGCCGAGTCGGTGGCGTGGCTGGAGCATCACCTCGCCGCGTATCCAGGCACCGTCGTCGCGGTCACGCACGACCGCTATTTCCTCGACAACGTGGCCGGCTGGATCCTCGAGCTCGACCGCGGGCACGGCATCCCGTGGGAAGGCAACTACTCATCCTGGCTCGACCAGAAGCAGAACCGGCTGGCGCAGGAAGAGAAGTCCGAGACCAAGCGGCAGCGGACGCTGCAGCGCGAGCTGGAGTGGATCCGGATGTCGCCGCGCGCGCGCCAGGCCAAGGGCAAGGCGCGACTCAACGCCTACGAGCAGCTGCTGAACGAGGACACGGCGCAGAAGATCGACACCGTCGAGATCTACATTCCGCCCGGCCCCCGTCTGGGCGACGTCGTCGTCGAGGCGCGGAACCTCCGCAAGGCATACGGCGACATGCTGCTCATGGACGACGTGAACTTCACGTTGCCACGCGGCGGGATCGTCGGCGTGATCGGACCCAACGGCGCGGGGAAGACGACGCTGTTCCGGATGATCACGGGGCAGGAGACGCCCGATGCCGGGACGTTGCGCCTCGGAGAGACCGTGCAGGTCGGTTACGTCGATCAGTCACGCGACGCCCTCGATCCGAACCACAGTGTCTTCGAAGAGATTACCGGCGCGAAGGACGAGGTCGAGATGGGCAAGCGCTCGGTGCCCTCCCGTGCGTACTGCTCCTGGTTCAATTTCAAGGGCGCGGCGCAGCAGCGCAAAGTGGGCACGCTGTCGGGCGGAGAGCGGAATCGCGTGCACCTGGCGAAGCTGCTGAAGATGGGCTGCAACCTGCTGCTGCTGGACGAACCGACGAACGACCTCGACGTCGACACGCTGCGCGCACTCGAAGAGGCGCTCCTCAACTTCGCGGGCTGTGCCGTCGTGATCAGCCACGACCGGTGGTTCCTGGACCGCATCGCCACGCACATGCTGGCCTTCGAAGGCGACAGCGAGGTGGTGTGGTTCGAAGGGAACTACCAGGACTACGAGGCGGACCGGCGGCGGCGCCTGGGCGCTGAAGCGGACAGGCCGCATCGGATCAAGTATCGGAAACTGACGAGATAGTGCGCGAGGTGCGTGGGGTGCGTGGGGTGCGAGAGGTGCGTGGGGTGCGAGAGGTGTATGGGGTGCGAGAGGTGCGTAGGGTGCGAGAGGTGCGTAGGGTGCTGGCGTTCGTGGCGGCTATCGCCGTCGCCTGGCTTGGAAGCGCTCCTGCTTCTGCTCAACCGATGAAGACCCTGCGGCTCGACTACTACCACACGGGCACCGCGAAGTCGGAGACCTTCGCCCTCGATCGGCTCGTCGTTGAGCCGGCACCGTGGGCGGGGAATCCGTCGCGGCCGATCGACGAGACCAACCTCGGGAAGTACTTCTTCGAAGTCATCGACCGCGCGTCGAACCGCGTCGTCTACTCGCGGGGGTTTTCGTCCATCTTCGGAGAATGGGAGACGACAGGCGAGGCGCAGTCGCAGGCGCGGACGTTCCAGGAATCGCTTCGCTTCCCGATGCCCGCGGCGCCCGTGCAGATAGTTGTCAAAAAACGCGACGCGCGGAACGCGTTTCACGAAGTCTGGAGCACGCTGGTCGATCCGGCGGACCAGTTCATCGATCCGTCCACGCCGGCATCGGCCGGTCCCGTCATCGAGCTGCTCAAGAGCGGCGATCCTGCGACAAAGGTCGATCTCCTCATCCTGGGCGACGGCTACGCCGCCGCAGACCGGGCGAAGTTCGAGAAGGACGCGCGGCGGCTCGTCGACATCCTGTTTGCCGCATCCCCATTCAAGGAACGCAGGTCCGACTTCAACGTCTGGGGCCTGTGTCCGACCGCCGCCGAGTCCGGAATCTCCCGGCCGTCCACAGGACAGCATCGGCGGTCACCGGTTGGCGCCACTTACGACGCCTTCGGTTCCGAGCGCTACGTCCTGACCTTCGACAACCGGGCGTTTCGCGACGCCGCCTCGTTCGCGCCCTACGACGTCGTCGAGATCCTCGTGAACGGCCAGACGTACGGCGGAGGCGGCATTTACGGGCTGTATGCGACCGTCGCTGCCGACAGCTTGTGGTCGCCGTATGTGTTCGTCCACGAGTTCGGCCACCACATCGCGGCGCTTGCCGACGAATACTACACGTCCGACGTGGCCTACCTGCCGGCCGCGGATCGGGTCGAGCCGTGGGAGCCGAATGTCACCGCGCTCGTCGACGCCACGCACCTGAAGTGGAAGGATCTCGTCGCGACGGAAACGCCGCTTCCCACGCCCTGGGGCAAGCAGGCGTTCGAGGCGCACTCGCTGACCATCCAGCAGACGCGGCGCGCCATTCGCGCCGCCAATAAGCCCGAGGCCGAGATGGACGCGCTGTTCCTCCGGCAGCAGAAAGAGGAGACGGCCATGCTCGGCGGCGAGAAATACGCGCAGGCCGTCGGGGCGTTCGAGGGCGCGAACTACGAGGCGCACGGCTACTACCGTCCGCAGGTGGACTGCATCATGTTCTCGCGGAACCAGGTGCCGTTCTGCCGTGTCTGCCAGCGCGCGATCGCGCGCGTGATCGATCTGTATTCGCGATAGTCAAGCCGGAGGAGAACGTGGCTCGGAAGTACTGGTTGATGAAGTGCGAGCCGGCGGCCTACACCATCGACGACCTGGCGCGCGACGGCGTGACGACGTGGGAGGGCGTGCGGAACTATCAGGCGCGCAACTTCATGCGCGACCAGATGCAAATCGGTGACGGCGTCCTGTTCTACGCGTCGAGCGCGGATCCGTCAGGCGTCACCGGCCTGGCCGAGATCGCGCGTGCCGGGTACCCCGACGCGTTCGCGTGGAAGAAGGGCCACAAGTACTTCGACGCGGCCAGCACGCCGGACAAGCCGCTCTGGTACCTCGTCGACATCAGGTTCGTGGAGCGCTTCCCGGAAATCGTCCCGCTCGACGTGCTGAAGAAGACGGCCGGCCTGGAGCAGATGATGGTCATCCGCAAGGGCGCTCGCCTCTCCGTGCAGCCCGTCACCAAGGGCGAGTTCGACATCGTCAGCAAGCTGGGCCGCCGGAAGCGCTGAACCTTCACCGTCGTGCCTTCGTTCCCGGATCTCCGCGCGTTTCTCGATCGACTGCGGCGGGATCGCGACCTTGTCACCGTTGACGCGCCGGTCGACGCGAACCAGGAAGCGGCCGAGATCCACCGGCGCGTCATTGCTGCCGGCGGGCCGGCGCTGCTCTTCACGAACGTCCGCGGCCGTGCTTTCCCCCTCGTCACAAACCTGTTCGGCACGGCGAGGCGCGCTGAACTCGCGTTCGGCACCCGTCCGCTCGCGCTGATCCGTCGCATCGTCGGCCTCGTCGAGACGCTGCTGCCGCCCACGCCGGCGAAGCTGTGGGGCGCGCGCGACGTCGGCCGCGCGATGCTTGGCGTTGGCCTGAAGCGCGGCACGAGCGGCCCCATTCTCGACGTCGTCGAGCCGCCCGATCTCGATCGCCTGCCGGTCATTACGTGCTGGCCCGAGGATGGCGGTCCCTTCGTGACGCTCCCGCTCGTCTACACCGAGCATCCGGCCGGCAAGGGCCATAACCTCGGGATGTACCGCCTGCAGGTGTACGACCGGGCGACGACGGGCATGCACTGGCAGATCGGTAAAGGAGGCGGTTTTCACTACGCGGCCGCGGAGGCGATGGGCCCGAGCCTGCCGGTCACCGTGTTCCTCGGTGGCCCGCCGGCGCTCATCCTCTCGGCTATCGCGCCGCTGCCGGAGAACGTGCCGGAGTTGATGCTGGCCTCGTTGATCGCAGGCGAGCGCCTGCGCATGACCACGGCACCGGGCGGGCATCCGCATCCGCTGGTGGCGGGTGCCGAGTTCGCGCTGATGGGCGAGGTTCGGCCAGGCGAGCGCAAGCCGGAGGGGCCCTTCGGCGATCACTACGGCTACTACTCGCTGCGACACGACTACCCGGTCTTTCATGTCCGGCAGGTCGCCCGGCGCCGGGACGCGATCTACCCGGCCACCGTCGTCGGCAAGCCGCGCCAGGAGGACTTCTACATCGGCGACCTCCTGCAGGAGCTGCTGTCGCCGCTCTTCCCGCTGGTCATGCCAGGCGTGCGCGATCTGTGGTCGTACGGCGAAACCGGCTACCACTCGCTCGCCGGCGCCATCGTGCGCGACCGCTACGCGCGCGAAGCGATGGCGTCAGCGTTCAGGATCCTCGGCGAGGGTCAGCTCTCGCTCACGAAATTCCTGATCGCCACGGACCAGCCGGTCGATCTCAAGGACTTCCGCGCCACGCTCGAGCACCTGCTCGCGCGCACGCACGTCGAAACTGACCTTTACGTGTTCTCGAACCTCTCGATGGACACGCTCGACTACACCGGCCCCGAAGTCAACAAGGGGTCAAAGGGCGTGTGGCTCGGCCTGGGCGATCCCGTGCGCGAACTGCCACGCGAGTTCCGTCCGTCGGTTCCGCCGCCGGCCGACGCCGTTGACGTGCGTGTTTTCTGCGGCGGCTGCCTGGTCGTCGGCGGTTCCGGCTACGCGAACGACCCGGACGCCGCGGAGCGCCTGGCCGCGCACCCTGCGTTCGCCGGCTGGCCGCTCGTCGTCCTCACCGACGAGCCCGAGCGCGCGGCGCGCAGCATCGTCAACTTCCTGTGGACCACCTTCACGCGCTTCGAGCCGGCGCGCGACATCCACGCCGCGGCGACGCGCGTCGTCCGCCACCACGTCGCCTACACGCCGCCCATTGTCATCGACGCCCGGCTCAAGCCGGGGTTTCCCGCCGAGTTGTTCTGCGCCCCGGAGGTCGCGGAGACCGTCACGCGCCGCTGGCGCGAGTACTTCCCGTCGGGCGTCGAGATGGGCGATTCCGCGAAGGGTCATCTGGATTAGCCGCGGAGGCCGCGGGGAAGTTTTCGCCGCGGAGACGCGGGAGCGCAGAGGCATTACGCCTCGGAGATACGGAGAACACGGAGGATCCTGAAGGGAAGGAGTGCCTGGGGCGCAGAGTGCTCGGCGGCACCGAGTGGTCACAGACAGTTGTGAGTTGGGGCGCGCTCGGCCGGCGGCCACACCGATCGGCCGCTCCGCCGCGAACCTTGGTGTCCTCCGTGTCTCCGTGGCGATCCCAAAGTATTTTCTCCGTGTTCTCCGCGCCTCCGTGGCGATCCCAAAGGTGTGTTTTCCGTGTTCTCCGCGCCTCCGTGGCGAATTCCTCCGTTATCTCCGTGCCGATCCCCTCCGTGGCGGCGACGTGCTAGCATGCCCGCCTCTTCGCGGCGAACGCCACAAAAGGAGGCACCGCATGACGATGACCATCACTCCAGACGCGCTCATCAGGCAGTGGTTCGAGCAGCTGTGGAATCAGGGGAACGAAGCGACAATCGACGCCCTGATGTCGCCTGACGCGCTCATTCACGGCCTGCCCAGCCCCGACGGCCAGGCCATCCGCGGAGGCGCGGGCTTCAAGCCGTTCTACCAGGCGTTCCACACCGCATTCCCTGATCTGCGAGTCGAGGTCGTCAGGACCATCACCGAGGGCGATCTGGTGGTGGCGCATTGCCACACGACGGGCACGCATCGCGGCCCGTCGCTGGGATTTGCTCCCACCAACCGCAAGGCGGACTTCTGGGGCGTCACCATCGCGCGCGTGAAGGACGGGATGCTCGTCGAGGGGTGGAACTGCTTTGACTTCCTCACCTGCTATCAGCAGCTCGGCGTGATCGCGATGCCGGGCGCCTGACGGAGAGACGACTCGATGAAACTGCCGGCCGCGATTGTCCTGGCGCTCGCGGTGGCGCACCCCGCGGCGTCACAGGAGCTGTTCGAATACCGCCCGCTGAAGCCTCGCTGGATTAGCCCTGAGAACCCGACGGGAGCAGCGGGACTTGGCGGCCAGGAGAACAAGGGCGCGAAGGGCCATCCCTTCGACACCCTGCCCGCGGGCCAGTCGCTCGCGCTCGGCGAGATCAAGGGCGCCGGCGTGATTCGCCGCATCTGGATCACGATCAACGACCGGTCGCCGGAGATGCTGCGCGCGCTGCGCCTCGAGATGTTCTGGGATGGCGCATCGACGCCCGCGGTGTCGGCCCCGCTCGGCGATTTCTTCGGTGCTGCTCTCGGCGAGATCGTCCCGTTCGAGAACGCCCTGTTTTCGAGTCCCGAGGGCCGGTCGTTCAATGCTGCCGTGCCCATGCCCTTCCGGCGCTCCGCGCGCATCGTCCTGACGAACGAGTCCGCGAACGACCTTGCCCATGTCTTTTACGACATCGACTACACGCTCGGCGACCCTCCGGGAGAGGCGCTCTACTTCCACGCCTACTGGCACCGTCAGCGTCCGACGGCGCTCGGCCAGGCGTTCCGGATTCTGCCGCGGGTCACGGGCCGCGGCCGATATCTTGGCGCCGCGATTGGCGTGATCACCGATCCGGCCTACGAAAAGACGTGGTGGGGCGAAGGCGCCCTACGCATCAATCTCGACGGCGACGCCGCGCATCCGACGCTCGTCGGTACGGGCACGGAGGACGCGATCGGATCAGGCTGGGGGCAGGGCGCTTTCAGCCACCGCTACCAGGGCTCCCTCGTCGCCGACGAGGCGCGGCGGCACTGGTCGTTCTACCGGCTGCACGTGCCGGACGCCATTTTCTTCGAGAGCGCGTGCGAGGTCTCGCTCCAGCAGATCGGCGGAGCGCCCAAAGCCGACGTGCTGCGGCTCGAAGCTGCCGGCGCCGCCTTGACCCCGATCACCATCGACGCGGGAGACCGCCCGCGCTTCTCGAAGCTCCTCGAGCCGAGCGGCGCTTCAGCGCTCGCTGCCGCGGCCCCGGCCGACTGGGTGAACTTCTACCGTCGAGACGATGTGTCGGCGACTGCCTACTTCTATCTGGATCGCCCCGGATCGGATCTGCCGTCGCTGGCACCTGTCGCCGAGCGCGTGGCTGGCTTGAAATAGCCGCGGAGCCGCAGAGAGATTCGCCACGGAGACGCGGAGCACACGGAGCATTTCAGGGCGTGCCCGGCGTGTCCCGCGTATCTCGAGTGACTCGTGCTCTTCGCACCTGCTGTGGCAGACCCCAGGAATTCCTCCGCGTCCTCCGTGTCTCCGTGGCGAATTCCTCCGCGGCTCCGCGGCGAACTTTTCCGTGGCGACCGCGAGTCAGTTGAGCGAGTGAGGCGTGGCCAGCGTGAACGGCGCGATCACGGCGTCGAACTGCTCGCCGTCCGGCGTCACCATCTGATACGTGCCGTGCATCGTGCCAACTGCCGTCTTCAGCGGGCAGTAGCTCGTGTACTCGAACACGCTGCCGGGATCGAGCGTCGGCTGTTCGCCGACGACGCCGGGGCCGTGCACGTGCTCCACGTGCCCGTCGGCGTCGTTGATGATCCACTTCCGCGAGACCAGCTGCGCGCGACCCGGACCTTCGTTGGAAATCCGTATGTGATAGGCGAACAGGTACTGCCCGTCGCGCGGCGAGCTCTGATCGGCCAGGAACTGGCTTTGCACTTGAACCCTGATGCCCCGAGTTGTCGTATCACTCATTCGTATATCGATTATGCCACGCAGCCTCACCGGGCTGCCGGCTGCGATATCCTCTGAATGGTGAGGCACTTGTGAACGACCTCGACATCGAAGGGCTTTTGGGATCGGTGCTGCGCGGCGCGCTCGGCGGCGGCCGCAAGCGCAAGCATGGCGCGCTCAGCTACCTGGCGGGCGGGCGATCCTCGTTCTTGAACGCCAGCACGCTCCTGACCGTCGCCGGTGTGGCCTGGGGATTGTGGGAGTCCGCGCAGGCCAGCAGCGCCACGCCCGTGACGACGCCCGCGCCCGGCGCTCCGCCCGCGCAGGGGCTCGCCATGCCGCCTCCGATCCCCGGCTCCGCGACGGCGGGCTCAGGCCTGCCACTGACGACTCCGCCGCCGCTGCCAGGGACGGCCCCTGCATCCGGCACCCCGGCGGTTCCGCCCGACGTGCTCCGCGTGCTGCGGCTGACGCTTGCTGCCGCGCGCGCGGACGGCACGCTGGAGCCTCGCGAGCGCGACGCCATCCTGACGCGAGCGCGAGAACTGGGCGCCGAGCCGTTGATTGCGGCGGAGCTCGACGCGCCGAGGCCCATCGCCGAGGTCGTGGCGGGGGTCAGCGATCCGCAGACGCGGCAGGATCTGTATACGCTTGCGTTTGCCGTCGTCCGCGCCGATGAAAGCCTGACGGAGAGCGAGCGCACGTGGCTCGCGGGCCTTGCCGGTCAGCTCGGGCTCGATGCCACAACCGTGGAGAAGCTGGAGCAGCACGCCGCCTCGCGCATCACCGCCGCGGCAGAAGGAGCGCAGCACTGATGTCATCCGCACAGTGGTTCATGGCATTGAGCGGCCGGCAGGTTGGACCGATGCCGGAGCAGGAAGTCATCGCGAACATCGAGAACGGCACCGCCGACGGCAACACGCTGGTCTTCACTGCCGGCATGACCAACTGGGCGCCCATTTCCACGGTGCCACAGTTCGTGCCGCACCTGAAAGGCGGCGCGACGCTGCCTCCGCCGTCGATTCCCGGCGGCCGGCGCCAGGCGCACGAGATCGACTTCAAGATCTTCGGCGAGGACATGCAGTTCATCGAGATCGAGCTCGATCCCGGCGAAAGCGCCGTCGCCGAGGCCGGCGCCATGATGTACATGACCGACGGCATCGCGATGGAGACGATCTTCGGCGATGGCTCAGCGAAGTCGCAGACCGGCGGCCTGATGGGCGCGCTGCTCGGCGCGGGCCGCCGGATCCTGACGGGTGAAAGCCTCTTCATGACGGTCTTCACGAACAACGCCGTTGGCAAGCAGCGCGTGGCGTTCGCGGCGCCGTATCCCGGCCGCATCTTGACGATGGACCTGGCCGGGCTGGGCGGGCAGTTGATCTGTCAGAAGGACTCGTTCCTCTGCGCGGCCAAGGGCGTGTCGATCGGCATCGCTTTCCAGAAGAAGATCGGCGTCGGCCTGTTCGGCGGCGAGGGCTTCATCATGGAGAAGCTCGAAGGCGACGGCCTCTGCTTCGCCAACGCCGGCGGGATGGTGCACGCGCTCGACCTCGGCCCGGGCCAGACGCTGCGCGTGGACACGGGGTGCCTCGTGGCCCTGCAGCCGTCGGTCAACTACGACATCCAGTTCGTTGGCGGCGTGAAGACGGCGTTCTTCGGTGGGGAGGGCCTGTTCTTCGCCACGCTGCGCGGCCCTGGCAAGGTCTGGCTGCAGTCGCTGCCGCTCAGCCGCCTCGCCGATCGCCTCTACAAGGCCGCGCCCCAGACCGGCCGCCGCAAGGAAGAGGGTTCAGTGCTCGGAGGACTGGGCAATCTCCTTGATGGAGACGGATAGAAGTGCGAAGTTGGAAGTGAGAAGTGCTAAGTGAAAGCCAATGAAAAATAGGAAGTAGGGAGTTCGGAGCGCAGTCACAGGTCTAGCGTGGGCGAGCCCTCGTCACGCCGAATACGACGAGGGCGCCCACGAAGATGGTCAAGAGCGTCGGCAGCGACAATCCACTTTGCACTTAACACTTCGCATTTCGCACTTCAAAGGTTTCCTGCCTTGATCTCCTGCGCCAGATAGTCGGTGGCACGCCAGGATAGCGACAGAATTGTCAGCGTCGGGTTCTTCTCGCTCGCACTCGAGAACGCCGAGCCGTCGACAACGAAGACGTTCTTCACTTCGTGCATCTGGTTGAACTTGTTGAGCGCCGAGCGCTTCGGGTCCTCGCCCATCCGGCAGCAGCCGTGCTCGTGGATGGCTGAACCGTTGTTGTCCAGCTCGCCGCGCTTGAAGTTCACCCACTCGATTCCGGCGCGCTTGCCCACTTCCTCCAGCGTGTCGTACATGTGGTCGGCCATCTTCCGCTCGTTGTCGCCGATCTCGTAGTCGATTTTCAATCGCGGCACGCTGTATCTGTCGACGTTGCTCTCGTCGACCGTGATCCTGTTGTGCGCGTAGGGCAGGGCCTCTCCGAACGGGTGCAGCTCCACCCAGCCCGGGTAGCGCCGCTTGACCTCGCGCTTGAAGTCGGCGCCGATGCCGTCCAGGCTGGTGCCGATCTTGGAGAGGTTCCCGGGCTGGCAGCCGGTGTTCCAGAACTGCATGCCGTAGCCGCGGATGAAGCTCAGGCCCTGGCGGCGATGGCTGAAGCGCGGCAGGTAGATGTGCTCGCCGCCGGCGCCGTAGTCGTGCACGATGTCGCGGCCGTAGAGCGAGGTCATGTATCCCGACACGTGGACACGGATCTGCTCGCACAGATAACGCCCGATGACGTCAGAGCCGTTGCCGATGCCGTTGGGATGCTTCTCCGACTTCGAATTCAGCAGAATGCGAGTCGAGTCCACAGCCGACGCGCCCATCACGACGACCTTGGCGAGCACCTGGTGTTCCTTGCCCGTGACGCGGTCGAAGTACTGCACGCCCTTCGCGAGGCCGTTCCCATCGACAAGAACCCGCGCGACGACGGCATTCGACCGGATCTCCAGCTTGCCCGTCTTGATGGCCCCCGGCAGCAGGTGATCAGCGGAGCAGAACGACGCGCCGACGTCGCATCCCGATCCGCAATTGCCACAGTAGTGGCACGCCGGATAGCCATTGAGCGGCCTGGTGCGGTTCGCCCGCCGCCCGGCGACGACCGGGATGTCCATGGTGGCGAACGCCTTCTTCAGCAGGCGCTCGCTGCACCGCATTGCCGGCGGCGGCAGGAAGAACTTGCTGCCCGGCAGCGCGTCCGAGTCGTCGTCGCCGCCGTAGACGCCGATCAGCTGATCGACCTTGTCGTAGTACGGCGAGATGTCCTTGTATTCGATGGGCCAGGGGATCTCCCAGCCGTCCTTGGCGGGGCCCTTGAAGTCGAGATCGGAGTACCGCAGGCTGACGCGTCCCCAGACATTGGTCTTGCCGCCGTGTCCCCACACGCGAATCAGCTCGAATGGCTTGCCCTCGGGGGTGACGTACGGCTGCTCCTTCGTGTCGAGGTAGAACTGCGGCTCCTTCTCGCCGCGCGCCTTTCGCTCGCGCGCTTCCCACGAGCGGACATGCGTCCAGTATTTGCTGCGGTCGAACTTCGTCCCCGCGTCGAGCAGCACCACGTTGATGCCCTGGCGGGTCAGGTTCCATGCCGCCATCCCTCCCGAGGCGCCGCTGCCGACGACGACGACGGGGTAGACCTTGGGGGAACGAATCACCTGCATCAGTCGATTCTAAAGTGCGAAGTTGGAAGTGCGAAGTGCAAAGTGACGTAAGATCGCCGGTCATGCTGTCGGAAACGGTGCACCTCGACGGGCACATCATCGATTCGGGCACGCTCTCGAAGGTCCTCGACCTCATCCTGATGCACGGCGGGGACTACGAGATCACCACGTTCAAGATCGGCACCACGCGCGAGGCGGCGAGCCACGCAGAGATCGTGGTGCGCGCGCCGGACGTGGACGCCCTGCACAACATCCTGCAGGAGGTCGGACAGCACGGCGCCGCGGCCCTCGCAGTCGACGCCGAGTGGGTGCCCGCCCCGGCCGACGGCGTGTTCCCCGACGACTTCTACTCGACGACGAACCTCGAGAGCCAGGTTCGTCACAAGGGCAAGTGGCTCCCCATCGAACAGATCGAAATGGACTGCGGCGTCGTCCTCCGGGACGCGGCCGACGGCTCGCACGCGGTGACCGTGCCGGTGCACCAGGTGCGCAAGGGCGATCGCGTGCTCGTGCACGAGGCAGCCGTGAAGGTCGTGCCCGCGCCGCGAAAGGATCCGGTGTCGGTGTTCGGGTTCATGTCGAGCGAGGTCTCCGCCGAACGCCCGAAGGAACTGACCGTTGCCGCCGTCGCCGAGGGCATGATCGCCACGCGCAAGGAAGGCCGGAAGATCCTGTTCGTTGGCGGCCCGGCCATCATCCACACGGGCGCGGGCCGGTACCTCGAGGCGCTGATTGCCGGCGGCTGGATCGACGTGCTGTTTGCCGGCAACGCCCTCGCGACGCACGACATCGAAGCGGCATTGCTGGGGACGTCGCTCGGCATCCGTCTCTCGACAGGCGCACCGGTTGCGACTGGCCACAACCATCACCTGCGCGCGATCAACGCCGTGCGAGGCGTCGGCAGCATCGCCGCCGCGGTGGAGAAGGGCCTGCTCACCCGCGGCGTGATGCACGCATGCGTGGAACACAACGTCGACTTCGTGCTCGCCGGCAGCGTGCGCGACGATGGGCCGTTGCCAGACGTGATCACCGACAGCGTCCGTGCGCAGGACGAAATGCGCCGCCGCATTCCCGGCGTCGGCCTCGCCATCATGGTGGCGACGACGCTGCACTCCGTGGCGACGGGCAACCTGCTTCCCGCGTCGGTGCGGATCATCTGCGTCGACAACAACACCGACACGATTACCAAACTCATGGACCGCGGCACACGCCAGGCGTTCGGCCTGGTGACGGATTGCCAATTCTTCCTGAAGGAACTGGCCGGTCGCCTGCCAGATCATTCGTAGCCGCGGTTATTTCTCCGAGGATCCTGCGTGCCAATACTGACAGTGGAAGGCTACGGAAGTGTCTCCGTGCCGGAAGGCAAGCGCCTGGTGCTCGCCATCGAGCAGGACGCCGGCGTCGACATCCTGCACGCGTGCGGCGGCAACGCGCGGTGCACGACGTGCCGTGTCGAGTTCATCGACGGCGAGCCCGCGCGGCACACCGTCGCCGAGCGCGAGCGGCTCGCGTTCAAGGGACTGTCCGGCGTCAGGCTGTCATGCCAGATCGTGTGCGACCACGACATGGCCGTCCGCGCGATCAGCCGCCTGGAGGGCAGTGGCCGGCCGGATCCCGGGTCAACTCCCGAGCCGACGATCATGCCGCCGCCGGAGTGGGAGGGGTAAGCGGGGACATCAGGCGCGCCGCACGAGCGACCTCTGTTCACAACGGTACAGACTGTTCCCGGTCTCCTGTTGCATCCTGCGTGCACCAGGAGTCGACACATGACTGTTTCCGCCATCCGAACGGCCGACTTGAGGCGCATGCTGGGCGAGCGTCGTCGCGAGGTGCAGGACGAGGGTCAGCAGGGAATTCACGACGGGCGCACCAACCGACCAGGGGAGGTGCGTGACGATTTTGAGCACGGCGATGTTGATCTTCAGGGGGACATCGACCTGGAAATGCTCCAGATGCGCGCGGAGAATCTGACGCGCATCGATGAAGCGCTACTGCGGCTCGACGCGAGCCAGTACGGCTTTTGTGTCGAGTGCGCGGGAGAGATTGCGGCACGACGCCTGCGAGTACTGCCATTCGCGGTGCGTTGCCGGACGTGCGAAGAGAAGCGCGAGCAGGAGCCGGGACGCGCGCGGGCCCGCGGCGGAAGCCGCTCGCTCTTTGATGCGTCCTTTGCGTGAGCGGCCGGCTGGCGACCGCAGCGGCTGCGCGTAGATGTAGACGTTCTGGCCCACGTTGTCCGGCCTGGCCAACCCGCCTGAAGCCTGTAGCCTGAAGCCTGAACCATGACCCCGCAATAGTTGACATATCAACTAATGCGTGGTACGCTCCTGTTTGTGGCCGACACCCTGCGACGCGAGCTGAAGCAGAACCGCCCGTTCCGGTCTCCGGCGCAGGAGGGGCTGATCGCGATCGTCCGCACGTCCGACCAGCTGAGGCGGGTGCTCGAACGGGTCATCGACGTGCAGGGGATCACCGGGCAGCAGTTCAACGTCCTCCGCATCCTGCGCGGGGCGGCGCCCGATCCGCTCCCAGTGCTCGAGATCGGGGAGCGGATGATCGAGGAGGCTCCTGGCATCACCCGGCTCCTCGATCGACTGGAAGCCAAGGGTCTGGTGAGCCGGGCCCGCTGCCTCAAGGACCGCCGGCAGGTGCACTGCCGGATCACGTCGGAGGGGCTCGACCTGCTGAAGCTGCTCGATGCGCCGGTCAGCGCGGCGGAAGAAGCCGTGATGAAGCCGATCGGCCGCGCGGGGCAGCAGCAGCTCATCGGCTTGCTCGATCGGCTTCGGGCAGGCTCACCCGTCAGCCAGAAGTAGAGACATCCCGTTGGGAAGGAAACCTCCGGCCGGCCGCGGCATTAAACATGATTAATCAAATGTTTTGATGTCAACTGTCAATTAGTCTAGTACTACAGAAGGAAGGACAAGCCAATGACTCGCAGCACACTGACCGCCGTCGCCATCGCCGCCTCCGTGTCCGCGCCCGCTTATGCCGACACCTACCAGGTGGACAAGCAGCACACGGAAGCCGCCTTCCAGGTGCGCCATCTCTTCACGAAGGTCCGTGGCGTGTTCCGCGACCTGGACGGCACGATCCGCTTCGACAAGGCGAACCCGGCCAACTCCAACGTCGTGTTCCGCCTGAAGGTCGCCAGCATCGACACGGGCGTGGACCAGCGCGACAATCACCTTCGCGGCCAGGATTTCTTCTGGGCGGAGAAGTACCCCGAGATCTCGTTCACGAGCAGCAGGGTCGTCGCGAAGGGGGAGAACGCGTTCGACGTGACCGGCGACCTGACGATTCGCGGCGTCACGCGGCAGGTCACGCTTCCTGTGACCTTCCTCGGCGAGCAGAAGGACCCGTGGGGCAACGTGAAGGCCGGCTTTGAAACCGCCATCAGCCTGAACAGGACCGACTACGGTCTCACCTGGAATCAGGCGCTGGAGGCAGGCGGCGTCCTGGTCGGTGACCAGGTCAGCATCACGATCGACGTCGAGGCGAACAAGGATGTCCCGAAGGGGACGAACTAGCGTCGGAGTCGCCAGCTGACAGCGGTCAGCTGTCAGCTGGCAGCGACGCTACGCGTGCGCGCCGGCAAGCTTCCTGATGTAGCCCAGGTTCCGGCGCATATCGTTCGGGATCGATTTCGACGGCGCATCGCACTCGAGCTCGGCCCACTTGTCGAAGCCGATGTCGCCGAGCGCATCGATGACGGCGGGGAAGTTGATCTTGCCCTCGCCAAGGTAATGCGGGTTGTCCTTCAGGTGCATTTCGCAGATCCGCGCCTTGCCCAGCCACCGGATCTCCTCGACGACGTTGAACCCGTTGCCGGTCGAGTTGCCCACATCGTAGTACGTGAGGACGGCCGGCGACTTCGAGCGCTCCATGATGCGCACGTTGTCCTTCGCCGAGATCGTGTCCTCCAGCCCCAGGATGATGCCGGCCTTCTCGGCCTGCGGTCCCAGCTCCTTCAGCGCATCCCCCACGTAGTCCATCTCCGCCGGTGTATTCAGCGCGCCCTTGCCGAAGAAGGGCAGCAGGATCACCTGCACTCCCACGCGCTTGGCCATCGGAATCGCATCCGCGACCCGCTTGACACCCAGCGGGTCCGACTTCAGGTAATTGCGGTGCAGGATGTTCAGGCACACCGACGCGAGCGGAAACCCCAGCCGCTTCGACTCCGCCACGAACTGATCGAGCACGTCGTCGCCGATCCAGTCCTTGCCGTTGTCGTTCGTGAGGCTGAACTGGACGCCGTCGAAGCCCAGCTCCTTCGCGAAGGCCACGGCCTTCGGGTTGCCTTCGAGATCGAGGTTCCAGTCGGGCGCTCCGAAGCGGAACTTCACTCCGGCCCGGCGCGCCCGCGCCATCAGGGCCGCAGGGCGCGAGCCGATCATCACGGCCGCGCTGCCGGCGGCGGTCGCCAGAAACTGTCGGCGTGTGTGCATGTCAGTCTCCTCAGAAAGTGAGCACCATCTTGCCAAGCGCGCGATCCGCCAGGATCGCGCGATGTGCCTCCGCCGCCCGTTCGAGCGGAAGCTCGCGGCCGATGACCGGGCGCAGCACGCCCGTCACCAGTGCCGCTCCGAGCGCGGCGTGAATCTGCCGGTACTCCTCGGGCGTCGTCGCCCAGAGGGTCGTGCCCATCACCGCCGACTCTTTCCCCATGGTCTGACGCGGGTCGATTTCGATACGCCCCCGGCTGCCGATCACGACCACACGGCCCCTCGGAGCGAGCAGTCCGAGATCGCGATCGAGATTGACGTTGGCCAGCATCTCGAGCACGACGTCCACGCCGTGGCCGCCGGTGGCGTCCATCACTTCCGCCGCGTAGCCATCCTTCGCGTGGTCGAGCACGACCGCGGCGCCGGCCGTTCGCACAGCGGCACGACCCGGCTCGCTGCCGGCGGTGCCAATGACGCGCAAGCCGAGCCCGCGCGCCAGTTGCACGGCCGCGAGGCCGACGGCTCCACTGGCGCCGTGCACGAGGACCGTTTCACCCGCGCGCGCAGAAGCGCGAAGCACGAGCGCGCGATATGCCGTCGCGGCCGGGACGCCGAGCGCCGCGCCCTGGGCGAACGACACTGCCGCGGGGATCGGATGGACGAGGCGCGCCGAAACGGCCATCTTCTCGGCATAGGTGCCCAACCTGACGCCGAGCGCGGCGACGTAGACCCGATCGCCCGCCGAAAGCCCGGTCACGCCCGCGCCTACATGCTTGACGATGCCCGCGCCGTCGGAGCCGGGCGTGTACGGCAGTTCCGGCAGCCGAGCGTACTTGCCGCTGCGCACGTAGGCGTCAACGGGATTCACCCCGGCCGCCCGAATGTGGACGACGACCTCACCCTCGCGCGGCTGCGGATCCTCGACATCGACGACGCGCATGACGTCGGGCTCGCCGAATTGTTCAACGCGGATCGCGCGCATTTCGGGAGTATAGAACGGGCTGCGTGAGCCTGTCAGCGTTGAGCAGAACTAAAGTTCTGCTCCACTGGCGTCCGTGTGGGCTCCCGTGACAGCAGTGGCACAGGATTTCAGTCCTGTGCGTCGGGGGCGGCCTATTCGTAGTGCAGGGCCTTCACGGGGTCCAGTTTCGACGCGCGGACAGCGGGGTAGACGCCGAAGGTCAGGCCGACGGTCACCGAGACGAGGAACGAGATCAGGATCGACGCCACCGTCACGATCGTGGACCAGCCGGCGAGGACGGCGATGAGGCGCGACAATCCCACGCCGACGAGCAGGCCTATCGCACCGCCGACGAAGGCGATCATCACCGTCTCTATCAGGAACTGCCGGACGATGTCGGTCTGCTTCGCGCCGACGGCGCGGCGGACGCCGATCTCGCGCGTCCGCTCGAGCACGCTCGCCAGCATGATGTTCATGATGCCGATGCCGCCCACGAGCAGCGAGATGGACGCCAGCGCCACCATGACGAACCCGAAGATCCGCTGCGTGCGGCGCTGCTCGGCGAGCAGCGCGGCGGGAACGACGAGCGAGAAGTCGTCGGTGTCGCGGTGCGAGGCATTGAGGATGCCGCGCACGACATCGGCCGTCCGGACGGTTTCGCCCGCATCAGCCATCTGCAGGTAGATGCCGTCGATCTCGTCCTTGAACCGGCTGTAGCTGTCTTCGAGGCGCAGGATCGAGGCGACGACGGGCACGTAAATCAGGTTGTTGCGGTCCTGCGCGGGGATCCCGGCGACGTCGGTCTGCGAGCTGACCTGCGGGCCCACCACCCCGATCACCCGGAACCACTGCTCGTTGACCTTCACGTACTGGCCGATCGGATCGCGGGCGCCGAACAGGTTCGTACGCGTGCCTTCACCCAGCACGCAGACGGGCGAGCCGCTGGCGGCTTCCGTCGCGTCGAAGAACCGCCCCGACACGACTGCCAGGCCGGCAATCTGCTGGTAGTTCGGCTCGACACCGTAGACCTGCGGCGACTCGCGCTGCGCTTTCGGAATGAGCTTCTGCGGCGTCAGCCGCTTGCGCGCCGTGGACGCCGTGATGCCAGGCACGTTGGCGCGGATGATCCGCAGATCGCGCTCGGTGAGCCCGGGCGATGTCTTGCGCACGCGCTGGAACGCCTGGAAGTCGGTCGACTCGCGCGCCTCGACGATCAGGTTGCGGACGCCGAGCTGCTCGATGAAGGCCAGCACCTGCTGCTGTGCTCCGGCGCCGATCGACATCATCGACACCACCGCCGCCACGCCGAAGATCATGCCCAGCATGGTCAGCAGCGAACGCAGCTTGTGCGCCAGCAGCGTCTCGAGGCCTCGCCGGCAATCGGCGAGGACCTGCATCTGCGTGGCGCCGTCGAGAATGGATGAGAGCGCGCTCACCGGCCGCCACCGGGCATGGCGCCGGAGGCACTTGGCCCGGCCGCGCGCCGGTCGAGCGTATCGGGGTTCACCAGCGCCACCTCGGCGTCGGCAGGGAGCCCTTCAAGGACCACGCGATTCTCGGTGATGCGGGCGACCTTCACCTGGACCGCCTTGAAGCCGGCGCCGTCGCGCACGTAGACGACGGGCTTGCCTTCCCTTTCGAACAGCACCTGCCGGGGCAGGTGCGTGACGTTCTTCAGCGTCTCGCCCTCGACGACGACGCGTGCCGTCATGCCAGGTCGAAGCGCCGCGGACGGGCGGGCCAGCGCGAACGTCGTGCTGAACTGGCGGGTGGTTTGCGGCTCCCAGAACGCGTTCTGAGCCAGGCCGCCGACGCCCTTGGAGGATCCGGTCAGTGACGCGCCGGGAATCGCCTCGACCTGTACTTTCGCCGGGACACCCGAGTTGACCGACGCACGCTCGGTCTCCGGGATCTTTGTCTTCACTTCCATCTCGGTGAGGTCTACGACCTCGGCGATCGTGCTGCCCGGCTGGACGGTGTCGCCCTGGCGGTAGTCGGGCAGGCTCATCCCAGGGAAACCAAAGCCGCCGGAGGCGTTCTGGTTCTCCTTGATGACGACCAGGCCGGTGAGCGGCGCGCGCACCGTCATGTTCTCGATGTTCTTGCGCGCGAAGTTCGCCGCGATGCGGGCCTTGCTGCGCTTCTCCTCGAGCACGGCGCGCGCCGCACGATTGGTCGCGGCGTGCGTCTTGATGTCGGCGTCCAGCTGCGTCAGGTTACGCCGGGCTTCCTCGAGGGCCAGGGTATTCTTCTCGGCCTCGATCTTGCCGACGAACTCGTTGCCGCTGACGTTGATCTCGGCGCGACGCACCTCGTGTTGCGCGTGAAGCAGGTTCAGCTTGTCCTGAGATGCCTGCACCTTGCCGTCGGCTTCGAGCTTGACGATCTCCTGCTCGGCCTCGTCCAGCTCGGAGCCCGCCTGCTGCAGGTTGTATTGCTGCTCGGCGCGATCGAACTCGAGCACGATGTCACCTTCGTGCACGACGTTGCCCGACGGCGCCAGCGTCACGATCTGCAGAGTGCCGCCGACGCTCGGTGCAGCGAGCGTCTGCGAACGCAGCGGACCCAGCTCGCCCAGCGTGTGGACCTTGACCTCGATGTTGCCGTGAGTCGGCCGCGTCGTCGGGATCCGGTCGGGCGCCGGCGAGAGATCGGGCAGTCCGAACACGGCGGCGCCGCCCACGAGCGCCATGGCGGCGATCGCGACGATGAGGTAACGGGCCTTCATCGGCGGCCCTCCAGCGTCGGATCCTTCAGTGCCACCGACTCGCCTTCCTGCAGCCCCGACTTGATCACCACGTGATCGGCGTTCCGGCGATCGATCTCGACGCGACGGTGCTCAGCCCTCCCGTGTTGGACGACGTACACGAAGTCTTCGCCGCCGTCAGAAAACATCGCTTGTGGAGGGACCAACAGCACGTTGGAGAGCGTCTCGACCGACACGCGGATCGTCGCGGTCATGCCGGGCCGCAGCCGATCGTCGGGATCGTCGATCGCCATCGTCAGGTCGAAGTTGCGGGGCGGCGGCCACGTCGTGAAGTCCGCCTTGGCGAGCGCGCTGATCTTGTCGACGTGTCCTTTCAGCTCACGATCAGGGAGCGCCTCCACGCGGATGGTCCCGGCCTGCCCGATCGCCATGCGGCCGCGCTCCACTTCGTCGACGCGGGCCGAGCCGAACATGGACGAGATGTCGGGCAGCTCGGCGATGCTCGCACCCGCCCACACGCGGTCGCCTTCCTTGAAGTCCTGCGGATTCATCCAGTTGCCCGACCGCCAGTTCCGCAGGACCGTGACGATGCCGTCGCTCGGCGCCGAGACGGTCAGCGAGTTGAGCTGGCGATTCGCCTTGTCCAGATCGAACTCGGACTTGGTGCGCTTGGTGCCGATGCCGGACTCCTTTGCGTTGCCGACGACCTTGTCGCTCGAGAGCTTGGAGCTGGCCACGCGCAGGTTCTGCTGGGCGTCGCCCACCTTGAGCCGCCGCTGCTCCGCGTCCACGCGGGGCAGGATGTCCTTTGCCGAGTAGTCCAGCTTCGCGCGCTCGACGTCGTAGGTCGCTTTCGTCTCCGCTGTCACGTCCTCTTCCTGTTTCGAGCGGGACTCCGATCGCGCGCGCTCCATCTCGGCTTCGAACCCGCGCAACTCGCTTTGCTTTTCCTCGACGGTGCGCGAGACGGTGCTGCCATCGAACTCGATCAGCGCGTCGCCCTTCTTGACGACCGTGCCGCTTCGTACCAGCTTCACGATCCGGAGCTCGCCTGCGTCGGACGGCGCAATGATCGTGACGGAGCGCCCCGCCTTGATTTCACCGCGAATCTGCACCGCGTCGACGAACGATCCACGCTCGACTTTCGCGGTCGGCACGTCGGCCGATGCCCCGCGCGTGAGCCAGCACGCGCCCGCGACGGCGACGCCCCCAATGGCGAGGCCGGCAATGAGACCACGCCGCTTCATCGCACCACCACCTGACCGGGCTGCAGCCCTGCGGTCACGACGACGTCAATTTCGTCATTGGGGCCCAGGGTCACGTTGCGCGCGCTCACACCGCTCGCGTCCCGGACGCGGACGCGCGGCCCGGACGTGTCCTGGTGGACGGCGTCACGCGGCACGACCAGCGCGTCCTTGATCCGTTCGATCTCGACGTCGATCGCCGCCGTCAGGTCAGGTAACACGCGGGCGTTGCTGCCTTCAATCGTGATGACGGCCGCGAATGCGCGGACGCGCGTCGAGAACGATCCCGGGAGGCCGATTGGACCGAGCGTCGCGATATGGCCCGGCAGCTGCAGGTCCGGATATGCATCCAGGCGGACGATGACGGGAAGTCCCGATCTCACGGCGTTGAGGTCGGTCTGATTGACCTTCGCCCGGACCAGCATCTGGGCCTGATTGACCACCTGGAGCACCGGAGCCCCCGGCCACATTTCGTCGCCTTCCTGGATATCGGCGGGACCGTTGCCGCGCCACGTGAGCTTCGGTACAACCAGACCGTCGAGTGGTGAGCGGACGACCATCGCCGTGGCGTTCTGCGAGGCGTGATCCATCGCAGCCTTCGCTCGGTCGCGGCGAATTTCCAGAATTCGCAGCTCGGCGGCCGCCGCAGCGCGCTTCAGCGGGAAGCCGTCCTTGAGCCCGGCGAGCTTGACCCGCGCTTCGGCGAGGTTCTGGTCGTTGGTCTCGGCCTTGATCCGCGACAGCATCTCGTTCTTCAGGACTTCGAGCTCGGCGGCCTTGAGCGCGTTCTCGGCCTGCGCGACCTCGCTCTCGTCCTTCACGCGCGCCGCGTCCTGCTCGGCCTTCTTCTGCGCGATCTGCTGCACGAGATCGTCGTACTCGGCCTTCTTGTCGAGGGCCAGCTTGTCCTGCGCCTGGCGGTCGAACTCGACGAGCACATCGCCGGTCTTCACGGAGCTGCCTGCAGGCGCCAACTTGGTGATGACGAGCGAACCGTTGTTCGAGCCCCCCGCGAGCAGCGGGGTTGAGACCACGTACGATCTGACCGCTTCAGTGAGGCCGGTGAGCCGGATGTGGCGGACGAAGTCGCGCCGGGCAAGCGGTGCCAGGTCGTGGCCATCGCCGCTCGCCGCGGAAAGACGGGCCGGCGCGACGGCACGGGTCCAGACGAGCGCGACGGCAATGACGAACGCGGCGGCCAGGGCGAGCCCCAGCCAGAGGCCGCGCCGTGACGGGCCGGCGCCCGCGGGGGAAGGAGTCGACTCAGTCATTGCTTCTGGAACAGACGGGCGAACGGGTCAGGAAGTTAGCGCGCGTCCACACCGCTCCCTGCCCACCATTTGACGGATTTGACACCGGATTAGTTGGCACGCCACCTCGACCATAGCGGAAATTTAGTAATCTGCTGCATCCGCGCCGGGCCGAACCGATGTTCGGCCCCTGTGACGACATGCCCATCCCCGATTCTACCGGTCTCTCCGCGCCCACCGTCGAACAGATGTTGCGGCTGATCCTCACGAGCCGCGTGTACGACGTCTGCCGCGAAACGCCTCTCGATGCGGCGCCACGGCTCTCGGCTCGCCTGGGGCGGACCGTCCTGTTCAAGCGCGAGGACCTGCAGCCCGTCTTCAGCTTCAAGCTGCGCGGCGCGTACAACCGCATCGCCCACCTGACCGACGCGGAGCGCGCCCGCGGCGTGATCGCGGCCAGCGCGGGCAACCACGCGCAGGGCGTCGCGTTTTCGGCCCAGCGGCTCGGCATCCGGGCCCTCATCGTGATGCCGCAGACGACGCCCGAAATCAAGGTGGACGCCGTGCGGCGGCTGGGGGCCGACGTGCTGCTGCACGGGGACAGTTACGCGGAGGCCTGGCAGAAATGCGACGCGCTGCGCCGGGAGAGCGGCGCCACGCTCATTCACCCCTTCGACGATCCGCTGGTCATCGCCGGGCAGGGCACCATCGGGGACGAAGTGCTGCGCCAGAGTCCGCGGGATCTCTCGGCCGTGTTCGTCCCGGTCGGCGGGGGCGGGCTCATCGCCGGGATCGCGAGCTACATCAAGGCGCTGCGTCCGGACGTGAAGATTGTCGGCGTCGAACCATTCGAGGCCGATGCGATGTACCAGTCGCTGGCCGCCGGCCATCGCGTGCTCCTGGACAAGGTGGGCATCTTCGCCGATGGCGTCGCTGTCCGCGAGGTGGGGGAGAACACTTTCGCGCTCGCACAGCGGTCGGTGGACGAGGTGGTGCGCGTCAGTAACGACGAGATCTGCGCGGCGATCAAGGACGTGTTCGACGACACGCGCAGCATCATGGAGCCGGCGGGCGCCCTTGCCGTCGCCGGGCTGAAAACCTGGGCTGCCAGCCGCGAGGCGAACGGCCCGGTGGCGGCCATCCTCAGCGGCGCGAACATGAACTTCGACCGCCTGCGCTTCGTCGCCGAGCGCGCCGAGCTCGGCGAAGCGCGCGAGGCGATCGTCGCTGTCACGATCCCCGAGCGGCCCGGCGCGTTCCGCGAGTTCTGCATGCGGCTGGGCCCCCGGGTCGTCACGGAGTTCAACTACCGCCTGGGCAACCGCGACCAGGCGCACATCTTCGTCGGCATCTCCACCTCGTCGCGTGAGGACGCGCGTGAGCTGGTCCGGTCGCTCAACGAAGCGGGCTACGACACGCGCGACCTGTCCGAGAACGAGATGGCCAAGCTGCACGTGCGGCACATGGTGGGTGGCCGTGCCCGGGACGTCCGGCACGAGCGGCCCTGCCGCTTCGAGTTCCCCGAGCGGCCCGGCGCGCTGATGCAGTTCCTCGAGGCCCTCGGCGGCCGCTGGAACATCAGCCTGTTCCACTATCGCAATCACGGCGCCGACTTCGGCCGCGTGCTGGCTGCCTTCGAGGTGCCCGACGAGCAGATCGCCGAGTTCCGGTCCTTCCTGGACCAGCTCGGGTACCCCTATCTCGCCGAGTTCGAGAACGACGCCTACCGGCTGTTCCTCGAATGAAGGCCAGGTCGACCCGCTGGAGCCTCCAATGACCGAGCCCGCGCGCACGCAGTCCTACGCGAACCATGGCCATCGCCCTGTGTGGACCTACGTCGCGGGGGTTTTCGGGGGAGCGGCCTTCGTGATGCTGGCAGAGGCCTGGCTGCTCGGACGGAACACCGCCGCGCTGGGCAGCGTCCTGCTGGCGGTCGCCGTGCTGGCACTCGTCTCCATCTCACGCGCGTACACGGTGAGGCTGCAGAACCGGATCATCCGGCTCGAAATGCGGCTCCGGCTCCGTGACGTGCTGCCACCGGCGCAGCAGGGGCAGATTCAGCAACTCTCCACCGCGCAGATAGTCGGCCTGCGCTTCGCCTCGGACGCTGAGCTTCCCGCCCTCGTCGACCGTGCCGTCCGCGAGCACCTGTCCCGCGAGGACATCAAGAAGGCCATCAAAGAGTGGGTGCCGGACTTCGACCGCACCTGAACCGCAACTTGCCCGTGCTGGGTGCTTGGTGCCGGGTGCCGAGTGCGGCGCCACGTGCTTTGTGCCAAGTGCGGCGCACGAGGCACCGCGGCACCGCACGAAGGACTCGGCACCCAGCACCGCACCCAGCACCCGGCACCAAGCACCGCACTTAGCACCCGGCACACAGCACCAAGCAGGGACTTGACGTCACTAATACATACATGTAGATTTATAGATATGAAGGACGCGTCGGCGCTGTTCAGGCTGCTGGGCGACGAGGTCCGGCTGCGCCTGTTGCGGCTGCTGGCGGCCGAGCGGCTGAACGTCACCGAATTGACCGGGATACTGGGCATCGCCCAGTCCGGCGTGTCGCGGCACCTGGGGATGCTCCGGGACAACGGGCTCATCGAGGAGCGCCGGGAAGGCGGCTACACCTATTACCAGGTGGCGCCGCCGGAGTCGCGGAACGGGCAGACGGCGCTGTGGGCGCTGCTCGAGACACAGTTCGCGGCGTCGGTCCATGACCCTGCCGCCCGCGCCGATCAGGCCCGCCTCAAGGAGGTCCTGCGGCTGCGCAAGGAGAGCTTCGCGACGCATGGACAGGGACAACAGCTCGTGCCGGGCCGCAGCTGGGCGGCCTGGGCCCGGGCGCTCGCATTCCTGCTGCCAGCCGGCGACGTGGCGGACCTCGGATGCGGTGACGGGTACCTGACCATCGAAGCCGCCCGCTGGGCACGCCGAGTCGTCGCGGTTGATCGATCGGAGGAAGTCCTGAAGCGCGCCCGCGCGCTCGCCCGGCGCCGCAAGGTCGCCAACATCATCTGGAAGAAGGGCGAGCTGGAACGCCTGCCGATGAAGGACGCCTCGGCGGATGTCGCGCTGCTGTCGCAGGCGCTGCACCACGCGGCGGATCCGGCGCGCGCCCTCGACGAAGCCTCGCGCGTTCTTCGGCCTGGCGGCCGGTTACTGGTACTCGACCTCAGGCGCCACGAGGAAGTTTGGGTGCGCGAGCGATTCGGTGATCGCTGGCTTGGCTTCGAAGACGCCGAGCTGGCGGGGCTGTTGAAGCAGTCCGGCTTCGGGGACGTGCGCGTGAAGGTTGGCGCGCGGCTCACGGGCGATCCCTTCACGGTCCTCGTCGCCAGCGGAATTCGGCCGGCCGCCGGACATTCGACCGGCGCGGCCGCATCATGACCTGGAGCGATTGATCGATGTCGCAGACCGACCGCATTGCCTTGCTGTACCGCGCCGCCGCCGAGCGAATCCTCATCCTCGACGGCGCGATGGGGACGATGATCCAGCGCCGCGGTCTGGGCGAGGCGGATTTCCGTGGCGCGCGCCTGGCCGATCACGGGCACGAGCTGAAGGGCAACAACGACCTGCTGGTGCTGACGCGGCCCGACGTCATCCTCGACATCCATCGCGAGTACCTCGAGGCCGGCGCCGACATCATCGAGACCAACACGTTCAGCAGCCAGGCGATTTCGCAGGCGGACTACGGCCTGGAGTCGCTCAGCTACGAGCTGAACGTCGCCGGCGCCCGGCTCGCGCGGCAGGCCTGCGACGAGTACTCCGCGAAGCTGCCAGGCAGGCTGCGCTTCGTGGCCGGCTCGATGGGGCCGACCAACCGGACCCTGTCCATCTCGCCGGACGTGGACGATCCCTCCGCACGCGCAGTCACTTTTGACCAGATGCGCGACGCGTATCGCGACCAGATCCGCGGCCTCATCGACGGGGGCAGCGACGTCCTGCTGATTGAAACGATCACCGACACGCTGAACACCAAGGCGGCGCTGGTCGCCTGTGCCGAGGAGTTCGAGGCGCGCGGCACCGAGCTGCCGATCATGATCTCAGTGACGGTCACCGATCGCAGCGGCCGGACGCTGTCGGGCCAGACGGTCGAGGCCTTCTGGACGTCCATCCGCCACTGCAACCCGTTCAGCGTCGGCATCAACTGCGCGCTCGGCGCCCGCGACATGGCGCCCTACATCGCGGAGCTCGCGCGCGTCGCCGACACGCGGGTCAGTTGTTACCCGAATGCCGGCTTGCCGAATGCGTTCGGCGCGTACGACGAACAGCCGGCCGAGACATCGTCGTTGCTCGGCGACATGGCCACGCGCGGGCTCGTGAACATCGTCGGCGGCTGCTGCGGGACCACGCCGGAGCACATCGCGGCGATCGCGGCGAAGGTGAAGGACGTTGCGCCGAGACCGATCGGCCGAGCTAAAGCTCGGCCCTACGTGCATCACAGCGACGACGTGCAGCAGGACGAATCGGCAGCCGTAGGGCCGAGCTTCAGCTCGGCCACCCCGCGCTATTCCGAGTTCGCGGGCCTCGAGCCCCTGACGATTCGCCCCGACAGCAACTTCCAGATGATCGGCGAGCGGACCAACGTCACCGGCTCGGCAAAGTTCGCGCGCTTGATTCGCGCGAACGACTACGCGACGGCCGTCCAGGTCGCGCTCGACCAGGTCCGCAGCGGCGCCAACATCATCGACATCAACATGGACGAAGGCATGCTCGATTCCGAGCGTGCCATGACGACGTTCCTGAACTACCTGGCGACGGAGCCGGAAGCGGCGCGCGTGCCGTTCATGATCGACAGCTCGAAGTGGTCGGTCATCGAGGCCGGCCTCAAGTGCGTGCAGGGCAAACCTGTCGTCAACTCGATCAGCCTGAAGGAAGGCGAGGCGGACTTCCTTGCGAAGGCGACGCTGGTCCGCCGGTACGGCGCCGGCGTCGTCGTGATGGCGTTCGACGAGCAGGGACAGGCCGAGACCGTCGAGCGCAAGGTCGCGATCTGCCGGCGTGCCTACGCGCTGCTCACCGAACGCGCGGGCTTCGATCCCTCCGACATCATCTTCGACCCGAACATCCTCGCCATCGCGACGGGCATCGAGGAACACAGCGAGTTCGCCAGGAACTTCATCGAGGCCACGCGGCTGATCAAGCAGGCGTGCCCGGGCGTGAAGGTGAGCGGCGGCGTCAGCAACCTCTCGTTCTCGTTCCGCGGCAACGACCTCGTCCGCGAGGCGATTCACTCGGCGTTCCTCTACCACGCCATCCACGCCGGCATGGACATGGGCATCGTCAACGCCGGCCAGCTCGTCGTCTACGAGGACATCCCGAAGGACCTGCTCGAGCACGTCGAGGACATCCTGTTCAACCGCCGGCCCGATGCCACCGAGCGCATGGTGGAGTTCGCCGAGCGTGTGAAGGGCAGCGGGAAGAAGAAGGAGTTCGACCTCGAGTGGCGCAACGGGACGGTCGAGGCGAGGCTGTCCTACGCGCTGGTGCACGGCGTGGTGGACTTCATCGAGGCCGACACGGAGGAAGCGCGGCAGAAGTATCCGCAGCCGCTCTCAATCATCGAGGGTCCGCTCATGGACGGCATGAAGACCGTCGGCGACCTGTTCGGCGCGGGCAAGATGTTCCTGCCGCAGGTGGTGAAAAGCGCACGTGCGATGAAGAAAGCCGTCGCCTATCTCGAGCCGTTCATGGAAGAGGCGAAAGCCGCGGGCGGCCGGAGCGCGCAGGGCAGGATCGTGATGGCGACGGTGAAGGGCGACGTCCACGACATAGGCAAGAACATCGTCGGCGTGGTGCTCGGCTGCAACAACTACGAGGTCATCGACCTCGGCGTGATGGTGCACCAGGACGTGATTCTACGGACCGCCGCCGAAAAGAATGCCGACATGATCGGTCTGAGCGGCCTCATCACCCCGTCGCTCGACGAGATGGTCTCGGTGGCAAAGGAGATGGAGCGCCGCGGCATCCAGGTTCCCCTGCTCATCGGCGGCGCCACCACCAGCCGGCAGCACACGGCCGTGAAAATCGCGCCGGAGTACTCGAAGGCGGTCGTCCACGTGCTCGACGCGTCGCGCGCGGTCGATGTCGTCTCGAGCCTGCTGAATCCGTCGGCGCGCGACCGCTTCGTGGCGGACGTGCGTGCGGAGCAGACGACGCTGCGCACGCAGTACGGCGCGAGGCAGGAGAAGCCGCTGCTGTCGTACGAAGCCGCAAAGGCGAACCGGCTCCGCGTCGACTGGGAGACGGCTGACCTGCCTGTGCCGGCGTTCCTCGGACGCCGCGAGGTCAGCGTGCCGCTGGCGGAGCTGGTGCCGTTCATCGACTGGACGTTCTTCTTCCATGCGTGGGAGCTGAAGGGCCGCGTCCCGGCCATCTTCGATCACCCGCAGTACGGCCATGCCGCGCGAGACCTCTACGACAATGCGCGCACGCTGCTCGATCGCATCGTCAACGAGCGATTGCTCGAAGCGAAGGGCGTTTACGGGTTCTGGCCCGCAAGCTCGGATGGCGACGACATCGTGCTGTTCGCGGATGAATCGCGCGTCGGGGAAGTGGCACGCTTCCCGATGCTGCGGCAGCAGGAGCCCATTGCGGACGGCCGGCCGAACCGGTCACTCGCCGACTTCGTTGCGCCGGCTTCGAGCTCGCGGCGCGACTATCTGGGCGCCTTCGCCCTCACCGCGGGTCTCGGCGCTGACGCCCTGGCCGCCCGCTTCGAAGCCGACCACGACGACTACGACGCCATCATGGTGAAGGCGCTCGCCGATCGTCTCGCCGAGGCCTTCGCCGAGTACCTGCACGCGCGCGCCCGCCGTGACTGGGGTTACGGCGCGGAAGAGCATCTGTCGAACGACGAGCTCGTGGCGGAGAAATATCGCGGCATCCGGCCGGCGTTCGGCTACCCGGCGTGTCCCGATCACACGGAAAAGGGCCAGTTGTTCGATCTGCTGGCCGCGCCCGCGGTCGGAGTGAGCCTTACCGAGCACTTCGCGATGATGCCGGCGGCCAGCGTCAGCGGTCTTTACTTCGCCAATCCTCAGGCGCGGTACTTCACGGTCGGCAGGCTCGGGCCCGACCAGGTGAGCGACTACGCCCGCCGGAAGGGCACGAGCGTCGAAGAGATGGAGCGCTGGCTGTCGCCGAATCTCGCCTACGATGCGACGCCGGTGGGTCGCTGTTAGCCCGAAAGCACATTCGAGGCGGCGCCATGCGCGAGCGTGAGGAAAAAGGCGGTGGGTGGCTCGTTCCGGCCGCCGTAGCGGTCCTTGCCGCTATCGGCATAGGCCTCTGGCAGCGCGCGGGACACGTCCCGGGGCTGTCCGCCGGTCACCCCGCGCCGGACTCCGCGCTGGTTGGCGGGGCCGGAGACTGGGCGATCGACCGGCCGGCGGTCGTCGCGCCGGCCGTCTCTGCCTCAGTCGATGGGGGCGCGCTGACCGCAGCGCTTGCGCCGTACGGTCGTGAAGACTACGCGGACGCCACGGCCTCGCTCGAGGGCTTCGTTGCGACGCATCCCGATTCTCCTGACGGGTGGTTCTATCTTGGTGCCAGCCGCCTGCTATCCGGCGATGCGGCGCGAGCGCGCCCGGCGTTCGACAAGGCGCGCGTGCTGTCGGCGGCGGAGCGGCATCCCGAGCTCGAATGGCTGGCGGCGACGGCAGAGGCGAGAACGGGTGCCATCGAACCAGCGCGCGCGCGCCTCGAGGCGCTCTGCGCGCTGCCTGGCCCACTACAGGTTCGCGCCTGTGCCGCCAAAGAATCGCTCAAACGCTAACCCTCGGGGACTGTCGCCCGCGGGCTGCAAGGGGGACAGTCCCCTTTACACCGGCTCCGGCGTCACTGCGCGCAGCAGGGCCGCCGCGCGGCGACACCCTTCCACGATCTCTTTCCGCCGCTCTGGAATGACGATCGGCGTCTGCGACGCGTCCGACGCGCCCTGGCGCTCCGCGATGCTGACCGGGAGCTCGCCGTCCTGGTTCCGTCGGCTGGGATCGGCGCCGAGCGCGAGCAGACGCTCGACGATCGTGTCGTGCCCCCAGAGCGCCGCGAGGTGGAGCGGCGTACCGTAGCCCACGGGCAGACTGAGCTGTTCGGGATGCTCCTCGGCAAGAGTCACCACGTCGCCGAGGAAGCCGAAAGCGGCGGCCATATGGAGGCTCACACGCGCGCCGCGTGCCCGCATGTGGCGCACGAGATCCATGTAGCCCTTCTCGTTGGCCCAGCCGATGGGTGCGGCGCCGTACTCCTGGTCGAGCGCCCCGAGATCAGCGCCGTGATCGATCAGCAGATCGACCGCGGCCCTCTGCCCGTGCACGGCCGCGTAGTGGAGCGGCGTGGCCCCGCCCTGTTCCTGACGGGCAAGTGCCCGGTCGTCCGCCAGGATTGCCGACGCAGCAGCCACATCGCCGCGCGAGACCGCGTCCACCAGCACCGCCAAAGGGTCGGTCATTGCACTCCTCGCGGCCGAATCCTACGCCCCCTGGCTCGGGGATGTGAAGTCACCCGACACGAGGTTCATCCCGCACACCTTTCGGCTCATCACTCGTGGATTCAGCGTCCGGACCGGTCGGTATACAGTGGGGGCAGTCCCCGCGCGTCCATTGGGGGACCGTCCCCACCCGCGGAACTACTCATGACCGAACGCGAACGAGTGCTCGACATGCTGGCGCGCGTCCACTCCGGCGACCCCTGGCACGGTCCGTCCGTCATGGCGTCGCTCGACGGGATTGATGCGGTGCGTGCATCGGCGCGCCCGTTGCCGGAGACGCACAGTATCTGGGAGATCGCGCAGCACGTGATCGCGTGGCGCCGCGAAGTGGCCGCGCGGCTGCGCGGGAAGCCGCCGTCGACGCCCGCGTCCGGCGACTGGCCCGCACCTGGCACGGGCGGGCCCGCCTGGGCCGAGACGAAAGCCGCGCTCGAGGCGTCGCATCGCGAGCTGGTGGCCGCGGTCGCCGATCTGGCTGATGCCGCGCTCGAGCGCCCGGTGGGACAGTCGCGCGACGCGGCCGTTGGCGCAGGCGTGAGCGTCGCGATCATGCTGCACGGGATCGTGCAGCACGACGTCTATCACGCCGGGCAGATGTCGATTCTGGCGAAAGCGCTGCGGAGCGCGCCGGAGGCCCGCTAAAACTCGTGGCCCGCGCGACGCAGCGACTCGCGGAGGACGTCCACCGCGGCGGTGACCTCGGCGCCCCAGTCTGCGGCGGCATCGTGAACGGTCTTGTTGACGGTGAAGGCCGCGAAGCGCACCGCTTCCTGGTGCGACGACTGGAAGGCCCTCCTCAGGCGTTCGAGGTGATAGAGCGCTTTCTCCCGCCGTGCGTCCTGCGGGAGAGCCGTGATCAGCGATTCGAGCCGGCTGGCCGCGTCGTGGACGGCACCCGCTGTCTCCGCGCCACTGGGCACTTCAGGCATAACTCATGAGTTTACCATCCGTCCGCAGCCTCTTTCGCCAGTTCGTCCAGCGGCCGGCCCTGATGGTTGCGGCCACGGCCACACTCGGCGTCAGCATCGGCGCGGCGACCGCGATCTCCTCGGCCGTGAAGGCTGTGCTGCTGGGTCCGCTGCCGATCGATCAGCCGGAACGGCTCGCCGTTCTCTGGCAGACGGATCTCAAGAAGGGCGTCCAGACGATCGAGCTGTCGTCGCGCGAGTACGAGGCCTGGCGCACGCACCTGACGTCGTTCTCGGGCATGGCGGCCGTGACGGCAGCCAACATCCGGAACACACTGACGGGAAACCCCGAGCCGGAGCAGGTCGAGTCGGCGATCGTTTCCCCGAACTACTTTCACGTCCTCGGCGTGCGACCGCGGCTCGGGCGCGACTTCGGCGCGCAGGATGCGCGCGACACGGCTGGCTCGACTGTCCTCGTCAGCGAAGGGCTGTGGACGCGCCGGTATGGCCGCGATCCATCGCTCATCGGTCGGACGATCACCGTCGACGGCACGCCCGTCACCATCGTTGGCGTGATGCCGGCGGGCACGCTGCCTCGCCACGCCGACCTGTTCCTGAACGGGACTGCGCTCGCGCACGACGCGCCGGATCTCGGCGTGCTGAAGCTGGTCGGCCGCCTCCAGGCTGGCGCGTCGCTCGACGCCGCGCGTGCCGAAGTCGATCTGGTGGCCCCACGGCTCACCGTCGCCCGTCCGAACGCCGAAGTGGCCGGAGGCCGCCTCGAGCCGTTCACCGATCAGATCTACGGTCAGGTCCGCCCCGCGCTCCAACTGCTGACGGCGGCCGTCGGGTGCCTCCTGCTCATCGCGTGCGCCAACGTGGCGAACCTGCTGCTCGCGCAAGGCATCGACCGCGAGCGAGAGCTGGCCACACGAGCAGCGCTCGGTGCCTCGCCCCGCCGGCTCGGATGGCTGCTGGTGGGGGAGAGCATTGCGCTCGGGCTGGCCGGAGGCCTCTGCGGCGCGTTGCTGGCGGTCTGGGCGATCGCCGGCATCCGCGCGCTCATTCCGGCGGACGTGCCCGGGATCGAGCGGCTGTCGATCGACGGCCCCGTCCTCGCCGTGGCGACGACGATCTCGATCCTCGCGGCGCTCGTCTTCGGTGTCGTTCCTGCCGCAACCGCCGCGCGTACCGACCCCGGCGATCTGCTGCGCGAGTCGAGCACCCGCGTGTCAGGCGGGCGCCGCATCGGGCGTCTGCGCAGCCTGCTCGTCGCGGGACAGCTGGCCCTGTCGCTGGGTCTCGTCACCGGGGCCGGGCTCGCGGCGCGATCGTTCACGGGCCTCGCTCGTCTCGAGCCCGGCTTCGATCCGCGCGGAGTCGTCACGGCGAAGATTCTGCTCAGCGACAAGTACGCGGACCATCGCGCGCGCGCGGCCTTCTATCGTCCGCTGCTCGAGCGGTTGAACGCGCTGCCGGGTGTCGAGCGCGCCGCGCTCGTTTTGCTCCGGCCGCTCGCTGATCCAATCGGCTGGGACTATCCCTTCACCATCGAGGGACAGACCGCCGACGCCCGGGCGCGCAACCCGCACGCCAACTACGAGTCGGTGAGCCCCGGCTACTTCACGACGCTGGGCATCCCGCTCATCGAAGGCCGGGCCTTCGCCGATGCGGATGGTCCCGACGCGGGCCCGATCGCGATCGTGTCGCAGTCGATGGCCCGCCGATTCTGGCCAGGCGAAAGGGCCATCGGCAAGCGGCTCAAGCCGGGCGCACCCGATGGCAAAGGGCCCTGGCGCACCGTCGTCGGCGTCGTCGGCGACGTTCGATACCGGGAGTGGACCGCCGTGCGCGAGGACATCTACGTGCCGTACACGCAGTGGAATTTCCCCCGCATGGATCTGGTCCTGCGCGTCCACGCCTCGGTCGACCCGCTGAGCGTGGTGCCTTCCGTCCGCGCGGCCGTGCTCGACGGCGATCCCGACCTTCCGCTGGCGACCGTGACGACGCTCGATAAGGCAGTGGAGGAAGCCACCGCCGGTCCACGGTTCACGGCGATCCTGCTGACCATTCTCGCGACCGTCGCGCTGGTGGTTGCCGCCGTAGGAACCTTCAGCGTGCTGGTGTGGTCGGTGGAGCGGCGCACGCGCGAGATCGGCGTGCGGGTCGCGCTCGGCGCGTCGCGGCTCGACGTCCTGCGGCTGGTGCTCGGACAGGCGACGCGGTTGACGAGCCTCGGTGTCGCGGCCGGCCTGGTGGCGGCGCTTGCTGCAGGAGCCGGCCTCTCCCGCCTGCTGTACGCCGTCTCACCGCGCGACCCGCTCACGCTTGCCTCCTGCGTGCTGCTGCTGATCTCCGTCGGCCTGGGCGGCGGCCTGCTCGCCGCCCGCCGCGCGCTGGCCATTGCGCCATCCGAAGCACTTCGCGAGGAGTAACGCAACGCCGCCCAACGCCTGCGAACGCTACCCAACACCTGCGAACGCTACCCAACGCCTCGCAACGCTACCCAACGCCTGCGAACGCTACCCAACGCCT
>Ga0207701_10000381_pt1 | contig 45237 bp, 40 predicted proteins | sample KBSSwiSSwithPhiX_FD_184294 | JGI IMG/M metagenome (GOLD analysis project Ga0207701, IMG submission 184294) | Switchgrass rhizosphere bulk soil microbial communities from Kellogg Biological Station, Michigan, USA, with PhiX - S5 (SPAdes) (version 2) | ecosystem: Environmental > Terrestrial >... | reverse complement strand
CCGACAGGACTTGATCACCGGTTCGCCGAGCCACGCGAGGCGAGAGGTGACCTAGAGACTGCCGAGGCGTAGCCAACTCGCGAAAAGAGTTGGCGCGCCCGACAGGACTCGAACCTGTGACCCCCGGCTTAGAAGGCCGGTGCTCTATCCAACTGAGCTACGGGCGCGTGAAGACGATCGTACTCGCGTGTCGTTCAGACTGCGTCGACCGACCGCGGAACAAGCAGTCCCTTTCCGGCAAGACCGGTCAGCCGATCGAGTCTGTCGAAGAACGCATCGCGGAGCGGTGGCGTGCCGCGTAACGCCCAGAGGACCTGTGCGTTGGTCCAGGCCGCTTGCCGTGCGGCGCGCACGTTCCACATCGCCGCCACATCGTCCACCGTGCCCGCCGCATCGTCGATGACACCGATCACGCCACGGGAGAAATCGTTCTTCACTTCACCCTCGACGCGGTCGAGCAGTTCGTTGATGCTGTCGAAATCGGCACGCCGGACCTGATCGGTCGCCAGATCACCGCCAAGCTTCTCGAATACGGTCACGATCCCGTAAGGAAGATCGCGATTGATGTGGGCATTCATCCCAGCCAGCGCGAATTGAAGCCGCGAATTCCGTCGGCTCGCCCTCGCACCGAGCAGCGGACGCCACGCCGACGGCGCGCGCAACGGATCGACGTCGGCCGCCGAGACCGCGGCAAAATACAGATTCGCGAAGACGATGTCGAGCTCCGACATGAACCGCGCGTCGCGGAACGCCGTAGTGCCAACCGCCTGACGGACGCTTTCCGTGACGCGAAGATAGAGTCGATTGAACCACTTCAGCCCGTCCGAGTCGGACAACCGGCGGTCGATGGCCGTCATGATCGACAGCACGTCATCGATCGACGACACAGGCGCGGGCCGAAGGATGTCGCTCAGCATGGACATCGGTTCGAGGCCGACGTCTCAGTTCTTGACGTACTTGTAGACAGACTTCGCCTGTACCGCGGCAAGGTAGATATTGCCGTGCGAGTCGACCGCGACGCCCTCTGGGGGCGGCAGTCTTGGATCCGACACGGGTGGCGGTGGAATGTAGAAGGAGACCTTTCCCGTTTTCACGCTGCCGCCGCGCACGCCACGCTTGCACCCGGGATTATTGGTGTCCTTGCCCGGCGCATCTTCGGATTCGGAGTCGGCGACATACAGAATGTCGTTCCGGTCGATCCAGATGCCGCTCGGCCGCCCGAACTGCTTCCAGGCCGCGATGAACTTTCCCTTCTGATCGAAGATGGCGACGCGGCTGTTGCTCCGGTCTGCCACGAAGAGGCGGCCCTGCGAATCGAACGCGAGGACGTGAGGACCTTTGAATTCTCCATCGCCGGAACCGAGGTGCCCGAACGTCTGGATGAATTTGCCGCTCTTGTCGAACTTCATGATGCGTGAGTTGCCGAAGGTCGGCGCGTGCCCTTCGGAAACGAAGATGTCTCCGTTAGTGGCGACGGCGACCGACGTCGGCTGATCGAACACGTCGAGCCCCTTGCCGCTCTCGCCCGCTTTGCCGAGTGTCATCAACACCTTGCCCTCGGGCGACAGCTTCATCACTTGATTGCCCTTGCCGTCTCGTGCCTGTCCATCGACGACCCAGACGTTGCCGTCTCTGTCGGGAACGGCGGCGTGCGGAAAGATGAACATGCCGCCGCCGAAATTCTTCAGCACCTTGCCGTCAGGCGACAGCTGCCAGATAGGCGCGACACGCGATGCCGCGCAGCCACCATCTTCGCAGCGATCGAACACCCAGACGTTGTCCTTCGCATCGACAAAGACGTTGTTGGTCTGCGCCCACGGACGTGTGGTGTGCGCCCAGTCGGTGACCATGTGATACGGGTTCGGCGCGTCGTTGACGCACGCCGCGTCCTGGGCATATGCAGCGGTCACGAGTCCGGTGGTGGCCCACAACGTCATCGCAAGTCTCATGCATTCTGCTCGCATCTCATTTCCTCCCTGACGCAGCTATCGCTGCCCTTGAAGACGCGGCGACATTCTAGGCTCATTGAGAGCTGTGGAAAAGATGTCGACGGAACGTGCAGATCCTGTGGAAAACCTGTGCGAAAAAATAAATTTCGGCTCCGAATGCGCCCGTTTCGCGCGCGAACAGTGGCGCGCACTCCGCTTCGTCATTCGCTTCGCTTGTTCGCCGCCGGCTAACACATAGAATCCGACCCCGTCTCTACCCAGTACAGCGCCGCACCCATCCGCGGTAATAGGTGCGCAGCGGACGCACCTCCTGCAATGCACACGGAGGAGTCGTGGACCTTCGTTCTGTTCACGCACACGCCACCGGTTTCGCTTCCTCGCAAGACTGGCCACCTGTACCACGGTCCATCGGAATGGACAACAAGATGACCGTCGCCGATTGCTGGTTCGCTGCGCTCGATCAACGACCGTTTACCTCCGGCACTCGCTGCTGGACGACGCGCGTGGTTGGCGTCCATCTCGATGGACTCCACACGTGGATTCAACTTGAATTCGCCGAACGCCCCGGCAGCGCTTTTCTCCTTCACCTGACACCGTGGGCAGGCCTGCACGACGCGGTCAACATCATTCGGGCCGAGATTGTCGGCGGGCACGCGTGAGTTTCGCCGGCTCAGCTACGAATCGTTTTCAGCGTTTGTTCTGACCAACACATTAGTACCACACACGTCACTACGTGTGTGGTACGCGAGAACCTGCCTCGAGGCAACGTTCGGCTGTATTGTCGTGAATCAAGAAGCGGCGCTCCACCAGACATCGACTAGAATGAGCGGGTATCCGGTCGGTGCCTGCCGACATCCTGGCGGTTGTTCTCCATTTCGCGTCACAAGGAGAAACCACACGTCGCCCCGCGAGAGCCGGTCTTGGTACGCGTATGTATGTACTGTCAGGCGTGCGAATCCGTTTTGATGTGTACAGGCGCGCAGCAAGCTTGGCGCCCGCGGCTTGATGGAAGTCGGTCATGATCTACAGGGTCCTGGTTGTTGACGATTTCGAACCTTGGCGTCGCCACGTTGCATCGACGCTTGGCGAGAGCGCTCGCTGGCGGATTGTCGGCGAAGCCGCTGATGGACCCGATGCCATCGAGAAAGCCGCGCATCTTCGACCGGATCTGATTCTGCTCGACGTCGGTCTCCCGACGTTGAACGGCATCGAAGCTGCCCGCCGAATCCTCGCACACGATCCGAGCGTCAGGATCCTCTTCGTCAGCGAGCATCAATCGTGGGAAATCGCGGAAGCCGCACTGTGCACCGGCGCGCGAGGCTATATCTGTAAGTCGGATTCCGGGCGTGAATTGTCGCGCGCGATGGACGCCATCATCGACGGCGGCCGGTTCGTGGCCGAGCGATTCGGAGGTCGCGTTGAGAAGCGAACCGACCGCGCGCCCTCGAACAGCCGCCGGCACGAGGCCGTGTACTACTCGACCGACGAACTGATGCTCGATGACTGGGCGTCGACGGCCGACGACGCGTTGAATGCCGGCGCGACGTTCATCGTGCTCGCCTTTGATGAACATCGCAGCCGCCTGCAGGCGATGCTGGAAGCGCGCGGCGTGAACGTCGCTCGCGCGATCAGAGACGGACGCTATATTTCACTGAGCGTCCCCGAAATAGTCTCGCAGTGGACCGTGGACGGGCTACTCGACGAGACGCGTTTCTGGACGGGGGCGACTTCTATCATGCTCGCCGCCACCAGAGCGTCCACTGCCGAACAGCTTCAGGTCGTCGCATGCGGAGAATGCGCGCCCAGCCTGTGCGCGCAAGGAGATGCCGAGGCCGCCATCCGCCTCGAGCAGCTGTGGGACGAGGTCGCCAGGACCTACCACCTCGATGTCTTTTGCGGGTACGCAGCGGATGGCTGCCACTGTGACGATGCCGAGGGTGTCCTCGCGCGCCTTCGCGAGACCCACACCGCTATCTACGCGCGATAGCTAAGCCCCTCATGCGGTGTGTCCGTGTCGACAATCGGCACGCGGGCATGAACCGTCGTGCCCCGTCCCGGCTGCGATTCCACTCTCAGCTCGCCATCGACCAGGCCGACCCGTTCCTGCATTGTAATGAGACCAATGCCACGGTGCTCCTTCGCGGCTGCCGGGTCGAATCCTCTCCCCTCATCGCTGACCACCAGATGAACCCAGCCGTGCGCCTCCCACAGCCGGACACGACATTGGCGGACCGCACTGTGCTTCGCCGTATTGTGAAGGGCCTCCTGCAAGATCCGAAACAGGCTCAGTGAGATGTTTGACGAGAGCTGACGCGTGATGTCGCTGGCTTCGAAGTGCACGTCGAATTGATGTTGAGCTGCGAACTCGCTGCAGAACACCCGCATGCCCGGCACTGCACCGACCACTTCGATCTTCGAGGGGTGCAATTCGTGCGAGAGCGACTGAAGATCGGACGCGATTGCCGACGCCTGCGTCTGCAACTCGTGCGAAACACCTGTCAGGCCGACGGTCAGCAGCGCCAGGCGCTGCCCGATGTCGTCGTGAAGCTCTCGGGCGATCCTCGCGCGCTCCTGCTCCTGCACGCGAACCAATTTCCGCTTGGCGCGCGCCAGCGCCTCCTCGGCGCGCTTCCGTTCGCTGATGTCGCGGACGCTCCTGACCGTACCGACCAGGCGACCGGTGCCATCCCTCAATGGAGAGATCGTCGACAACAGATGAATGTGCTCGCCCGCGGGCGCGATTCGCGCCCGTTCGAGCTGCACCATGCGTTCACCGTCGCGCAGGCGTTGAAGAACGGTGGCTTCGTCGCTGAGCAATTCAGGCGGGAGAAACTGCGAGATCGGTCGCCCGATGGCTTCCGTCTCCGCGAAGCCAAACATGCGCGACGCCGCGTGGTTCCAGCTCAGAACCATCCCGGTGAGATCCTCCGACACAATCGCGTCGTCGGATGATTCGACGACGGCGGCGTGGCGGAGCCTCGCTTCCACTTCCACGCGGGCACGAATCAGCCGCTCGCGTTCACGCTCGGCGCGTTCGCGCTCGTTGATCACCGACGCCAGGGTCAGACCGGACACTGCGAGCAGCGTAAAGAGCACATCCAGCAGCACCGCGTTGGTGAACGCCGTGTTGGCGGCAAACGGCCCGAAGCCCAGGGCCGTGAGAATGGTCGCGATGGTGGCGATCAGAAAAACGGAAAGCGTTGCGCCCCCGATTCCGAAGTCGATGCCGGCCCACATGACCAGTGGGAGCAACCCGAAGGCGAACACGTCTAGGTGAACCGGGAAGAAATCGCCGAACACGATGAAGCCGCCAAACGCGGTGACCGCCACGAGCGCCACGAGTTCCGCAATCCGCGCTCCTCGCCGGATGGCCAGCAGCTGTGGCAGCGTGAACACCAGCGGTGTCACGAGAAGCACACCGGTGCTGTCGCCCAGCCAGTAGATAAGCCACGCCGATTCGATGCCGGAATAGGGCTGAATCCCGGTCGCATACAACGACAGAATTCCAAAGAGCGAACTGAGACATGCGCTTCCAAACGCGCCGAGGACGATCAATCCGAGCGCATCGCGAAGCCGGGGCAACGTGGGGTCGAAATTCGGAATTCGTCTCAGCAGCCACGAACCGGTGGCGGCGGCGACTGTCGCTGCCGTTGCCTGACCGGCTGCGCCGAGCGAGGGAACGGAACCCTGCAGGGCAACCAGAAACGCGCTTGAAATAAGCGCCGGCCAAACCCGGTAGCGATACTTGAGAAAGACCGCAAGCGCCACGCCGTATGCCGGCCACACCGGTCCGAGATTGCTGCTTCTGATGTTCGTCGTCGCCTGACCCAGCTTTCCAGCGACGAAATACGCAATGAACACAGTGAGAAGCTGGATGAGGAACTCGCGGGTGGCCACGTCTCGCGACCACTCGAGGACGGCTGAGCGGAGTCGAGATGAGCGACGAGCCCGGATTTCAGCGGGCGTGGCTTGCAGCGATTGAACGAATGAGTCCTCTGAGCCGGTCCTGAACATACAACCTTGCCTTCGCCCACGCGAACGAAGGCGGACCTGGGATTCTATCCGCGACGCAGCTTGCGTCAACGAGCAGGTTCACACAGAGTAGTTATTACATGCGTTTCATGACAGCTGGGCAGTAGATGCGGACAGGTCAACGGCAGAGTCAAGGCAACTCCGTGATGAGTGGATCGGCACAACCGTTGCTCTGCACCGCGTGATCCAGTGCGCATTCCGGACCCCCGACGCGTCGAAGCATTCGTCAACGCGCATCGCACCCTTGTCCTCGCCTGCCTGGTTGTCCTCTGCCTCGGCACTTGGCTCGGAATCGGCGCCTCGATCGGATACGTCTACGCAGCGGTCCGCAGTCTTCCCAGTCAGAACACCGTGCGCAGCGCGGGGACGATGGCGCGCGCGACGACGATTGCCGACGTCAAGGGGCGTCACGCCTTCACAATCTTCGAAGAACAGCGGCTTCAGGTCCCGCTCTCACGCGTCTCGCGGAACGTGATTGCCGCGACGGTGGCCATCGAAGACCAGCGTTTCTACAGCCATAACGGCTTCGATCCGATTCGCCTCGTGGCGGCGCTCGTCAACGACGTCGTCAAACAACGCGCAGAACAGGGCGGGAGTACCATCACCCAGCAGCTGGCTCGCCTCAGTTTCCTGACGCCAGACAAGACGATTCGCCGGAAGCTGCAGGAGTTGATTCTGGCGACGCGACTCGAGCGGACGTTCACCAAAGATCAGATCCTCGAGCTGTATCTCAACAAAGCGTATTTCGGTGACGGCCTCTACGGCGTCGAGGCCGCTTCGCTTGGGTACTTCGGGAAGCACGCCGCCGATCTGGACATCGCTGAAGCGGCGCTCATCGCCGGTCTGGTCAAATCGCCGTCCACCTACGCACCGACAGTCAATGGGACGCGCGCTGTCGCACGGCGCAACGTCGTCCTGCAGGCCATGCGCGATACGCGCGCAATTGACGATCGGACCTACCGTGCGGCCGCCACAAGCGCGCTGCAGCTCAACGACGCACTAAGGCGTGAGGAGGCATTCGGTCAGTACTTCAAGGAAGAGGTCAGGAAGGAGCTGGTCGGTCGGTTCGGATGGGACCAGGTCTACCGCTCCGGGCTGCGTGTTGAAACCACCCTCGATCTGGACATGCAGCGCGCCGCGGAGGCTGAAGTCGATCGGACGCTCGCGACGATCGAAGAACAACAGCAGAAACGTCGAGCATCGAACGCCACGGCAAACGAGCCGCTGCAGGCGGCGCTGGTCGCGCTTGATCCGCATACCGGTGAAGTCCGCGCAATGGTCGGTGGTCGCAGCTTCGAGCAAAGCCACTTCAACCGCGCGACCCAGTCGCGCCGCCAACCCGGGTCTGCGTTCAAACCGTTCGTCTACGCAGCAGCGCTCGAACAGGGATTCACGCCCGCCACGGTCATTACGGGCCTGAGCGAGCCGGTGGCGACCCTCCAGAACGTGTGGCTTCCGGATGACCAGCACATTGCTGGCGACGCGATCACGATGCGGGCCGCCTTGCGCCTGTCGAGCAACCGCGCGGCGGTTCGCATGCTCCAGACGATCGGTGTCGAAGAGGCCGTGAATTATGCGCAACGTCTCGGCCTCGATAACCTGCCGGCCGTCCCGTCGCTGGCGCTTGGCTCGGGCGAGGTCACGTTGCTGTCGCTGACGTCCGCGTTCGGCGCCTTCGACAATCAGGGTGTGCTCGCCAGCCCGAGCCTGATTCGGCGCGTGACGACGAGTGAAGGACAAGTGCTATTCGAGGCGACGCCCTCGACGAAACCAGCCGTCAGCCCGACGACCGCGTTTCTGATCACGTCGATGCTGCAGGACGTCATCAACGCGGGCACCGCGGCGCAGGCACGGCAGATTGGATTCCGGCTGCCTGCCGCGGGCAAGACGGGCACGACCAACGATTATCGCGACGCCTGGTTTGTCGGGTACACACCGCGTCTGGTTACCGGCGTGTGGGTCGGGTACGACCAGCCGCGGACCATCATCCGCGGCGGCTACGCCGCGGAGCTCGCGGTGCCGCTGTGGGCGCGATTCATGATCACCGCCACACACGACGACAAGTCCGAGTCATTCCGGCCGCCGGCCGGAATTGTGGCCATCGACATCGACGGCGCAAGCGGTCGTCTGGCCACCGATGATTGCCGCCGTGCGCGTGACAGCGTTGTCTATACCGAGTACTTCGCTCGCGGAACCGAGCCGATCGACATCTGCCCGATTCACCGCGCGCACCTGCTGAGGGCGCTGGGTATTCCGTTCGGCCGGCCGAGCGCTCCTGTCGTTGTCGCTCAAGAGTCAGCGCCGCCGACCGTCGCTGAAGTGCGGCCGCAACCCCCTGTCGTCGGCCAGCAGGCACCACCACCGCCGGAGAAGAAGAAGCGCGGCTTCTGGTCTCGCGTCCTCGGCATCGGCCGTGACTCCGACCGCGCCGATCCAAAGAATAAGAAATAGTCGCGCGATGCCATAATCTGCGCGTGCGCCATTCAGCCCTTGTGCGCGCCACGCACTGGTTGACGGCGGCGAGCTTCATCGCGCTCGTGGTGAGCGGCGTCGCGATCCTGCTGGCGCATCCACGCTTGTACTGGGGTGAAACGGGGGCGGTGGGAACGCCATCGCTGATCGATCTGCCGTTGCCATTCATGTTGACCGGCCAGTCCGGCTGGGGCCGCTACCTGCACTTTCTGTCAGCCTGGATTGCTGTTCTCACCGGCACCGTCTACGTCCTGGGCGGCCTGCGAGCGAATCATTTCGGACAGGATCTGTTCAGACCGGCACACCCCGCGAAGTACAACGTAATGCAGAGAATCACCTACGCCGCCGTGGTATTCGGGCTCTTCCCGCTCATGATCTGGACGGGGCTCGCGATGTCACCCGCTGTGACCTCCGTTCTGCCGATGCTGGTTACATTCATGGGTGGTCAGCAGTCAGCGCGTACAGTCCACTTCATCGTCGCCACCGTGCTCGTGCTGTTTGTGGTCGGTCACGTCGCAATGGTGGCGTTTGCCGGGTTCCGCCGTCATGTGGGCGCGATGATTCTGGGCGGCGAGCCTTCCGCATCGGAGGTTCAGACGTGAGCAGGCTGATCACGCGTCGTAAGGTGATCACGACCGCGCTGACCGCGCTCGGAGGCGCCTCCGGTCTGGCCGTTGCGGCTCGTCTTGCCGATCGCTACGGACTGATTCCTCCCGATCACGGCGGCCTCTATGGCGCCGGCGAAACGCTCACCTACGCATCGCACCGTCTGCTGACGGCGCGCGGTTCGCTCGCGCGTGAGTTCAGCCGGGATCACATTTCGAAAGTTGCACCCGTCAACGGCCCGCCGCCGACGGCGTTCGATTATCAGCAACTGCTCCGCCGCGGATTCACGAACTGGGGCCTCGAAATCGATGGCCTCGTTGCACGGCCGTCGTCGTTGTCGCTCGCAGACCTGCGTGGTTTTCCCGTGAGCCGACAGATCACGCATCAGGCCTGTGAGGAAGGATGGTCGTTCATTGCCGAATGGATTGGGGTCCCGCTCGGTTACGTTCTGAACCTCGTCGGCGCCAGCCCGAATGCGAGATACGTGGTCTTCTATGCGTACGACGATGACTGGGAAAGCATCGACATGGCGGACGCCATGCATCCGCAGACGCTCCTTGCGTACGGGATGAACGGGAGCGAACTGCCGGCCGGGCACGGAGCGCCGCTCCGTCTGCGGCTGCCGCGGCAGCTTGGCTACAAGAGCATCAAGTATCTTGCGCAGATCAGCGTCGTGGACAGTCTGAAAGATATTGGCGACGGCAGCGGATCATCCGCGCCCGGATACGGCTATTCCTGGTACGCGGGTATTTGAAAGCGGGCCCTCTTAATTCGCCGTCGCGAAGAAGAACGCGAGGGCCAGCAGCACGTAGACCGCCATCAACATCGCGCCTTCGAACCAGGTCGTCTCGCCGTCGAGCGCGATCGCGTTGACCACGAACGCGGAGCCGGCAATCGCGAACAACTCGAGCGGATGCGCAAATACCAGGTCCATCGGATGACCCAGCAGATACGAACCGAGCACAAGCGCCGGAGCGGTCATCAAGGCGATCTGAATGCTGGACCCGACACTGATCGCCATCACCAGGCCCATCTGGTCGCGCCGGGCGAAGTAGAGTGCCGACGCGTATTCCGCGGCGTTGCCGACCAGCGGCAGCACGATCACCCCGAGAAAGAACAGTGAGAGGCCCAGTCGCTCTGCCGTCGGTTCAAGCGCACCCGACACGAGTTCGGCCTCCATGGCCACCGCGAGCGTCGCGGCGGCGAGGATCGCGAGCGCTTTGCGCAACGACCAGACAGCCTGACCTTCCCAGGTGCCCTCGAACACATCGCGATGCGTCACCAGGGTGTAGAACAGATTGGCAACGTACACGACGATCAGCACGATGGAGACGCCAAGACTGAGGCGCTCGTCGAGCACATGTGCGCGCGTCGGCGTGGCGAGCGTGCGCTCCGCGTAATCGAACATCGCCGGAAGCAGCAGCGCGATGACCGACAGGATTAGAAGGCTGGCCAGCAGACCGGCGCGATCGCGGTTGAACGTCTGCTTCTCCCGTCCCCACGAGCCTGCCACGATGGAGATGCCGAGACCGAGCAGGCTGTTGCCGATGATGGATCCGGTAATGGTCGCCTTGACGACCGCGGTATTGCCCGATAGCAGCACGAACAACGCGAGGATGAATTCAGCGGCATTGCCGAAGGTGACGTTCAGCAGGCCACCGATGGCCGGACCGGCTCGTTCAGCGACCTGTTCGGTCGCCCGGCGGATCCATCCGCTCAACGGAATGATGGCGGCGGCCGCCGTCGCAAACACCCAGAGCGGCGGCGCGTGCAGCAACGCCATGGCGAGCGACAGCGGCACGAGCACCACCAGCGCAACGAGTGACAGCGGCAAATGTCTAGTCGGTCCGATTGCGTCGAGAGGACGCGATGAGTCTGGTGACCTCTTTCACGTATTTCTGCGTTTCAGGAAATGGCGGCACGCCTCCGTACTGGCTCACGTTACCTGCGCCCGCATTGTAACTGGCAAGCGCCAGGCGTACGCGGCCGCGATGGAGATCCAGCAAACGGCGCAGGTACTTCGCGCCGCCCATGATGTTCTGGCGTGGGTCGAACGGGTCGTCCACACCCATCTCTGCCGCGACCTCAGGCATCAACTGCATCAATCCAAGGGCCCCGGCTCGTGACACCGCCATCGCATCGAATGCGGATTCCGTCTGGATGACCGAACGGATCAGCACCACATCGACCCGGTGCTGCCTCGAGGCTTCGCGGATGAATTCGTCGTATGCATGTTCCGGAGGAACAGCCGCGGCGCGTTCGATCGGGGTCGTGACCACTGTTTCCATCCGAGTTGCGACCAGCGGCGCAGAGGGCGGCGACAACTTGTCGACGGATTGAGGCTTCACCTTGTGAGGCAGAATGATGGCAGCGGTCGCGAGCACGACATTGCGCACCACAGCTCGACGCCGGTCTCCGCGCCGTCGATCGGCTCCCGGACGTGCGTGTTTACGACGTTCACCTTTCCGGCGTTCGCCCTCGCTTCGCGAGCCGAGGTAATCGGGCGGCACATCCGTGGAGTTGACGAGCATCCCGCTGTATTGCAGGAGCAATAGCAAGGCCGCAGCAGTGACGACATCTCGTCGTCGACTTATGCAAGGACGGGACGCTCGAGCGCAGCGCGATCCCACGATGCGAGATCGGCGGCGTGCGAGTACGTACTGTCGACGAAGGCCAACAGCGCGGCATCGGAATCTTTCGCCGACTGGACGATTTGATACGGCAGGATGAACTCGCCAAGTTCTGCGTGATAAAACGCACCGCGTGGTTCAACATCACTCGTCTTGAAGCCCGAAGGCTCCGGCACGGCGTACGCGTAGAAAGCGGGTTCGTTCACTGGACCGGGCCCGAACGCGGTGCCAGGTCCACCGCCAGGCCAGAAGCCGTGGCTGATCACCTCGTGCGAGTACGCCTCGCGCATGAATTCGGGGCCTTCACGCGGCGGCGCGGGACGTCCCGAGAAGCGCGTGACAGCGAGGTCGAAACTTCCCCAGAAGAAATGCACCGGGCTCGCCTTGCCAAGAAAGCAACAGCGCGCGCGGCTGAAAATACGCTCGCAGTTCACGAGAATGTGCCAGAACGCGCTGACGTACTCGAGGTCGTACGACTTGTGCACCGTGTCGTCGGTGAACCGAATCGGCGCAGGAATCTCGACCGGCATTGGCCAGATACGCACCGGCAGTTTCATGTCGTCGAGTGTCGTCATCACTTCGCGATAGAACGCCGCCACCGTCTGTGGCACCAGTGGCAACGAGCGACGCTCGCCGTCGGCCACGATGATGTGGAGCTGGTGATCGAGAAAATCGAATTCGATGGTGAAGGTTCGGTGCCCGTGCGGCAGCGGACGCGTCGTCAGGCCACGCGAAGTGAGCTGCAGCGCGACGGACCAGCTGTGGTTGAGCGGGGGCGCCTGCGAGAGCGCGATCTTGCCGACGATCTGACTCCACATATGCAGAGTCGCGTAGGTGTCGGCCCACGCCGCCGGCAACTCGGGCCACCGTCCGGTGCTCATCGCGACATGATACGCTCCTCCACCATGCCGGGTGCATGCGCGCATATCTCAGCGATTGACGAATTGAAGCAGCCGCGGCTCCGTCAGTGCGACGAGTGCGTCAAGATCGGCGCGTCGTGGGTGCATCTCCGCACGTGTCAGACGTGCGGCGTCACACTGTGCTGTGATTCGTCGCCGAATCGCCACGCCAGCAAGCACGCCCGCGCGACGACGCACCCCGTGGTCGCGTCAGCGGAGCCAGGCGAACGCTGGTTGTACTGCTTTCCAGATGACGCATTTGCGGAATATTGACGCAATTCAAAATGCACAATTCAACATGCAAACATCGATTGTTTGCAGCGCCGCGGTGAGTGTCGCAACGACTTTCACATCGTTGCGGCGACGAACTCCGTGTTTGAATTCTGCATTTTGAACTTTGCATTGAATGAATGACAGACGCTGTCGTATCACTCCTCGGCGTCGGCTTCAGCTACGGTACGCACGTCGTGCTCGACGATCTGCAGCTCACGGTTGGTGCGGGTGAATCGGTCGCGCTCGTGGGCCGAAGCGGCACTGGGAAGTCGACAGTGCTCAAATTGATCGATCGCCTCCTGCTGCCGGATACCGGCAGCGTCGTCGTCGAAGGACGCGACACGCGGCAATGGAATCCGATCACCCTGCGCCGGCGAATCGGCTATGTCCTGCAGGAAATCGGACTCTTTCCGCACCTGACCGTTGAAGAAAACGTTGCGCTGGTACCACGGCTGGAGGGATGGCCAGTCGAGCGCCGGCGCGCCCGTGCGCACGATCTGCTCGAACTCGTCGGGCTGCCGTCCAGCGAATTCGGGAATAGATGGCCGCGCGAATTGTCAGGCGGTCAGCGGCAACGGGTCGGCGTTGCCCGTGCGCTTGCCATCGATCCGCCAATCCTGCTGATGGACGAGCCGTTTGGCGCGCTCGACAGCATCACCCGGCAGGAGCTCCGCAACGAGTTCCAGCGCATTCGCCGGCACCTGCGCCAGACGGTCATCCTCGTGACACACGACATGGACGAAGCGTTCGCACTTGGCGACCGGGTCGGCGTCCTCGAGCGCGGACGTGTGACCTTCGAGCGCCCCGCTATGACGCGCTGATTCATGCGTCTGCTGTCTTTCTGGATGTCGCACCGTGAGGAGCTCGCGGCGATGGTCGAGCGGCATCTGTTCCTCGTCCTCTGGTCGACCGCCATCGCGACCGCGATCGGACTGCCGGCTGGCATCGTCGCGGCCCACCGGCCCCGTATCGGACGTCCGTTGCTCGCAGCCGCGAGCATCGCGCAAACGATTCCCAGCCTCGCGCTCCTCGGCTTCCTGCTGCCGTTGCCGTTCATCGGCGGTATCGGCCCGCGCATTGCGATCGTCGCGCTGATTCTCTACGCGCTGCTGCCAATCGTCCGCTCGACGGCGGCCGGGCTCCGGAGCATCGATCCCTCCGTCATCGATGCCGGTATAGCCATGGGCATGACCGCGCGCCAGCTGTTGTGGCTCGTGGAGCTACCACTGGCGCTGCCATCGATCGTTGCGGGCATTCGCATCGCGACCATCGTCGGCATCGGAACCGCGACGATTGCGGCGGCGATCGGCGCCGGGGGGCTCGGTGAGTACATCTTCCGCGGCCTGTCGATGGTCGATTCGACGGTGATTCTCGCCGGCGCGATTCCAGCCGCCGTGATGGCCCTGCTGGCCGACGGGATCCTCACCTGGGTCGAACGACGTCTGTCGCCAGGGCACCGGCAACGATCGGCAGCCGTGCCTCTCGCAATGGCAACGGCGGTGCTCCTGCTGATAGTCGTTGCGGGCGGTGCCGGGTTCGGACCCGGCAGAGCCGATACCATCGTCGTCGGTTCGAAGAATTTCACCGAGCAGGTCGTACTCGGCGAACTGCTGGCGCAGACGCTCGAACGCCGCGGCATCCGCGTGACGCGACGCTTGAATCTCGGGGGAACATTTATCTGCGATCGTGCGATCCGATCTGGAGACATCGATGCCTACGTTGAATACACAGGGACTGCGCTGGCAGCCATCCTGAAGCAACCGCTCGAAAAGGACCCTGACGCCGCCCTGACGTCGCTGCGCAACGCGTACGGCCGCTCAGGGCTCAGCGTGCTCGCGCCGCTTGGGTTCAACAATACGTTCGCGATGCTCGTCCGTGACGAAGATGCCGATACGCTTGGGCTCACCACGATCGATGATCTCCATCGAGTGGAAGCGCAGTGGCGGCCAGGATTTGGCTACGAGTTCGCCGAACGCGCGGATGGATACGCCGGTCTGCTCAGGACGTATGAGCTCCGCTTTACGACCCCACCTCGCGTCATGGAACTCAATCTTGTATATCGCGCGCTCGCATCGCGGCAGGTTGATGTCATCGCGGGCGATGCCACCAACGGTCTCATCAAGGCCCTGCATCTCTCGATGCTGCGTGATAACCGCAGTTACTTCCCGCCGTACTACGCGGTTCCGATCGTTCGGTCGGCGGTCCTGCTCGCGCGTCCCGAGCTCCGTGAAGCGCTCAATACACTGGCCGGGCGGATTTCCGAGGACGACATGCGTGCGATGAACGCGGCGGTCGATGTCGAACACCGCGATGTGGCAGCAACGGTGCGCGACTTTCTGGACGCTACGCTGCCGAATTGACCGCCAGCTTTGCCGACACGAGAGAGCGGATGCCCTCAGCTGATTGCGCCCCCACAACACGGTCGATTTCACGTCCCCCCTGGAAGATCGCGAGCGTTGGAATGGAGCGGATTCGGAATCGGTCGGCGAGCTCGGGTACTGCATCGGAGTTCACTTTGACGACAAGCCATTCGCCCTGCGCCGCGGCGGCCACCCTGTCGAGCTCTGGCGCCATCATCCGGCACGGAGCGCACCAGGGCGCCCAGAAGTCGACGAGCACCGGCAACGCGGATGACTGAAGGACGAGGTCAAACGTCATCGCATCGGATACTTCGACCGGGGTGCGTGGCGGCGACAATGGCGTGCGGCACGATCCACATTGATTCTTCGAATCCAATGCGGCGTACCGAACGCGGTTCGTCTTGCCGCATGAAGGGCACCGCACCAGGACACCGCCGCGATCCGCTGTGATGGCTGACATAAAACCTGCAATTCCCTCTCGCAATGGCCATGCCGATTTACTCGAGGTCTTAACGGGCCAAAGAGATGTCGGCGCGTGAGTTTTGTGTTGTTCGAGACGTCTCGTCCGCACGAAACTGCGGCGTACAGCAGACATTTTCTTGGCGAGGATAAAGTTACGCGATGTCTTCACCCCGTCGATTCCTCCAGGAGATCGCACGAGAAGCGATGCGCGATCGCGGGTTCGAACCCGACTTTTCACGCGCGGCGGAGGCACAAGTCGCCGCGTTGCCCGGACCGGCCGCTCCCGACGGACGCCGCGATCTTCGCGACCTGATCTGGTGCTCCATAGATAACGACGACTCGCGCGACCTCGATCAGCTCTCGGTCGCCCGCACGAACTCGACAGGTGACGTCACCATCCTCGTGGCCGTTGCGGATGTCGACGCGCTTGTCCGACGCGATACGCCAGTGGATCAGCACGCCGCCCACAATACGACGTCGGTCTACACGGGCGCACAGATCTTCCCGATGCTCCCCGAACGGCTTTCGACCGATCTGACATCGCTCAACGAGGACGAGGATCGCAACGCCATCGTCGTCGAGTACCTCGTCACTGCCGACGGCTCGGTGGGAACGTCGGATGTGTACCCGGCCGTCGTACGGAACCGCGCCAAGCTGGCCTATCCAGGCGTGGGCGCCTGGCTCGAAGGTTCCGGGCCAATGCCGCCGAAGATCGGCGACGTCCCGGGGCTCGCGGAGAACCTGAAGCGGCAGGATCGCGCGGCACAGGCGCTGAAGGAACGGCGCCACGCGATGGGCGCGCTGACACTGACGACCCTCGAAGCACGACCCGTATTCGAGGACGGCGAGTTGCGCGATCTTGCCGAGTCGCAACACAACCGCGCAACCGAGCTCATCGAAGACTTCATGGTTGCCTCTAATGGTGTGGTCGCCCGGTTTCTCGAGAGCGGTGGCTTTTCCTCGCTTCGACGAGTGGTCCGCACGCCGCAGAAGTGGGAGCGAATCGTGGACCTCGCCGCCCAGCGTGGCTTCCATCTGCCCGACGAACCGAATGCGGTGGCGCTCGAAGAGTGGCTGCTTCGCGAGCGCGCTTCAGATCCGCAGCGGTTTCCCGACGTCTCGCTTTCGGTCGTGAAGCTCCTCGGCCGCGGTGAGTACGTCGTCGAGCGTCCGGGGGGCAACAGCACGGGGCATTTCGGACTGGCGGTGCAGGACTACGCGCATTCGACCGCGCCGAACAGGAGATTTCCGGATCTCGTGGCGCAGCGACTCGTGAAAGCGGCCCTGCGTCAACAGCGCGGACAGCCGCCATATGGCGACTCGGAGCTGGAAGCGATCGCTCAGCGGTGTACGGAACGTGAGGATGCTGCGAACAAGGTTGAACGACTCGTACGCAAGGCGGCGGCGGCTCTACTGCTGCAGTCACGCATTGGCGAGCGTTTCGATGCGATCGTGACGGGCGCGTCCGAAAAAGGCACGTGGGTGCGGATCCGGCGACCGCTCGTCGAGGGACGCCTCGAGCGCGGCTACGAAGGGCTCGATGTCGGCGATCGCGTGCGCGTCAAATTGGTACACACGGATCCCGCTAGGGGATTTATCGATTTTGCGAGAAGCTAGAGCGCGTGACCGTTCACCTCGTGAATCCAAGCCATGTGTCGTTCGGGATTGGCGTCATCACGCCGCGCTGGCTCTACGTGCTCGCGGCGGCAACGCCTGAGTCTTATGGAGTGCCGGCCATCGTGGACGAGACACTCGAGACGATCGACGTGTCGACCATCAAGGCGGGCGACGTGGTGGGGATCGGCATACACACCGGCAACGCGCTTCGCGGCTATGAGGTCGGCATCGCAGCGCGGCAGGCCGGCGCGACCGTGATTTACGGCGGCATCCACGCAACCCTCTATCCCGATGAAGCGCGAGATCTTGGCGGCGCGCACGCCGTCGTGACCGGTGACGGCGATCACGTGTGGCCCGAGGTGCTGCGAGATGCCCTCAACGGCACGCTGCGGACCATGTACACCGGCGGGCGCGTCGAGGGCGCCGAGTTTCTGCCTGCGCGATGGAGCCTCCTGCCGGACGGACGATACATGTGGGCTTCGGTGCAGACCGTTCGCGGGTGTCCGAAGCACTGCTCGTTCTGCTCCGTGTGGAGAACGGACGGCCAGCGGCCACGGCAGCGGCCGTATCAGCAGGTGGTCGAGGAAATCGTGGAACTGCGGCGCCGCGGGTTTCGCTTCATCGCGCTCGCCGACGACAACTTCTATCCCGTGACGCTCGAGGACCTGCGGATGGCCGCGCGCCGAGGCGACCGCACGCAGTTGCGGCGACTCGAGCAGCTCCGCAGCGATCGGTTCGCGCTCATGGAGGAGCTGGCACAGCTGCCCGACGACACCGTGTTCTTCACCCAGATCACGATGGAGGCGGCCGAAGATGCCGAATTCCTGCAGTTCATGAAGCGCGCGCACATCAAGGGAGCGCTTGTCGGCGTCGAGTCGGTCACGAAGGAAGGCCTCAAGTCGATTTACAAGAATTTCAATGAGAGCGGCGAGTCGTTGGTCACACGGCTGCGATCGTTCCGCGAGAATGGCATCCACGTCCTCGGCTCGTTCATCTTCGGCCTGCCCGGCGATAACCTCGATTCGTTCGACGCGACCCTGAAGGTCGCCGAGGCAGCGGATCTGACGTTCGCGCAGTTCGTAATGTTGACGCCGTTTCCTGGCACGCTCGACTTCGCCGCGTGGGAAAAGTCGCTCGGCGAAGATCCCGAGCGCATCGGCGGCATTCCCATCAATCGCCACTGGCTGATCCCACAATCGCAGCGACCCAAGATCTACACCGCGCATCCGACGATGACCGCGGAGCAAATCCGCGTCGGCACGCAGCAGGTGTGGGACGACTTCTATAGCTTGCCCCGGATCTGGAAGCGCGCCTCCGTGGCGTGCGTATCGCTCAAAGGGCGCCTGGCGTTCGTCCTGATCTCGAAAATCTACCGGCAAATGTATGCAAACACCGGGATTGCCACCGACAGTGCGCGCGTGAGCCGTTCCGCACGATGGGCCCGGTTGATGGCCAGGCCCTGCCGCAGATTGTTTGCAGGACCTCCGATGCCAGAGCTTCAACTCCCCTGAGTTGCCGCTATACTGCGCACGTCAGGAAGCAGACGCCCCGCCGCCGAGCGACGCATCCTTCTGCGCCAGCCAAGCCTGAGCATCCCGCTCCGAGCGCCGCGTTTCCACAGAGCATCGATTGATGCGCAGAGTGACCATGGGTAACAAACTGTATGTCGGCAATCTCCCCTATGACGTCAATGAAGAGGACCTGACCGAATTGTTTGCGAAGGCCGGGAAGGTGTCGACCGTCAGCGTCGTGCGGGACCGTGACACTGGACGGGGCCGCGGCTTCGCATTCGTGGAAATGGCGACCGACCAGGATGCGCAGAATGCGATCGCGCAGCTCCATCAGCAGAGCTTCGGCGGCCGGGCGCTCGCCGTGAACGAAGCGCGGCCGATGACGCCACGGGGCGGCGGAGGGTTCGGTGGTGGTGGTTTCGGTGGCGGCGGTGGCGGCCGAGGTGGACGCGGCGGCGGCGGCGGTGGTCGGGGTGGTGGCGGCGGACGCCGGCAGGAACCGCGCTGGTAAATCGGGATCGCAAATCCCAAATCCCAAATCCCAAATTCCAAATCCCAAGGCGCCGAAGGGTGCTTTGGGATTTTTTTTGGCTGGAACGCCCCGTCTTTCTGGCTGTGTTTGCCGTCTGGATACATACTGAGATATGCGCAACATTCACGTGCCAACGCTTTTCCTCGTCGCCGTGCTCGCGTCTGCGTGCGGCGGAGGCACCAGCCGGGAACAAGCCTCGAATACGTCGACTCCAGCCGAGAGCCGAGCGAACGCATCGACGAACAAGAACGACTACCCCGTCTTCGCGAATGCGGACGCCGGCGCGGACCCGGCAGTCTCCGCCGAACAGGGCGGTAAAGGCTTCAAGGGCGACGGCTGGGAGACGAACACGGATTTCGATCTGATCGGCGACCCGCATGCCGTCAAGGGCGGTGTGTTCCGTGAAGGGATGACCGATTTCCCGGCGACGCTGCGGTACATCGGGCCCAACCTGTCGACCTGGAACGCGAAGCTGAGCGGATTGGTTTATGAATCTCTCGTCGGTCTCCACCCGACGACACTTGAATACGTTCCCATCCTGGCCACGCACTGGCAGATTCTGCCGGACAGGGTCACCTATCGTTTCCGCATCGATCCGAACGCGCGCTTCAACGACGGCACTCCGGTGACCGCCGACGATGTGATCGCCACGTGGAAGCTGTACGTCGACAAGACGGTGCAGGACCCGATTCAAAACACGATGTACGAGAAGTACGAACAGCCAGTGGCCGAGAGCAAGTACATCGTGCGCGTGAAATCGAAGGTACCTGGATGGACAGGTTTCTATTACTTCTCCGGAATGCCGATCTACGCCGCGAAGGCGCTGCAAGGCATCAACGGCGCACGCTACATCAAGGAATTCAACGACAAGATGGTGCCCGGCAGCGGCCCGTATATGGTCAAGACCAGTGACCTGGAAAAGGGCAACGTCGTCCACATTCGTCGCCGCCCGGACTACTGGGCCGAAGAGTATCGCCGCAACGTGGGCGCGAACAACTTCGATGAAATTCGAGAAATTACCGTGCGCGATCGCAATCTGGAGTTCGAGATGGTCAAGCGTGGCGACCTTGATTACTTCGCCGTCAACCGCGCGCAGATGTGGGTGCAGGAGCTCAACTTCGACAAGATTCAACAGGGTGTGCTGCAGAAGCGCAAGGTGTGGAACCACGCGCCGCAGAGCATCTCCGGCATCGCGTTCAACACCCGCCGTGCGCCGTACGACGACGTGCGCGTGCGGGAAGCGCTGCGGCACCTCTACAACCGCGAACAGATGATCGAGAAGCTCGCCTTCAACGAGTACCTGCCGCTCGACACGAACTATCCCGGGTCCATCTACGCGAACCCGAACAACGAGAAGATCAAGTACGACCCGCAGCGGGCCATCCAGTTGCTCGCGGAAGCGGGATGGAAGGATCGAAACCCGCAAGGCCAACTCGTAAAAAACGGGATGCCGCTCGCGCTCGAAGTGCTCTATTACGATCGGGCAAGCGAGCGCTACTTCACCGTCTTTCAGGAAGACCTGCGGAAGGTCGGCATCAGCCTGAACCTGCGCTATCTCACGCCAGAAACCTTCTACAAGGCGATTGACGAGCAGCAGTTCGGAATGGCATCTATCAGCTGGGGCGGCGGCGGACCGTTCCCGCTTCCCGAGCAGTTCTGGCAATCGGACCAGGCCGACCAGAAAGCCTCAGGCAACATCACCGGCTTCAAGAACAAGCGCGTCGACGAAATCATCAACCAGTACAACCTCGAGTTCGACGTGAACAAACGCGGCGCGCTGCTGCGCGAGCTCGACGGGATTGTGACCGCGCAGCATCACTACCTCCTGGAGTGGTACGGACCCTATCAGCGGTTCGTCTACTGGAACAAGTTCGGCCAACCCAAAGGCATCCTTACGCGGATTGGCGATTACCGCGAGCCGTCGGGGCTGTGGTGGATCGATCCGCAAAAAAACGCGGCGCTCCAGGACGCGATCAAGGATCCGTCGAAGAAGCTGGCGGTGGGCGCGAGCGACGACAAATACTGGTTGGAGTTTGACCGCGTCGAGGAAAAGGAAACGCCGAACGCCGCCGGAGGTACGAACAAGACTCAATGACGGCGTATTTCATCCGCCGCGCGCTTCTGGTTATTCCAACCTTTCTCGGCATCACGCTGCTCGCGTTCGTCGTCATGCATTTCGTGCCGGGAGGCCCGATCGAGCGCCAGATCATGGCCTACAAGATGGCAATGGCGCAGCAGGGCGGCGGCATCGGTCAGTTCGGAACCGAGATCCCTCCGGAAGCCCTCGAGGAGATGAAGAAGTTCTACGGGTTCGACAAACCCGTGCATATCCGTTACCTGAACTGGCTCTGGAACGTCGTTCGTCTGGATCTGGGCACGTCCTACACCTATCAGGACCCGGTGTGGGACGTGATCAAAAGACGCTTCCCGGTATCGATCTTCCTCGGCATCACCGGGTTTCTTTTGAGCTATCTCGTGTGCGTGCCGCTCGGGGTCATGAAGGCGGTGCGCCACGGCTCGCGCTTCGACTTCGTCAGCAGCGCGATCGTGTTCCTCGGCTACGCCGTGCCGGGTTGGGCGCTCGGGACCGCGTTGCTTGTGCTCTTCGGCGGCGGCAGCTTCTGGAGCGTCTTTCCACTGGGCGGCTTTCGGCCATCTGACTGGGAGTCACTCAGCGTCTGGGGGAAGATCACCGGCCAGCTCGATCACATGTTCCTGCCGGTTGTCTGCTACATGATGGGTGCGTTCGCCACCGAAACGATCCTGACGAAGAACGCGCTCATGGAAAACCTCGGGCAGGATTACGTGCGCACAGCGTTTGCGAAGGGGCTCAGCGAACGTCGCGTGATTTTTCTCCACGCGCTGCGCAACTCGCTGATTCCGCTCGTCACCGGTCTTGGCCATGTCATCAGCCTCGTCCTCGCTGGATCGTTTCTCATCGAGCGCGTTTTCAACATTGATGGCATGGGTTATCTCGGCTATACCTCGGTCTTACAGCGTGACTACCCCGTGGCGCTGGGAATCCTGGTGATCAGCAGCATGCTGATGCTCATCGGCAATATCCTCTCCGACATCATCTACGCCGTCGTCGATCCGCGCATCCGGTTCAAATGAGTGAGCCCGCCGCCGCGCCCACACACGTGCCGTCGGATCTTGGCGCGTCGATGGTGCCGCCTACGGTTGTCGAACCCGCACATGCGGAGTCGCTGTTCACGAAACGGTTTCGGAAATTCCGGCGGCTCAGACGCGGATATTACTCATTTATTGCCGTGCTCACGGCATACGTGATCTCGTTTTTTCTGCCGCTCATTGCGAACAACATCGCGCTCGTTGTGAAGTACAACGGCGCGTACTACTTTCCGTTTGCCAAGTACTACCCGGCCACGCAGTTCGGTCAGACGGCGATCGGCGAACCTGACTACCGCCAGTTGCGGCGCGATCTCGCGGCGACGGGGCGCGGCGACTGGGTACTGATGCCGCCCATTCCCTTCGGTCCGAACGAGGCGCTGCTCGATCTGGAAAGCTCTCCGCCGAACCCGCCCAGCCGCCTGCATCCCTTCGGCACCGACGACCGGGGACGTGACGTTCTCGTTCGGCTCGCCTATGGATTCAACGTGTCCATGACGTTCGCGATCCTGGTCACGACCTTCGGCTACCTGTTTGGTGTCACGGCCGGCGCGGCGCTTGGCTACTTCAGCGGGAAAGTGGACATGCTCGGCCAGCGCATCATCGAGATCTGGTCGTCATTGCCGTTTCTCTACACGATCATGATCATCAGTTCGGTCGTCGTTCCCGTGTATCTGCCGGGGCGATACCTCCTGCTGCAGCCATCCTTATGGCTCCTCGTCGCCATCCTCGCGGCGTTCGACTGGATGGGGATCACCTATTACATCCGCGGCGAGTTCTACCGTGAGAAGGCGAAGGATTACGTCGGCGCGGCGATTGCCACTGGCGTGTCCGAAACGGGAATCATGTTCCGCCACATCCTGCCGAACGCGCTGACCCCGGTTGTCTCCTTCGCGCCGTTCACGATCGTCGCGAACATCAGCGCGCTGGTGGCGCTCGACTTCCTCGGCTTCGGCCTTCCCGCGCCGACGCCGAGCTGGGGGGAGCTGATCGGCCAGGGGATGGAGAACCTGACCAAGTGGTGGCTGGTCTTCTACCCGCTCGGCGTGCTGTTCCTCACGCTGCTGCTCGTCGTGTTTATCGGCGAAGCGATTCGCGAGGCGTTCGACCCCAAGGAATTCTCGCGCCTCCGATGAATCAGTTGTTATCGATCCGCGGCCTGCGGACCTATTTCTACACAGAGTCGGGCGTCGCGAAAGCCGTTGATGGCGTCGATCTCGACATCGCCGAGGGCGAGGTTCTTGGCCTGGTCGGCGAATCGGGATCCGGCAAGAGCGTTACCGCGCTCAGCGTCCTTCGTCTCATTCCCGATCCGCCCGGCCGGATCGTCGCCGGCGAAATTCTCTACAAGGGACGCGACCTGCTGAAGATCTCGCAGGACGAGATCCGCGAAATCCGCGGCAACGAGATCAGCATGGTGTTCCAGGAGCCGATGACGTCGCTCAATCCGGTCTTCACGATCGGAATGCAGGTGATGGAGGTGATCCAGGCGCACCAGCAGGTCAGCAAGGACGAGGCACACCGACGCGCGGTCGAGATCCTGACGGAGGTCGGCATTCCGGAGCCGGAGAGTCGGATGAAACAGTATCCGCACCACTTCTCCGGCGGCCAGCGCCAGCGCGTGATGATCGCGATCGCGCTCGTGCTGAATCCGTCGCTCCTGATCGCCGACGAGCCGACGACGGCACTCGACGTGACCATCCAGGCGCAGATTCTCGACCTGATGCTCGAAATGAAGGAGCGTCGCAAGGGCGCCTCAATCCTGCTCATCACGCACAACCTCGCGGTCGTGGCCGAAACATGCGACCGTGTCGCCGTCATGTACGGAGGCAAGATTCAGGAAATCGCGCCAATCGACGCGCTGTTCAAGGAGCCGTTTCATCCCTACACACACGGGCTGCTTGGATCGATTCCGAGCGTTGACGGCACGAAAGCACGTCGGCTCACGGTGATTCCCGGATCGGTACCTGACATTCATTCCTTGCCGGTCGGCTGCAAGTTCGTGACGCGCTGTCCGTACGCGTTCGAACCGTGCCCCGATATCGAGCCGCCGCTGATTGAAGATGCGCCAGGTCACTGGGTACGTTGCCATCTGTATCCGAATGGCGGCAAGCCCGCGATTCCCAATGACTAGCGACATCCTGCTGGACGTTCACAATCTCGTCGTCAAGTTCCCCGTGTTCGGCGGGGTTCTGCTGCGTCGCGTCGGCGAAGTCGCAGCAGTCAAGGGCATTTCATTCCAGTTGCATCGAGGCGAGACACTGGGCCTGGTCGGTGAATCGGGGTGCGGCAAAACAACGGTGGGACGCGCGATCATCAACATCCTTCGCGCAATGAGCTACCGCGTCGAAATCAGCGGACGCGTGCTGTACAAGGCAGCGACCGGTGATGTCGATCTGCTGCCGCTCACACGTCAGGAGATGCGGCCGTACCGCGCGGACATCCAGATGGTCTTTCAGGACCCCTATTCGTCGCTGAACCCGAGAAAGACCGTCGATCAAATCGTTGGCGAACCGCTGCGCGTTCATACGCGCATGTCACGCGCGGAGCGGGCCGACCGCGTCCGCTGGCTGCTCGAGAAGGTCGGCTTGTCGGCGAGGCACGTGAATCGATATCCGCACGAATTCTCCGGCGGGCAGCGGCAACGGATCGGGATCGCCCGTGCGCTTGCAACCAATCCGAAGATCGTGATTGCCGACGAACCGGTGAGCGCGCTGGACGTGTCGATTCAGGCGCAGGTGATCAATCTGATGCAGGACCTGCAGGAGGAGTTCGGCCTCTCCTACATCTTCATTGCGCACGACCTCTCCGTGGTCCGGCACATCTCGAACCGAATCGCCGTCATGTCGTGGGGGAACATCGTCGAAATCGGTCCAGCGGAGCAGATCTACAAGCATCCGCAGCATCAATATTCAAAGACACTGCTTGCAGCGGCACCCCGTCCGGATCCAGCATTCAGGCGCAGACGGTCCGGCTGAAGCCGGATCACCGGACTTAATTTCTTCGAACTCGAGGAGGCCTATGTCCACGTCACGAATCGCATCCCTTGTTGTGAGTGCCGGTGCGACGCTCCTCCTGGCAGCGTGCGGCGCCGGTGGATCAGCTGAGCGCGCCACTGCCGCGACGCCGTCGACGGCGTCCGCTGCCGCGGGCAATCCGCTGACGGGCCAGGGGTTGCCAAACCCGGCGCCGAACGTCACCCGCAACTGGGGCCAGCTGCCTGCCGGCCGAAAGTGGGGCACGACCGCCGGCGTCGACATCGATCCGCTCGACGGCAACGTCTGGGCCTACGAGCGTTGCGGCGCGCCTGCCGCCGGCGGCGCGGGCGGTGGCGCGGTCGATTGCGAAACCAATCCTGTTGATCCGATCTTCAAGTTCGATCGCAACACCGGCGCCGTCCTGGCGAATTTCGGCAAGGGCGTGATGGTGACCCCCCACGGGATCTCGGTCGACAAGGACGGCAACGTGTGGGTCGCCGACTTCTCCGGCAACAAGGCGGGCACGAGAGGGCATCAGGTCCACAAGTTCAGCCCGAAGGGCGAGAAGCTCCTCAGCCTCGGCGTCGCGGGCAAGCGCGGTAACGCCGACGGGCAATTCAATCAACCCAACGACGTGATCGTCGGGCCCGACGGCAGCATCTACGTGGCGGATGGACACGATGCCCAGGGTATGACGACGAGCGCGGCGATTGCGGAGGGGCTCAAGAACGGCGCGACGAGCCGCATCAGCAAGTTCTCGCCCGACGGCAAGTTCATCAAGTCGTGGGGGACGATCGGCCTCCGTCACGGCGAGTTCCGCACGCCGCATGCGCTCGCGTTCGATTCGAAGGGGCGGCTATGGGTAGCCGATCGCGGCAACCATCGCCTCGAGATCTTCGATCAGGACGGGAAATACCTCGAGTCGCGTTACATGTTCAGCCGCCCCAGTGGGATCTTCATCAAAGGCGACGTGCTCTATGTGATCGACTCGGAGTCGGGTCCGCTGAACCATCCCAACTGGCACGACGGAGTGCGCGTCGGGCCGGTCGACGAGGATCGCGTTGTCGGGTTCATCCCTCCCTTCGATCGTGAGGATCGCGTGTATCAGGGCGCGGCGGGCGAAGGCGTGGCGGTTGATGCCGACGGCAATGTCTACGCGGCGGAGGGGCCCAACTCTTTCGATCTGGCAGGCGGAGCCTTCACGAAGTACTCGGTGAAGTGAAAATAGCAGCGAGGTCCCGCGACAACCGGACCCCACCGATGACGCTCGCTGTCCGGCGGGAATCTTCGGTGTGGTCCGAACGTGACTTTCTCACGCTCTGTTCGCGCACCGGCAGTTAGGTCACCTCCGACTCGATCCGAGGATGCCAGGAGTGGCCGCACACGCGGCAGTGACACACCGTCAGCGTCATCTCGCCAATCAGCACACGTTCAGCCGTGACGTGATCGCGCATGCCGCACTTTGGGCAATCGTGATCGGTGCATAAGGACTTCGATTGTCTCAGGAGCGTGTTTGGGTCCGCCATCGCCAGGCCCTGGTGCATCGAGCGGGCCAACACGACGGCGTTCGAGGTGAGCCGTTTATCTCTCAGCGGCGCAATAGCCTGCGGACTGCCGTCATTCCACCCTCGACGCGCAGAATGAGCGTGGAGGTGAGAAAAATCAAACCGTACGGACCAAGGATGAGAACCGCTGCGGCGATCGGCGGCATCGCAGGGATCGACAATTTCACCGCCCACGCGGCGGCGGCGCCCGCAATCGCCGCCGTCCACAATTTCGCAACATAGCTGACCGGCAGCCCCGTCCTGCCGATGCGGCCGTTCATCGTATGCCGCAGCAGCAGCATCTCTACCCATCCGGCGATGCCGGCGGACGCCGTGAGTCCCGCGGCGCCCCACGATTGCGGCACGTCAAGGAGCCGCGGCAACGGAATCGCAAACAGGTAGCCCAGGACGGTCGTCAGCGCGACGCGAACGATCGCGAAGCGAAGCGGGGTCCGCGTATCGCGCAGCGCGAAGTACGACGAGGAGTACAGACGGCCGAGCGTGGAGGCGAGGAGACCAACCGCCGATCCCGCGAGAATGCCCCACACATACCGCGTGTCCTGAGGACGGAAGCGCCCTGTCTGGAGAAGCGCGGCGACAATGACGTCGCCCAGCGCGAGAAATGCCACCGCGGACGGGATCACGAAGAATGCGATTCGGCGCAGTCCGGCATCAAGACGCTGCCGCAGCGCCTCGTGCCCCCTCGCGTCCGCCGCCGCTTCGCCGGACATCGCCGGCAATTCAGCGGCGGCCACCGACATGCCGAAGAGGCTGACCGGAAGCGTGTACAAGATCTGCGCGTTCGCGATGCCGGTGACCGCGCCCGTCGGCAGCAGGCTGGCGAGCAACGCGTCGATGTACGCGCTCACCTGCACGACCCCGCGGCTGATGAAGACGGGCACGAAGTTCCGCGTCACCGTTCGCACTTCGTCAGCGGCGAGATCGAGCGCAAATCGCAGGTCGGGCGCCACGCGCAGCACCACCGGCACCTGCACGGCGAACTGAATGAAGCTGCCGACCACCGAGCCCCACGCCAGCAACACGGCGAGCCTCGGCAGCGATGATGACGCGCCAAACGCGACCAGCGTGGCGATCATCGCGGCATTCCACATGACCGGCGCCGCGTAGGACAGCAGGAAACGGTGGTGGCTGTTCAGGACGCCGAGACACCACGCGGACAGCACCAGCAGCCCAGCCCCGGGAAACAGAATGCGAACGAGCTCAATGGTCAGCTCGCGCTTGGCGCCCGTGAATCCCGGCGCGATCGCCGCAATCAGCAGCGGCGTCGCGAGCACGCCGAGGAGCACGAGCACCGCGACGACGAGCGCGAGCAGCGCACCGACGGCGCCCGCGACGTGATCGGCCTCCTTGCGATCGCCGCGCGCGACCAGCGCCGCGTACACAGGAATGAAGGACGCCGACAACGCGCCTTCGCCAAACAGGTTCTGCAGGAAGTTGGGAATGCGAAACGCCGCGTTGAACGCATCCGCGGCGTCGGACTCGAGGCCGAAGTAGTGCGCGAAGACCTGAAGCCGAACGAGCCCCGCGAGCCGGCTGAGAAGAATGCCCGCGGCCACAAACACCGCACCGCCGCGCGTACGGGCGCGCACGCCGGCTGGCGGGGTCGAAGCGTCGGAGGTCTGCGGGTTCGAAGGTTCGAGCGTTCGCAGGGTCAGTAGGTCAATGGTACAGGCTTATCGCGCGACGCGGCCCGCTGACGCCGTAATTCGTTTCGGGCGTCGTAAGCGAACAGCAGCACTCGCGTCCGCTGGCGCCTGATTCACGGAGTCGAACGCGTGGCGCGGTGCTTGCCACTGCTGGATCACACCGGCGAAGGTGCCGGCGTTCCATTTCGATCCAGGAGGTCGTCATCGTGCGGTTCCCATTACTCACTTCCATCATAGCGGTCGTCGCTCTCGTCGCCACGGCATGCGGCGGGTATTCGTCGCCAAGCTCGCCGTCCCCATCGGCAACACCGAGTCCAAGCCCGTCTCCCGCTGTAACGGCCGCACCGGCGCCAGCACCCGCGCCGAGTCCCGCTCCGTCATCGCAGGTCACGGTGGCGATCGTGGGATCGGTCGGAAGCTCGGCTTTTACGCCGAATCCCGTCGCCGCCGCCGCCGGCAGCGCGGTGGTCTGGAGAAACAACGATTCAACCTTGCACCACATCGTTCTCGACAACGGGACCGATGTCGGCAACGTCAGTCCTGGCGCGACGACGCGTTCGATTACGGTGTCGAGCAGCGCGCCACTCGGATTCCACTGCACGCTGCACCCGTCGATGGTCGGGACGATCAACGGAGGGGCGGCGGCGCCTCCGCCGGACCCCGGAACGAACTACTGAGTTCTCGAGCGACGCGGCTATTGCGTAGCGCGGGCCGCGTCGTATCCGAGCTTCAGCATCCCTGATTTCATTCCGTTCACGGTGCCGTGCATCAGCCACTCGAGCGACGCGCGAAACAGCAGGAGGTGATTCCGCTCCCACATCGCATTGTGCGACGAGCACGCGAGATCGACGAACACCTTCTCGGAAGAACCGGTGTCGGCATACAGCTGGCGCACGCGATCAGGAGCGACCTGCTTGTCGTGCGCACCGGACACCATGAGAAATGGCACGGCCAGTTTCTTCGCCATCGCAGGCGTCCACGTGCCGGTCATCTCCGGAGCGCGCCGAACGCCGGGTCCCCACGTCGCGCCGACCGGGTCAGACGCCAGCATCTCGCTCCAGATGGCGTTGGACGCTGCGCGATCGTACTGATCGGTGCAGCCAACCTGGCGATCCCAGTTCGCATCGAAGTCCTGGCGGGATTGGGTGTTCAAGGGAACGCCGTCCGCCAGCGTCGATTCCGCCGCGTTGGGCTCGGCATTTCGGTCATAGCCGGGCGCGAGCACGATCAGCCGGCGGACCGTGTCCGGATGCTGGGCCGCGTAGCCGCCGGCACGCGGGCCGCCTCGTGACCATGCGACAAGAGACACCCGATCGACGTGCCGCAGGGTGCGGATGTAGTTGACGGCGGCGGCGATGTCGGTCCAGTCAGACGCGATCGACGTCAGCGTGTGGGGATAGGGCGACGCGCACGGCGACGCGACGAACCCGGCCTGCCGCTCCTTTGCGAGATTGCACGGATCGTTCATCGGCGCCGGGCGTGTGGATCGACCGTACCCCGTCATGTCCACGGAGAAGACATCGAACCCTGCACGCGCCAGAAAGGCCATCCAGCTGTAGTCCTGATACGGCACGTCGAACGCGACCTCCGCCGGCGTGCCCGCTCCGTGCACGAAGAGCACGACGCGATCGCCAAACGACGACGTACGCAGCGCACCGCCAGCGAGCACACGTTCGCGGACGTAGAGCTGCGCCGGTTGCCCTGCGATCGCCGGCACCGTCGACGTCACGCGCACGTAATGATCGATCGTCAGCAGGTGGTCGCTGTCGTCGGCCGATGCGGTGACGCCCAGGAACGTCATCAACAAGAGGATGATGAACAGGCTGCGCTTCACGACTCCTCCTTTGAACCTCATACCAGGACCACGCCTGAAACCTGATACCTACTGCGTGGAATTCACCGCACGCATACCCTTGAACGCGTACCGGTAGTACCGCATCCCGTCGTTGACCTCACCGATGAACAGGTTCCCTTTCGAGTCCACCGCGAAGCTATGTGCGTGGAAGAACTCGCGCGCGTTATGGCCGGCATGACCGCCGATATTGGTCAGGGTCTCCAGCGTCTGCCGGTTGAGGACGCGAATGGCTTTGTTCGAGCCGTCGAGGACGTACAGGAAACGCTGCTCGCGGTCGGGCGAGAAGGCGAAGTTATGGACCGTTCCCTCCTGCTGAAGCGTGTTCTTCGCGACTGGCTTCTCGGTCACGAACGTCCCATCGGTGCGAAACACCTGCAGCCGGTTGTTCGTGCGGTCCGCGACGTAGACGAGATCGTCGTTGGACACGAGCACCGCGTGCACGGGGTTGTTGAACTGAGGCGGAGGATCTCCGGCAATCAGCTGTGCGCGCGGCGGGAACTTGTAGCTGTCGTCGGGCTTCTTCCCGTACGCGCCCCATGCGCGCTTGAACTTGCCCGTGTCGGCGTCGAAGACCACAACACGGTGGTTGAAATAGCCGTCAGCGACGTACAGCTCATTCGTCTTCTTGTGCAGGAAGAGACCCGCCGGGCCACCCACGTTCTCCGTGTCGTCGCTCCCCTTGTTCTTCCCCGCGTGGCCGATCTGCATGAGGAACTTGCCGTCGCGCGTGAACTTGAGGATCTGGTTGTCTTCCTTCGCGCTGCCGCTCAACCACACGTTGTCCTTGTCGTCGACGAAGATGCCGTGCTCGGTCTTGAACCATTCGTACCCCGGCCCCGGCTTGCCCCACGCCTGAATCAGGTGACCGTCGGGCGCGAACTCGAGCACGCTCGGAGCGGGAATGCAGCATTCCGACGCCGGCGGATTCAGCGACGCGCCACGTTCTCCTTCGGGAATCGTGGCCGGGCGGTGGAAGACCCACACGTTGTCGTGTGAATCGACAGCCACGCCGCCGACCTGTCCGGTGACCCACTTGTTTGGCAGCGCCTGCGACCAGAGTGGGTCAGGCTCGAACATCGGCACCTGCCCGGCGCGGTTCTGCGCCCACACGGAGACCCCAACGAGAAGCGCCACGATGACGACGATGTACTTCTTCATGCGCTCACCTCGATCCGAACGTTGACGCGACGTCCACGGCCAAAGAAGCCCGTATTGTAGAATGAGTGCCTTTTACACGTAGAGGCGGACCTTCAAGGTCCGCCCGCCTTAGAGGAGCATCCGCGTGAATTCACGTCTTTTCCGTACACTCATCGCCGCGCTCGCCCTCGCCTGCGCCGCCCGCATCGTCACCTCTGCTCAGGGCAACCCCGAAGCGGCGAAGGTCAAGAACCCGGTTGCCTCAACGCCCGAATCAATCGCGGCGGGGAAAACCGTGTACACCAAATGCGCGCCGTGCCATGGTGTCACCGGCGAAGGTGGCCCGGGCAACGATCTGATTCCCGCGGCGCCGAGCCTCGTCGATGACAAGTGGGATCACGGGTCGACCGACGGCGAGATCTTCGACAGCATCAAGAACGGCGTCGCGCCGGACTTCAACATGGTGCCGTGGAAGGATCAGCTGAAGGACAACGACATCTGGAACGTCGTTAACTACATTCGATCGATCGCGAAGAAGTAGAAAAAAAAATAGGGACCAGGGATCGGGGACTGGGGACTGGGGACTGGAAAAACCCAGTCCCGCGAATCCCCGTCCTAGTCCCTAGTCCCTAGTCCCTAGTCCCTAGTCCCCAGTCCCTACTACTTCGAGAGCGGATCCGGCCGTACCTGGAACTTGACCAGCTTGGGCGTGTTGCCCTTGCCGCCTTCCATGTGGAACGGCGCGCGCGTCGAGACCGGCGTGTAGATCGCCTTCCCCTTCCAGCCGCCGTTCGGGTTGTCGATGCGGCCGTCGAGTCCCTTTGCGTAGTAGCCCATTGGATACGGGACGCGGAGGGTCACGAGCTTCCCGTTCTGGAGCACGAGCAAGCCTTCCGACAGGTTGCCGGTCGCAATCGGGATGTCCTTGCCGACGCCGAGCATGTCGAAGCGATCGACGAAGTCGTAGTACGCCGAGTCAGCGCTGCCGTTCTCGACCGCGCCCTTGTAGTTTGGACCCGGGAACGGATACAGCGTCCAACCCTCGGGGCACTGCTGGCCGGTTGCGGTTGGGCCATTCAGCGTGCCCGTGCACTTCTTCCGATCGAAGCTGGCAAGGTGACCGCTCGAGAGCACCGTCCAGACGACACCTTTGCTGTCCACGTCCATGCCGCGCGGCGCAAAGCCCTGCGTCGTCGCCTTTGGGTTGTTCCACGGCACTTCGAAGACTTCCGTGAGCGCCGTCTCGGGCGGATGCGCCCCCGGCACAAAGTGGCCAAGCGCGCCCGGCACGCCCTGCACCGTTCCCCACACCGATCCGTCGGACGCCGGCGAATCGCCGTAGAAGGTGAAGTTCATGCGCCGGTCTTTCGTCGGATCGGCAGGCTGATTCGGCTCGGTGTAGGCGTCGCGCTTGCCGTTGCCGTTGTTGTCGACGACGAACGCGCTCCACCCCTGCGACGCCTTTTCGTCATGCGTCTTGTCCCACGTCTTCACGTCGAACCATCCCTCGATGCCAGCCGGCCCGAACGAGGACCACAACACGTCGTTGTCGTCGAAGTTCAGGTGTCCCCACGTGAAGCACGTATCGATCGTGGTGGTCTGCTTCGTCTTCGGGTCATACATGATCAGACCGCGCTGACCCTGATTGATCGGCAGCAACTTCGCTGACGGATGATCCGAACCCGCCTGGCACCACGCGGGCGTCTGCGGCTTCCGGACGCGCGCTGCCGCCCACACACGTCCCTGCTTGTCCATCGCGAAGCTGTGGACCGTCGTCTTGCTGTTCCAGATCGTTTCGTCGGCCCAGTACGGGGATGGCGCCGCAGGAGGCTGATCGGCGGCGCTCGGCGTATCCGGATCGCGCGGTGCGAGCTTGATCATGCTCGCGGTGTTCGTCTTGGGATCGATCACCGGGAAGTAATCGGCACTCTCCTCGAGCGCACCGTAGATCGGGCCGTTCGCATTCACGGTGGGGTTGCGCTTGTCCGAGGCGATTGCGTCGTGTAGATAGACCTTCGGATCGGCCCAGTCCCACATCGTCACGACGACGTTCCGCTCGACGCCCTGCGGGCGCGACGGAGTGGCGCTTGGGAGCTCACCCTTGGCGATGCGATCGCTCCAGTCGGCATACATCGCGAGCGCGCGGGCGCGGCCAACCTGCGTGAACCGTGCGCTCATGCCGCCGCCGGCCTGGCCCGACTGGATGCGGCGATCCCACGCCATCTTCGTATCCTCGAACTGGCTGAGGATGCTCGAGGGGATGGTGCGCGTCGCAACGCCGCCCATCTGATGGCAGCCAGTGCAGCCATCGGTGTTGACGATGTTGCGGATCCACTCGCCCTGGCTCTTGATGTTCGGCGAGATGCCGTTGCCGCTGTCACCGGTGCCGGGGAAATCGCTCTTCGGCGGGACCTGGAGGAGCGAGAACCAGTACAGCGCGGGATAGTACTGCGCAGCTGCCTTCTTGTCCGGCGCGGGTACCGCTTTCAGGTTGACGGTCTTTCCCGGCGACGATTTCATCTTCGGCGAATCAACGAGGCCATAGCCGCGCACCCAGACGTCGTACTCGCCGGACGGAAGGTCCGGCACGACGAATCGACCGCGATCGTCGGTGACGACGCTCTTGATCAGGCGCGTCGGCGTGCTGCGCGTTTCCGCGATCACCCATACGCCGGCCTCTGGGCCCTGCGCGCCGGTGACCACGCCGCCGATGTCGTCGTTGTCAATCGCCGGCGCCGCGCCACCCTGGCCCGACATGCGGACAGAGGTCGTCGCAAAAAACACAATCAGGCCGAAACCCAGGAGTAATGCGGAGATTCTCTTGGTCCTCATGCCGTCTCCTTCTTCCTTCTTCTTTGGTGTCCCCAGAATGAATCCTTATAGCACAACCTTGCCACAGCGGTTCTTCAGCTAGACCGCTCCATTTCGAGCTCCGCCTGCAGGCTTTCGCGGTCGCGATAAATCGTCGCAACGGCAAGCCGGCGGTTCGCCAGCAGGTAACTGACCGTGCAGTCGTGGGCATCGGGACTCCCATCGACGCGCACCTCGTCCCACCGCTCGGCATGGCCCACATAGTTAATCGGGATGTCGTAGTGCTGACTCCAGAAAAACGGCACATCGTCAAATACTTCGCGGCGGCCGAGAATGTTTCGCGCGGCCGCCTGCCCCTGCCGCTCGGCGACGACCCAGTGCTCGATGCGGACGCGCTCCCCGGTCCGGCGATCGGGCCATCGGGCGACGTCACCCGCCGCGAAAATCCCCGGTACGCTGGTCTCCAGGTACTCGTTGACGACGATGCCGCGGTCGACGGCCAGACCGGCCTGTTCGGCAAGCGCGGTTGCCGGACGGACGCCGACGCCCATCACGACAAAGTCCGCATCGAGCGTTGCCCCACCGCTGGTCGAAACACGCCGGCCGTCGATCGCCTTCACGGTCTCGCCGAGATGGAACACCACACCGTGCGACTCGTGGAGCGTCTGAATGAAGCGTCCCAACTCCACACCCATCACGCGTTCGAGCGGTACACGCTCGGGCGCGACCACATCGACGGCTATGTCACGGCTTCTGAGCGAGGCGGCCACTTCGAGGCCAATGAAACTCGCGCCGGCCACGACCACCTTCCTGGCCTGTTGCGACTTCTGGATGATGGCTTTGCTGTCGGCGAACGAACGCAAATAGTGGACGTGGGGCGCATCGGCGCCAGGAATCGGCAGGTGAATTGGGTCCGCGCCGGTGGCAATCAGCAGCACGCCGAAGGAATGCCGCGATCCGTTTTCGAGCAGGACTTCCTTGCGAGCCACGTCGATCGACGACGCGCGCGACCCGAGCATCAACACGATGTGGTTGTCGGTGTAGAACTCCGGCGAGCGCAACGGAATCCAGTCCTCCTGCGCGGTCCCCGCCAGATAGTCTTTCGATAGATTCGGCCTGTCAGACGGCGGCGAATCGTCGGCGCTGATCATCGTGATCGGACCGTCGTACGCTTCGCGCCGCAGCATGTCCGCGGCCGCAAGGCCCGCCGCGCCACCGCCGACGATGACGACTGATGCGGGATGTGACCCATGGGGACGGACCTTAAGGTCCGCCCCTACATGCGGAGGCGGAGGCAGTTTTTCACGGACAACAACGGTGTCGCCGGTGCGCTCGACGCGCCAGCAGGCGATCGGGTCAAGTGCGGGCGCACGCACGGCGTCGCCGGTCTCGAGACTGAAACAGGCGTGATGCCACGGGCATCGAACCGTCCCGTCGACAACGATGCCGTCTGAAAGCGGGCCGTGATAGTGGGTGCAGTGCGCGCCAACGGCGAATATCCTGTTCCCCGACCGCGCAAGCAGGACGTCGTCATCGCCGACATGTCCCAGCAGCATCTCGCCGTCACGAAGCGCAGCGACGGAGACACCCTCTTGCAGATCAGGCTTCGCGGACTCGTCGGGCATTGGTCAATTCGAGCCGAGATCCTCCGGCCGCTGCCCCTTGAAGATCTCCTGCTTCGGCGCGTTTGCTTTGACCAGCGAATCGAGCGCCGCGCGCGATTCCACGACCTTGCCCGCGTGCGCCTTGAACGTCACCTTTTCGCCGGCGACGAGGTCGTTCTTGTTCCAACCGAGACGCTGAATGGCATTCGGGCTGGTGAGCTCGAGGTTATAGGTGGTCACCTTCCCCGCCGCATCCGCCACGTCGACGTACACATGCATGTGCGGATTGGTCCATTCAATCTTCGACACGACGCCGGTTGCGGTGATGACCTTGTCATTGTCGTACTCGGTCTCGAAGCCGTGATGGGCAGCCGCCGGCGCGATCAGGCCGACGAACCCGAGGACCGTGAGCAGGACCGTGAGGTGCGTTCGCATGACCGTGCCTCCTACTTCTTTTCATCCTTCAGGACAGGGCCGCCGCCGATGCCGATCGAGCTTGCACCACTGCTGCCGAGATAGCCGCCGGCAATCCCGATCTGGTTGTTCTCGGCGCAGATGTACTCCATTAACTCTACGCCCGGTTTGACGATGCGTGCGACAAATCGCAGCTGCACCGGCTTGCTGAAGGTGTCAGGGTCTTCGATGGTGAAGTCGTTGACCAGCGTGCCGTAGCTGATGCGGGTCCATCGCTCGATGGTGTGCAGCTTTTCGCTGTGCGGCGTGCCTTGCGCGTCGAACCAGAACTTGTCGTTGTACCCCACCGTATCGATGACCAGCGTGTCGCCTTCCCAGCGTCCGATCGAATGTCCCCACCAGCTCGCAATCAACGTCGCGGGATCCGGGTGTGGCCGGCCGTCCATGTAGATCACACGATGTGCTCCCGCATCGCCGGTTTCGTGGAGCTGATACACGTACTGGAGACCTTTCGACGTGTATCCCATGACGAATTTCCAGGGATACGGGTTGATACGCGGGACGCTCATCGGCAGGCAATAGATATATGGCTCGCCGTAGATGGCTTTTGACCGCTCCTCTTTCAGCTTCCGTGCGGCTGGCAACAGGAGCGAGTTCAGCTCGCCCTCCTTGAGTCCGCCTTCGACGCCCATGTCGTTGTCGGAGCCGCCGCCTTCCCAGGGACCCGTAAAGTCGGGATGACCGTCCGGCAATCGCGGCACCGGCCCGTTCATCGCGGGATCGGTCGGACTGATCGCGTCGCGATAATCAACGCCCCGCCGAACCGGTTGAATCACCGGTTTGCCGTTAAGCTGGCCGACGACGATTTCATTGGCCTGTTGCGCCTGCTGCGCCTGCGCTCGAGCCAGAAGCAACACCAGCGTTCCGATCACCGCCGCTGAAAGGACGAACATCTTTTTCACGGGCGATCTCCTATTTCACCTTCATTTCGAACTCGATGTCGGCTGGCGCCCCGTCTTCCGGCTGCGGCAACAGCAACGTCAGGTGACGTTCGGGCGCGCCGCTCTCATTAACGTTGGTGTGCACCACGGCCGGCGCCAGTATCACGATGTCGTTTTTCGACGCCTTCCGTTTGTCGGCGCCGTACACGAGGGTCGTCGAACCCTCGACGAAGAAATACACCTGTTCGAAGCGATGAACGTGCGTCGCCGGTCCCCCGCTGCCGGGCATGGTGCTGTCGAGGCGAACCGTGTTGGCACTCCCCATCGCACGGTTGGTGAACACCTGCCCATTCAAACCCGGTTTGAGATCCTTCGCCGCCGGTACCGCGATACGACGGATGTATTGTGCGGCGTTCTCGACTTTGCGCGGCTGCGACGGTTTCACCATCGCCAGAAGATCTCGTGATGACGCTGGCGCGATGGTCTCGAGGTGCGCCTCGGGCTGCGCGTCCGCGTTCCAGACCGAATGCGGCACGTTGGCGGGTATCACGACGCCCGTCATCGGCTCGGCCGTGAAGGTGTCAGTCCCGATTTGCACGGTCATCCGGCCGGACAAGACGACGTAATAGTGCTCGACCGGCAGCGTGAACAACGCCGGGCCGCGGGCACCAGGCCCCATCCGTGTGTAGAGGAGGTACGCGTTTTCGGAGCCGTTGGTCGGGCCGCCGAGGATTTCGCTGACGGCACCCTGAGATAAAGGAGAAACGTCCGCGGTGCGAATCGGCCCGCGTGTCTCGTTCAACCGAAGGCTCCACTCGACCTTGTTCTGACCTGATTGGGCGGCGGCCAAGGCGGGAATTGCCAGTGCGAGCACGCATCCCCGAATCACGACTGTCATACGGCCTCCGAGTCGGGCACTGGTTTATCACAGGTGCGGCGAATTTGGATCTACTATGCCGCCACGCCTGGAGGTGGAATGTGACGGTCGTTCGGATCGTTCGGATCGTTCGGGTCGTTCGCCTCGTTCTATTCGCGCTCGGGGTCGCGACAACCGTGTCGGCGCAAGGGCTGCCGAATCCGTATCGAATCGTCGACGGGTGGGCGAAGCTGCCCGATCGACGCACGATGGGCGCGGTTGGAAAAGTAGACGTCGCGCCCGATGGCACGCACATCTGGGCGGTCGTTCGCTGCGAACCGCTGTACGATCAGGCGCGGTTCGGCGACGAGTGCCGCGATTCGAAGACCAATTCGATCTACCTGTTCGATCACGACGGCAACGTCGTCCGGAGTTTTGGCGGCGGCATGTTCATCTGGCCGCATGGCCTCGATGTCGATCAGGACGGGAACGTCTGGGTCACCGATGCGGTGGCCGCAAACCGGATTCCGAAAGGCGACAAGCGAGGGCATCAGGTCGTCAAGTTCAGTCCTGAGGGCAAGGTGTTGCTGACGCTCGGAGTTGCCGGCGAGGCGGGGAGCGGACCCGATCACTTCAACTCCCCAAGCGACATCGCGGTCGCACCCAACGGAGACATCTTCATCGCCGACGGTCACAACGACAACGGCAACAACCGGGTCGTGAAATTCTCGAAAGACGGGAAGTACATCAAGGAATGGGGCAAGACCGGCTGGGCGCCCGGCGAGTTCCGCACGCTGCACGCCATCGCGATTGACTCGCGCGGACGCGTATTCGTGGGCGATCGCGGCAACAACCGCATCCAGATCTTCGATCAGGACGGGAAATCGCTCGCCGTCTGGACCCAGTTCGGCAAACCGAGCGGGATCTTCTTCGACAGCAAGGATCAGATCTACGTCGCCGATTCCGAGTCCGACGATGTGCAGAATCCAGGGTGGGAGATGGGCATCCGGATTGGCGACGCAAAGAGCGGATGGGTGAACGCGTTCATCGTGTATCCCTGGGGCGATCCGCGCAAGACGGCCGGCGACGGTGCCGAGTTCGTCGCGGTCGACAAGGATGGAAACATCTACGGCGGCGAACCGAATCCCAAACGACTACAGAAGTACGTGAGAGTGAGGCCTTGATATGAACATCGTTCGGATCGTTCGGATCGTTCGACTCGTTCGACTCGTTCGGATCGTTCATGGACTTCGAGTCGCTCTGATCGTTCTCACAGCGCTCGTGCAGGCCGATGGGCGTATGCAGGCCCAAGGCTCCGGCATCCTGGTGCGGCATCGAGCGCCGACCGACCGTGCGCTCGATTTCCAGCTGGCCGCGCTGCAAGCCGAATTCGGGGACATGAAGGCGCAGAAGCGTGCGAGCACGCGTCTGGTCGAGGGCGGAACGTTCAGCATGAACGCGCGGTATCTGACGAGCGCCGAAGCCGCCCAGATCCACAAGAGCATTACCGAGTTCTATTTCGTCCGTGATGGGTCGGCCACGCTGGTGACCGGCGGGACAATTGTGAACAATGCGATTCGCGGCGGTGTCGACCGCGTCATCAAACCAGGCGACGTCGTGTTCATTCCGCCGGGCGTGCCGCATGCCATTCGCGATACGACAGGGATTTCGTATCTGAACATCCACTTCGGCGGCACCGATTGACACTTTCCAAGGAGGTTTCCGTGCGACGTACTTACATGCTTCTGCTGGCGGTCGCAGCGGCCGCAGGTACCGTTCAGGCGCAGCAGCGTCCGGCGGTGGACAACCGGAACGCGCCGCTCCTCCAGTTCGAATCCGTGGCCGAGCCGCTGAAGCTTCCACCGCGGATGAATTTCGGCGAGGTGCTGAGCGTCGCGGTCAACTCAAAGGGCACGGTGGTCGTGCTGAATCATCCGGGCACCGCCACCTCCGGTCCCTTGTATGGAAACGCGACGACGAATCTGCTCGAATTCGACGCGAGCGGCAAGTACATCGGCGAAATCGGTCAGGGCGTGTACGGCCTCGGCTACGCGCACTCAGTGCGGTTCGACAAGTACGACAACCTGTGGGTTGTCGATAAAGGGACGAACTCTGCGATGAAGTTCACCCCGGGTCCGGGATGGCGCGTCGTCTTGAATCTGGGGCGGCGTCCGGAAGGGTACGACAGCTGGCGCTACGAGCGGCCGACGCAGGCTGAAGCGCGCGCGGGCGAAGGCACGTTCAACGGCGCGACCGATGTCGCGTGGGATTCGAAAGACAACATCTACGTGAGCGACGGATACGTGAACTCGCGCATCGCGAAGTTCGACAAGAACGGCAGCTGGGTCAAGTCATGGGGCCAGTTCGGACGTGGCGGCGATCACGCCAACGAGAACCCCGGAAGCATCAATAACCCGCATAACATGCAGATCGACCGCAACGACAACGTCTACGTCGGCGACCGCGGCAACCGCCGCATCCAGGTGTTCGACACAGAGGGCAACTTCAAGTACTTCCTGTTCCTGAATGCGCCGTATGACAAGAAACACCACCCGACGCTCGCGCCTGTTCCGGCCAACCCGCCGGACGAAACGGCGCCATGGGCGCTCTGCATCACGCCGACGCCAACGCAGTACCTGTTCGTCGTCGACTCAGAACCTGGCCGCTTGTACAAGATGTCGCTCGACGGCAAGATCCTCGGCATGCTCGGCATCTCGGGTCACGAGCTGGGGCAGTTCAACTGGCCGCACGGCCTCGCATGTCCGAACGAGAACACCGTGTGGGTCGCTGACATGAATAACTGGCGGGTACAGAAGATCCTGATCAAAGGAACGGCTACCGCAACTAGATAAGGGAAGGGGTGGAAAGGGGAAGCCCCTTTCCACCCTTCCCCCGTTCCCCCTGTTGAGAATGTCCCGAAGACACAAAGGGTGACATTTAAGACGGCATTCCGGTCACGGTGACGGCGCCAGGACCGCCAGGACCAGTAGGCGGCTGGTGCCGGTATTCCGAATTCCGTGAGGGACCCCGTCAGGGGCTACGACCAGCTCACCCTGCCTGATGGGCAGCTCCCGGCCGTCGAGCAGGACCACCCCTTCGCCCTCGACGACCTGGTAAACCTTGTCCATACCCTCGTGCGAATGAAGGGCATGAAACTGGCCTGGCTCGAATGAATTGAGGCCAATCAGCAGGCGTTTGGACTGAAAGAGGGTGGTCTTCCCCATCCTGTCCGACCGCCATTCGGCATGGTCGCCCGGGCGGATGATCGACGGATGCTCCATGTGTCTCCTTTCAATGCCAAAGGTCGTCGGAGGCTCAACGCCAAGGGCATCGTCGTCCCAACAGCTGAGCCGGACCGACGCGTCTGTCCCCCGGACGTCGAGTCGCGAGCGAAGCCATAGCAGCTCGGCACATGCTTTGAAGCTGTCGCCCAAACGGCCGCCGGCCGGAATCCATGAGAGTGCGCAAGGGCCTCGACAATCACGCCGATTCCGCGCCGCAGACTCGATCCGAGCTCCATCAGTGGATCCGCGAGCGTATGCACCTGACGGCCGCACACGAGCAGGCGTTGATCGACGCCATCGACAACGTGTTCATGAAGCACGAACAGCTCTGGCAGCAGTCCAAGCAGGAGGCCATCCAGGCGGTGTCCGCCGGCTTTACCGATCGTCTCAAGCGGCTGCGCGACGAGCTCTCGGCGCGCGACGTGACGGTCAGCAGCATCGCGAGATATTTCGAGGACCTCGTCGCGGACCTGACCGACCGCGTGCATCGCGACCCCAAGACGCGGCTCATGAACTTCCGCCGCTTCATCGAGCAGGTCGAGGCATTTCTCGCGCTCGAACAGCGCGGCCGCTGGTGCGCCGTCGGCCTGGTCGATATCAATTCGTTCAAGTGGTACAACGATACGCTCGGCCACGCGGCCGGCGACAAGATTATCGATCGCGTGGCGCGGCTGCTTCGCGAACAGGTGCGCTCCGACGACCTCATTGCGCAGGAGGCGGTTGACGTCCGCGCCAGTCAGGACCTGCACGCGCGCTTTGGCGGCGACGAATTCTGCTTCCTCATTCCCGATCTCGACGAGTGCCGCGCCGCGTGGGTGATCGCCGAACGCTTCCGCGAGGCGGTCGAACGCCATGACTGGGCTGGTGACGATCCGCGCCTGGCGGCGAAGCCTGTGCGCGTCGACGTCGGCATCGTCTGCCTCTTGTTGAGCGACGTCGCCGAGCGTCGTCCGATTGCCAGGCAGCTCGCGCAGGAACTGCTCGAGCGCGCCGACAAGTTGATGTACGAGGCAAAGCAAGAGCGCGCGGATCACATCCATCCGTTGAGCGTCCGCATCGAAAACGGAACGCTCGTCGAACTCGAGGAGCATCCCGCCTGACGCTGGCGCGTCATTCACGCTTCGGCATTCTCCGTTCTCAGTTCGTCTTCTTTTCAATGTTTGGTTCTGGGTTCGGCGGTTCCTGGGTTCGGCGTTCGCGAAGCGAACGCGAACCGAACAATGAACCGAACATCGAACCGAACCTGAACACGTGAACGTGGAACCGAACCTCGAACGTGAACACGAACCGAGAACGGAGAAGTCAGAAGCGTGAATCGCGTGAAGGCCATCCTGTTTGATATCGACGGAACGCTCGTTGATAGCAATGACGCGCATGCGAACGCGTGGGTGAAAGCCTTCGCCGAGGCGGGTATCCACGTCGAGTTTCAAAAGATTCGCTGCGCCATCGGGATGGGCGGCGACACGCTGATGCCCGCCGTTGCGGACATCGAGGCGGATTCGCCACGCGGCCAACGCATCTCCGAACGGCGCAGCGAAATTTTCAAGGCCCAATACCTGCCGCAGCTCCGACCCTTTCGCGACGCCGGTGCGCTTGTCTCCGCGGTTCAGGCCCGACATCTCGATACGGTTGCCGCGAGCTCCGCCAAACGCCACGAGCTCGAAGCCTTGCTGAAAATCGCCGGCGCGCTCTCGTTGCTGGATGACGGCGCCTCTGGCGACGATGTGGAACAGTCGAAGCCTGAGCCGGACATCATCCATGCAGCGCTCGAGAAAATTGACGCGGCCGCCGCTGACGCGTTGATGATCGGCGATACGCCGTACGACATCGAAGCCGCTGCGCGCGCGGGCGTCCGCACGATCGCGTTCCGCTGCGGCGGCTGGAATGACTCGGCGCTGCAGGGCGCGGTCGCGATCTACGACGGCCCTTGGGAGCTGCTCGCTCGTCTCGACGAGTCTCTGGTCGCAAATCCCAAAGCCCAAATCCCAAGTCCCAAATCCCAAGGCTGAGCGGATCGCGATTCCCGGCTTTCCGGATCCCGAATCCCGAAGCCGTCTGAGCGGGTGTTCAGCCCATGCGACCCGCTCGTTATCCCGGACAAGGACGTTACCCATGTCCGGTCTTCGCGTGGCGCTCATCGGGTTGTGTTGCAGCATCGCGGTCGCCTCTATCCGGGCAGCCGACCTCGGAGTGGCGCGCCATGTGGCGGTTGCGGTGTGCGATCTCGAAGGGGTGCCGAACCCCATCATGCGTCTAGGCGAGAAGGTGGCGGGCGAAGTCTATCGCGATATCGGCGTCGCACTCGAGTGGGCTGATAACGAGTGTCGTCCGGGTGACGGCGTGTTCGCCGTGAGCATCGCATCGCGCGCCGTTGCCAACACGCTCGTAACGGATCACACGCTCGGTTTTGCCGAATCAGGAACCCGCGAAGCCACAGTGCTGTACGACCACGTCAAACGGTTCTCGCGGCGGTACCACGTCAATCGTGGAGTACTGCTCGGGTACGTGATGGCACATGAACTCGGGCACCTGCTGCTCCCGCCGAAATCGCATTCGGCGACGGGGGTCATGTGCGGCACGATCGATCTGCAGTTGGCGTCCGCCAGGCAGCTGCGCTTTACGTCGGAGCAGGGGGCGCTGATTCTCAGCAAACTTGCGGAGCGGTCCCGCTACACGGCTGCGGCACGCCCCCAGAACTGCTGTGACGCGAGCCGCGCGCCTTCCGACATCGCGGCCAGCTTGCCCCAGACGACGTCGGGATCGACGGCGGCCTGGCCGACCCATGTGCCATAGCCGCAGTCGGTTCCCAGCATGACGTTGTCGCGGCCAACGAGCGTCGCGTAGCGGCCAATCCGCTGTGCGATCAGCTCGGGGTGCTCGATGAAGTTCGACTTCGATTCGAGCACCCCGGGAATCAGAATCTTTCCGTCAGGCAGCTTGACCTTCTCGAACACCGCCCACTCGTGGGCATGGCGCGGGTTGGCCGCCTCGAACGAAATCGCCGCCGGACGCGCGAGAAGCACGACGTCGATGATGTCGGCCAGCGGCACGTCCATCTGATGCGGCGCCTCGTAATTGCCCCAGCAGAGGTGCATCCGCATCCGGTCGGGTGGAATGTTGCACACCGCATGGTTCAACGCCTCGACGTGGAGGCGTGCCTTCTTCCGGAATGCCTCCAGTGAAAGGTCGGCGTACTGCACATGACGGCCCATGCCAAGGTCCGGACAATCGAGCTGCAGCACGAGACCCGCGTTTGCAATGGCCTCGTATTCGTACTGCATGGCGTCGGCGATCGCGTGCAGGTACTCGTCCTGCGTCTTGTAGTAGTCGTTGTGGAAGAACAGCGAGACGACGCCTGGCGACGCGGCGGTCATGAACAGGTCTTCGGGTGCCGTGCCCGCCACACCAGCAGCCTTGAGATTGTCGATATCCACCTTGACGGCGTCGCGATCGCGGACACTGATCGGACCGTTGCAGCCAGGCATCTTGCGACGTGCGCGTCCGCGATCGCCGTAGACCTTTTGGTGCAGGCCCGGATACGCGACGAGATCCGGATACGGCGGCGGCTGGCTCTCGCCGCCGAACCCATTCAACCGATCCTTGATGTAGGTGGCGTAGCTCGGTTTCGACATCTCGCCGTCGTTGACGATGTCGATGCCGGCGGCGGACTGGCGTCG
>Ga0207701_10000379_pt1 | contig 45288 bp, 46 predicted proteins | sample KBSSwiSSwithPhiX_FD_184294 | JGI IMG/M metagenome (GOLD analysis project Ga0207701, IMG submission 184294) | Switchgrass rhizosphere bulk soil microbial communities from Kellogg Biological Station, Michigan, USA, with PhiX - S5 (SPAdes) (version 2) | ecosystem: Environmental > Terrestrial >... | reverse complement strand
GGTTGAGAAAAAGTGCGTTAGCACCGGTGGCCGTGTTGGAGCCGCCGATTGTGTTGAGCAAGAGCGCTTGAGAGCCGGTGGCCGTGTTCAAATCTCCGGTTGTGTTCGTAGTAAGCGCATTATAACCGGTGGCCGTGTTAAATTCGCCGGTTGTGAGGTTGAAGAGCGCGTTCTCTCCCTCAGCTGTGTTTTGACCCGGATAGCCTCCGTCCGGGGGAGGGTTAACGGCTTGCGTAAACGACGAAAGCGCGAAGCACGCCAGTGCGCCCAACAATCGTACAATTGCTGTTTTTTGTTGAATCAATGGATTCATGGTTGTTCCTATTCTTTTTTCCCCGTCGCGTTGATTCAGTTAGTTGCGGGTCCGGAAGAGGCGAAGAACCTTGGCGGGGCGAAAATCCTCCGCGTGATTCAGATCCGTTTAGTGATGCCGAGTTTGGCGAACATTACGCCCGTTAGTCAAGCCAATTCATTGTCGGATGGCCGATTCGAGTTCAACAAACGCGCTCAGCTTTTCGTCGGCGCGCACAACGAAACGCTTTCCGTAGCCGTGGGCCCATCTACGATCCAGGTTGTTCGCCCTTTGGAATCAAGGGGCTGAGACCCACCCCAAACTCCAACCGGCATCGTGGAGATTGTCAGCAATGATTTCCCAATACTTCACAGGGACGCATCGTGCTCTTTTGCGGCAGATCCTGATAGGCATTTTCAGGCAGAGACCAACTCGATCCAACAGAAACGCGCTCCGGTGGTGCATACTCTCTGCCGGTGATCTCTTGCAGAGTGATCTCACTCGGGATATTCGCGGATGTTCGCTCTTTTGGCCGGGCAAGAATATTGGGTTCACGGGTGCCCCCAAAAATGTTTTCGCGGCAACCTCGAAAATTATTTTGATTGAATGGCTGAGCCATGTGCCAAAACAGCTTATAAGAAATATCCTCAAAAAAACCCAGAATCTCTTGGAACGAGTGCTCCATTTGTTGCTCGAAATAGACGATCGGGCGGTGACGCTCAATCGTCCTTCCAGCTCCCTTAAGGACGTCCAGTTCCATTTCTTCGACATCTATTTTCAACAGGTCGCATTTTTGTAGCTCGAGACAGTCGAGAGCAATCATCAACACTGGCGTTCGCAACGCAGCCATTGCCGAAGGTCGCGTCCCTGGATGGTAAAAACAGCAAGAAGCTAGGTTCTTGACGATCCCGTTAGGTTGTCGTGGCAGCACGCAAATATCATTTCTTCTTCCCACGATAGCGTGTAGACAAGTCAGGTTCTCGCGCCGGTTCAGGAACCGATTGAGCAATAAGAGCTCGAAGGCTTTCTCTTGTCCGTCAATCGCAATCACCTGGCCTTTGGAGCCGACGAGGCGGCTAAATGCCAGGGCATGGGTTCCGACATTAGCTCCTACGTCAACCACCCAACCGCCCCGCGGAATAAAGGTGGAGAGAAGATAAAGTTCCTGTTCAGCCCATTCCCCGTAGCGTTTCAGAGATTCCCCGATGACCTCATCACTTGAATAATGGCAGATGAGACCATGACGTGTGGAATACTTGACGATTTCCATTTCTCGCTGAGTTGCTGGTTTGTCTTCGACCCCGAGACTGATCACGTGCCTGATACAACTTCGAATCGCTTGCATTTGCAATCTATTTAGGGCGCGTGAGACGCGCTCTCCAGGCAACACCCTGCCAGCTCCAACGCGGGTTTGGAAGCCCACGTGCTGTTCGACTTCTTCCAACTTGGCGAGGTGCCGTCGCTGCCGTTTCGAGCCGCACAAAGTATTGTCGAAGGCATCGTGGTGGGCTTCAAAAGGGCTTATATAATGATTCATCCCATCAACGAGCCGACCGGCAAGCGCGAGAGACAGGGACGGAGACCGAATACTCGAAATCGCTTCTCTACCGCGATATCAACATCGCTAGGGAGAAGCCCAAAGTCAGCTGTTCATCCGCACGCACCACGAACCGTGTTCCCTCGCGGTGCGTGTCAACAATCCAAATTGTGCGCCCATAATCGTCGAGCGCTGAGGCCCAGCCCAAGCTCCATCCGGCATTGTGGAGATGGTCAGCAATGATTTTCCAGTAATTCATGTGTAAGCCCCTTCACCGCCGCTGACGCCTGCGCCAGCGGATACCTCTGCCAACCAATCGCAATGAAGGCGAACCAAGCAGCTTTCGAAGCCCCAACAATACAATTTTTGAAATCATAACCCGCGTTCGATGGACAACCTTTCCATGTCCGCTTTTTGTCGCACTTTGCCAGTAGAAAGGCGGACATCACATGGTTTTGCGGCAGTGCAATTCCCAGCCGAACGACGCTGCGACTGGAATGGTGAAGTTTTAAGAGATCAAATCCAGCGCGAACGCGTGTATCGCCCTTTCCAGTTCCAAAAACGCCGTCAGTATGTCATCCGCGCACAACGAAACGCTTTCCGGTGGCGTGTACGACAAATTGAACTTCTCTGGATTTAATGCCTGACCGTCCGTTTGCGTTGCGTCTAAGAATTGAGGCTGCCTCGTGTGAGGATAGCTCATAGAGGGTGGATCATAACGGAGCGCGGGCGAATACGCCTTACGTGCGCGCTCTTTTTTCAAAGTCTACTGGCACGACGTTCTCGGATGGCAGCGGCGGACGTTCATTTATCCCGGAGCCCACTCGGCAGCCGAACCGCGACACCGGATGTAACTCTCGCACCAGCGTTTGCAATCGAGGCACCCACGAGCACACCAACCGCTACAGCGACAGCACGCTCCCGCATAAAACACCGGAGCCGACGCCAAAGCACAAGAAAAGCAGATGCACGCGAGCCAACTCAACTCCCTCTGCCGCCCGAGGTCGGTAGACACGAACTGCGACTCCTAGGATCCTATTGACCTCAGCAGTCCTTCAATCGCTTCAGCCTCTTTTTTAACCCCGCGTTGGAGCAGCCCAATCATTTCAACGCCTCGCGGCGACAAACCTTCTTCGCGCAGCAACACTTCGAGTCCAAGCAAAAGGGGACCCAACGGCTCACGCAGTAGATGCGTAATGCGCTGAATAAATTCTGGATTGTTAGTTGCCGTGGGTTTCAGACCGGCGTGCAATTGATGCACACCTTCTTGACGTTCCTCAACGAATTGGACGGTTGCTTCAATAATGACGTTATCGAAAAAACTTTCCACAACCCGCCGCGCGGCATTCTGGGCGTCAACGTCGAAACATTCATCCACAGCGGCGAAGACTTTAAGCCAGGTGTCGATGAAGTTCCGACGAATCAGGCAGATTTCGCGGATTAACTCTTCTAGTTTGTAACCTTGCCGCCAGCGCTTCCAGCCGTGAGCCCTGGCGTCCTGCATCGCCTCCTTCTTAATTTCTTGGGCGTTGGGCCGTTTGAGTAGAGCTGCCAGCTCCGTGCAGAGTTCGGGCAGATGATCGAGCAGCTGCGTATATGTAAGATTGTCCGAAGTAGAAATGTTCGGGTGCTGATCGACCGCTGCGATCCAGGATTGGAGAATTTGCTCGCGCTGTGCGAACACAAAGTCGCCAAATCCAGCGATTCCTGGGACCGCAGACCTGCTCTGATCGTAAGAAGCGATAAGCCTAATCCTTCCATGCGTATTTCGGATTCAAACATTTGAGCGGCCTTGGGCAAATCATTATCTCCGACAAGTATTTCAAGATGAAGGACGAGATCTTGCGTTTTGTAAGTTGGCGATGGCGGCCCTGTCGGTGACGGGTCGTCGCTAACAATCCATGGGACGTCCCCTAGCGAGGACTGGGCCGAGGACCCCTCCATCGTGAGCCTCGGTCCCGTCATCGCCTTCGTGATGTTTTTTTCACTGAGGCGTGGCGACCTGCGGGCGCGATATGCGCCCATCTTATGGTGTAAGGAAAATTTTGCCAGTGTAAGGATCTTCTACCGGGGTCCCCGGCGGAAAACCGATGACCTGGACATAACCGGCTTCTGGTGCAAACGGACTGGTAACTAAACCTGGTTTACCGACTACCGGAGTTCCGTGCGGTAGATCAGCTTTTTCGTCGCTCGCGATCGAACTTGCCTTTGCCCAACGGACGTCAGGCTGGCTCCTCGGCGCGGGCGTTTGCTTGTCGGAAGTCTGACTATTCGGAGCATCGCTAGACCGGATGTTCTTATGCTTATGCGTGCTTCGGTACAGTCGCGGCGTCTCTTTGGGGTGAGCGATCGCGCTACGTACCGTCCTGAAAAAATCCCGGAAAGGCCCTGCTCTAGCTGCGTCTGTCGCAGTGAATAGGAGGATTGACAACAATATTACGAAGACGTGGCATCCTCGTTTCACCAACACTGCTTCGTGCCACCAGCGTGCTATGCGTGCCTTGTAATTGACTAAACCATTGAAATGGCCGCGGTTCCGAGGGGGAATCTATCGCCGTGCAGGGACAGAGAAAAGCCGCAGGATTCATGAAATCCTGCGGCTCTTTATCGGTGATACTTCAGCACACGCGTCAATCGACGACGACGTGATCAACCACGCGTGAATCTCCTATGTTTGCGTAAAAGATCTGCACCCGGGTGCCGGGTTTGATCGCGGTTTGGATGATTTCGCCCTTCTTGTTCACGACGTGACCGCGTCCGTTAAGGACGTAAGTGCCCGGAGTATTGGAACGATCCTCGCGAACAACGAGAGTCTTGAACGGCTGATAATTGGCCGCCGAGCCTTCCTCACTTGTCATTTTGAGCATGGTTCCTGTCACCGTGATTTCTTCGGCGGTAGTTGCCGCTTGCTTTTTACCCTTCGACTCTGGTTGCGCAAATGCCAGCGGCGCCAGCAGTGCGCAGCAGACGAGGATGGTAATTGTTTTCTTCATGTTAGTACCTCAGGTTGGTGTTGATTGTTGTACGTGACGGTTGGTTCTCCCTTTACAAAGGGATTCCGGAGCACGCGCTGCACGAAATTTAGATTTCTGTCGTCTCTGGCTTATCTTCTACAATCTTGAAAGAAGCCGTTAACTTGAATACCCGCACGGGAAACGGCCAGGATCGTAGCGACGTGTTTCCCTCGACCCACTGGAGCGTGGTGCTCGCGGCGGGGAGAAGCCCGGCCGAACCGCAGATGGCGGAGGCCGCGCTGGCGGAGCTTTGCCGAGTTTATTGGGCGCCGCTTTACGGCTTCGTCCGCAGCCGCGGGCACACAGTTCACGACGCACAGGATCTCACGCAGGGTTTCTTCGCCTACCTGCTTGAACATAAAGTTTTTGCCCGCGCCAATCGACAGAAAGGCAGGTTCCGTTCATTCCTGCTCGCATCGCTGAAAAACTTTCTCGCGGACGCTGTCGACAGAGAACGCACCCTTAAGCGCGGCGGTGCACAGATTTTTTTGCCGCTGCATGAAGAGCAGGCACAAGAGGCAGAGTCGCTTTTCCAGACCCACAGCGGCATGGGCAACGGGGATCGGCTCTTCGATCGCAGTTGGGCCGAAGCATTGGTTACCGCCGCATTGGAACGGCTCTCCGCGGATTACAAACGTGAGGCGAAGGAACAGCTCTTCAGCGAGTTGAGGATGTTTATCGCTGGCGGCGTGGAGCCGCCGCCAACTTATGCTGAGCTGACGAATCGGTTGGGGATAACCGAGTCAACGCTTCGCAGTCATGTCACTCGTCTTAGGGCGCGTTATCGGGAAGCCTTGCGCGCTGAGGTGCGGCGAACGGTGGACAGCGAGAAGCAGGTAGATCAAGAGTTGCGCGAGTTGCTCCACGTGTTAACCGAAATGTAAGGAACGCGCGCCATGGGAAAACCGCTGGCATCAGCCGTCGGGGTCTGCTCGATTTGCGGCAAGGCATTGAACGCGAAAGGCGACTGCCTGGCTTGTCTGCTACGGACTGGTTTAGACGAAGCAGCCATCGGAACTAAACCGGCTGTCTTAGCGTTCGGCGATTTCGAAGTCGAGCAACGGGCAGACGGTTCCTGTTGGGAACTGGGTCATGGTGCAATTGGCGTGACATACCTTGCTGCGGACAAGGTTCTACGCCGGCGTGTTGCGCTTAAAGTGATCGAGGTTCCTCCGGCAGCACGCGGTTCCCAAGCTGTCCGCGACCGTTTCCTACGTGAAGCTCGCGCGGCAGCTGCGCTGCGTCACCCCAATGTGGCTGACGTCTTTCAGTTTGGTACTTCGCCGGATGCTACTCACTGCTACTACGCGATGGAACTGATCGTAGGCGAAACGTTAGCGGCGCGCGTGCGCAGGGACGGTCCGCTTAACGCAAAGGAGGCTCTGAGAATTGCGATTCAAATTGCGCGAGCGTTAACGGCCGCGGCGGCCCACGATTTAATCCACCGAGATCTGAAGCCGAGCAATATCATGCTGACCAGCGACTCGGAGGTGAAAGTCATCGACTTCGGCCTGGCCAAGGCCATTACCGACGCTGGGGGAGACATGGATCTGACTCGCGGAGAATTCGTCGGCACACCGACTTTTGCGAGCCCTGAGCAATTTGGAGGCGGCTCCGTCGATGCGCGCTCGGACATTTATGCGCTGGGCGGAACGCTTTGGTTTGCCCTCACCGGTTTGGCACCACACCCTGGGAAAACGTTGGAAGAGATTCGCGATCGTAAAACGCGAAATGTATTGCCGGTCGCGCAGTTGATCGCCAGAAAAATTCCCGATCAGCTGGTAAAACTATTGCGTTCTACACTTGCCATTGATCCTGGGAAACGGCCTGCCTCGGCTCGCGAATTGATGGAAGCTCTGGAGTCGTGTCGCCGAAACCTTACTCGTCGTGTCGGAGTGCGTTCTGAGGAAGCTGCCTTGCGTAGTGAAGCGTTTACCAGAGCGTTAACGGATGCAAAGGCGCGCGCGAGCGATCCCGCGAGTTTACAGGCGCTTTTTGACAGAGCGGCGAAGAAAGCCGCGGCCGTCTCGAAGAAGCCGTTCAAGCGGAACTGGGCTTACCTTCACACGATGCTGCGCCTAATTCGCGCCTACCATCGTGGGGAATACGACCAAGTTTCCGATGACGCGCTTGTGTGGATCATTGCAGCATTGAACTATCTGGTGGACCCATTCGATCTGATTCCGGACAACACTCCGTTCCTCGGCTTGGTCGATGATGCTCATGTAGTCGAACTTGTGACCGATAAGACTCGAAGAACGCTTGACGCTTTCATGACGTGGGAAACACTGGCTCGCTAAGATCGCAATCAGGTTCACGTTAATAATTTCAGCACGGCGCGAGCTTTGGGGGAATGGCCAAATCCCGGCCGACAACCAACTCACGGTGTCACTTCGTAGCCGGGAGCTCTGGGTCCGTTTATAACCCGCTACTAATCCGGCGCCAGCAGCTCGCGATTACGCCACACATAACCGAATCCAGAATAAATGGTCAGGGCTACAGTTATCCAGACCAATACCGGACCGGCTTCTTCCCACGCCCGCAGCCACCAAATGGGTGTCTGATTCGCATACTGGAGTTCCGCAATCGAAAGGAGGGCGAGAAAGAAAATGATGGTAACGATTTGCCACGACGTTTTTTGTTTGCCGAGGCTTTCTGCGGGCAGAATTCGCCCCTTCGCGCTCGCCATTAGTCGCAGACCTGTGATCAAGAAGTCCCGCGCAACGACTGTTGTTGCCGCCCACGCTGGCACTGCTTTGAGTGGCACGAGTGAAATGAACGCCGCCGCCACCATGATTTTGTCCACCAGCGGATCCATCAATTTGCCGAAGTTGGTGATCACTCCGTAGCGTCGCGCGATCTCCCCGTCGATGAAATCGGTGAGACCCGCAATCAAAAAAATCACCAGCGCTGTGGTGCGCGCATAATGCCAGGATGAACTAAGCAAAACTACAAAGAGCACCGTCAACGCCAGCCGGCTCAGAGTAAGTCGGTTCGCCCAATTCATTTCGCTGAGATGCTCGTTAGGTGGGGCTTGCCCGCCGTAGTTTTAGTGAAGACAGGCCGTTTCCAAATTGGCACGCTCTTTTTCAACTCATCGACGATCCATTGAGTTGCTCGGAAGCCTTCGCCCCGGTGGAGACTCGCTACTTGCACAAAAAGGGATGCTTCACCAACTGCGATAAAACCAATTCGGTGATGAACTATAACGAGCTTGAGGTCAAATCGATCGGCGGCCTGTTCGGCAATTCGTTTCAATTGGTGCTCGGCCATTTCATGATGCGCCTCATAATCGATTCCCTCAATTCGTCGGCCGTCCTCAATTGGTCGGACGACGCCCCAGAAATCAACAACCGCGCCCGCGCCGGCGATGTCGCTCGCGGTCGCCGCAAGCGATGCCCGTGTCACTGAAATTTCACAAACGACATTTGCCATGCGCTTAAACTGCTCGCTACAGTGACTTCTTCTGCGTTGAGTAGCCACAAGGAGATACAAAAATGAACACGAATCAATGTGATATTGGCCTGATCGGGCTCGGGGTGATGGGCGAAAATCTTGTCCTGAACATGGAATCCAAGGGTTTTTCGGTCGCGGTGTTCAATCGCACCACTGAGGTCACGGAAAAATTTATGGCTGACCGCGCCAAGGGAAAAAATATTCGGGCGACTCGCACACTAGAAGAATTTGTCGGGGCGCTCAAAAAACCGCATGTTGCGATGATGATGGTGAAAGCGGGCCCGCCAGTGGATTCCGTAATCGGACAACTGGCGCCACTACTCGAACAAGGTGACATCATTATCGACGGCGGAAATTCGCTTTTCACCGATACGCAACGCCGAGAAAAGGAATTAGCGGAGAAGGGGATTCACTTCGTAGGGATGGGCGTATCCGGCGGTGAAGAAGGCGCGCTCAAGGGGCCGTCGCTGATGCCGGGCGGCTCTCGTGAGTCGTGGGATATCATCGCGCCAATTTTCCGCAAGATCGCCGCGCAAGTAGATGGCGAACCATGCTGTCGATACATGGGACCCGACGGCGCGGGTCACTACGTGAAGATGGTGCATAACGGTATCGAGTACGGCGACATCCAGCTGATCTGCGAAGCGTACGCTATCCTGAAGGACGTCCTGGGAATGGATGCCCCGCAACTCGCAAAGATTTTCGAGGAGTGGAACAAAGGCGAGCTCGAGAGTTATTTGATCGAAATCACATCGAAGATTTTCCGAAAAATCGATACTGAAACGGGCAAGCCGCTCGTGGATATGATCCTCGACAAGGCCGGCCAAAAAGGAACAGGCATCTGGACGCTTCAAGCTGCCATCAAGCAATACGTCGTCATCTCCACAATTAACGCTGCAGTCGAAGCTCGCGTGATTTCATCGCGAAAAGAAGAACGTGTGGCGGCGTCCAAAATCCTGCCGCACCCGAGAGCGCGAACTTTCAAAGGCAATCGCGATCGTTTCGTCGACGCCGTGCGTGACGCCCTTTATGCGTCCAAGATTATTTCGTACGCGCAGGGCATGGAGCTCCTTCGATCTGGAAGCACAACCTACGAATGGAACCTAAACCTGAGCGACATCGCGACGATCTGGCGCGGCGGCTGCATCATTCGCGCGAAATTTTTGAACCGGATCGTTGAGGCGTATAAGCGTAACCATGCGCTGCAAAATCTTCTTCTCGACAAGTATTTCACCAGAGCCATCAAACGAACGCAGCCGAAATGGCGTCTCGTCGTCGCGACAGCTATCAAGTTCGGCGTACCGGTCCCGGCGTTTTCTGCCTCGTTGGCGTATTACGACAGTTATCGCTCTGCTCGCCTTCCCGCGAATCTCCTGCAAGCGCAACGCGATTTCTTTGGTGCGCATACGTACGAGCGGATCGATAAGCCCGGCGTCTTTCACACCGAATGGCTCGAGGCTGAGGAAAGACCGGCCGAAAAAGCGGCCGAGCCGAAAACACACGAGCCGCATCACGCGGGTGAGTAACACGGTTCGGTTTTTCGGATGGTGAGACGTGTTCGACTGGTCGGCCCAACCGATCATGCTGTAGAGTCCGCTGTCCCCAGCGGGCAATCGCGCGGATGCGCTGAGGAAGGCGCACGCTACAACGACAGACCGATTATCATGACAACGGCTCAAAGCGGAGCGATCGTTCGATTTCTCGGACTGATTCATTTTTCGCACACGATTTTCGCGCTGCCGTTTGCACTCGGTGCACTTATCGTAGCCGCGAACGGCTGGCCATCGCTAAGAATTTTTTTGTTAGTGATCGTCTGCATGGTCTTCGCACGGACGGCGGCCATGCTTTTCAACCGCCTCGTTGACTGGTCGCTTGATCAACGAAACCCGCGCACTGCTTCACGACACTTGCTCGTACCAAGATTGTGGGCTGTGGTGTTACTGATTCTCAGTTCAGCTGGGTTTCTGCTAGCCGCGTCAACAATTAACAGGCTAACCTGCATCCTCGCGCCTGTTGCGCTCGCGTTGATTTTTTTCTATTCCGTCACGAAACGGTTCACGAGCGCGACGCATTTTTTTCTCGGGTTGGCGCTGGCCATCGCTCCGATCGGCGCATGGATCGCCCAGACGGGAACGATCGAGCTTGCACCGATTGTGCTTGCAACGGGCGTAATTTGCTGGGTAGCAGGATTCGATCTGATTTATGCCACGCAGGATTATGATTTCGATCGGCGCGAAGGGATTCGATCGCTTGTGGTGAAGCTGGGGATCACGCGCAGCCTGCGTCTCGCGCAGCTATTACATCTGCTGACGTTTGTCGCGCTCATCGCTTTTGGATACGTCGCGAAGCTCGGCGCGCTCTATTATTGCTCACTGCCTCTGATCGCGGCGGCCCTTGTTTACGAACACAAAACCAAAAAACGCGATCTGGCCGGAATCAATCGGGCGTTCTTTCAGAGCAACGCGTTTGTGAGTGCGGTGTTTTTAATCGCCGTTTGCGTCGATCGGTTGCTCTAAACTGATGGAAATGAAAAAACACGAATGTCGAATAACGAAGGAAGCACGAAGCTCGAATGACGAAAAGCAAGCGTGCGGCCGTTCGTCATGGAGTCATTCGTCATTCCTTCGAGCTTCGGCGTTCGGATTTCGGATTTAACCTTACATCGCGTTTAACATCGCAACGCGTCTTTCGTGTCGGCCCCCATCGAAACTGGTCTCAAGCCAAATCCGCACAATTTTTAGCGCCAGATCTTCGGGGACCAGACGTTCACCCATCGAGAGCACGTTCGCATCATTGTGATGTCGCGAGAGGCTAGCCGACTCTTCGTTCCAGCACAGCGCGCAACGCACACCGTGCACCTTGTTCGCCACCATCGCTTCTCCGTTGCCTGAACCGCCAAAGACAATGCCGCGGTCGCACTCGCCACGCGCAACTGCTTCTGCTGCAGGCCGAATAAAAAGCGGATAATCCACGGGTTCTTCGCTAAACGCGCCGAAGTCCTTCACCTCATGCCTAAGCGAGCCGAGCAATTCTTTTACCTTCTCCTTGTAACGGAAACCGGCGTGATCTGAGCCCAGGGAAATTTTCATCAGACACGAATTACACAATTCTGACGAAATGGTAGGGCGCGTCACTCCTGTGCGCGCCGCAACATGCAGCACCGAGGGCGCGCAGAGGACTGCTCGCCCTACCGCCAACTTTCACGCCTCGATGGATCACTCTCCGTGCAATTTCGCGAGCTCGCTCCAGAGTTCGCGTTCGCGTTCGGTCAGCTTCTTCGGGATGTTGGTTTGAGCGACAACGTAGAGATCTCCACGTTTGCCTGAGACCCCTGGCAGCCCGCGTTCACGCAGACGAAACCGCTGCCCGCCTTGTGTACCGGGCGGGATTTTCAGGCGCACCTTTCCTTCGAGAGTCGGCACAAGCAATTCGCTACCCAGCACGGCCTGCCACGGCTGGATCCGCACCTCATGGATCAAATCGCTGCCTTCGACTGAAAAATCCGGATGCCTGGCCAATCGCACTCGAAGGAAAAGATCACCACTTTTTCCTCCAGCCGCGCCGGCTTCACCCTGGCCGCGCAAACGAATTCGCTGGCCTTCTCGGACACCACGGGGAATTTTGACTTGGTACTGCTCCACCTTGTCTGAACCGGCTCGCCGCAGCGACACGGTCCTAGTGGAGCCGTTCAATGCTTCTTCAAGAGTAACCATAATGTCGGCTTCCACGTCGGCGCCGCGTTCGGCTGTCGCCGTGCGTCCGCCGAACCCGCCGAATGCGGAACGACCACGTCCGCCGCCAAAAAACGCTTCGAAGAAATCGCTGAAGCCGGTTCCACCAAACTCGAACTCAACCCCGCCGCCGCCATCGCCGCCCCATTGATAGAATCCACCGCCTGGCTGCTGCTGGCCTTGCCATTGCGGCGGCGGCTGAAAACCGCCCGGCCGATTCCAATCGGCACCGAGCTGATCGTATTTCTTCCGCTTTTCAGGATCGCTCAGAACTTCGTACGCTTCGTTGATCTCTTTAAATTTTTCTTCAGCGGCCTTTTTGTCCTTGGCCACGTCCGGGTGATACTTGCGCGCCAGCTTTCGAAAAGCGCTGCGAATCTCCTCCTCGGTCGCGGTTTTTGGCACCCCGAGTGTCTCGTAATAATCTCGAAACTGCACTGGCATCTGTTCTCAAGCTTGTGCCTCCGATTGATTCGCGCAACTTTTCGAAAGGTGCGCGAACTGGGAAAGTTCATTGTAATCATCGGCGTGGTTGCCACGCTGGTAGGGCTGGTGATGTGGAGCGGCTTCGCGCCAAAATGGCTAGGCCGACTGCCCGGCGACATTCGAATCGAGCGCGAACATTCCTCATTCTATTTTCCTATCGTTACCTGCATCGTTCTGAGCATCGTGCTCAGCCTGCTTTTCTCGCTGTTCTCAATTTTCCGGCGCTGAAATTTTCATCGATTCGACTTTCGGATGCTGTAGACACGGGCTTGTGGCCAGTCTACATCTTGCGAATTGTCCTGCGATATGCGAACGGCCCAGAGGGCCGTGGCTACAACAGATATCGCGACGAAGCTCGAACACCATGTGGCGGCACTCCTGAGATGTCGTCGCTGCCCGCGCATGCAATCAACGCCGGTCTCCGGCGGCGCGATCGTCAGCGATGTAATGATCATTGGGCAGGCGCCCGGTCCGCGGGAACCGACGTTGAAACGGCCGTTTGCGCACACTGCCGGGAGGACACTCTTCCGTTGGTTCGAACAATTTTGCGGAATGAACGAAGCCGCCGTTCGATCGAAAATCTATTTCGCCGCCGTCTGTCGCTGTTTTCCCGGCAAAAATTCCGGCGGCTCCGACCGCGTACCCGCACCGGATGAGATTCACAACTGTGCGTTGTGGTTAGATGATGAGATTCGGATTTTGCAGCCGCGTCTCATTATTCCCGTGGGCCGACTGGCGATCGTGCAATTCATCGACTGCCCAAAATTGGAAGATGTAATTGGCCGCAAATTTCGCGTCGCGCATGCGGGCCACCGCGGCGACCTGATTCCATTGCCGCATCCTTCCGGCGCGTCGCCTTGGCACAAAATTCCGCCTGGGAAGGCACTCACGGAGCGCGCGCTAAAATTGATCGGAGGACATACTGCGATACGTCTGCTGCATTAATCTGGAAGCCAGGAATCCATGAATTTTCATGGAGAGTCCTTCACTCTTTTCTTGGTTTCCTGGTTTCCTGATTCATCTTTTTTGTGAATGTCTTCAATTCCGACCCGCGCTGACATTCCCGAGACTGACAAGTGGGACTTGACACATCTGTTCGCTGACGTGAGCAAATGGCAGGAGGACTTTGCCTGGCTACAGCGTGAGTATCCGAAGCTTGAACAGTGGAAAGGCAGAGTGGAGGAATCCGCCCAAACCTTGGCTGGGCTTCTCGAGTTTGAGAAGGCGCTCGAGCAGACGATGGAACGCGTCTATCACTACGCCTCATTGCAAGCGGCCGAGGACAGCACGAATGACGAGTACCTCGCTCGCATAGGTCAGGTCCAGAATCTAGTTACAAGGATCAGCGAGGCGGCAGCGTTTGTTGTTCCGGAAATCTTGGCGATCGATGATGAACGACTTGCAAAATTCCTCTCCGATCCAGCGCTGCAAGATTGGGGGATCAAGCTGCACAAGATCCGGCGAATGAGACCGCATGTGCTTTCAGTTCCCGAGGAACGTCTGCTCGCGCTGAGCAACGTCGCGCTGAGCGGGTACGACGACACATTTTCACAACTGACCGACGTGGACATGAAGTTCGGCGTGCTCGTCGACGAGACCGGACGCGAACAACCGCTTAGCCAAAGCTCGTTCAGCTCGTTTCTGGTGAAGCGCAACCCTGAACTGCGCAAACGCGCGTTCCATCAGTTCTACGCGGAATTTCGCGATCACCAGTACACGCTGGCCGCGTCGCTGGCCTATTCGGTTAAGGCGGATGTTTTTCACGCCAGAGCACGGCATTATCCATCGGCGCTCGAGGCTGCGGTGTTTCCGGACGATATGCCGGTCGCCGTGTATGACGGCTTGATTCAATCTGTCCGCGCGAATTTAAAACCGCTGTTTCGATATTTCGATTTTCGCCGGCGCACCCTTGGCTTGGGTGAGCTGCATCACTACGACACGTACGTTCCGCTTGTTCCGGAGATCCAGACAAGATTCACTTTCGATGAAGCGCTCGAAATGGTGTTGGATGCGCTCGCTCCGCTAGGAAAGGAATATGTCCAAGTGCTTGCGGAAGGTCTGCGCTCAAGACGCTGGTGTGATCGTTACGAAAACAAAGGCAAACGCAGCGGGGCATTTTCATCCGGCAGTTATGGCGCGCCACCTTACATCCTGATGAACTACAAGCAGGACGTGTTCGCGGATGTGTACACGCTTGCGCACGAGGCAGGACATTCGATGCACAGTTGGTTCGCGCAAAGTTCGCAGCTCTTTCAAGATTACGAGTATCCAATCTTTCTCGCGGAGGTCGCATCTACGTTCAACGAGGAATTGCTGACGCATCATCTGCTTCAAACTACGAATAATCCAAAGATGCGGGCTTATATCATCAACCGCGAAATCGATGACCTGCGCGGCACCCTGTTTCGACAGACCATGTTTGCCGAATTTGAAAGAATTATTCACGCCATCGAGGAAAGCGGCGATGCGCTGACGCTCGACCTTTTCAAATCGGAATATCACAAGCTGCTCGAAGCTTATTTTGCTGAGAATTTCGTGCTCGATCCCGACCTCGATCTGGAATGCCTCCGCATCCCGCATTTCTATCATGGGTTCTACGTTTACAAATACGCGACCGGAATCTCTGCTGCTGTCGCGCTATCGCAGCGCGTGCTTTCTGGGGAACCGGGGAGCGTCGAGGCTTATCTGAAGTTTTTGCGCTCAGGCGGCTCCAAATTCCCGCTCGAGACATTGAAAGCCGCGGGCGTGGACATGACAACCCCCGCGCCTATCGAAAGCACACTGCAGTTGTTCGAACGCCGTCTCGGAGAATTGGAACAGCTGTTGCTGTAGCCTTTCGTTCTCATCCTCCTCCTCGATCGGCCGTATTTTAGATCTCGAGGACGACCACGAGGAGGAGGACGAGTTGGCTGCGACGTGGTCGTTCCTTGTTTATCGTGTTGCAATGCGCTTGGAAAACAGCCGACTGATTCAGCGACTGAAACCGCTGTTTCAGGAGAATTTTGACAAACGTGGCGAACTCGGCGCAGCGGTTTCGGTTTGGCAAAATGGAAAACCAATTGTTGATCTTCACGGCGGATTTTGCGACGCGGGTCGTACGCAACCGTGGAAAGCCAACACGGTCGTGTTGGTCTGGTCTGCAACGAAAGGAATTGGCAGCGCGTGTGTATTGCATGTGTTGGAACGACAAAATATTGAGCTCGACCGGCGCGTCGCGGAGTTCTGGCCCGAGTTTGGACAGGCAGACAAAGATGAGATCACACTCGGGCAATTGCTTTCGCATCAGGCCGGGCTTTGCGCTTTGGATCAGCGCGTTGGTGTGCTCGACTACGACGGAGTGATTCGGGCGCTGGAAGCGCAAGCCCCTTTCTGGCCCCCGGGAGCCGCGCATGGCTATCACGCGCGGACATTCGGATTTCTTTTGGACGAACTCATTCGGCGCATAAGTGGAAAAACGCTCTCCAAATATTGGGAGGAAAATTTTGCCAGGCCACTCGAATTCGATTTCTGGATCGGTTTGCCTGAACAGGCGAATTCGCGAGTGGCTACGATTTACGCTGCGAAAACTGGTAAGCCGCCGGAGCCAGCACAATTCTATCGCGACCTTGTTACGCCTGGCACTTTGGCGAGAAAGACGTTCACATCGCCTTATGGGTTGAATGTGATCAGCAAAATGAATGATCCGCACATCCGGGCGCAACCGATCGTTTCTTTCGGCGGGATAGGGAGCGCCTCGGCGCTTGCGAAATTTTATTCGATGCTTGCCAACGGCGGAAAATTGAATGAGCAGATTTTCTTCTTACCAGAAACAATCGAACGGATGACGAAGACATTGTCAGACGGCTTCGACCTTGTTTTCCAAATCCCGACGGCATTCTCGGCCGGGTTTATGAAAGACTCACGACATGCAGAGCGCAGAATGTTTGCACCTTCGGCAACATCATTTGGACATCCCGGTGCCGGCGGCAGCCACGCTTTTGCCGATCCGGAAAACAAAATCGCGTTCGCGTACGTAATGAACCAAATGGAACAATCGGTTCTGCCGAACGAGAAATCGCTGCGATTGGTAGACGCGATTTACGACTTCCTGTAGCGGCGCTCTGTGAGCGCCGAATCTGAGACTGCGGTCATAGACCGCCGCTATAGTTACTCGCCGAGGACCGTGAGGAAGACTCTTCGTCGGTGCCCAGCGCGGCGGTGTTCGAAAAGGAAAATGCCTTGCCACGTTCCGAGCTGCATTCCTCCGTCCACAATCGGCACGGTCTCGCTAGTGCGCGTCAGGACCATTCGGATGTGTGATGGCATGTCGTCGCTGCCTTCCGTATCATGCGTGAAGTAATCGGCATCTTCCGGCACCAGGCGCTCGAAGAATTCTTCCAAGTCGCGTCGCGCGGTAGGATCGGCATTTTCCATGATGACGATGCTGCAGCTGGTGTGCTGAACAAAAACCGTAACCGTTCCACTTTGGATTTGGCACTTGTCGATCTTCGACTCAATTTCATCGGTGATTTCGTACAGACCCTTGCCGTCGGTGCGCACTTCAAGTTGCTCGTGGTGGACGTGCATTTTCAGGCACGTTATTCACCGTGGCGGCTAGGGCAAAGTAAGGAGCGACGGCTTGGGCAGCACTCACTTGTCGGCGGTCTGGAGCCAGCCGCTCTTTGACGCGCGCGTTGATCTCTATGCCGGCTGATGGCCTATTTACTTTCGTGCAAGGCGATATCGAGCGCGTGCTGTTTGACGGGCCGACAATTCACAAACGGCTCGAAGAAATGGCTGCTCAAATTACGGCCGATTACACCGACCGCGAACTGGCGGTGATCGCAATTCTAACCGGTACTCTGATGTTTATGTCAGATTTGCTTCGCCGAATTCCTCTTCCCTTGAAATTGAATTGCCTGGGCGTGGGCAGTTACCACGGGAAAACGCAAACGAGCGGCGAAGTCCTTTTCAAAGAGTCGTCCCTTCCTGATGTAGCCGGCCAAGACGTTTTGATTCTCGATGATATTTTGGACACCGGCCACACGCTGGCGGCCGTTCGCGAAAAGCTGGAAACGGCCAAACCACGCAGCACTCGGGTGTGTGTGCTGCTGAGCAAAAGAAAACAGCGCGCGCGTGAAGTTGTCGCGGATTATATCGGCTTCGAAATTGACGATGAATTTGTCGTCGGTTACGGGCTCGACTTCATGGAGCGCTATCGCAACCTGCCGTATCTCGGCGTGCTCAAAAAAGAATTGATAGATCAATCAAACCAATGAAAGTCCGAGCCCAATTTTATGCGCAGTTACGAGAACTCGTTGGAAATCACGAGCTGGAGGTTGAGCTTCCGCAGGACGCGACTGTTCGCGAATTGCTCGAAAAGGTCTATGCGCAAAAACCTTCGCTTCGTGGGCACGATAAAAGCATCTTAGTTGGTGCGGGCTTGGAATTTGTCGATCGCAATTACAAGCTGAAGCCTGGGGAAGAGATCGCTATCATGCCGCCGGTGCAAGGCGGGTGAGTTTGGGGCCGCGGCCTCGTGTCGTTAGATAGACACGTCGCCCCTGCCGCGCTTCAGTGGGCAGATGCCGCGCTTCTTTGACGTGGCAACGAAGTCCAGGAATTCGCGTGCTGCCGCGCCAAAGGTCATACTCGCTGCTTTGTCGAGTGCCTGCGACGTGTTTAGCCCGCTTAGGTAAACAAGTTTGAATGCCTCCTTTATCTCGTGTCGATCGGTTGCGCTGAGTCCTGCGCGCCGCATTCCGACGATGTTCAGCCCGAAAACAGAATTGCGCTCCGCCGTGATGACGAACGGTGGCAGATCTTTTCCGAATGCGGAGCTACCCTGCACCATCACCAAGCGGCCAATGTGCATGAACTGGTGAAAAGTTGATCCGCCGCCGAGAAATGCGCCGTCATCAACGCGGACATGTCCGGCCAGCAAACAATTGTTTGCGATAACGACATTGTTTCCGATGAGACAATTGTGACCGATGTGTGCTCCGCTCATCAGAAAATTCTTATTTCCAATTGTTGTGGCACTGCCGTCCGTGCTGCCCCGATGGATAGTGCAGTACTCGCGAATGATGTTGTCGTCTCCGATTTCGACTTTCGTCTTTCGTTCCGGTGAAAATGAAACGTCCTGCGGCAGCGCACCGATGATCGCGCCATGTCCGATAGAATTTCCGCGGCCGATAACGACTTCACCCTCGATCACGACGTGCGATTGCACGATCGTTTTGGCGCCAATTGTCAGACGCGGCCCAATGATCGAGAACGGGCCGATCTCCACACCCTGGCCGATTTTCGCGCTTGGATCGACGATTGCGGTCGGATGAATCTTCGCGTTCGTCATGTTTGTCTCAAGGATTTAAAAGATGCGACGCGTATGGAGTCGCCTCTCCTTGTTCTAAGGAGAGGGGGAGGGTGAGGATTGATTCTAGGCGAGTTCGTTCGCACCCCGCACCTTTATCCTCTCCCCTCGAGCAAGGGGAGAGGCGAAAAAAATCGTCGCGCAAATGGCGGGCGTCGAATCTCACCATCATAACACGCCGGCCTCTTTGAAACTGAAATAACCGGGACTGGTATCCGATGGTGCGCCGATGATGAGGTGATCGAGCAATTTGATTTGCAAAAGTTCACCGGCTTCGGCCAAACGTCGCGTCAGACTGTGGTCAGTCTGACTCGGCGACGGATCCCCGGAAGGATGATTGTGCACAACAATAACTGCGTATGCCGAGTAAGTGAGCGCCGGTCGGAAAATCTCTCTCGGATGCGCGATGCTCTCATTCATACTTCCCACCGAGACAGATTCGACGCGCATCAAACGGTAACGCGTGTCGAGCAGGACGACGCGCAATGATTCGGTCCGCATCATCCGCATTTCGTCTCCCAACAGTTTGTAAATCAACTCCGGTGAGTCCAGTTTTTGCTGCGATAACGGTTCTTGAGTGAACCGTTTTCCCAAATTGAACGCCGCAACCAATTCTAATGCCTTCGCCGGACCGATCCCTTTGATTTCGCTCAGTTCTCTGACGGAACAACGACTCAGCTCCGCGAAGGATTTATATTTGTCCATCAATTCACGAGCGACATCCACTACGTTCATGCCGCGCCGCCCGGTGCGGAGCAATATCGCGATCAATTCCGCATTGCTGAGAGCGTCCGCCCCTCGCGTAAGTAACTTTTCCCGTGGCCGCTCGTCCTGCGGCATTTCACGGATTTTAAGCTGCGGCATATGAAAGTGGGAGCAGCCTTAGCGCTGAGATGGAAGCCAGCTAAAAGTCGAGACAAGGTCCCTCCCACATTTCATCAGACGCGAAGTTGAGCGAACATGTAGCACAACACGTCACCGAGCGAGAACAAAGCATTGGTATAACGATTCGGCGCGACACCGTCGAATGCACATTGCGCTTTGCGAATCAGGTCGGTGCCCGCCGCGATTGATTCGTTCAACGCGCCGTTATTCGCGCCATTCTTGAGCAGCTCAATCATTTCTTCGATCTTTTCGTCCAGTACAAGTTGGCAACAACGTTCGCGTTCAAATTCGGAAGCGGAACGGAGGAAAATCAAAACCGGCAATGTAAATTTCCCTTTGCGCAGGTCCGTCCCGAGCGTCTTGCCAGTCATACTCTCGGTGCCGGCCAGATCGACACAATCATCATAAATCTGATAGGCCGTCCCGATTTGGAATCCGAAGTTCTTGAACGTTGCGATCACCTTCGGATCTGCTCCGGAGATAACGGCGGCTAGCTCCGCTGCTGTCGAGAAAAGTGATCCGGTTTTCATCTGGACGATCCGCAAATAATCATCAACGGTCAGGTTAAGGTCGAAGCGGCGCTGGGTTTGGATCATTTCGCCCGAGCAAACCGTCGTCGCCGTACGCGCGATTGCGCGACCGATACCGGAGTTTTCGAAATCAGTCGATAACATTAACGCGTGTGCGAAAAGACAGTCGCCTAACAAAACGCTCAGCGAATTCCCCCAGCGCGCGTTCGCGGTCGGCTGTGCTCGACGCTGTTCTGCTTCGTCCATCACGTCGTCGTGGACCAACGTGGCGATGTGGATGAGTTCCACGATCACGGCGAGATCGACATGCCCGGATTCGATCTTTCCCGTGGCGCCGCCTGCCAGCAGAGCCAGAAGCGGACGAAGGCGTTTGCCCCGGCTCCCGACAGCATAGATGACGTAACCTTCGATTGCGGGATCGAACGCTGAGGCCTGTCGCGCGATGCGCGTCTCGACCTGCTGAAGGTGCGGTTGAACTAATTTTGCGACTTCAGCCAAACGGAGCACGGGAGAGCCTCTCGCCTTCGCAACTGCGCGGCGACTCGTGCTCCGGTCCGTGCGGGCGAAGAGTTCCACGAGGCGAGAATAACGGGGTGGTCATATTAGAGCAAGCGTCTAGCTTCGTTTCTGCACGATATTGCGAGTTCGGGCCGACGAATCCGTTCATGGCGGACGAAACCGTGAGGCTACTGTTTTTTCAGCCAAAATTCAGTTCCGTATTTTTCATGCGCTAATTCTCTCGCGCGCCGGAAAATTTCTTCAGTGATCTCGAACTCACGGCAACTGGCCGACAGAGCCTGCGAAAATTTTTGGGCGAGGTCAGTTTTCATAAGAAAGCCTTGAATGCTGCCTTGCTGCAACAAACCGCGACGAGTACGTCGTTGTGCTGCCCCGGCGATCTTTCGGCCGTCCATCATCACGTCGGCGCGAACCGGATTCGTGAAGCAGTTGCTAGTAGCGACACCGCGCTGCGACGTCCGGTCAGCGCAGCGCGCCGACCCTGCCAACACTGCGCGTTCACCAACTCCATTTAAAGCGTCGGCTAAAGCGCGATGAATTTTTTCGTAGATCCAACGTGATGATTCGCCAAACGCCGGATCGCTCGCCGGAATCATAATCGAGTAGGTGAGGTCGTCTCCGTGCAAAACGATCCCGCCGCCGGTCCAACGCCGAACCAAATCGCGCTCCGCCGCGTAAATCGCCACATCGGAGAACCTCCCAAAATACCCAAACGACAGGGCAGGGGAACGCCAGCCGTAAAAACGAATTAACGGAATGGTTGTCGATTCAAGCAGCGCTTCATCGATCGCCATATGCATCGCCGCCGCGTGCGGACAGATGTCATGACAAACGTGCAATGTGCCAAATATTTGTTCTGCCATTGCGAGCGAAGCGGAGTGAAGTCGAGGAACCCGTTGCATCACCCCAAGTAATTTCTCGGGATGTCTCGACTTCGCTCGACATGACACTTAAGTGACCAGTTCCTCCAAAATCTTCGCCATCGCTTCGTCCGGTTTTGGGTGCGCCGTGATTGGCCGCCCGATCCCGATGTAGTCGGCGCCTGCTTCAATCGCTTCGCGTGGAGTCATGAACCGTTTTTGATCGCCCGGTTCTGCCCAGCTTGGTCGAATTCCCTGGACGGCGATTTTGAATCTGTCGCCGAACTCGCGTCGCAAGGTTCTAATTTCATGCGGACTGGCGACGATACCGTCTATTCCTGCCTGTGCGCCTATCCTGGCCAGACGGAGTACCTGATGTTCGACGTCGTCCGTGATTCCAATCTCACGCAACGTTTGTTCAGTGGAGCTGGTTAACACAGTCACTCCCAACAGAAGCATACCGCTGGCGCGAGCGGATGCCGCGGCGCGAATCATTTCGTCGCCGCCGCTCAAATGGATCGTTAGCATCCGCACTCCGAGGGTGCTCGCGGATTCAACGGCTCGCGCGACGGTGTTGGGAATGTCATAGAGCTTCAGGTCAAGCCAAACCTTCGCGCCAGTAGCCAAAACCGCGCGCACGATTTCGGGGCCTTCGGCTGTGTAAAGTTGGAGCCCGATTTTAAAAAAAGAAATTTTGTCTTCGAGCTGCTTAACCAGCTCGAGCGCCCTCTCCTTTGTGGGGACGTCCAGCGCCACGATGATTTTGTCAGCGGTCTTAATCATTCCTGAGCGAGGTCGAGGGCCGCACGCTGATTCAATCAGCAGCTCGCTACATTAATAGCACCACCACTATTAGTGTAGTAATCCCGCGGCCTTAGCTTTGGCTCGCAACACGGGATGTCTCGACTACGCTCGACCGGACGATATATGCAAGTCATTGCTCCCGCGAAGATTAATCTTTCGCTTAGAGTTCTCAGCCGTCGCAGCGATGGGTTTCACGACATCGAGACGTTCGTCACGCCGATTTCGCTTTGCGACAAAATCAAAATCGAGCAGCGCTCCGGCAAACAGACGATCGCGTTTCGTTGCGATGATCCGTCGGTGCCGAAGGGCGAAGACAATCTCGTGGTGCGCGCGGCAATGATTTTTTTCGAAGAAACGAAGATTAGCGCCGGTATTTCGATCGAGCTTAAAAAGAGAATTCCACATGGTGCCGGTCTGGGTGGTGGAAGCAGCGACGCTGCTTCTACTCTGTTGGCGCTCAACGAACTGTTCGCGACGAATTTGCCCCGTGAAGCGCTGGCGAAAATGGCGGAGATGATCGGATCGGACGTTCCATTTTTCATTTTCCAATCCGCCGCGGTTTGCAAAGGGCGCGGCGAGGTGGTGGACCCAACCAGATTGCGCGAACGGTTACTGCTTTTGTTACTGAAACCTGAATTCGGCGTGCCTACACAGTGGGCGTATTCGCGCTGGCGAGACTCGAGCGAAATCTCAGGCGTCTCTTACAGGCCTCAACCATTCGATGGCTTAACATTCGTGAACGATTTGGAGCGTCCGGTTTTCGAAAGATTTCTTTTTCTGGCGCAGCTGAAGATGTGGTTACTCAAACAACCAGAAGTTGGCACCGCGCTGATGTCCGGCTCCGGTTCCACGGTCTTCGCTGTAATTCGCGACGATGCAGATGGCGATGGGTTGGTCATGCGCGCAAAGGCTGACCTGGATCCGGACCTGTGGACGTGCGTATGCAAAACGCGATAGCGAGATTCTGGGGAGCGCACGCTTACAGCGTGCTGGTTTCGGCATTCTGCCGAAACAATCTTTTTCAAAAGTTCGCGAATGCAGAATGCATTCGCCAGCACGCAACATGCGTGCGCTCCCCAGAGTACGTGAACGCGCCCGAAGCTATTCGCCGAGTCGGCGGCGGAATTGTGCGCGCGCGTATTCGCGGTTTAGCTTCGCAATGAAACTGGCACTGATCTTGGCGGGACACACTGCTTCGCACTCGTAAGTGTTGGTGCAATTGCCGAATCCCTGGTCATCCATTATCTGCACCATTTTCAACACGCGTCGCTCACGTTCGGGCGCGCCCTGTGGCAAAAAAGAGAGGTGCGAGACTTTTGCAGCGGCAAAAAGCATTGCCGATCCGTTCGGGCAAGCTGCTGCGCACGCTCCGCAGCCGATGCACGCTGCTGCGTCCATTGCCAAATCGGCGTTGTGTTTGGGAACGAGAATCGAATTCGCTTCCGGCGCGGACCCTGCGCGTGCGGAGATGAATCCGCCGGCCTGCACGATGCGATCGAGCGCACTGCGGTCGACCACCAAATCTTTAACAACCGGAAACGATCCGACGCGAAAAGGTTCGACCGTAATGGTTTCGCCGTCGCGAAATTTCCGCATGTACAGCTCGCACACAGCTCCCGGATGATCCGGTCCGTGAGCTTCACCGTTGACCGTAAGCGAGCAGGTACCACAAATCCCTTCCCGACAATCCGAATCGAACGCGACGGGTTCCCCGCCGCTCCGAATTAAATTTTCGTTCAGGATATCTAGCATTTCGAGAAATGACGTGTCGGGCGAAATATCGCGCACGTCGTAATTGACGAGTTTGCCGGGCGATTTCGCGTTAGTTTGTCGCCAGATTCTTAACTGAAAGTTCATAGAATCGTCATCCTGAGCGGAGCGCAGCGGAGTCGAAGGATCGCGCAGAAACAGCAACGATTTCGCACCGGGGTTCCTCGACTTCGCTCGAAATGACAGGAGCGGTAGGTCATTTATAACTCCTTTGCGCGAGGTGCACGGTCTCGAAATGCAACTGTTCGCGATGCAGTTTCGGAGGCTGACCGTCGCCTTGGAATTCCCATGCAAACACCGCGGCATGATTCTCATCGTCGCGGCGCGCCTCGCCTTCAGCAGTTTGATGTTCCTCGCGGAAATGCGCACCAGCAGATTCATCCCGCTCGAGCGCGTCAATGCACATCAACTCGGCGAATTCGAGGAAATCCGCGACGCGCCCGGCGCGCTCCAAGGATTGGTTGTAATCTCCCTCGTCTCCCGGCACCCGCACGTCGCGCCAAAATTCTGCGCGCAATTCGGGGATCTTGCGGAGTGCTTCGCGTAATCCTTCTTCGTTACGCGACATGCCGCACTTGTCCCACAGGAGAAGCCCGAGTTCGCGATGAAACGAATCCGCCGAGCGCGTGCCGTTGACCTTTAGCAATTTCTCAAGTCGCGCGCGGACACTCTGTTCCGCTTGTTCAAACTCGCGAGATTCGGGCGACGGTCGTTTCCCCATCTGACTCGCGAGATAATTCGGCAGCGTGTTGGGCATAACAAAATAGCCGTCGGCGAGGCCTTGCATCAGCGCGCTGGCCCCGAGCCGGTTTGCGCCATGATCCGAGAAATTGGCCTCACCGATCACGAACAGGCCGGGCACATTGCTCATCAAATCGTAGTCCACCCACAGACCGCCCATTGTGTAGTGCACGGCAGGATAAATTCGCATCGGCACTTTGTAGGCATCCTCGCCAGTAATTTTTTGGTACACGTGGAACAAGTTTCCGTAGCGCTCGCGAATTGTCTCGACGCCGAGCCGCTTGATCGCATCGGCAAAATCGAGATACACGCCGCGTCCACCAGGACCGACGCCGCGGCCTTCGTCACAGACTTCCTTTGCGGCCCGCGATGAAATATCGCGCGGCGCAAGGTTGCCGTAGCTGGGATATTTTCGCTCGAGATAATAATCGCGATCGGCCTCTGGAATTTCGTTTGGTGGCTTGAAGCGATCTTCTTTGCGTTTTGGAACCCAAACGCGCCCATCGTTGCGCAGCGACTCCGACATTAGCGTGAGCTTCGACTGATAGTCGCCGCTGACAGGGATGCAAGTGGGATGAATCTGCGTGAAGGATGGATTGGCAAAGAGCGCGCCTCTTTTGTAAGCGCGATACGTCGCCGTGACATTGCTGCCGCGAGCGTTTGTCGAGAGATAGAACACGTTCCCGTAGCCGCCGCTGGCCAGCACAACCGCATCCGCTGCGTATCTCTCCATTTCTCCGGAGCGTAAGTTTCGAGTGATGATTCCCTTGGCTTGTCCATTGACGATCACCAGGTCGAGCATTTCTGTGTATGGAAACATCTGCACCGTGCCAGAGGCGACCTGCCGGCAAAGTGCCTGGTAACAGCCTAACAAGAGTTGCTGGCCCGTCTGGCCGCGTGCGTAAAAGGTGCGTGAAACCTGTGCACCGCCGAATGAACGATTTGCCAGGTAGCCGCTGTATTCGCGCGCGAACGGCACGCCCTGCGCCACGCATTGATCGATGATGTTGTTGGCGATTTCAGCGAGCCGATAAACGTTCGCTTCGCGAGAACGAAAATCGCCGCCCTTGATAGTGTCGTAGAACAAACGGTATACACTGTCGCCATCGTTCTGATAGTTTTTTGCCGCATTGATACCGCCTTGTGCTGCAATCGAATGCGCACGTCTTGGCGAATCCTGAAAACAAAAACATTTCACTCGGTACCCGAGTTCACCAAGGGTCGCCGCGGCGGATCCGCCGGCAAGCCCGCTGCCGACGATTATGATCTCAAGCTTTCGCCGGTTGTTTGGGCTGACCAATCGCGAATGGTCTTGATGATTTCGCCATTTTTGATCCAGCCCCCCCGGCGGAACCTTGGGATCCAGTGTTCCAATCATGCTGTGAAGTGCCTAAAAACGTGTCGTAATGTCATTCTGATCTAAGCGAAGCCGCAACGCAGCGGACGAGATTGCGAGGCCAAGCTTTCCATCTCGATCCAATCAGGAGCGATTCATAAACCGCAAGATCCAGAGATGTTTCGCTTCGCTCAACATGACGGCCTCAGGTATGACGAAACAACCAAATCTCGGCTATTATTTGCCGCCCCACTTGTCTTTCTTGAATGACACGCGGCCGGACCCTTCTTCGAAAGCTTCGAAATGCTCCGGGTTTTGCCGGTAATATTTCTGGTGATAATCTTCAGCCGGCCAAAATTTCATTGCGGGCAAAACTTCGGTCACAATCGGTTTTTTGAATTTTCCTGAGCGTGTGAGTTTCTCTTTTGAAGCCTCGGCAATTTTCTTTTCATCGGCATTGCCATAAAAGATCGCAGCGCGATAACTCGGTCCAATATCAGTGAACTGGCCGTCGGCCTGGGTAGGATCGATTTGTCGCCAATAGATGTCGAGAAGCTGATCGTAGGAAATCTTCGCTGGGTCATAGGTGATTTCGATTGATTCGCGATATTTCGTTTTTTCCGAGGTGACGAGCTTGTAAGTCGGGTTTGGTTCGGCTCCGCCGCAATAGCCCACCACGGTTTTGATCACGCCCGGTGCTTCGTCGAATGCTGGCTGAATGCACCAAAAACAACCACCGGCGAAAACCGCGGTCCTCGTCGTGGCTGGGGCTGGGCTTTGCCCATTACTCGCGGCCGCAAGTGCCACGCAGCCAAAAGCGACAAGAAGAATTCGATTCATACTGTTTCTTTCATGTCGCTCCGGACGCGACGCTCTTCAAGATGTTTCACCTCGTGCGTGTGGGTCGCCTCGCCCTTCACAAGGGAGAGGCGCCGAGATTTGGCACATCGATCTCAAAATAACTGAGCACTAGCTCGCACATTGGCGGTTGAGCATCGCGCAGATGCCGACATTTTCCCCCGTGGTCGAACTCTCACCGGAATTGCAGATCGCCCGTCTTGATCTTGTGCAACTGTTCGGGCGCAACGCGCCGCTGCATGTGGATCTTGGGTGTGGCGATGGATCTTTTATCTGCGAAATGGCGCAACAGCTCTCGAACTCAAATTTCCTTGGCATCGAGCGCCTGACCAAACGCGTAGAGAAAGTCCGCCGAAAGGCGGAGAAGATCGAAAACGTGCGGGTGCTACGTGCAGACACTTTATTCGCCGTGCGCGATCTCCTGCCGGAAAATTCAGTCGATGCCTTTTACCTTTTGTTTCCAGACCCGTGGCCGAAGCGGCGCCATCAACAGCGCCGGATTTTCACGTGCGATTTTCTGGATGCAATCGCGAGGGCACTTCAGTTAAACGGTGTTTTCCACATTGCGACTGATCAGCTCGATTATTTTCATCAAATCGAACGGCAAAGCAGCGCGCACTTACAATTTCAAGTTGTCCCGGCGTCTCCGGACGAGTCTGTTCTTCCGCTAACCAGGTTCGAAGGAAAATTTCGCGACCAAGGCGCTCCGATTTACCGGCTGACGCTTCGAAAAACTTCGCCGGTCACATAAGATCGCGCGCTCCATTGCTGGATTGAGAATTGCAGTTCCACTGCGCCGGTTTCATCCTGACGAAACAGTCTGATGCCGCGGGCGCGAAGTTGCTCAGCCCACTGTTCACTGATCCGTTCTTTCTCCGGGAACTCGCTTGAGGTTGCGATGATCAAGCGCGGCCGAACAGCATCGAGAAACGGCGCCGAGCCCGAAATTCCAGAGTGATGTTGGCCCTTCACGAGGATCTCACTCTGTAGGTCTGAACCATTGCTCAATAAGGCGGCCTCGGTTTCTGCGCCGTTGTCCGACATAAACAAAAGGGATGTGCACTGCGCGATCCGCACCCGAATAACCAGAGCTTGATCGTCCGCTGTTGATCCTGTAAACCCGCGGGGCGGGAACAATACATGAGCAATGGTGTCGCGGGATAAATAAAAATTGTCGTCGGCAGCCAACTCAGAAGATTTGCGTCTGCGGTCTTTCAGGCCCGACATCATTCGGGACAACCGTCGATGAATGAGCGAACGATCAGGCGCAGAATTATCGATTACATGGACGCGTGGGAAATCGCTTAACAATTGCGTGACGCCGCCTATATGTTGCGAATCGCCATGCGTGAGTACTAACCCTGTCAACCGATTCACGCCAGCCCAGTGCAAATACTCACGCACGATGCGTTCGTAACTGCGTTCGCTTCCGCAATCCACCAACCAATCGTGGCCATCCACTCGGACATGAACAGCCCCGCCCGCGCCCAAGTCGAGAACCGTGACCTTGGCAGAGATTCGGCTGCCCCAGTCAGGTGTGGCAATGTAAAAGTGTCCGCCGGGAATTCGTGCGAACAGATGGACGATGCCGATGACTAGCGTCGCGAGTGTCCAGTTCGCATTATTAAAAATAAGAGCGACCCACGGGAACAGCGGCGTAGTCATTAGCGAAAGAAGCGCGACGGCGAGGATAAAGAATGCGATCGGAACAACGATGAGATTTGCCAGCAAAGAGATCGGTGTGACCAAGTGGAAGTACCAAAGAATCAATGGCAATGAACCAATCCACGCCGCGAGCGACACAGATGCGGCACCGCAAAGCCACTCATAGCTGGAGTGCATCCATCGGCGTGGACCCTGCACCAGGCTTTGCGGCAAAAAAGGATCCGGAGCCGCACGCCGCTGGAAAAACCTGAATAACCGGTCGGCGAACAGCACAATTGCGCCAACCACTGCGAAGGAGAGCTGAAACCCGGTGGAAAACAGTTCGTTCGTGTTCCAACAGAGAATGAAAAACGCGGCTGCCGCGAGGCTGTTTAGCAGAAATACTCGCCGTTCGAAAAAGTAACTGCCGACGAGGATTGAAGCCATCACAGCCGCGCGTAATGCCGGAATGTGCAGCCCCGTTACGGCCGCATAGAAAAAGAGCGACGGAATGATGAATGCCGCTGCGCGCTTCCGTGACAAGCGTGCGATCGCAGCCAGGACCCACAAAAGCGCTGCGACAATCCCCACATGCAATCCAGCGACGGCGAAAAGATGAATCGTGCCGGTTTGCTGAAATGGCTCCTCAATGTCTTCCGGTGTTTCGTGCCGAATGCCCAGTACGATTCCACTGATGAAACCTTTTACCTCGGGCGCATCGCCCAGGCCACGGCACAACGCGTTTTGGATCCATATGCGCGACGCTTGCGCCGCATGCAGGACTGGATTGCCTCCGCCGTGGCGAATCAGCGTGCCGTCTTCCGGATAACGAGCGAAGAGCATTCGAAGGACATCATGGCGTGCGAGGTAAGCGTGCATGTCGAATTCGCCGGGGTTTCGCGGCGGCGCGATTGGCTCGGCGGTTCCAAAAAGTTTCAGTTCATCGCCAAACTCCGGCGCGCCTTTCCAACGCACCTGCCAAACTGCACTCGTCGGTTCGGTTTTGCCTTCGAATTCAATTGATCTCAGCTCGAAGAGGAAGGTTGCGAATCCACTGGGCGCGATCTTCGGCTCAGTGGTTACGCATCCGACCACCGTCACGACGCGTGGTCGCTCGCCAAGCTTGTCCGCGAGTTGCTTGCCCGCGGTGTTCGTAATCGCCAATTTGTGCAGCAGGAAAAAACCTGCCGCGACGATGAGATATGTGGTAGCCAATTTCGGCCAGCAGAGCGCGACGACAACGCAGGTTGCGAGAAGTATCGCTGCTAACATCAATTCGGTAGATCGAAGGGGAACGATTTCCGCTACCGCAATTCCCGTCGCGGCCATCAGCGCCAGACCAACAAACGGCTGACGCGGTGCACTGAGCAGCTTCATCTGGTCGCAGTTTTCGCTTATCGCGCGTTCGCAGCGCAAGCTGCAATATATGTTCCGCGACGCGGGACCGTTGCACCTGGTAACAAGCTTGATTGCTTGCATCAGAAGCGCGCCGTAATTTCTCACGTGCAGGACCTATTCGAGGAAGTACAGGAGATTGAAACTGCAAACAACGCCGCGCCGCTCGCGACGCGGATGCGGCCGCGCTCGCTCGATGAATTCGTCGGCCAGGAACACATTCTTGGCCCTGGGAAACTTTTGCGTCGTGCGATTGAAGCGGATCGCCTGCCATCGGTGATTTTCTACGGACCACCTGCCAGTGGAAAGACGACGCTCGCGCTAATCATCGCCGAGATGACGCACGCGAAATTTGTTCGGATCAGCGGGGTCGAAAGCAATGTCGCGGAAATGCGCCGCGTGCTCGCCGCGGCCACCAATCGTCTACGCACATCTGGACAAAAGACGATCCTGTTTGTCGATGAGATTCATCACTTCAATAAGGCGCAACAGGACATTCTTCTCCCCGACGTCGAAGCTGGAAATCTCCGGCTTATCGGCGCGACCACCTATAATCCGTTCTTTTACGTAAACAGTGCGCTGGTTTCGCGTTCACAGGTCTTTCGGCTCGAACCACTCAGCCTCGAACAACTGGAGCAATTGATCGATCGTGCGTTAGCTGACAAAGAGCGTGGACTTGGAAATTACGAGGTGAAGATGAACAAGGGCGCGCGCCGACATCTGGCGAAGCTCAGCGACGGCGACGCGCGCAAATGTCTAAATGCACTCGAGATTGGAGTGCTAACCACGCCACCTGATTCGCGCTACGCGATTCATTTCACGCTCACTGTTGCCGAGGAAAGCATCCAGCAGAAAGCCGTCGTTTACGATCGCGCCGGCGACGCACACTACGACACCATCAGTGCCTTCATCAAAAGCATGCGCGCTTCGGATGAAACTGGCGCGATGTACTGGCTGGCGAAAATGCTGCACGCCGGGGAGGATTTCCGTTTTATCGCGCGGCGGATCGTCATTTTCGCCAGCGAAGACGTTGGCCTTGCTGATCCTGAAGCGTTGCAGCTTGCGATCGCAACGCAACAGGCAGTGGAATTTGTCGGGATCCCGGAGGCGCGCATCCCTCTCGCGCACGCCACGGCTTACATGTGTCGCGTCCCAAAAAGCCGCGAAGCCTACGACGCGCTAAATGCCGCGACCGAAAAGATCGAAGCGGAACAAACCAAAGCGGTACCCGAGCATCTTAAGAACAAGCATTTTCCTATAAATCCGAAGAGCTAGACGTCGATACTTTCCCGGGCGGTGGTTCAGCGATCGGCGGAGCGCCGATCCGTCCAGAGAAAATTAGCATGCCGAAGCAAACGGCGTTGAAGGTGATGAAGATCGCGAGCGCATTCCACAGTGGGCCTTCGCGCCAATAGTGATGCACCTTCTTCCAGCTGGAGAAGATGTGGAACACGGAGAGTAGCGTCGCCATGTAAAGGCCGTACAAGATGTAGTGCGGCTCAATGCCGTGCCACAGGCCCATTAATCCGAATGCGAGAAAGTAACCGAGAATCGCGGCGGTCTGCATGCTTTTGAACCATTTACCGCGCGCAGCGGCGAGCAGGAAACGCATATACACGTGATCGCGAAACCAAAATGAAAGGGTGATATGCCAGCGATTCCAGAAATCACGAATGTTTCGCGCCAGGAACGGCCGGTCAAAGTTTTCCGGAGTGTGAACGCCAAACAGATAACTGATTGCGATTGCGAAAGCGCTGTATCCGGCGAAATCGAAAAACAAATAAAAGGTGTAGGCATACATGTAACTGAAGAGCGCACTTAAGCTCCCGCTGTGCGCTGCTGCCTTGAGCCAGTGTTGTTCGATCAGCGCAGCGACTATGAACTTGTAGAGTAATCCGCGGAAAAAGTGATGCACGGCACCGTCGAGATCGCCCAGGAACTCAGCGCGGCTACGCGTTTTTCTCCAATCGGGAGCGAATCGACGGTAACGATCGATTGGGCCGGCGGAAATGGTGGGGAAGAAAAACAGAAACATAAACAGATCGACCGTGCCGGGACTCGCAATAACGCCGTCCCGCAGGCAAAACACGACATCGAGCGCGCGAAAGGTGACGTAAGAAATTCCGAGGAATCCAAACTGAGTTTTCGGTGAGACGAGCGGAATCGCTTTCGTTAGTGCTAACGGAAGCAGGCTTAGGCCGATTGCGCCGTAGAACAGCCAGCCTGCGCGCGCGCCCGTGCCTGTGAAGGCGCGCACAATCAGCCATTGCCACAAGGCGAACGCCGCTACGAGCCAGATGTCGCGGACTAGGAAATGATGGCGCAAACGAAGCACATCCTGATACTGCACGAGGAGCATGACCGTCGTGACCAGGAGAGCCCAGCGCCAGACAGCGCGGCCGAACAAACCGAGGATCACTGTCGGTACTGCTACGTAAAGCAGCAGTACGAAGTAGGTGAAATTCGCGTAGGGAATCACAGCGACTTGGCAAGCGCGGCTCGGTCCACCTTGCCATTGGCCGTCATGGGAAACGCATCAAGAAAGACAAATTTACGCGGCAACATGTACATTGGTAGACGCTGACCGAGTTGGCTCCGCAGATTGTGCGCCAACTTGAAGTCAGATGTCTCATTTCGGGCCGCCAATGTTACGAAAGCGGTTAGCGATTGAGCGGTGCCGCTCTTGATCATGGGAATCACGACTGCATCGCGTACAGTCGGGAGCGCGCGCAGATTCGCTTCAACGTCGCCGAGCTCGATGCGGTATCCACTCAGTTTGATTTGTTCATCGATGCGGCCTTCAAAAAACAGAAGGCTATCACGGAAGCGGCCGAGATCGCCGGTTTTATATGCGTGCGAGCCGCGATACTCGAAAAAAGCGCGGGCTGTGAGATCGGGTCGCCCGACGTAGCCCGGACTTACGTTTGGTCCTGCAATAATGATCTCGCCACGCTCGTCCGCGAACACCTCATCGCCGTTCTCATCCACGATGAAGATTTTTGTGCCGGGCATTACGCGACCCACTGGCAAGGATGAATATTTTTTTAGGATCGCAGCGTCAATCTGAGTGGAAGTCGTGGCGACAGTTCCCTCGGTGGGACCATACATGTTCCAAACTTGCGCTTGTGGAAAGCGCGCGAGCAGTTGAGCCGCGGTTTGCGGTGCGAGTGTTTCACCGCAAAAAAGAAATCGACGCACGCGCGGCAACATCGCTTCAGCGAAGTTGTCTTCGACCAGACACATCTGTGCAAAAGACGGGGTGGAAACCCATGTGGTCACGCCGGAATTGGCCAGTGCACTGTAGAGCTTTTTTGGATTTTCGATCAAATCGCGGCTGATACTGAAGAGCGTACCTCCTGTTACGAGGCTGCAATACAGATCCATTACCGAAAGATCGAATGAGAATGGCGCCTGATTCAAAAATACTTCGCCGCGTTCGCTGAACTGCTGCTCGGTCAACATCCAGCTAATGAAATGTTCGAGGCAGGCGAGGGTGATGATCACGCCCTTGGGTTCGCCGGTGCTGCCGCTTGTGAACAGAATGTAAAACGGGTCGTTCTTGTCCACGGGAGTAATGGGGCTGCGGAGTTCGCCGGAGGAGAATTGCCGGATTTGATCAGGAGTTAAGACGAACGTCGCATTCGACCTCGCCACGATTTGGTCTATCCGCGTCTGTGGCAGCGCTGTGTCGATTGGGACGTACGGGCGGCCAGATTTTACCGCGCCAAGAAATGCAATCAGCATCTCGGGCTCGCGATGCCCGAGCACCGCAATCGGGCTGCGATCCTCGCCGAAATGTGCTGTCAGGTACGACCCAAGCCCATCCGAGCACGTGCGCAGCTCGCCGTAAGTTAGAGTTCTATCGCCGCTAAGGTGTGCGATTCTCTCTGGTGCCTCTGCGGCCCAGTGATCGATTCGTTCGATCACATTCACTAGAAGTTCTGATACACAAAGGGCGGCGTGCGGAAATCGCCGCGGCCATACATCACGATCAATATGAGAATGACGCTGAGGTAATAGAGAATCAGCAGCGTGCGATGCACGGTGGGATGTCGCTCGAGCCAGCTCACATGTACATCCGCTGCTGGAGATCGGCGATCACAGCTCGCGGTGTGCGCCAGCGTTCGCGCTCAAATTCCGCCGGCGAAATTTTTAATCCGAATTGCTCTTCGATTAGCAGGATAAGCTGAACGGTTCTCATCGAATCGAGCACCTGATAATCGTAGAGAGGCAGATCGAGGTTGGTGAGTACCTCGTCGGTTTCGCCGACCGAGGCCAGGAGTTGCAAAACTTTGTCGGTGAATTCCGCAGCTATCATGTAGGAGGCGCAGCGTGTTGTGATGCTTCGAATGATGGAAAGCTGACCAATTTTCAGCCTCGTGGCAAACGCCCGTGAAAGAAATCGTCTAGAGCGCGGTCATAATAGGCCCAGCCTTTTGCTGTAAGATGAGGCGTGTGCCGGATCAGAAAAGCCGGGTCCTCGTCGTGCTCCTGAAATTCGGCTACCGGAAAGTGGTATTGCTCCACAAGCGCGGGAAGCTTCCTGTAAAACTCGTCGCGAGCTGAGCGCGAAACACCCGCGTGATCGTAAAACTCGCCGCCTAAAGGCATACTGAGAATCAGTGGTCGTGCGTGAACAGTTGCTAGACAGCGCAGGAGTAAATCCAGATCGATCCATGCCGGTGATGTCTTAACGCCGGTCAGGAAGCCGACGTCGCGTGACCCCTGAGTAATTTTTCTGTCAAAGCGTGAAGGTTGTTGGATCATCCCGGCATCCGCAGGCTTGGCTTTGCTCTCGTTGGCAATCAATTGCGACCAATCGATCGTTTGTTCCTGCAGCTGCGGAGGTGGCTTTGTTTGACGCTTTATGTGATGCAGCGCTGCCCAATGATCTTCCAGCTCGAATAACACCGCCTGAATTTTTCCCGCCGGCCAGAGCGCGTAGAAGACCATGCGATCAAGGAGGCGTCCGGAGGCGAGACGTCTTAATGCAAACTCCAGCAACGACTTCTGTTCAAGCGTTTCCGGAAACTGGAGCATGCGTGCAGCGATGTCGCGCTTAAGTCCGAAATCCAGCGCAGTCCCAAACACCATTTCGGTCGCCGCCATGGGCGAAAAGTTTCCTATGTATCCTTGGACACCGGGTTTTGGCGTGCAAAACCAGTTGGGCGAAAGCGAGATGGCCAGCCTTTTGCCGCGCAACGTCGAGCCGAGTGCGCCGACTTTTTGCAACCAGATCAGCATGTTCGCACCACCTCCGGCAACAGGCGAAAGTTGGAAGCCTGTTGGCGCGGTGCGAAAGAAAATATTGCCCCGTTCCGGCGCTGGAGGCCTTAATAATTCCGAACTGCCGTAAATGGGCAGTACATCAGGCGAATGCGCGGCGGCACGTTGAAACGCGAGGCCCTGGTTTTTGAGGGCAAAGATCTCGGGAGCCGTGGAGACAATGGTGGCGTGTTCGAGATGAATCAGGACCCGGTGAGCAGCGAACAAAATAATTGCGGCGAGCACCAGCGCCAGAAGGCCCGCAAATACATGCGGCATTCGTTTCTTGGTCGGGGCAGTCATAACGGAACACGAAGTTATTGTGGCGACTTGACGCCGCGTGGTTTACTTTTTCACCAGCCTGTTCGATGTGATGTCGATCTTATGGCTCTTGTGCAGATCCGCCACGGACATCGCGGTTTGATGGTGATCAAGCTCCACCTCGAGCACCGAATGCTCCGGCACCGTAGGCTTGACCCCCACTTTGCCTATTATGCCCGTCACGGCTCGCCGCACGGAAATTATCTTCCCAGAAGCATCGTGGATAATAAACGCCTTTGAAGAGAGTTCCATATTTATCCGTCCTTTCGCAAAAAAGCCGCGTCAGCGGGCGTCATGCTCATTGCCAAGCGTTATAAACGTCACACATCGTGATCTCGTCGAGGTTTAACTTAGGATCGCCCTCATTCTTAATGAGTATGGTGTAGAAAAGCGCTGGATTGTTTTCACTTGCGACAGGCATCGTCGCCAGGATCTGCGTTACGGACACCACCCCGGCGTTAAACCCCTGATTAAGGGACGGCGCTGCTTGAAAATCGTCAAACGTTCCCCAATCATACGTCCAGTACGTACACGTTATCGTCTGACCGGCGACAAATGAGAACGTAAAAATCTTCGCGACTTGCATCTGATCACTCCGGTTTTTCGGTTACTTCTATGCCCAAACCCACCACGGTCTTTTATATCTTAACGGGTTGCCCGGACACTAAAACAAACCGTCCGAATCTGTCTAGACAGGCGTCGCCTAATTTTCATGTAGGGTGTCGCCTGATCCTGCGGCTGCGGCTGTGCAGCGTGGTTTTGAGTGAAGCTCTCTGCGTCATTGGCCCCCTACCTCGCACGCTAAAAAAAGGAATTCGAGGGCGTCGGGAGTGACGTGCCGCCAGTTGCCCACCTGCCCGAATCGGCACGGCATGCGGGTCGGTCATAATGTATCATACAATACGCGGCGACCAGAGCCGTGGTTGGTCACAAAGATCACCAACTCTACCGAGTTGGCCCAATTGCGCGGTCACTAATCAGCAGGGGAGAACCGCTAAAGAGAAAAAAGTAACAAAGCCGCGAAAGTAGATTTGAGATGGCGCCACCGCTTGAATTGCGGACTTATCATGAGGGACCGGCGTTATATCGGTTTTTGCAATCCAGCGATTTTTGCAGTCGAATTTCACTTCGGTATTGAGGTGGCTTCGTCGTCACTGTGGGAGCGATTTCAACGATATCTCCTGGAGTACCCTAAGCTCGGTTTTTCCCTCGACATCAGTAAGACGAAGTTTCCGGACGATCTGTTCGAAAAAATGCGGCCGCAGATCGAGGAGGCATTTGCGGCTATGCAAGAGTTGGAGGCGGGCGCAATCGCCAATCTTAGGGAGAAGCGCATGGTGGGTCATTACTGGCTGAGGGGTCCTGTGCTGGCACCAACAGGGGAAATTCGGTCGGAAATCGAAGAGACGATCCGGCGCATCAAAAACGTTCGCCGAAAATGTTCACAGCGGAAAGATCTCCGCGGGAGACAGAAGGCGCTTTAAACACCTGCTGCACATTGGAATTGGCGGCTCGGCACTAGGGCCGCAATTCGCGTCAGCTGCGCTGGCTCGCCAGACGATCCAATGGACATCTTTTTCTTCGACAACACCGACCCTGAGGGTTTTGACGGCGTGTTTGAAAGAATAGGGGATGGACTCCCGCAAACGCTCGCCATCGTCGTCTCAAAATCTGGCGGCACAAAAGAAATACGGAATGGAATGGTTGAGGCGGAAGCGAAGTTCGCCGCGAACGGACTTCGATTTGCCAGGCACGCCGTCGCCGTGACAGGCGTTGAAAGCGAGTTGGACAAACATGCCGGAGCGAATGGCTGGCTCGCGCGCTTCCCCATGCCCGATTGGATTGGTGGACGCACGTCGGCGATGAGCGCCGTCGGGCTGCTACCGATGGCGCTGCAGGGCTTTGACATCGATGCATTCCTCGCCGGCGCGGCAGCCATGGACGAGCGCACCCGAGTACCCGATCGTGGCGCAAAATGCCGCCATGCTTCTCGCAGTCATGTGGTATCCGCCGGCAACGGAAAAGGCGAGAAGGACATGGTCGTTTTCCCATACAAAGATCGCCTGGCGCTGTTTACCAAATATCTCCAGCAACTCGTGATTGAATCGTTAGGCAAAGAAAAGAATCTCGCGGGCGAAATTGTGCATCAGGGCATTGCGGTGTACGGCAATAAAGGTTCAACCGACCAGCATTCATACGTGCAACAACTAAGCGAGGGCGTCCTCAATTTTTTCATGACGTTTGTGGAAGCGCGCAACGATCGGCGCGGCGCGCGGTTTGAAGTCGAGGATGGGATTACGAGTGGCGATTATCTTGAGGGATTTCTGCGAGGGACCCGTAGCGCGTTTTACGAGAAGGGACGAGAATCAATTACCATGAGCATTCCCGAGGTGAACGCGTTTTACATTGGAGCGTTGATCGCGTTATATGAACGAGCGGTCGGTTTTTACGGCTCGCTGGTTAATATCAATGCGTACGATCAACCCGGCGTTGAAGCGGGCAAGAAAGCGGCGAGCAAACTGTTGGAGCTCCAGAAGCAAGTACGGGCGCAGCTTTCCGACAAAGGTAAAACTGCAGAACAGATCGCGCGCTCAGTGGATGCCGACCCGGAGGACGTTTTTCACTCATTGCGGCATCTGGCGAGCAATGATCTACGGATCAACGTCGGGACCGCTGATGAACCTGCGGATAATCGGTTTTCCCTCGGACCCTCCAAGTAATTCCAATGTTATGGCCGGCAAATCTTCGGAAGCAACAACGGATTCGCTGACCGTGCCGTGGATCGACACGGTTCGTTTTGTCCGACAACTCAGCCACGATTTGCGCAATGATTTGAACGCGATCGAGCTGCAGTCGGCTTACATCGGCGAATTGACACAGGATCAGGAACTAAGAAGTGAGATCAAGCGTCTGCGTGAAGTTGTCACAGGCATGAATTCGACGTTGCAACTGCTTTCGAGAGCAGTCGGGGAAGTTGCACCCAATGTCGTGACTTACCCGGCCGGTGAATTTTTGGCCGACATGCGTACACAGATCGAGCGCAATTTTTCAAAAGAAAACCACGAGATCACATGGGACGTGCAACTTCAGAACGGCACGCTCAATATTGATCCGCAGCTATTCCAAGAAGTATTTGTCGAGCTTTTTGCCAACGCTTTCCAGCACGATCGCGGCAAGGGCGCACTGGTTGCAAGGGCCAGAATCAGCGATGGGCGGTTCGTGTTCACGCTCGAAGAACCAAAAGCGGTTTTCTCTTCGGATACGCAGAATTGGGGGCGGGAACCACTCCGCAACATCAGACAGAGACATTATGGCCTTGGTTTGAATCGCGTCCGCGCTATCGTCGAAGCGCATGGGGGAGAGTTGCGGGTTCGATACGAACCCGCAGCCGCGACGCTCGTTTCGACAGTGACACTTCCGGTTTTGAGCCAGCAGTCCGAACACGGTTGAACCTCATGACATTATCGCAGTTTAAGCAACTGCAGCCCTCTGCACATGTGTAGTAGGAGCAGCGCAAAGTAATGAAAACGGAGAACCACCGCGTCCTGATCATCGACGACGAGCGGCCAGTCCTGCTGACGCTGGAAGCGTTGCTCAAGCGGCATGGTTATCCCGTGGATACCGCGGCCACAGCGTCGCAGGGCCTGAAGTTGCTGAAATCAAATACGCCATCGCTCGTGTTGCTGGATCTACACCTGCCAGATGCCCACGGCTTGGAAATGCTCGATCGGATCAAGACGGAGTTGCCCAAAGCGCACGTGATCATTCTGACGGCCCACGACTCGCTGCATAATGCCATCGAGTCGATCAAGCGCGGCGCGTACCACTTTATCAGCAAGCCGTATGCGCCCGAGGAGCTTCTGAGCCTTGTAGAGAAGGCACTGGAGAAACAGTTCCTGCTCCGGGAAGCTGAAAAACTGCGGGAGAAGACGGAGCAATTGGAGAAGCGGCTGGAGATCGCGGAAGCGCGGCCTACCCCGATCTTTAAGAGCAAACCGATGCAGGAGATCGAGGAATTGATTGAGGCTATGGCACCCTCGGATGCGAACGTTCTTATTGCCGGCGAAAGCGGTGTGGGCAAGGAAGTGATCGCAAATGCCATTCACGCCCGTAGCCGGCGTGCTGGACAATCGATGGTGAAGCTTAATTGCGCTGCGTTCCCGCAAACAATGATCGAGGGAGAACTTTTCGGTTATGTCAAAGGTGCGTTCACCGGAGCAATGCACGATTTTCCGGGAATGATCGCGGCAGCAGAGGGCGGCACTCTCTTCCTCGACGAAATTTCCGACATGCCGGCTGATTTGCAAACCCGCTTCCTGCGCGTGCTGCAAGAGCGCGAGTATCGGCCGCTTGGCAGTACGCAGACGATGAAAGCGAATTTCCGCGCGATCGCTGCGACTAACAGGTCCATTCCCGAGGCGCTCGCCGAGAATCGGCTGCGCTCAGATTTGTACTATCGGTTAAACACTTTCCAGATTGAAGTGCCGCCGCTGCGGAAACGAAAAGAGGACATTCCGCCCTTAATTGCTCAATTCGTTAGGCAATTTTCTCAACCACTCGCCAAGCCGGAGCCAAACGTTTCCCCAGATGCATTTCAGAAGTTGCTCGATTATTCCTGGCCGGGAAATGTTCGCGAATTGCAAAACGCCATCGAATACGCCGTCGTACTAGCGCGGGCTGGCGTGATCGGCGTTAAGGAACTGCCCGCAGAAATACAGTTGCCTCCAGCGTTGCAACAAACCGAACTGACGGCGTTGCCCCACAAGGGCGTGCAAACTCTCGATGACTTGGAGCGCAACGCAATTTTGCAAGCTCTGGCCGAATGTCGCGGGAACAAGAAAAAAGCAGCCGAACTGCTCGGGATCCAGCGACCAACCCTCTACAACAAACTGAAACGCTACGCGATTGAGTTGTAGCTTGGGCGAGAGGCCACGGCGTTCGAGCGGTTGGTGTTTACAGACCTCGATAGATGCAACGCGCAGTGGGTGTTTCGTGCACCACGATCTCGCAGAGGCCAGGACAGAGAGGCTCTAATTTCTTCCAGAACCATTCTGCCATGTTTTCGATGGTCGGATTTTCCAATCCTTCAATGTCGTTGACATAAGTGTGGTCCAGGATTTTTAGGAGCGGTTTCATTGCATCGCTGATGTTCGCGTGGTCGTAAATCCAACCCACCGTCGGATCGACCTCGCCTTCGATGGACACTTCCACCTTGAAACTGTGTCCGTGCATCCGGCGGCACTTGTGGCCCTCCGGCGCCTTTGGCAAAGTCTGTGCCGCTTCAAATGTGAAATCTTTCGTCAATCGCGCGCGCATAATCAGACGCCGCGCTGCGTTGCCCGCCAGATGAATTTGTGCATCTGAAGTTGAAAACGGACGTTCAGATTATCTGCCAGAATCCATTCGACGATTTGGCGTGGATCAATTCTGCCGAAGATTGGCGAGAACAGCACGGCGCGGCAGCGTGAGGAAAGGTCGTAACGCTGTGCTTTATCGCGGGACCACTCGTAATCTTCCCGCGAACCGATAACGAATTTCACTTCATCTCGAGCGGTGAGGTGGTCAATGTTCGACCAAAGATTCCTGTCCACTTCGCCGCTCCCCGGTGTCTTTAGGTCCATTATGCGATGCACGCGCGGATCGACCTTCGATATATTGTGCGCACCGCTGGTCTCGAGGAGCACCGTGTAACCCGAGTCACAAAGCATGGACATCAGCGGCTGCACGTTCTTCTGCAACAATGGTTCACCGCCTGTAATCTCGACCAAGGGACACCGATACGCCGTGACGGCACTGAAAATGTCGCCCAAGCTTGTTTTAATTCCCTCGTAAAAGGCGTACTCGGTATCGCAGTAGTTGCAGCGCAGGTTGCAGTAGGTAAGCCGCACAAAAACGCATGGCCAGCCGGCCCAGGTGCTCTCGCCCTGGATGGAGTGATAAATTTCGTTGATTGTAAGCGTCTTTTCGCGCTCTGACATGTCGGTGAAGATTCCTGCTGAATCCGCGTAAAACCTCTTATGCGAACAACTACAAAGCAAATTTCCCCTGCTCACCGCCATTGTCTTCACACGTGCGAATGGTGGCCGCAGAGAGCGTCGAGAGCCGCTCGAAATTTCCTTATTTTACGTAAGAGTTTTTTGATTGACGGCCAAATACCCACCCTCTAGTCTCGCCGCGATGGGCTCGGGGTATGCCCTGTACAATCACCGCTTCGCACGTTTTTCAGCCCGGCCGGCAGCGACCACTGCCGAGACCGTTCACCTGGTTACCGGCAGAATGTCGGTAATCCTTACAGCAATCTCCTTCGCGTTCATTGTTGCTGCGCAAGCACAGGAGTCCGTTGAAGACGTGGCTGTGCCGGCTTGGACGGAGCCAACGCTTCCCTCCAGTGAACCCGCGCCGGCGACGGAAGCAGCACCGCCTTCCGTACCGGAGCCGTTGCCTTCTACGCCCGCGGAACCACTACCTTCTTCATCTGCGCCTCTGCCGTCTTCCGAAGAGGCGTTCCCATCTTCATCCGATCCGTGGTCTTCTTCGGAAAACTACACCACAGCACAGACAAGTGTGATTGGCCCGCCCAATTCGGGAGCACCATATGGTGGGTTTAGCACGAAGAACATTGCCGCGGGTGAGGGACCTCCCTCATCCGAGCCGCGCCGGTTTCACTACGGATTGCTGTTGACGGTGAGGGGGGTTTGGGATGACAACATTTTCCTCAGTCACACAGATAAGACATCCGATTATTATTTTGCAATCGAGCCACTGTTGACCCTTGGCTTCGGCGACATGACGGGGCGCAGCAAAAGCTATCTGCGTTTGGATTATATGCCGAGTGGTATTCTGTACGTCAATCACTCGGACGAGGACGCTTTCAATCAACTGATCCACCTCGAAGGCGGATACAACACCGGCCGGTTAAGGCTAAGCCTGATGCAAGACGTGGCACTTCTCCAATCGGCAAATCTCAACAGCTTCGTCGACACAACCGGACTGTGGGCGAACACTGATGCGAATGCGCCAGCACGCATAAACATCTTCTATACCCGGGCAAGGGCAGAGTATGATTTGACCGGCAAACTCTATCTCGACGGAGAATTTGATTCTTACACTTACTTCTACCCGAATAACATTAGTGACTATACCGTTTCGGGCGGTCTTTACCTTTATTATAGGTGGCTGCCAAAGGTGTCCGTTGGCATTGGGGGCACGTTTGGTTATAACTGGGTAGATGATCCCACTCCGAACCAAACGTTCGAGCAGGTGAACGCCCGCCTCAATTACGAGGTCACAGCCAAATTGGGGTTGTATGCGTCGGCAGGAGCAGAGTTTCGCCAATTCGACGGTGAACGCGGGACGTATACCACACCCGTGTTTGAAGTGGGCCTCAGTTACTATCCGTTCGAGGGTGGCACATTCACGCTCGCCGCTGGCCGACGGATTTACAATTCCGGATATGAAGCCGGCCAGGATTTCGCGAACTCGTACGTGGTCGGGCGGTTTCAACAGCGCTTATTCCATCGCGTCTACTTGGGCTTGGGCGCCGGCTATGAGAACGCAAATTACTTTGCCGCTGACAACCATATTAATGCAACACGGGATGACGATTACTGGTTTATTGAGCCATCGCTTGACGTCCTCATTGCCAGGTGGCTGAGTGCCGGGGTTTACTATCTGCACCGTGAGGATAATAGTAACCTCGATTTCTTCAGTTTTGATGACAATCAGGTCGGCGTTCGAGCAACGGTCAGGTTTTGACAACTTGAGTCATTTGCGAATAAGGATGCGGGGAAGGTGGTTGCCAACTTCGCTGGCGTTGGCGTTGGTACCAGGTTTTCTGTCGGGGCAAATCACGCCAGGCAGCATGGGAACACAGACCACCGGAGCCGGGAGTATGTCGGCGGCTGGCAGGTCAGCGTTTCCACCCGCAGGCGGAGTGAGTGCACCAGCCGGTTACGTCCTGACTCCAAACGACTATGTGGGCGTGGAGGTTTTTGGAGAAGACGATTTGCGTACGAATGGCCGATTAAATCCCGAAGGTAACTTGAGCGTGCCACTGCTCGGTTCAGTACATTTGGCGGGTTTAACCCTGACGCAGGCGGCTTCGAAACTTACCGAGTTATACGGCCGCGATTACTTAGTCAATCCAAGAGTCAATGTCATCCTTCAAAGTTACGCAAAGCGGCGTTTCTCCATTTTGGGACAGGTCGGGCGGCCCGGCAATTACGAGATGCCCGATGGCAGTCCAGGGGGTATCGATCTACTGGAAGCGATCGCGTTAGCTGGCGGCTATACGCGTATCGCCGCGCCGGAACGGATAACGGTGCGACGGCAGGGTACGAACGGGGATCAAGTTTTCAAGGTGAACGCCAAGAAGTTCAACAAGAATGGCGGCGGTTTTCGGGTCGAACCAGGTGATACGATTACCGTCGGGGAAAGCATTTTCTAATCACAAAAGTTTTCGGACAGCGCGCCTTTTCGGGCGCACTTCTTGGTGTATGATTGCAGCCGATATTCTGCCGTGATCGACCCTTCGCAATCTTCTGTCGCCACCGCCGATTCGACAAATTCGCAGAAACCGGTTATAGCCGATTTAACCGGCCACTACGCCGAGGGACTCCAGAAGTTCGACATCCGTCGGTTCTGGCATTCATTTGTCGAACGCATTTGGATCGTGGCGATTTGCGTTCTTGCCGGTTTTTTCCTTGCGCTGGGTTACCTTGCACGGACCCCGAAGCTCTATGAGGGCCATACGGTGCTGGAGGTGGAATTTCAGGAGCCGAGTTTCCTTCCGACCGACGATTCTACGGCGCGCATGCGGTCCGTGTTTCTGGCCAGCGGGGAGGCTTTGCGCACCATTGAGCAGAACCTGACAAATCAGGCTTTGCTCTCCAGAGTGGTGCGCTCTGAAGGCTTGGCGGCAGACGGGGGACGTGCCCTTTTGGGTGAAAGTGTCGAGATCGAGAAGAAATCGAGTTTGGCGCAACAGACTGAACCCCCGCAGCCCGGGACGAAGCCTCAAACCGCAAGTGGCGGCACAACGTTTACGCCGCTCGAAGAAGGCTTAGGACGTGCGATGTCCGGCATGGTAAGGCCAGCGATCCGCCGTGGTACGCGCTTGATCGATTTATATGTAACTCATCCCGATCCGTTGATGGCTCAGCGCCTCGCCGAAGCGATCGGGCGCGAGTACATCCGCAATTCAATCGAGCGGCGCGCTTCGCTCAGTGAAGAAGCTTTGCGCTATTTGCTTGAGGAAGAAGAACGGCTGAAGACAAACCTTCAAAAGAGTGAAGCGGCCGTAGCTGATTACAAAGCGAAAAATCCCGACGCTTTGCAGCTTGGGGGCGGCACGGCTGCGACGGGTTCGCAACAAGGATCCGGTGCAGGCAGCGGCGGACCGCGCGGCGGCTTGGTGGAAGACAAGCTGCAAGACCTCAATACTAAGCTTACCGCGTCGAAAGCTGATCGGATTCGGCTTGAAGGGGAGCTCGA